>JAESFT010000079.1_pt1 | contig 154088 bp, 146 predicted proteins | sample 9269451 | NCBI WGS metagenome assembly JAESFT01 (sample SAMN14502557, study PRJNA617106) | algae metagenome | isolation source: Scytonema hyalinum WJT4-NPBG1 and co-occurring heterotrophs from well... | place: USA: Mojave Desert, Joshua Tree National Park, California | collected 2006-05-25
GGTGTCGACCCCCATGCCTGGCTCACCCTGACCCTGCAGCGCATCGCCGGCGGCTGGCCAAACACCCAGATCGCCGACCTCATGCCGTGGAACTTCAGCCAGTAACGGCCTCGCCTACGCGCTTACGCTCGTCTTATCACTTACCAGAGATAAGCTTGATCTTTACCAACGTTGGGCAGTCCAGCACACCCTTTGCGGAAGCGAGTTCATGAGAGTACTTCTGGTTGTCGCCTATCCTCTTGATGGCAGCCTGTGCATGCACCTTGCGCAGACGATCGAGCAACAGCTTCGGTCATTCGGTCACACGGTTGAACGCTTGGACTTGTACCGCGAACAGTTCGATCCAGTCCTGTCACCGACCGAGCGCAGCAACTACTACGGCGACTCATCGGCTGAACCCAGCCTAGTCACATATCAAGATCAGTTGCGGCAGGCGGAGGCTCTTGTCCTGGTCTTCCCGACCTGGTGGTTCTCCATGCCCGCTCTCCTGAAAGGGTGGATCGATCGGATTTGGTCACCCGGGGTGGCGTTTGAACACGGCACGCCGATCAAACCCCTCCTGACATCGCTCCGCACATGCTTGGCAGTGACAACGCTGGGCTCGCCATGGTGGGTGGACTGGTTGATCATGTGGAGGCCTGTTTCACGCGTACTACGCCGGGGAATCCTTCTTGCCTGCGCTCCTCAGGCGAAGTTCCGCCTTTTGTCTCTCCATAGCGCCGAGAATGTCAGCGCAAAAGCTCTAGCGGCTTTCGAAAAGAAGATCGCTCGACAGATGGGTTTCTGGCGCTCTGGCGGTGTGTAGCAAACCTGATCGGGCGGATTGTTGCCGGCTAAAACGAGGTGCTCTGCCGACGGCAGCTTTGCAATTTTCCTGACCAGTGACTTGGTTGCCTCGGTGCTTCCCGGAGTATCATCCATCAAATCTTGAGCGAGATCTCGCAGGTTTGGCGACCGGCATCCCTAAAGAGCTGTGGAGCGATTTGGAAAGCTGTAGGTTCATCTCAGCTGAGATGTGACCAAACTCATCATCGCTAGGTGGTGCTCACCGACGCAATCAAGAGGAGAACCCTGGATGAAGCGCTATAAAGTTCGAGCCACAGAGATGGAGGTTTCGAGCATCGTGCTGGGCCTCATGCGCATTGCCGATATGGATGACAAGGCCATTCGCGAGCTGTTCGACGCCGCGGTGGAAACGGGGATCACGGTCTTTGATCATGCCGACATCTATGGAGGTGAAAGCCACCGGTGCGAAGAACGCTTTGGAAAAGCGATTACGCTCTCCAAGAGCGATCGTGAGCGGATCATCATTCAGAGCAAGGTCGGGATTCGGCGTGGTTGGTTCGATTTTTCGCGCGAGCACATCCTGAGCACAGTGGATGAATCCCTTGCTGCGCTGCAGACTGATTATCTGGACGTGCTTCTTCTTCACCGTCCCGACGCCTTGGTCGAGCCTGAAGAGGTCGCTGAAGCATTCGAGACGCTAAACGCTGCAGGAAAGGTTCGCCATTTCGGGGTTTCCAATCATACACCGGGTCAAATCGAACTGCTGAAGTCAGCCGTTCGGCAGCCGCTGCTGTTCAATCAGGTCCAGCTGAGCATGACCCATGCCAATCTAATAGCTCAGGGCATTGCTGCAAACATGGCACGAAGCGATCAGTCGATCACTCGGGACGTGGGCTTGCTCGACTATTCGCGGCTCCATGGCATGATGATCCAGGCGTGGTCTCCCTTCCAGAAGGGATTCTTCGACGGCGTTTTCATCGACGACCGTGAAAACTACCCCGAGCTCAACGACGAACTCGATAAGCTGGCGGAAGCGTACGGCGTCACGCCGACGGGCATTGCCGTGGCCTGGATCACGCGCCACCCAGCCAACATCCAGGTTGTGCTAGGAACGACCAAGCCGGACCGTGTGCGGGAAAGTGCAGCTGGCTCCGACGTGCAACTCACGAGGGAAGAATGGTACCGGCTGTTTCGCGCTGCAGGTCACATCGTGCCCTAGTTGATCGCCACCACTATTCCTGCCCTAGTTGGCAATCTCGTCGCCGGATCAGGCTCAAAGAGGAATTCAACATGAAGACCACCATGCCGACGCGCCCGCTTGGCCAGACTGGAATGAATATCACCCCTCTAGGCATCGGTGCCTGGGCGATGGGCGGGAACATGTGGGGACCGCAAGACGATGCCGAGTCGATCGCTGCGATCCGTCACGCGATCGATAAGGGCATAAACTGGATCGACACTGCGGCTGTTTATGGCAATGGACACTCCGAAACTGTGATTGGTCAGGCACTCAAGGCCATGTCGGGCGATAGTCGGCCTTTTGTTTTCACCAAGGGTGGCATAGTTCGCGATAGCCAGGGCCTAAATCCGCGCAGGATCGGCGAACGCTCGCACCTTCGCGCCGAGCTGGAAAATTCGCTACAGCGACTGCAGGTAGAAGTTATCGATCTGTACCAGATCCACTGGCCCGCCGATGACGTTCCCCTGGAAGATTATTGGGGAACCATGTTGGAGCTAAAAGCCGAGGGTAAGGTGCGCCACATCGGTCTGTCTAATCATGACATACCGGCCCTGGAACGAGCCGAAGCCATTGGCCATGTGGAATCCTTGCAGCCTCCCTTCTCGATGATCCGGCGAGACACTGCGGCAGAGATCCTTCCCTGGTGCCGAGCCCATGGTACCGGCGTCATCTGCTATAGCCCGATGCAGGCGGGCCTGCTTACTGGCAGCTTCACGCGTCAGCGTGCAGAGACGTTGCCAGACAATGATTGGCGCAAATCCAATCCCGAGTTCTCCGGCAACAAGCTTGAAAGCAACCTTGCCCTTGCTGAAGCCTTGCGTCCGATTGCCGCCAAGCACAACAGTTCGGTTGCAAGCATCGCTCTAGCTTGGGCCTTGTCTTGGCCCGGGCTGAGCGGAACAATCGTGGGCGCTCGCTCTCCTGCCCAAGTAGATTCCTGGATCGACGCGGCGGCATTGCAATTGGACGACGATGACTTGGACACAATAGCTAACGCCATCGAGAAAAGTGGTGCTGGAACGGGACCGAAGCACCCGGCAGATTTACAGCCCGACGGATGATTGTCGGAGCGCATCTAGTTTTCCTAAGTTAGATTAGCATCGGTTGGAGGGGAGCTCGAGCTCCCCTTTGCGCGTCAATGCGAATATACGTTCCCCGGAGCAACTTTCGTGCTGCGACAGAGGCTTACGCGCGGCAGTTCGAAGATTCAGTAGGGGCTAGGAAGCGGCGTAGCCGTTGCGTTTAAAGCCGACATAGATTCCGGCGCACATCATTGGAAATCGCCCCTGATGTTCGCGGCTTGCGCGATAGACCTTAGCCTTACTGCTCAACATCTGCCGGAGCCCCAGGTATTTTGTCCGGCCTAGCCCTCTTGAGCCAGTGTGATCTAAAAGGGTTGAACACTGAGGTGCAGGAAGATCAGAGAATGCCCGTGACACGCCAGCGGCTGCAAGACCTTCTTGGGTGGAAAGAGCCTGCTCTTCAGGTGCTCGAGAGCACGCAGGAGACTTTGCAGGATCACGTGCGTGAGAACCTGTTGTTTCGGATAGGAGACGAAGAGGTTCGGGGCGTTCTCACACGCCCAATGCACAACACTGGGCCAAGTCCAGCCATTCTTTATGCGCACTCTCACGGCGGCAAGTACCACATCGGAGCGGACGAACTGGTTCATGGCCGGGAATACCTGCTTGATCCTCCTGGCCCGGCTTTGGCACGTGCTGGCTTCATTGCGCTCTGCATCGACATGCCGTGTTTCGGCGAACGCTCCAATGTTTCGGAAAGCTCGGCTGCCAAGGCGCTGCTGTGGTACGGCAGGTCGCTGCTCGGCAGGATGCTGTGCGAGGAGGCTGCGGCACTGAGCTACCTTGCCAGCCGGCCAGATGTAGACGCGTCACGGATCGGCGCTCTTGGGATCTCGATGGGTAGCACCCTAAGCTACTTCCATGCTGCCCTCGATGAACGCATAGCAGCAGTCGCTCATCTCTGTTGCTTTGCAGATCAAAGGACCATGATCGAACTCGGCGCGCATGATCGGCATGGCATATACATGATGGTACCTGGCTTGCTCACGGAAGCTGACGCAGGCTCGATCGCCGCTTTGATCGCGCCTCGACCGCAGCTGGTCTGCATCGGTGAGGTTGATAAGCTTACGCCTCCCCTGGCCTTTAACAGGGCTTGGGCTGAACTTGCACCCGTCTACGAGAACTTGCCGGAAAGACTAGAACTCATCTCCGAGCCTGAGGCCGGTCACCAGGAAACTGCGCGCATGCGTGAAGCCGCGCTTGCGTTCTTCGCAACGCATCTCTGATTATATTCGCGTCAGGATGAGTGCAGTTCCTCATCAGGTCACATTACAAGCGTCAGTTACGTTCACGCCGGCCTTGCAAGTGCCAAGACTGCTTGCAATTGCTCTATTCTGAACGGCTTACGCATCACAATGGCACCCGGGCCTACGGCAGACTCGATTGCCGCGGTGTCCGAGTATCCGCTCGCAAACACAATCGGCAGGTCGGGATGACGTTGTCTCGCGGCAAGGGCCACCTCAGCGCCGTTCATGCCGGGCATGGCAAAGTCCAGAACCATGATATCCGGCCTGTTCTCGTCAAGAGCAGCCAAGGCAGAGGGGCCGTCCTGGGCTTGGCTCACCTGGTAGCCCAATGTCTCCAACGATGCTGCAAGCAGATACCGAACATCTGGATCATCATCAACGACCAGAACTCTTGCGCTAACCTGTTCCTGCTTGTCATTCGTGCCCAGATGAGGCTCCGTATCGCGTGACTGCATCTGGGTTGTGGGCAGATACATGCGGATGGTCGTGCCGACCTGAGGCTTGCTCTCGATCCGGACCGTCCCGCCCGTCTGGCGGGCGACACCGTATACCTGGCTAAGTCCAAGTCCGGTGCCCTTGCCGACACCCTTGGTTGTGAAAAAGGGATCAAAGGCTCTGGCAGCAACCTCGGGGTCCATTCCGCTTCCCGTGTCGGTTACCGACAGTTCAAGATATTCGCCAGCCTGCAGCTCACCGTCTCCGTCTGTTTGGTAGAGGCGGCTGGCAATGGTCAGCTCACCACCTTGCGGCATGGCATCACGCGAGTTGATGGCCATGTTTAGTACAGCCATTTCGAGCTGGGTGGTATCTGACAGCACCGGCAGATCTGCTTCGCTCAGGTCCAGGTTAAGGCGGATCATGGGTCCAAGCGTTGACGTGAGCAGTTCACGCATGCCCCTGACCAGTTCGGCAACATGGACGGGCTTCAATTCGATACGCTGGGCACGCGAGAACGCCAGCAACTGCCCGGTTAGCTTGGCGCCGCGTTCGGCAGCCTCAAGCCCAGCCTGTGCATACTTCCTGACCCTATCCATATCGTCGGGCTTGCGCCGGATCAGATCGAAAGCGCCCATCATGGCATTAAGCAAGTTGTTGAAGTCGTGCGCGATGCCCCCCGTCAGCTGGCCAACCGCTTCCATCTTCTGCGTCTGTCGCAAGGCGTCTTCTGCCATGACCTGGCCGGTGACGTTGCGGCTCGACCCGATCAGCCGTGTGATCCGACCATCGGAATCCCGCACGGGAACAATGGATGAATCCCAATGCTGGGATTGACCGTTCAGCTGGTACACCTCCCGGAACTGGTAAGTTTCACCCGTCTCGACGACGTGACGGTATGTCTTGAGCAAGCTGTCGACGACATCTGGCGCAAGGAATTCCTCCACTCGCCGCCCGCGAACGTCTTGGATCGGGAAGCCGAGAGCAGCCTGGTGAGCTGGATTGAGTTCTTCAACAGCAAAGGTCCCGTCCCGACGCACCTCGATGACAAAGAGTGCCTCCGGCGTGCTCTCGAAGTAGGCGCGGTACAAGGCATCCGACTGGCGCCGCGCTTCTTCGGCCTGAGCGAGCATGGCTTGGGCGTGGAACCGGTCCGTGACGTCATAGGCTGTCTGCACAGCACCGACCAGCTTGCCGTCCTTGTCGCGCAAGGACTGAAACCGCACTTCAAAAGCCGCACGATCCCGCCCAGGGTCGCCGAACTCGTCGGTAAGGACATACTCTTTACCCGCCAGAGCTGGCCCCCAGGCTTGCTGGACCCGCTGACGTTCAAGCGGCAGGTGGGCGACCAGGTCGAGAAGGTTGTCACCCGCTTTGGGGCGCTTGCCGTAGACGCGCTCGAACTCATCCATACTTGCTTTGTTCAAAGCGATGATCTTGAAGTCAGGGTCGCACACCATGATGGATGCGGTGGCGCTTTCGACCAGGCTTGCGAACAGCTGCTGCTCGGCCAGAGCCTGGGCAACACGGCTTTCGAGATTGGCATTGAGTTCACGCAATTCCTGCTCGATGGCTTTGCGTTGCGTGATGTCGATGGCTGTTCCGATGACACGGACACAGCGCCCATCCTGATCAAAGATGCCCCGGCCCTTGGCGGCAACCCATCGGATCGAGCCATCTTCCTTGCCGATGGTCCGATACTCAACGTCATAGAGCGCCCTTGTTAATGGATCGACGGCCGCATTGAAGGCAGCAATCGTCGCGTCACGATCATCGGGGTGCAAGCCGTCGTAGAAGTCGGCCATTGAGACTGGAGTGTCTGGAGAGATGCCGAACATGCCTTTGACCAGCGGGGGCCAGATCAACTGATCCTTGACTACATCCACATCCCAGAAGCCAATCTCGGCATGCTCGGTTGCAAGCCGAAGACGCTCTTCGTTCTCCCGAAGACGTTCTTCAGTGCTTTGTTCTTGCTGTTTGTGCTCACCAGCGTGGTCTGAGCCATCAGGGGCCCCAAGCAAGTCGTCGCCAGTCACGTTTGGTCCTTCTTAGCGGAAACTTAAATTCGATCGGCGGCGCTACATCAGCCTCTGTCGATCGGCAGTACACACTAGGGTATGCCAAGAATTTGCTGAAGCACTTACAGCAGTTGCATTGAGGAAACAGGCCAAGAACAAGCCAGCTGCGGATATCGCTGAGCTACTGTGAGCGCCTTAAGCCCTCCGACTGTGTCGATAAGTTCTTGATGAAAGCGGTTTCATATTCTATGAACATATTGTGAAAGCGGTTTCATACGTGCGAATTGCAGGGGAAACGCTTTTGGAGGAACAATGTCGAAGATCAGCGATGTATCGCGCATGGCTGGGGTATCTCCCGCAACCGTGTCTCGGGTGTTCAACAAGCCCGAGCTGGTTGACCCATCGACGCGTGCCCGTGTGCAGGAAGCTATTCGCGAGCTCGACTACCGCCCCAACCAACTTGCCCGAGGTCTTGCCAGCAATTCATCCCGCACAGTCGGGGTGGTGGTGAATCTGTTCGGCTCGGCCTTTTACGGCAAGATGCTCGACGGCATTGAGAACGCGCTTCGGGATCTTGGATTTCACACCATTGCCGAATCCAGCCGCGAAACGGCAGAGGGGGAATATGAGGCGCTGGACTCGCTGCTCTCGCGGCAGTGCGAAGCAATTGTCCTCCATTCCGATCGCCTCAGGGATGAGGAACTGGGCGAGTTGCTTGGTCGTCATCCGCAAGTCGTGCTCATGAACCGCTATGTGGCGCCGTTCAGCAGCCGCTGTGTCTGGGTCAACCACGCCAATGGCGCGGCACAGGCTGCCAATCACCTGCTCGATGCAGGACACAGCGCGATTGCTGTTGTTTCAGGTCCTGCCGACTTCCACGAGGTGAAGGCGCGACGCCGCGGTTTTGCCGAAGCCATGGCCGCGCGGGGTATCGATCCCAAAGCAATCCTTGTTGAATACGGCGACTTTCTGGAAGACAGCGGCGCTGCCGCCATGGAGCGCATTCTCGACAATGGCCGTGCCATCACGGCAATCTTTTTTCACAACGACGAAATGGCCGCTGGTGCGCTCGATGTCTGCGCCCGTCGCGGCATTCGCGTGCCACAGGACATTTCCTTTGTCGGTTTCGACGATTTCGGCTTGGCGCACCATCTGACGCCCAAGCTCACCACAGTTCACCTACCGCTATACGAAATCGGCCATGCGGCCGGCACCCTGGCGCACGCGCTTGCGACACGGGCCAAGCCGGACAGTTCGGCCACCACCCACTTTGAGCCGGAACTTGTCGTAAGGGCATCCGTCACAAAGCCAAAACCCGCTTAAGCGGGGCAACCGGAGGACAAACGAAATGCAGAAGTTTTTTGCTGGTGCCTTGGCACTGGCCCTGTCAGTCACGCCCGCATGGTCAGGAGAGATCCGCTTCGACGGTTTCCCAGATCTCAATTCGCACTTGGATGTGCAAATCCCCAAGTTCAATGCGGCGCACCCTGATATCGCTGTAACCTACCAGATGAACGACCATGGCGATCACCACAAGAAGCTGACGACCAACCTTGCGACAGGTTCTGGCACCGGCGACGTTGTGATCGTCGATGTCGGCTTCATCGGCGCCTTCATCAACGAAGGCGGCTTCGAGAACCTCTCCGACGCTGCCTATGGCGCCGACCAATATGCCGAAAGCTTTGTTCCTTATGCCTGGAACCAGGGCAAAGGCACAGATGGCAATCAATATGCGATCCCGATCGATGTCGGTCCGGGCGTCATGTACTATCGCCGTGATCTCTTCGAGCAGCTCGGCGCCAATGTCGAAGACGTCATCAAAGGCTGGGACAGCTACATTGAATTTGGCCGCAAGGCCAAAGAGCAGGGCATTTATCTGATCGCCGATGCGTCGGATGTGGCCTCCACGATCATCCGCACCACGGTTGCGGAAGGGGACGGCCTTTTCTTTGACGCCGAAGGCAATTCACTGATCACCTCACCGCGCTTTGTGGAAGCCTTTACCCGGGCCAAGCAGATCCGTGACGAAGGTCTGGATGCGCAGATCGGCTCATGGACATCGGAATGGTATACCGCTCTCAATGGTGGTCCTCTTGCGACCCAATTGTCCGGTTCATGGCTCATTGGGCATCTGCAAAACTGGATGGCCCCGGACATGTCCGGCCAGTGGGGCGTGTCCAACCTTCCCAACGGCATCTACGGCTCTTGGGGCGGCTCGTTCCTGACCATTCCCAAGCAGGCAGCCAACAAGGAAGACGCTTGGGAATTCATCAAGTGGCTGACCGTCGAGCGCCAGGCGCAGATCGACGGCATGACCACGATCGGCACCTTCCCGGCCAACACCACTGCTCACGATGCCGATGAGATGCACGAGGAAGTGGCTTATCTCAACGGGCAGAAAGCGCGCGAACTTTTTGCTGAAGTGGCTGCAAAGGTTCCAGCGGTAGCACCGCGCGCAGGCGACCTCATTGCTGAAGATGCCGTGTTTGCCGGTGCACTGGCTGAAGTCCTGAACGATGGCAAGGACATTGAACAGGCCTTGGCTGACGCCGAGGCACTTGTGATGCGTCGCCTGCGCTAAACTTCACTCCCAGCCTGCTTCCCAACGAGCAGGCAACTTCTCGGGGCGGGTCGCTGCCCCGAGCTTTCCCCTAAGCACCGGAAGCGGACCATGACGGACCTTCATTTTACCGCAGAACAGCGACGTCGGCAGCGCGAACGCGCCTGGCGCAAGGCGCTGACGCCCTGGCTCTTTATCAGCCCGTTCATCATCTTGTTTCTCCTGTTCACGCTGTTTCCGCTGCTGTTCTCGATCTACCTTTCGTTTCACGAGTGGAACCCGGTTGCAGGCCTTGGCGCTATGGAATTCACCGGTTTGCGCAATTATGAGCTGGCGATCACCGATCCCCTGCTCTGGAAATCACTTGGCAACACAGTGTGGCTTGCCATTGCCGGCGGCATTCCACAGCATCTTGTTGCGGTGCCGGCGGCTTATCTTCTCGTGAGCGCCATTCGCGGTCGGATGCGGCACTTCTATAGCGCAACCATGTTCGTGCCATACATCACCTCGACGGTGGCCGTGTCGCTGATTTTCTATACCATCTATTCGGCCAATGCCGGCGTTCTCAATCAGACGCTGGTCTGGCTCTCCAGCCTTCCTGGTATCGGTTTGCTTTTCGCCTGGGTGCCTGAAGCCATGCCGATCCGCTGGCTAGCCAAGGCTGACCTGCTCAAGCCATCCATCGCTTTTGTGGTGTTCTGGAAATACGTCGGGTTCAACGTCGTGCTTTATTCGGCGGGTTTCCTGACCGTGCCGCAGGATCTTTACGACGCTGCCAAGGTGGATGGCTGCTCGCCCTGGCGGCAGTTCTGGAACGTTGCTCTACCCATGATCCGCCCCTTCATCTTCTTCGCTGTGACGCTGACGCTGATCGGACAGATGCAGCTCTTTGAAGAGCCGTTTGTGCTCACCAATGGCGACAGTGGCGGTGTCGCGCAGTCCGGCCTGACGGCCGCCTATTACCTCTACCTTGTTGGCTGGCAGTGGCTCGAGATGGGCTCGGCGGCAGCGCTGTCGTGGATACTGTTCATCATCATCGGCATCGCTACCGGCGTCCACTTCTACTTCAATGGCCGGCAGGGCCTGGGAGGCGATCGATGAGCCGTGTCCTTTCACGCATAACGCCTAAGTTAGCCACCCACGGGCTCATGCTGCTCCTGCTGGTGATGACGGTTTTTCCATTCTACTGGGTCGCGGTTCTGGGCACACATAATCGCTCGGAGATCTATTCGGTACCGCCCCCGATGTGGTTCGGCGATGACCTCGCCAACAATTATGCCGACCTCATGGCCCTTATGCCATTCTGGCAGATCCTGCTGAACTCGCTATCGGTCTCGGTTTTGGGGACGATTGGCGCTGTGCTTTGTTGTTCGCTGTGTGCCTTTGGGTTCGTCGTCTACGATTTTCGGGGCAAGAACTTCGTCTTCGGCATCATGATCGCTTCCATGATGGTGCCGCCGGTTCTGACCATCATCCCGTTCTTTCTCACGGCCAAGTTCATGGGCATTCTTGATACCCATTTCGCGCTTTGGTTTCCTGGTATTGCGGGGGCCTTCGGCATCTTCCTTGTGCGCCAATATATTGCCTCGGCCATCACGCGGGATTTGCTCGATGCGGCGCGTGTTGATGGCGCCTCGGACCTGCGGATTTATTGGTCTGTGGTGCTGCCGTTGATCCGCCCTGCCCTCGCAACTCTCGCGATCGTCACCTTCATCGGGCTCTGGAACAGCTTCCTTGCCCCACTGATCATCATCTCCTCACCGGAAAAGCAGGTGCTGACGCTGGCGCTGCGCTCCGTGCAGGCCGTGGCCAATACGCCTTGGGGCGCTGTGATGCTGGGTACCTTTCTTTCCATGCTGCCACTTCTGGTGGCGTTCCTGTTCTTCTCGCGCCAGATGATGGCCGGCCTCACCGCCGGTTCGGTCAAGGGCTAGTTTCGAGGCACAAATGGCCAAAGTACAACTTGTCGATCTCAAAAAATCCTTCGGTTCTGCCCATGTGCTACATGGGCTCAGTCTGGAGGTGAACGAAGGTGAATTTGTTGCTCTGGTCGGCCCGTCCGGCTGTGGCAAATCTACCCTGCTACGCATTATTGCAGGCCTTGACGAGCCGACATCAGGCGAAATTCGCATCGATGGGCAATGGGTCAACGACCTTTCCCCGCGCGAGCGCAACATAGCCATGGTGTTCCAGAGCTATGCGCTTTACCCGCATATGACTGTGGAGCAGAACATCGGCTTCAATCTCAAGATCTCCGGCGTTTCGAAGTCCGACATCGCGCAGCGCGTGCACGCAGTGGCTGACATACTCGACCTCAAGGACCTGCTACACCGCAAGCCCAGCCAACTTTCGGGTGGTCAGCGTCAGCGCGTTGCCATGGGCCGCGCCATCGTGCGCAAGCCCGACGCCTTCCTTTTTGACGAGCCCCTATCCAATCTCGATGCCAAGCTGCGTGTGCAGATGCGCGATGAAATTAAGCTGCTGCACAAGAAAATGCCGACAACTTCCATCTATGTCACCCATGACCAGATCGAGGCCATGACGCTGGCCGACCGCATCGTCATCATGAACAAGGGACGAATCGAGCAGATCGGCACCCCGACCGAGCTTTACTCCAACCCTCAAAGCCTTTTCGTCGCCGGCTTTATTGGTTCACCCGCAATGAACTTCCTGCCGGGCACGCTTGAGCGGGACGGTGACACGACTGCCGTCGTGCTTGAAGACGGCACGCGCTTAGCCGTCGGCCAATCACGCCCGTTGCCTCCGGCCGGCAAGGTTACCGTTGGTATCCGGCCCGAACACCTGTTACTGGGTGCCGGGCCAAACGCGCTGACTGGCCGTGTTGAAGTCATTGAGCAGACTGGTGCGCAAAACCATCTGAAGATAAGGTTCGCCGGCACTCTGCTCACCGCCGTTGACAATTCGCTGGCCGAAATCAACGCCGACGCGAACGAACTTTTCCACGTCGATCCCGAGCACATTTATCTGTTCGGCGAAGGGAAGCATCATGTCTCTGCCTAAATAGACATCGCTAGGCGTAGCGATGTGCTTCGGTCGTCGAAATTGTTCCTGCTATTGCTGTTCCAGACAATGGGCCAGCGCCGCAGAACGAGCAGATTGGGGGTGGGTTGCAGACAGTCCGCAATTGGCCAGCATGGAACGTATGCGGACAAGCGACCGATCATCCGACTAGGCGATTGCTCCATTGTGCATCGATTAGGACGTGATGATCACTCGGAAGACAGCTGTGCCCTCCCACCACATGGGAAAGTTCGTGCCCCACTTGTTGTTGTAGAGATTGAGCCGGATGCCTTGGCTAAAATCCGGCACTTCTGGCTGAAAGGGAATGAACGGCGACGTCATTGGGGCGACAAGAGCCGCGTCTAGCAGGCTGAACTCCACCGGGCCGATCGGTGTCCTTGTGCGGACGGCCTCGACGGCCTGCAACTGTCCGCCCCCACGCCGGGCGATGCTTTTCCCCTCGTGCCACAGGCCCATCTTGCGCAAGGACCATTGATCGGCGCCCTTTGGAGTGAGGTGGAAAAAGCCGGCTTCGGGCATGCGGTTGGCCGGTTTGTCGCGCAGCACCAGAGTTATTTCGAGCCTCTCTGCATCCAGACCATGGATCGAAATCTCTTGACGTGCCGGACCGCCAAGGTGCTCGCGCGCGTATGCCGGAAGCTCAGATACGGCCCGCCCGTCGGCGCTGATGCCGAGGTGGGATGGCACGAAACTTGCGGTTCTAGCAGTACGAGCCTTGTCCAGGCCTGGCTTGTCGTGGTCAAGGATGGCCCATTCGATACGATGTTGCAGATAACTGTCGAGGTGCCGCTGCAGCTCGGTCCAGTCATAGCTTTCGTGCCGATAGCCCAGCAGCGACCCGTTTAACCCTTCGATGGTGTGACCATTCGGGAAAACGATGCGGACGATGTCTCCGGTCGTCCCGTCCAGCTCCGCGCCCCAGCCATTGTCCTCGAGGCTTGTGCCGCTTTGCAGCTCCGCTGGCGGCGGTGGCGGCGCCAATTCTGACAACGCTTTCTCCGCCGCTGCGTTGTCTTCGGGACTGAGGTGAGCAACTGCCGCATTAAGATAGCCACGTTGCTCCGCCCAGGATTGCTCGGCATAAACAAACCGGTAGTCGCTGGCACGGGCAGCTTCGAAGTCAGGGCGATCCCACGCTTTATCGTCGCGTAGATAGGTCTTGATGTCGACACCCCAGGTGTGTTCGGCCACCATGCACAGCCCGCGCCCGAAGGACAGCCGCTCAGGTGTTTGGGCATCAAAGCCATCGTAGACCCGCTGCAAGGCACGAAAGCGTGCCAGCTTATGCGGATCCGTTGCCGCGCCATGAATCCAGCTATCGCCGATCTCATGTTCGACGATGGGGAACTGCTCCCGCCGTGCCCACATCTCTCCGCCAAACGCATCCAGCGTAGACGCCCTGATCTCAGCATCAGGATAAGCATGGCCTATATGGCGCAGCGCTTCCACAGTCTGCCCGACGCTCTGCGGTCCGATATTGTCATTGGTATGGGCGAAGCTGAGGCCAATGTCCGGACTGGCCGGGAAGTCGGTAGCGCCATAGGACGCCTGGTACATGACGACCAGTTCCGAGCCGTCCGGCGCACGCCAGCGGAAGATCGGCGGCACATCGGGCACTGGACTAGCTGTATTGACGCCGAGATGGAGGAATTGGATGCCGGCTTCGGCCATCAGCGGCACCATGCCGAGCGTGTGGCCGGGAACGTCGGTCATCTTGGCAGCAATAGTTTTCTTGCCAAAGTGCCGGTCCAGCTCTTGCGCATAGGAGAGGCCGGCCCGGAACAAGGTCGGCGACATCAACTCCGTATGGGTGGTGAACGGCAAGCCATGCCAAGCGATCAGGCCCCGCTCGATGGCGCGCTCGAGCCGGCGCACGCGCTCTGCAACAGCGCTCTGCAGATGATCCCAGATCAGCCAAGCGCCCGTAGTCCAGATGAAAGCTGGCCGGTCGGAATTTTCGGCAAAGAAGTGCTCACCCGTGGCGATGGCCTGCGGAATGAACTGCTCATGATACTGCTTCCGCACACGCGCGGCGTGGTCGGTGAAGCCGATGTCGAGATGGGTTTTGAAGACGAGGTGGATTAGTTGATTGGTCATTGGAAGTCCGTCAGCCTACTGTGCCGCGCACAACAAGCCTGGTTTGCAGGGTTTCCCCCAGTGCCGGGGAGTCGGGGTTGTTGAGCCGTCGCAGAATCAGGCGCACAAGCGCGCGGACGCGCTCCTCAAGGTCGAACTTGACCGTCGTGAGATTGTAGCTTTTCCAGTGCGACTGGGCGATGTCGTCAAAGCCGACGACCTTGACGTCCTCAGGCACGCGCAGCTTGAGATCGTGCCGCAAGGCGTCGAGCACGCCAAATGCACCCACGTCGTTGGCGGCAAAGATAGCATCGGCTCCCTGCCCGATCCGGAACAGGTCGAGCGTTGCGGCATAGGCCATGTCATAGCTGTAGTCGCTGGGAGCGATGATGGGCGGCGGCAAGCCACGCTCAGCCATGACGGTGCGCAGCATCTGCTCGCGCGCTGTGTTGGCCCGGGTTTTGGCCAAGCCCGAGACATAGGCAATGCGTTGGGCGCCATAGCCCTGCAGCAATGCTACGGCCTGTTCGATACCGGGCCGCTGCAGCACGTCGATCCGGTCATGCAGCGGGCCGGCTTCCTTTTCTCCGTTCGCACCGCCGTCAGGATAATGCACATAGATCGGCACTGCACGGTCAAGAAAGCGCACGAGAATCGATGGCTTGACGTTCTCGACAAAGGCGATGACGGAGTCGGGGTTGAAGCCGCGCATATAGGCCAGCAGCTTCTCGTCCATGCTGTAGTCGGTACGCGTCTTGAACAGGAGCGTGGCGAAACCCTCGCCCTGCAATGCCGTCGTTAATGCATCGATCTCCTGGCTTTCCCAGTGGCTGCACACATCGGGGACAATGATGCCCACCAGATGCGAGCGGCCGCTAACCAAGGCGCGCGCTGCCCGGTCAGGCGTGTAGTTGAGCTCCTGCGCGACACGAAGAATGAGGTCGCGCTTTTCCGGCTTTATGGAGGTGTGAGGATTGAACGCACGCGATACCGCCACACGCGAAACGTTGGCGCGCTTGGCCACCATCTCCGCAGTCGCCCTCCCGCGCGTGCCGCCCTCCTCGCCCAAATGCCCCTCCATCACCGCATCGGTGAAATCGTGTTCAACTTACTGGCGTCAGCGACTCCGGCTGTCAAGCGGCGACGCTTACCGCCTTTTGGCCTTCGATCCTGATCTTGTCACGGTATGGTAGCAAAACGCTGGCACGGTGATGGACGGCGCTTCCGCCTGAACTCCGTTGACCCTGAATTCTTCGCATTGACGGGAAGTGAAAACGTGTTCAATCTCAAATGGCAGCTCCCGAGAGGGAAGCCAAGCCGGCTACCGGAGAATTCGGAGCCATCACATGGGAGGATTTTGCGATGAGCAATCGCCTGCGCAGCCTTGCGCTCAGCCTGATCGGTGCCACGGCCTTTGTCGGCTCCGCCTTCGCCGTTGATCTGGACATCACTTGCCGCTGCGTCATCGGTGGCGTCAACAGCGGCACGGCCGAGTGGATCCAGAACAGCGTGATCCCGGCCTTTGAAGCTGCCAACCCCGACATCAACGTCAACCTGAACCAGTTTGGTGGCGAAGACGCACAGCTCACCCAACAGCTGGCGCTCGACTTCTCCACCGGCGCTGGTCCCGACGTCACCGCTTTCGACGGCTTCCTGATTCCGAGCTTCGTGGAAGGCGTGCTGCTCAAGCCACTCGACGAAGTTGCCGGTGCCGAAGTAAACGAATGGTCGGGTTGGGAAGCGCTCACCGAAGGCTCCAAGGCCCTGATGCAGTACCAGGGCAAGTATTACGGCATTCCTCTCGGGACTGACGTGCGCATGCTCTATACGCGCAAGGATATCTTGGCTGAGGCCGGCATCGACGCCGAGACCTGGCAGCCGACCTCCTGGGAAGAGATCCTCGAAGCCGCTCGCGCCATCAAGAAGGCCAAGCCGGACAGCTTCCCCATCCAGCTCAATGCGGGCGTCGCCATGGGCGAAGCAACCACCATGCAGGGCTATTGGCTGGCCTTACTAGGCACAGGCGAAAGCGTCGTGGACGACAGTGGCAAGTACATCGTTTCGAGCCAGGGCATCCTGGACACGCTCAACCTCTACAAGACCATCTATGTCGACGAGCAGCTCGGCGACCAACGCGCGCAGCTCCTGGCCGACGGCCGCAACCGCTCCTTTGCCAACTTCCGCGATGGCACGACGGCGCTGCTGTTTGAGGGCGATTATTTCTACCGCTCGGTGACGCCGGAAGGTGCCGAATTCGCCGTTCCGAACCGCGATGAAGTCATGGGTTGGGTGAAAGTGCCGGCCAAGGAACCTGGGGCCGGCATTCGCGGCCAGGATTTCGTTACCATTTCTGGCGGCACGGGCTTCGTGCTCAATCCGGCTACCGATACCCCAAAGGAAGCTTGGGCTCTCCTGTCGTTCATGAACGAGCCTGAAATGCAGAACGCCTTCCAGGCGATACAGCCACGCATCACGGCTCGTACGGACATCGAGATTCCCGATAGCCCGTTTCTGACTGAAACCAGCCAGACCTTGCTGCCGCTGACCACGGCGCGCCCCAATGACGAGCACTACAACGCGGTCTCGGCTGAAATTCAGCGCATGACCGAAGCCGTGGTCTCTGGAGAGCTTTCACCTGAGGACGCCATGGCCCAGTACAAGGCCGCCGTTATCGGCATTGTTGGCGAAGAAAACACCGTCAGCCTGCTCTGATTTGACATTCTAGCGCCCGGCGTTCCTCGCGACGTCGGGCGTTGCTTTTCGCGCCCTCAAAGAGGCCAGCATGACTACCGAACCCGATCCCACCGCGCCCAAGCGCAAGGTGAAGAACTTCGCCCTTCTGTCCAACAAGGCCGGAGCGGCGTTCCTCACCCCGGCCGGGCTGCTGGTGGCGATCTTCGTGATCGCGCCCTTTTTCTGGGTGATCTTTGTTTCCTTCACCAATCGAACCCTGCTGGGCCGGACGGCGCTCAATCCTGAGTTCGTCGGGCTCGCGAACTACTTTGCCCTGTTCGACCCCACCAACTTCTTCCAGCGCGGCCAGTTCGGCTTTTCGCTAATCCTGACCACACAGTTCGTGCTGGCCTCCGCCCTCCTGGGGCAGGCGCTGCTCGGCCTGCTGCTTGCCTGGCTGATCCAGACCGTGCCGCCCTGGATCAAGCGCATCACCGAGACCTTTGTCATCGCCGCCTGGATTTTGCCCGAAGTGGTGATCGGCTTTGCCTGGTTCGCCTTCCTCGACCGCGATCAGGGCACGCTCAATGCCCTTCTCGGCGCTGTCGGTCTGCCGCCCGGAGACTTCCTCCTGCAGCAGCCGTTTTGGGTGATCGTCGTCTTTAACACCTGGCGCGGCGCAGCCTTCTCCATGATGCTCTTCAGCTCGGCTTTTTCTTCCATTCCGCCCAGCTATTTCCAGGCGGCTGACGTCGCCGGCGCGTCCTCGTGGCAGAAGTTCAAGGATATCGGCCTGCCGCTGATCCGTGGCCACATCGTTACCGATCTGATCCTCATCACCATGTGGACGTTCAATACGTTCACGCCGTTCCTTCTGACCAATGGCGGTCCGAGCTACCGCACCGAGCTGGTCTCCATCTACAACTATCGCGTGGCCTTCACAGACTTCCAATTCGGCAAGGGTGCTGCGGTGGGCGTTATCATGATGCTGATCAACCTCGCTTTCGCGCTGGTTTATCTCAGCATCGGACGCAAGAAGAAGGGCTGACCCGATGAAGCTCACCCTACCCGCCTTTGTCGGCCGCGTCGCCTTTTCCACGCTTGCCGCACTGATCGGCGCCGCCTTCGCGCTGCCCCTCCTTTGGTTCCTGTTCGCGCCGTTCAACGCACGCGCCGAACTGGGTCTTGCCATCCCCGATCCGTGGACGCTCTCAAACTTCGTCACCGTCTTCGGCAACAACTTCGCCGTGCAGGCGCTCTGGAACAGCCTAATACAGTCCCTCGGTGGCGTGATCCTCGTCGGCATCGCCGCCACGCTCGCCGCCTATGCCCTATCGCGCTCCTCGCTGCCAGGGAAAGGCGCCGTCACCTATATCCTGCTGCTGTTTTCTTCGGTCGTGTCCGGCTCGGCCGCCATGGTGCCGATCTTCCTCATCGTATCGGCGGCCGGGCTCATCGACACGCATCTGGCGGTAATCCTGACCTTTGCCGGCGGCCTCCTGCCCACCGCCATGTTCATCCTGCGCGACTTCATCGATTCCATCCCGAAGTCTTACGAGGAAAGCGCCATGGTTGCTGGCGCCTCACCCGTCCAGGCCTTCTTCGATGTGGCTCTGCCGGTCATCCGCCCCGGCATCGTTGTTGTCGTCGTGTGGAGCTTCGTCAACATCTGGGGGAGCTTCCTCATCCCCTTCATTCTCCTGCGCAGCGATGACCAGATGCCGGCATCAGTGGCCATCTACTCCTTCTATTCGGAGGCGGGCACGCCCATCGTGACCCTCTTGGCCGCCTATTCGCTCATCTATTCGCTTCCCGTCATCGCCCTTTATCTTTTCGTCAGCTGGAGGTTCGGCTTCCGGTTCTTTGGCGGCATCAAGGCCTAACGCACCATGGCATCAGTTGAGTTTCGTTCCGTCACCAAGAGCTTCGGCAATTTCAATGCCGTGTCGGACGTGAGTTTTTCCATTGGCGACGGCGAGTTCGTCTGCCTGCTCGGCCCTTCCGGCTGCGGCAAGACGACGAGCCTGCGCATGATCGCGGGCCTCGAAACGCCCACCTCTGGACAGGTGCTGATCGGAGGCGAGGACGTTACCCACTACCATCCCAAGGATCGCCAGATCTCCATGGTGTTTCAGGATTATGCGCTCTATCCGCATATGAACCTGGCCGACAACATCGCCTATCCTCTCAAGGTTCGCGGCAAGTCCGTGACCGAGCGCCACGGCCGCGCCCAGGAAGTCGCTGACGTGCTCAAGATCGGCCATCTCCTCGACCGGCTGCCTAGCCAGATATCGGGCGGTCAGCAGCAGCGCACATCGCTCGCCCGGGCGCTCGTTTACCCCTCCCAGGTCTACCTTTTCGACGAGCCCCTTTCTAATCTCGACGCCAAGCTGCGTCTCGAGGCTCGCGGTTTCCTCAATCACCTGCAGCGCGACATGGGCATGACGGCGGTCTATGTCACGCACGATCAGGCCGAGGCCATGGCACTGGCTACCCGCATTGCCGTGATGGACCAGGGCCGGATCGTCCAGTACGCCTCACCCATCGAGATCTACCGTCGCCCCGCCACCACCTTCGTCGCCAATTTCGTCGGCAATCCACCCATGAATTTGGTCGAGGTCGCGGCCAATCACGGCGACGGCCAACTCCAGCTGCGCGCCAATGGCCTCACCATCTCCGCCTTGCTCATGACTGACCCTATCAGCAAGGCGCTGGCCACCAGCAACAAGCTGACCCTCGGTGTTCGCCCCGAACATCTCCACATTGCCCAAAGTGGTTCTGCCAACACCATCACCGCCTTGCTCTTTGCCAACGAGAACATGGGCCCTGAAAGCCTCGTCACACTCGATCGCGGCGACTCTGCTCGCGTCACTGCCCGCATCTTCACTGACGACCATCTGGAGCTCGGCGACACAGTTACTCTCGGCTTTTCCGCCAACCACGTGCACCTGTTCGACAGCAGTGGCAACCGCATCCCGGCTGCTGGGGAGTAACGCGGCGACTTAGGATGGCCAGGGCAAGATGCTTCAGTCGCTGCCTCCTGCTTACAGGGGGAGGAACAAGGTGGGGGCGAACTAGCCCCGATGTCGAGGCCGACCTGTCCCCACCCAACCTCCCCCTGAAAGGGGAGGAGCACTTGACTGAAACATTGCTGACATGACCACCATCACCACCCACATCACCCGCGCCGACCAGGCCGCCAACCCGTACTTCTACATTCCCTTCTACGTGCCCGCCGGAACGACGCGGATCGACGTTACCCTCGTCTACCCCAAGGCCGAAGATTGCATCATCGATCTCGGCGCCTTCGACCCGCGCGACACCGGCTATCCTACCACCGAAGGTTTTCGCGGCTGGAGCGGCGGCGCGCGCAACCGGTTCTTCATTGCCACCGATGATGCCACGCCCGGCTATCTACATGGAGAGATCCCGTCCGGCCGGTGGAACGTGATCCTGGGCCTCTACAAGGTTCCGGCATCCGGCACGGACGTCACTGTAACCATCGTCCTTGATTCAGCATCCCGGATGCTGGCTCCACAACCTGCCCGCACCTTCCCCGTCCGCCAAGGCGCCGGCTGGTACAAGGGCGATCTACACTGCCATACTTTCCATTCCGACGCCAAGGGATCGCCCGAAACTCTCCACGCCGCCGCTAAACAGGCTGGCCTCGATTTCCTGGCCATTGCCGATCACAACACCATCACCCAGCGCCGCTACTTCCACCCTCAGTCCTCGCCCGACCTGGTGTTCGTACGCGCCATGGAAGTGACCACGGCCGAGGGTCACGCGAACGTCTATGGTGTGGACGAGTGGATCGACTTCCGCATGACCAAACCTTCGGACGCTCACACTTTGGCTGAACTGGTGCACGACAAGGGCGGGCTCCTCTCGATCAATCACGACAAGCCGGCTATTGCCTGGGAATACGAGTTTCCGGCAGCCGATTGCCAGGAAGTTTGGCAATCGACCTGGATGGCCTGGAACTGGATCGCGCTCGACCGATGGCAGCAGCGACTAGCATCCGGCCTGCGCCTTTCAGCGATCGGCGGCTCTGACTATCACCAGCCTGCGGAGCTCAGGCCCGAAGGTCCGCTCGTTCTGGCGCGGCCCACCACCGTGCTGTGGCTGCCCGAGTTGAGCGAAGATGCTATTCTCGCAGCTATGAAGGCCGGCCATGGCTACATTACCGAAAGCCCCAGCGGCCCCTCTTTGGTGATCACCGTCGACGGCCAACCCATGGGCTCCGAAGTCATCGCTCCAAGCAGCATCAGCATCGAAGCTAATGGCGCCAGCGGCGACCGGCTGTCGTTAATCGACGCCACGGGCGAGATCGCCGCCTTCCCGATCACTGACGATAGCTGGCGCCACGAAATCGCTATGCCATCAGCCGAAGGCTTCATCCGTGCCGAGATCGTCGCCGACAAGAGTCGCGAACGGCTGGGCGCGGAATTCCTTGCCCTTATCGAGGGACGCGAACTCCCCTGGCAGCTGCGCGGCGTCGACCTTGCCGACCAGCCGATCCGTCGTGCACTCGGCAACCCCATCTATATCAGGTCCTGATCCATGCTTATCGCCAATGCGCCCTGCTCCTGGGGCATTACTCACCCTACCGGTAATGCCTATACTTGGCAGCAATATCTGGACGAGGTTGCCGCTGCCGGCTATCGCGGCACCGAATTGGGACCGTTTGGTTTCCTGCCCAACGATCCAGCCCTGCTCAAGGAGGAAATGGCGAGGCGCAATCTCGTCATGATCGGCGCCACCCACGTTCACACTTTCGGTGACCGGGCATCGGCCCCGATCCTGATGCAGACCCTGCGCGAACTATCGGCGCTGCTGGTCTCCCTCCGCGCCCGACACCTCGTCATCATGGACGAGAGCAATTGGTATTCCGAGGGCCAAGAAGGCATGCTCGACCAAGCCGGCTGGGCTGGGCTCACGCAGATGGTGCGCGATGCCCAGGCGCTGGTCGAGGGCGAATACGGCCTCAAGCTCAGCTTCCACCCCCATATCGGCACGGCGGTCGAGCGCGAACGGCAGATCGATCGCCTCCTTGCCGAAACCCATATAGACCTCTGCTTCGACACGGGCCACCACGCGTTTTGGAAACAGGACCCGCTGGCCTATATGGACCGCGTCTTCCCGCGCATCGCCTATATGCACCTCAAGAACGTCGATGGTGCCGTACGCCAGCGCGTGCTGGACGGGCAGCTTTCCATAGCCGACTCCTATGGCGCAGGCGTCATGTGCCCCCTGCCCGACGGCGTTGTCGATATTCAAGCGGTCATGCGCCTGCTTGAAGAGCGCAGCTTTATCGGTCCCGTTGTCGTTGAGCAGGACGTTGCCAACTACGCCACCGAAACGCCGCTTCAGCTAGCAGCCCGCAACCTCGCCTATATGCACACCATCAGCACATAATCGATACAATTAGGCAATGAAAACCAGCGTCTATGCCGATGCCACTAATCCAGAATCGCGCTCGTTGATATTGCCCATGTTCGACAGTTTATCGATACAGCGTTTCCTGGGCACATTGGCGAGCCAATCGAAGAAAGTCGCGCAGCATTGGTCTCTCGAGCGCACGCACCGGATAGGCGGCTCCTGAGGCGCGCTCCACGCTCATGCGGGCATTATCCCTGACATCAATGGCGCGAATACCCAAATCGGCAAACAACCGTTCGAAGCCACTGGAGGCTGACATTAAGAAGGGTGAGGTGCGTAGCAACTGGACAGCGTGCATGACTGTGTCGACGCGGGCAGCGAAGTCTCGTGGCGGGGCACCCGGATAATTCAGACCGCCGTCGTCCTCGTAGCCGGGATTGATCCAGCGGTAGTTCCATAGGTCGCTGGCTTGCACAGTCGCCCTTCCAGCAAGGGCATGGTTGGCATCAGCGTAGACCGAGGTGCCCTGGCTGACCATAGGCTCGAACTGGAGGGACGAGCTGTTCTCTTGCCCACCGGCGAAGGTGCCGAAAGCCAGCTCATAGACGCCGTCGCGCACACCTCTCAAGCGCTCAGCCTCATCTACAATCTCGACATGAACAAGGGCATTGCCGTGCGTCTCGGCGAACAGGCGCGTTACTTGCGGCAGAATAACAAGACCCCAGAGATCCCCGGCTGCGATGCGGACTATGGCGCGCGACTTGCCTTGCAATTGGCGGATCTCGTCTCGCGCTTCCTCAATGGTCGGCAAGATGCGAATTGCGCGGGTGTAAAGAGCCATTCCAAAGGGGCTCAGCTCGACCCCGGCACCGTTGCGGACAAACAGGGGAGCGCCATAGCTCTCTTCCAGTTTCTGAATGGAACGGGATAGCGCGGGCTGAGAGATATGCAGATATTTGGCAGCTGCGGATATCGATTTGCGCTGCGCCACCGCCACGAACTGCTGCAACTCACGCATGACCGACCCCATGTCTATTGTGCATATCATATCCAAACATTGCATTTGACGTCTACACGGCGCAGCGCTCTAGTGCCCTTAGACTATTAGTTTTGTAGTCTTTTATCCGTTGCTTGCGCTTGCATTTGCTCAGATAAGCGACACAACGGGGACCGGAGGATGAGCACTCTACCTACGCAGCGGTGGAGTGAAGAAATGCAAGTTGTGCATGTGCACACGCGCATGTGGAACATGCTCTATGAGGGGAAGAAAATGAAACTTCATTTCAGCAAGCGTCACGCACTGACAACAACCATGCTGACTGCGCTGATGTTGCCAATGGTGCAAGCACAGGATCAGGTTCAGCTGGTGTTCCGCCAGTTCGATCCGCCAACCGAGATCGCCGGCCTCGTCACCGCCGTTGATACCTGGAATGCGGCCAACCCCAATATACAGGTCAAACTCGAAACCCTGGGTGGTGCTGACACGCAGGCGCAGCTGGCGCGTGAAATTCCTGCCGGTGGTGGACCTGATATCCAGCAGATGGCGTTCGTCTGGACGCGTGACCTCGCTCGCTCCAACCTCCTGCTCGACTTGAGCGAACTTGTTGCCGCCAATGCTCCCGGCGCCGACGTCGAGGATTTCCTGGCCACCGAACTTGCGACGCTTGATGGCAAACTCTACGGCCTGCCATGGACCGCCGACACCTTCGCTTTGGCGTACCGTCCAGATCTTCTTGAGGCAGCAAATGTTTCGCTGCCCGACACCTGGGAGGAATTGACCACCACGGCCAAAACGCTATCCACCGGAGATGGCCAGTTCGGTTTCTGCTTCCCAGCGGGCAGCGCCCCCGACAGCGGCATTTGGCCTCTGGTCAACTACTACCTGTGGTCCAACGGCGCAACGCTGGTGGACGAGACATCGCCCGGTCAGTGGCAAATCACCGCAACCGCGCAGCAGCTGATGGCCGCGATGGATTACTTCAACGCCTTCTTCGTCGATGGATCGGCACCCGAAAGCCTGATCACTGTCAACGCATGGGGCGATCCGGAAATCCTCGGTGGCCTTGGGCGTGGGGACTGCGCTATCACCGTCTTCCCGCCACAAACCTTCCGCGCAGCACAAGCCCAGTCCGAGCAGCCACTTCTCACCGGGCAGATCCCGGCAGGCAGCGTCAAGCGCATTTCCCATCTAGGCGGGCGCGCGCTCGGCATCAACGCGAACACCAAGCATCCGGCGGAAGCCTACCAGTTCCTGAGCTATCTGGTTGGTCCTGAAACCTTCAAGACCTACAACCAGTACCCTGCCCAGAAATCCCTGCTCGACAACCTCGACTTCCCCGAAGCCGAAGAAGGCTATGTGCAGATGTTGCCTCAGGCGCAAACTTTTGAGCGCTACATCTCGTCGCCCATTCCAGTGTCCACCATGACGGCGCTGATCAATCGCGAGTTCGGCGCCGTGTTCTCTGGCCAGCGCACCTCCGAGGAAGCCAGCGCTGCGGTGCTGAGCGAGCTCGAAGCGCTCCTTGCCAAGGGCAAGTAGGCCAGACATGTCGGGCGCCGAACAGATCGCTTCGGAAAGTAAGCGCTTGCTGTCTTTAGCACCGGCAAGCGTCTGGGGCCGGCGGCTTGAACCCTATGCCTTGGTCCTGCCGGCTATGGCAGTGCTGGCCCTATTTTTCGGAGGTCCGGCCCTCTACAATATCGCTCTCGCGTTTCAAGATCTCAGCCTCTTCGATCTTGGACGTGAGGGCGAATGGGTTGGCTTGGCCAACTTCGCCGAAGTGCTCGGCGACCCTGATACCGGCCGCATTCTGTTCAATACGACGGTCCCGCTGACCATTGTCACCGTTCTTGCCCGACTCGCGCTGGGGCTGGGCCTGGCGCTTCTCCTCAACGCCAGCGTGTTCTCGCGCTGGCGCTTGGGTTGGCTGGTCCGCTCCTTGATTTTGGTGCCCTGGGTAACGCCGCCCGTTGTGGCAGTTGCGGCTTGGAAATGGCTGCTCGATGCTCGGTATGGCGTTGTCAACCAGCTGTTGGTCGGCAGCGGCATCATCGACCAAGGCATTCCGTTCCTCGCCAAGACATCTTACGTGTGGGGCGCAGTCGAGACCATGCTGATCTGGCGCGAACTCCCGTTCGTCGTGATCACCTTCCTCGCCGCACTGCAGTCGATCCCCAACGAGTTGCGCGAGGCAGCTCGCATCGATGGCGCCAGCGAGTGGCGCATTCAGACACACATCGTGCTGCCGCTGCTCAAGCCGGTTACTGCCGTCGTGGCCATGCTAACGACGATCTGGACTTTCAACAATTTCGTTTATGTCTGGCTGGCGACGCGGGGCGGGCCGGGTGACTATACTCAGGTGCTTGCGACCCAGATGTATACGACGTCCTTCGTGGATTATCGCGTCGGTGCCGGGGCAGCGATCGGCGTCGTCATGAGCGTTATCATGTTCATGTTTGCGCTGGTGTATTTCTTTGTGCTGTTCCGCGAGAAAGACACATGAACAGGCGCTTCTTCACCGACCTCATTGTTGCGGTGCTGGGAATTGCGATCACCCTGCTGCTGGCCTTTCCGTTTATCTGGGTCGTGCTGATCTCGCTGCGACCCGAGAACGAAATTTTTACCCGCACCTTCCAGCTGGTCACGAGCTTCACACTCGACAACTACTACGCCTTGCTCGAAACCTCGCCCTTCTCGACCTATCTGCGCAACAGCTTCCTTATTTGCGCCATCGCAACCGTGGCCGCCGTGGCCATCTCGCTTGTTACGGCTTATGGATTCTCGCGCCATCCCCGCTTCCGAGGGCGGCAGGTGTTGTTGATCCTCGTGATCTGCACCCAGTTGTTTCCCTTCGTGATCCTGATCACGCCGCTCTACGCGACCTTCTTCAGGCTGGGCTTGATCAACAACCACCTCAGCCTGGTGATCTCCTACATCGCGATCAACCTACCCTTCGCCATCTACATGCTGCTTGGTTATCTCGATACGATCCCGCGCGAGCTTGACGAAGCCGCTCGCATGGATGGCGCCAGCACCCTCCGAATTATCTGGAAGGTCATTCTACCCGTGGCGTGGCCCGGCGTGGTGACTGTTGCTGTCTATGCCTTCGTTTCGGCTTGGGACGAGTTCTTGTTCGCCATGACCCTGATGACCTCTGACGAGAACAAGACCGTTCCCGTCGGCCTCGCAGGGTTCTTCGGCGAGTACACCACGCAATGGAATCTGGTGATGGCCGCGTCGGTCATTTCCACACTGCCCACGCTGATCCTCTTCATGTTGGTGCAGCGCAAGCTTGTCTCCGACCTCGCGGCCGGCGCCGTCAAATAGCAGTCGCCAGCCTATTCTGTCTTTGAAACTGAACAGCACATGAACATCATTCTCGTCCTTATCGACAGCGTCAACCGGAACGCCCTCTCAGCCTATGGCGGCACCGAGTTCGCCACGCCCAACCTCCAGGCTTTTGCTGAACGGGCATGGCGCTTCGACCACCATTTCGTCGGCAGCCTGCCCTGCATGCCGGCGCGCCGAGAGATCTTCGCCGGCTTTATGGGCATGCAGTGGCGCCCATGGGGGCCGCTGGAGCCGTTCGATGCCCGCCTGCCTAAACTGCTGGAAAGCGCTGGATATACGACGGCCATCGTCACCGACCATTTCCACTACTGGGAGGAAACGGCCAATGGCTACATTCAGAGTTTCCAGAGCGCCGAGTTGATCCGCGGGCACGAGATAGACTATTGGAAGCCGCTGCTGCCGGCCGAGGACTTGCCGCAATGGGTGCAAAATATCGAGAAATGGCGGCCGGGTTACGGTCAGCGCTATTATTCCAATGTGGCATCGTTTAGGGGCGAGGAAGATTTCTTTCCCGCCAAGGTGTTTACCGCTGCCAGCGACTGGCTGAAGGCGCCTAAGGCGGACAATCCCTTCTTCCTCCAGGTGGAATCATTTGATGTCCACGAGCCCTTCGACTCGCCTGAACCCTATGCCTCCATGTACGGCAATGGCGCCGACCGTGACCGCTTCACGCTCTGGCCGCCCTACCAGGACGCTTCGCGGCAGGCCGAATTCCTCGCCGCAGCAAGCCCTGAGGAAATCGCCTTTGTTCGCGCTCAATACGGCGCCAAGCTCACCATGACTGACCGCTGGCTTGGCAAACTGTTTGCAACCATGGACGACAAGAACTTATGGGATGACACCATGGTCATCATCACCACCGATCATGGGCACGATTTGGGTGATCGTCATGGCTTCGGCAAACAGTTTCCGCATTTCGACAGCCACGCCAACATTCCACTCCTGATCTGGCATCCCGATTTTCCAGGCAATGGAAGAGGCATCTCGGGGCTCACCGGAACGGTGGACGTGTTCGGCTCGGTGCTCGACGCGGCAGGCCTCTCCCTGCCCGACCGCACCCATTCGCGCTCATTGTTGCCACTGATCTCGGGACAGGCAGACAGCGGCCGGGATGTCTTGCTTTATGGTACGTTTGGCCAGGGCATATGCTGTACGGATGGCGAATGGACCTTGATCCAGCCGCCGGATCGGTCGCTTCCCGTCTACGCCTATTCCAGCATGGTTCCTGCGACCATCATTCCTCCGGACCAGCCGATCAAGAGCGGACATTTCATCCCCGGAGTCGAGATGCTGCAATGGAAAATACCATTCACTGAAGACGGGCCCAAAGATCGCCGGCCGCTGGACAGCGAGCCGCAGCTTTACAACCGTCGGGTTGATCCCGCTCAAACAAATAATCTATGGGCCAGCCACCCTGATCAGGCGGCACATATGGAAACGCTGATGGTCAATGCACTTAGCGCCATTGGTGCGCCAGCTGAGTTGTATGTGCGTCTAAACCTTAGTCGATGATCACGGCATGAACGAATGGTCTACACACTCGCAAACACTTCTGAGCTTGCCGCAGATTAGCTTCTCGGAGCGCCAGCGGAGCACGCGTTTGCAGTTGGTGTGACCTGTTACAAGTGGCAGCTATTGGTGATTATTCATATGCAACCTAGATGACCGAAATGGGGTCGTTTACAGACGACCAAACGAGCTAGCCGATGAAAACAACTTGCTTGCTGGTTGGGGCGGAATGCTCATGGATCAGTGCATCCAAGTAGCCCAGAACGGCTCGGCGCATTCGCTTGGCAAGATCCTCCGCCTCTGTTTCCCCCTGCTGCATAGCCGCTTCTGCAAGCCCATGCGAAATCGCGATCACGTCTCTTGCTGCTTGTTCCGGTTCAGGGACATTTCGTGAGGCCAACACCGCAGAAACAATGCCAACCATTCGAAGCTTAAGCTGTCGCGTTTCTGCATCGAATGGAAGCCCGGCCTCCTCTCGCTCCAACACCATCGAGAGACGTGGACGAGCCAAATGGTGCCTCACACTGGCATTGATCAATGTTGTGGCCGCTTCTGCCAGGCACTGTTCCTCGCTCATGCGTGCAGCGGCTGCAATGTCTTCCAGCATCTCGCTCCGCATGTTCCGGATCAAAGCGGCGAGTATTTCCTCCTTGCGGGAGAAGTACTGATACAGCGAGCCAACTGACACACCCGCCTTCTCGGCAACATGGTTGGTGGTGAAGCTTGTTTCTTCCCCTTCCTCCAAAATGCGAGCAGCTGCTTCGAGAATAACGCCGTAAGTCGCCTCACTCCGTGATTGTTTGGGCCGTTTGCGAGGCGACAGCAGTGCCTTTGTTTCATCCATGGTAACGCGAGTAGCCAAGTGAGCAATTGCTCATATTCTATCCACCAACGAGCCAAGCGAAAGCTCGAAAGTGGAAGTATGATGAGACAAGCAATCGATTTTACCGGACGCACGATCCTGGTAACCGGCGCCACCCGGGGCATAGGCCGAGAGCTAACGCGACTTCTGATCCAGCGTGGAGCGAAGCGAGTTATCGCCGCTGCGCGGGACGGCGACGCACTTCGGCAGATTGAAGAAGCCTATCCCCAGCGTGTGGCGGTCAAGGCGGTGGACCTCAGTGCTGCAGGGGCCACTGCGGACCTGGCGAGCTGGGTTGCTTCAGAACACCCGGAGTGCAGCATTCTGATCAACAATGCAGCGGTCATGTACCATTCAGATCTCACCGCCAAGGATCAGCGGTTCGATTCAGTCGGGCACGAGATCGCTGTGAACCTCCGTGCTCCTATTGAACTATCCGTTGCGCTCCTGCCTGTTCTAGCTGCGAACAAATCTGCGGTTATCGCAAACGTCACGTCGGGGCTGGCGATTGCCCCGAAAGCAGGAGCAGCGGTTTACTGCGCAACCAAGGCTGGCCTGCGCACTTTCAGCCGAGCCCTCCGCTACCAGTGTGAACACGCTCGCCTGAACATACAGATCTCTGAGGTGATCATGACCCTTGTGGACACGGGCCTTTCCAGCTCGTCGCTCATTCGCAAGTATCCTCCCACACGAGCCGCCCAGGACCTGCTGAATGGAATTGAGCTCGGCAAGAACGAGATCTGGGTCGAGAAAACGCGCTTGCTCAAAATCGTCCATCGGGTTGCGCCAAGCTTAGCTTACCGCCTCATGCGTCATCGCTGATCATCACGTGGGCAATCCGTCACTGCTTCACCTGACTTGTTGCTCACCACAGCAAGACCGAACGGCCGTTCATGATGTTGGCGGCATGAACGGACTGAACACGATGGCGCGCTACCCATGCTCATTCATCAAGAGTGCCCCAGCGACCAGCTCCCATCGACAACGATGAATGACTTCATCGACCGGTGTCGAGCCAAAGGGATCAAGCTGACTGCTCAGCGTCGCTTTTTGGCTCAGGTCCTGGTCAACGAGCCAGGTCCTTCCGATGCCGAGCAGGTACACGCCCTTGCTCTCCAGCGAGGTGCTCGTTTGTCGCTCTCAACAGTTTATCGAGCGCTGGGTTTGTTCCGCGATGCAGACCTTATTGTCGAGCGAATGTGCTCAGATGGACGTCGTCGATACAAGTTGGCAGGGCGCCTCGATCGCTATCACCTTATTGATGACGCTCGTGGAACGAACATCGCGTTTTTTGATCCTGTACTCGAACGGCTGCATCAACGGGTCGCTTTTGAACTCGGTTTCAAGCTCACCTCGTCTCGATTGGAGTTCTATGGTGTGCGGCTAAGAGATGCTGAACAGGATCAACAAGCCCAATCTGAACAAGCTGAACTGGCGCAAGCGCGACTGCCTGAAGACAACTGACCGCTCTGCTTGAACCCAGGCGGTTTAGATATCGCCCTGCAGTGACAGACCACAAGATAACCGTTGACTCGTGTAATGGTGTAACGTTACGTCCGTATTGTTCTGTTACAACATAACGAGGTTGCCTTGCGTCTCCTAATCCTTGCCACAGCCCTGACGATGTCCTGCACCCTACCCTCTTCCGCAGAGGAGGCTTGGCGCTTGTTTATTGCCGATCATGCTGAGCCGAATGTCACAGCCCTGGACGCTTTAGACGGCAAGCAATTGGCTACTTTCAACCTGGCAGGTCCGGCCAGCCTTTATGTCTCATCGTCCAGGCAGGGCGTGTATGCCGTGCAAGGGAGTGGCGATCAGGTATCGCTGATTGCGTCAGGTATAAAGGTGGATGACCACGGCGATCATGGAGACCTGCACATTGAAGATCCTGCACTGATAAACGCTGTCGTGCAGGGCGATCGTCCCGTCCACTTCGTTGAGCATGACGGCAAGATTGCGCTGTTCTTTGATGATGAAGGCATTGCCCGGCTGCTGGATGAGGGAGCTTGGCTTGGAGGGACAAGCGAGAGCACCGAAGTTCCGACAGATGCGCCCCACCATGGGGTTGCGGCACCTTTGGGCAAGTTCGTGCTGGTCAGCCGTCCGCATCCGCAAGACCCATCTGAACTGCCCATCGGTATCGATGTTGTCGATGCACAAGGGGAACGCGTTGGCGATCTGCGCGAGTGTCCAGATCTGCACGGAGAAGCCAGCTCTGGAGATACATTGGCCATTGCCTGCAGCACGGGACTGCTGCTCGCTAAAGAAGGACCCAAGCCGGACATTGCCTTTCTGCCTTATGATGCAGCACTGCCCGAGGGCAAGGTGACAACCCTGCTCGGTGGCTTTGGTATGCAGTACTGGCTCGGCAATTATGCCGCCGACAGAGTCGCTATCATCGATCCTGCTGGTGAGCCTGCGTTCAGGCTGGTCAACCTGCCGTCTCGGCGGGTGCACTTCGCCGTTGATCCGCAGCAGGTCAAGTTCGCCTACATCTTCACTGAGGACGGCAATCTGCATCGCCTCAATGTTCTATCGGGTACGATAGAGAAGACCCTGAAGGTCACCGAGCCCTACTCGATGGATGGCGAATGGAGCCTGCCGCGTCCTCGCATTGCCGTAGCCGGAAACCAGATCGCTGTAACGGATCCGCTGCAAAGTGTCGTTCACATGATCGATGCGCACAGCTTCGGGCTGTCGGATAAGCTTGCGGTTGCCGGCATGCCCTACAACATCGTCGCCGTTGGAGGCAGTGGGGAAAGCCACTGATCTGAAATGGAGGGGCGCAATGCCCCTCCACGCACTATAGCTGCGCACGCGATCGGTTTCGGCCAATACCCTCACTTGGCCTCAGTGTTTTGGAGCGGAAGGTCGGCTCTTCTACAGCTACGAATAGTGTGGAAGGTTCCGCGGCTTATTGGAGCGCGAGCTTTCCTTTGAATCCAAGGGAGCCGAGCTTACGACGCGCTCCACCAGCGCTTTGAAGGCCTGGTCGTCGGCTAGCGAGGGCGCATATCGTCTGGCGTTGTACAGTCCCATAAGCGCAAGATAGATGGCGTTGCCCAGCCGTCTCGCTGAAGATTTATTATAGCCCACAAGCTTGAGGATCTCGCTGAGGTAAGCCACGCGGCGTTCGTCCACCCGTGCAACACGCGCAGCTACTACCGGCTCCTCCGCGGCCCACGCGCGTAGCGCTGCTTCAGTACGGGCAACATCGACGCCCTGCTCTGTAACGAGCAGCGCCGCGTCGGCCACCGTTCGCATCCGTTCTGCCGGTGCCTCCACCATATCAGCTGAGCTGATCACGAGGCTTGTGCCCTCAGCTTCCCAGAAATCCAGCACGGCGGTTAGAAGTGCCGGTCGGCCTGGAAAATGCCAGTAGAATGAGCCTTTGGACGTATTGAGCCGCCGAGCCAACTTCTCGATTCGTACGGCATCAATGCCGCCCTCTGCGAGTGCCGCGAGCGCGGCAAAAATCCAGTCCTGCGGACCATAGCGCTTAGCTGCCAATTCGTTTGCACTTTCTCAACCGCGTCATGCCGCCGCATCCATACGGCAGCGTATGGACAACTGCAAGTGTGAGTGCAAGAACATACGGCATCGTATGGATCATTGCACTGGGGGCAGCATGCCGGTTGCTAAAGCACAATCAACTTGGTCGTGGTGGTTTCTCATTGCAGCGGCCTTGTCGTTGATCACCACTGCCATTCACGTCTTGGCAGGCACCCCCGAGATCATGTCGCCCCTGCTCGCCAGCAACCTGCCTCCTGTCGTCAAGGGTGTGTTCGACGTCATGTGGCACCAGATCACGGCCCTGCTTCTGATCGGCAGTAGCGCTTCGCTGGTGGCAGCCGCACGTCCCAGCTGGCGGCTCCCTGTGGCCATACTAATTGGGGGCCAGTTCACGCTGATTGCCGTGCTGTTCTTCGGGTTGGGATTGATGTGGTTTTCCAGTCCATGGCCGATGCCCCAGTGGGTGCTCTTTGGAACGATGGCCATGCTGCTAGTGGTCGGCAGCCGAAGAAGCATGGCCTAAACGGCCATTGCTTGTACGGCCAAGGCGAGCTGTAAGGTTGCGAGAACCGAATAGACGTTACGCATGTAGTCTGCTGGTTCACTCCCATCGGGCTACTTCGAGACGAGTTTTGTCCTTTGGCGGGGCCTGCGCCACCGGGTGGCAAGCGACTTAAAGTGGCTAACGCCAGGTTCTCGCCGGCGACCAACCTGAATGGCTCGGAAGCCTTCCAGTTCTGAACGAAGATCGCTTTCAGGTGAGCGGATTTGCGTGACGAAGAGCCGGTTTGGGGTCAGTGCCAGCCTCTAGCCGAAATGCTGTTCACCGATTGAAAAATCGGAGGGGCGGGTTAGAGTGAGCTCACGGAATGTCTCCTGCAACAATCGGACCTCAGCCAATCGAATCCGCGACGAACTCAGTGAGGGATATCCTGCCTCGATGGACTGAGCCAATCTTGTCGAAACGTTCGTCTAGAGTAACGGCCGTCATCCGTTCATATGACTTCGCTGCAGAGGCAGAGAAACCCATCTCTTTGAAGATGTTCCCCCACGTCTCTCGGGGTGCAACATCGAGTTCGACTTGCTTGCCTAATGTGGCGCAGAATGCTTGCGCAACGTCTTGGGCCGTGTATCGACTTGGGCCTTCGACATGCCAGGCTTCAGTGTCCGTCACCTGAGAAAGCAACCGCTCTGCCGCCGCTTCGCCAAGATCCAGGGGAGCAACCATCGGCATGGCACGGTCAGCAGGAAACATGCTTGGCAGCTTGCCCGACTTTTTGACCATATCCACCATTCCGAGCCAGTTCGTCATGTAATAGGCGCCGCGATTGATAGCAGCGGGGATAGCTTGCTGCAGTAAACCCTGTTCCAAGTGCCACAAAGTCGTCAGATCCCCCGCAGGCTCACCTGATCGCGCCCCGTAGGTGGATGCTGCGACAACCTTCTCAAGGCCAGAGCCATCGAGTGCAGAAAGGATATTGCGTATCGTCTCGCGCTCGGTCCTATCGGAAGTACCCGTGGGATCGGCTGACGGATTGAGAAGAAAGGCTCTCCGGCCCTTTCGAAAAGCCGCCCTGAGCGAAGATACATCGTGAATATCGGCAACGAGCACCTCGGCTCCCTTAGCCCGCCAGGGATCGGCGTTCGCGAGACTGCGAGTGACAACGGCTATAGGTTCGCCTTTCCTCAACAGAGTCTCGGCGACTGCGCCACCAACGTTTCCTGTAGCGCCCATGATGATAAACACGATCGTCGATCTCCTTTCGATGGAGATCTATGCTGCGCGCCTGACAACTTGTGTCAGGAGAACTGGGCACACGAACAAGTGGTGTCCACTTGCGCCACCAACTGCTACAGCCTGTCCTGCTTCGGATGGCCAGTTTCAGGATGAAATGCAGCAGAGTGAATGACCGAAATGGGGTTGGTCTGCCGCCCCTTCGCTCAAGCGACGGCTCGCGAGTCAGTTGACCGCCTTCGCATGTGCTAACAGCCGTGGAACTTCATCCGCGATGTTTTCGCTCAGGCGAGCTGCAGCGACAATCGGCAGCCACCGAAGGATCTGTTCAGTTGAACAGCTGCTCGCCTTCTCATAGGCGGCGAGATAAGAGCGGGCTAATTCCGGGGCGTGATGGAGAGCCAGTAAATAGGTTCGGCATGCATCTGCCTGGGCCGGCCCTGATGTCGCATCCAGCCAATCGACAACGTGAGGCTCAGCCTCACTACCCATGATATTGGCAGGATGGAAGTCTCCATGGCAAAGACAGTCATCATCTGGAAGGTCACGAAGCCGTAAGAGGAGCTTGGCGCGGTCGTCGTTCTCCAACTGTAAGGCACGTTGGATATTGCGGGCCAGCTTCAGCTTAAGACTGGTGAGTGCAATGCCCCTTATCTGGTGCAAGCGCCAGTGCAGTCCGGCCATCCAAACGCCCAGGGTTTCGCCGCTCAACGATATGGTGGAACCGGGAGCGCGGCTCATTTCCAAACCCCACCGCTCACCGAACTTCCCCACATTCTGAACGGAGGGAGTGTGCAGGTCAGCGTCTTCCAACACTGAAAGGATCGCGGCTTCGCGGAAGGCCTCCAGTTTCCCCAGACCTTCGCGATAGAGTTTGATGACGTTGGTGCCGCGGGCAACAACATCTGCCACGCGTCCGCTGCCGATCAGGTCACCAGTTCCGAATTCTTCGGTCATCTTGCTGCAACTCGGGACACTGGCAATCAGACGTATGTAGGATCCTGCAGGCGACTGAGCCGATGCTTGAACTCTGTCCGCTTTGTGGCACAATGACAAGGTGGCGAGACGGCAACAATGGGATCGTTAGCTGAGATGGCGAAGGACGAAATCCGCTCGACTTGCGACCGTTACCTTAGGCAGGATGAACGTTTCATATCCGAGCTCGTGGTACGCGACCAGTAAGCGGTCGTACTCTGCAATTGCCTCGGTTAAATCGTGCTGACGCTCCCTGTCAGCCACATAGATTTCCGGCCAAGGAGGCGTTAGGAAAACCTTCTGATGATAACGATCATAAAAGCTTAGCAGATCCTTAGCCCGCTTTCCGGTTGCATGTTCGAGCGCCACCGCAGCGTCCACCAAACCACGGTCGAAGAATACCCAGCCGGTCTCGTCGGCCACGTGTCTTCGGTCCTCAGCTGTAAGATCTATACCCCGTCTTGCGAAAGCCGCAAGGTTGACCCAGGGCAGTGCAAGACCTTTGCCGCGCCGCTCGTCCTGCACGATCCTGCGACCAGGCTCGGGCACTACGGCAAATCCCCTCCGCTCCAACTCTGAGAGGATGGTTGACTTGCCGCCACCTGAACAGCCGGAAAGCAGGACGTGTAGATGCATCATGTCTTGTCGAGTTTAATCTTGCTCGCGTTGTATTTGTAAATACTTGCACGGACAGGAGACGGCGGTGGGCGTCACTCCGATGTGCACTTGGAATTGTTGCTTCAATGCGCCCTAGACACGCGAGAAATGCATCAGATCTCTCGCAGCATGATCCTGCTTCCCCAGGAACCCACCTAGCTTACAGTAAAGAAGTTAGCGGCAAAAGAGGCACGGTCTCTGCCTTCATTGCACCAATCGCGAACGAAGCAACTCGCCGCTGCCACTCAAGATGGAGTAGGCAATACCCGTTATCAGCGAGTTGATCCGCCGCAAGGCATGGACAGTTTCCAGGTGCAGATCACTCGATGCCATGCTGGTGGAATTGCCACCCCGGAGACGCCCGAAATGCTGATCCATGCTGCGGCGCTCCAGAACGCCGATCTCGTCCTTTTCGGCGATCAGCTGGCGCGCCGATTCCACATCCTCGGAAACCAGGACATTGAACGCCAGCTGCATATTGGCTAGCACGCGGGAGTGCAGATCGGTCAACTCTTCCCAGCCCTGGGGCGAGAAGGTCAGCCGGCGCTCGAGCTTTTGCTCGGCTAGCCGGAGCAATTGCTTGGCGATCACGTCGCCGGCCTGTTCTAGGCTGATGGCGAAATTGGTGAGATCGGAGACGCGCCGGGTTTGCTGCTCGTCCATGCTCTTCCAATCAAGGCGCGTCAAAAACAGCTTGATCTCGCGATTGGCCTGATCGACCTCGGTTTCCAGTGTCTTGATGCGCCGAATGGCGGCTTTGTCGCCGCTCTGGAAGATGGCCATGACCGGCTGCAGCATGACCTCGACCATCTCGCTCATGCGCAGCAATTCACGCGTGGCGCTGGCCAGGGCCGCATCGGCATTGCGGTAGGTACTGGGCAAAAGCGCAGGCGTGCGCAGGCGGGCAACATTGAGTTCGCCCTCTGCCGCCTGCTCGCTGACAAATTGGTCCATGAGCCGGGCCACGAGGCCGGTCAGGGGCAGCCCCAGCACAAGTACGGCGAAGTTAAAGGCAATGTGGAGAATGCTAGCCTGCACGCCCACGCCGAACGGCATGGCTTGCGAGGGGACCGGCATGAACTGGAACAGCAGGAGAGCGAGGATCGCAGCACCGCCCCGGAACACCAGGGCGCCGGCAGCAATGCGGCGAGCCCGCACATCGGCGCCGCGCGTCATGCTCCAGGCAATCAGCGTGCCGCCGAGATTTGCGCCCAGAACGAATGCCGCAGCAACAGTGAAGGGGACAAGGCCGGCGGCACCGAAGGTGATGATGACCAGAACGCTGGCCACCGACGAATAGGACATCCAGGTGATCACCGCTGCGGCGAGGAAACTGGTCCAGAGATCGCCCTCGAGATAGTTGATGACACTGCCCAGCACTTCGCTCTGGCGCCAGGGCGCCGTGGCCTCGCCGATCATTTCGAGGGACAAGAGAACAAAGGCGACGCCCAGGACCATTCGCCCCAACTGCTTGGTCTGCCGGCTGGTGCCGCGCAGGAACAGCGCGCCGCCAGCGATGATCAGGGGCGGCGTCAGCAAGCTCAGATCAAAGGAGAGAATGCTGGCGACCATGGCCGAGCCGAGATAGGCGCCCAGCATAAGGACCAGCCCCGTCGCACTGTTCATCAAGCCGCCTGCAGCGAAGCTCGACGCCAAGGCCGCAACGGCCGTGGAGCTTTGGAGCGCGATGGCCATGGCGGTTCCAACCAATGCCGCACCAAGCCTGCTTTTCTCCGCATGCGCCAGCATGCGCTTGAGCTGTGCCGAATAGGCCCGCTCAACGGCCGTGCGCACCATTCGAACAGCCCACAGCAGCAGCACAATGGCGGCCACGAGATGCACGGCGATGAAGTACAAGCAAAGGCTCCTTTGCGCGGCGCAGATGTCCGGCACCTATGATGTTCACATGAACAACTGGCTTGCAACACGCTAGACGGGTTCAGGACGCAATGCATTAGCCTTTGTCACAAAACTGATAAGTGGCTGACATAGAACCCCGCGCAAGCCGTGCATCGAACGGCTTCCCTCAACAAAAATGTTCGAATGAACATTTGTTGTTTGCAAAGGAAAATTCGTTGATATCAATTGTGGCTAAGCTGAAGACCAAAAGGTTGCAGCGCAAAAACAAGGGAGCGAGCATGTTCAAGAATGTATTGTTGCTGTCGGCAGGGCTGAGCGCTGTGCTGGCGGCGACGCCAGCCGATGCCCAGACCGAAATTACCTGGTGGCACGCCATGAGCGCCGAACTCGGCGAAAAGCTTGAGGAAGTGGCGCAGGGCTTCAACGACAGCCAGACCGAGTACAAGGTCACACCCGTTTTCAAGGGCACTTATCCCGAGACGCTGACGGCTGCGATTGCCGCATTCCGCGCCAACGAGCAACCTGCAATCGTGCAGGTCTATGAAGTGGGTACCGGCACGATGATGGCCGCCCAAGGCGCTGTTTATCCCGTGCACCAGCTCATGTCCGACAAGGGCGAGCCCTGGGAGCCGAGCGAGTTCCTGCAGCCAGTGGTGGGATATTATTCGGACACAGCGGGCAATATCCTGTCCATGCCCTTCAACTCCTCGACGCCAATCCTTTACTACAACAAGGACGTGTTTGAAAAAGCCGGCCTTGACCCGGAAGTCGCGCCCAAGACCTGGGCCGAGATGGAAGAGTTCTCGCGCAAGATCGTCGACTCTGGGGCAGCCCAGTGCGGTTTCACCACGGCCTGGATCACCTGGATCCACACCGAGAACATGGCAGCGCTCCATGACCAGCCCTTCGGCACGCTGGAAAACGGCTTTGGCGGCATGGGTGCCGAGTTCACCTTCAACAATGAAGTAAACACCAAGCACTGGGACAACCTCAAGAAGTGGTCCGATGAAGGCCTATTCCAATATGGCGGTCCGGTCGGCGGCGCTGACGCACAGCCCAAGTTCGTGTCGCAGGAATGCGCCATGTTCATGAACTCATCGGCCGGCCGCGCGGGCGTGATCCGCAATGCCACCGATTTCGAAGTTGGTTTTGCTCCCCTGCCCTTCTATGACGATGTGATCGCCGAGCCCAAGAACTCGATCATCGGCGGGGCAACGCTGTGGGTGCTGAACGGGCAGTCGGACGAAGTCTATGATGGCGTTGCCAAGTTCTTCACCTATCTCAGCTCGCCTGAGGTCCAGGCTGACTGGCATCAGTTCACCGGCTATCTGCCGATCACCAATGCTGCTTACGAGCTGGGCCAGGAACAGGGCTATTACGCCGAGAACCCCGGTTCGGACATCGCCATTGAGCAGATCACCCGCGGCACCCCGTCTGCCAATTCCAAGGGCGTCCGCTTCGGCAATCTGACCCAGGTGCGTGAAGCTGTGGATGCGGAATTCGAAGCCATGCTGGCTGGGCAGAAGACGGCTCAGGAAGCGCTGGACAGCGCCGTGGAACGCGGCAACCAGATCCTGCGCGATTTTGAAGCTGCCAACAGCTAAGACTTCTGCCTTTGAAGGACCCGCGCCCCGCGTGCGGGTCCTTTTTCCCTGCTGCCCGTGAGCCAGCGATGCAATCCAAACGCACGATCTTCCCCAACAAGCTGCTGCCCTATGCCCTTTTGGCGCCGCAGCTGATCATCACCATCATCTTCTTTCTCTGGCCAGCGGCCCAGGCGGTGAAAAGCTCGTTCGAGCGCGAAGATCCGTTCGGCTTTCGGACGACCTTTGTCTGGTTCCAGAACTATACGCGGCTTTTTGATGAGCCGGGCTATCTGCGCGCAGTGGGCAATACGGCCGTCTTCGCCATTGGCGTGACGCTCTTGTCCATGGCGGTGTCGCTCCTTCTGGCAGTGGCCGTCAACCGGCTGCTGCGTTCGGGCCGGATCTACACCACGCTCCTGGTCTGGCCTTATGCCGTGGCCCCGGTGGTTGCGGGCATTCTGTGGTGGTTCATGTTCAACCCCACGATCGGCATCGTTCCTTATTTGCTGGAGGCGTTCGGCTATCGCTGGAACCATCGCATCAATGGCAACGACGCCATGGTGCTGGTGATCATCTCCGCCGCGTGGAAGCAGATTTCCTATAATTTCCTGTTTTTCGTCGCCGGACTGCAGTCCGTGCCCAAATCGTTGGTCGAGGCGGCGGCCATGGATGGAGCCGGGCCGTTCAAGCGGTTCTGGACCATTGTTTTCCCGCTGCTGTCGCCGACGACGTTCTTTCTCATGATCGTCAACATCAACTACGCCATGTTCGACACATTCGGCATTATCGACGGCACGACGAGTGGCGGCCCTGCTGGAGCGACCAACACCTTGGTCTACAAGGTCTATGCCGATGGCTTCCTTGGCCTCAACATCGGGTCAAGCTCGGCGCAATCGGTGCTGCTGATGCTGATCGTCGTGGTTCTTACCGTTGTCCAGTTCCGCTGGGTTGAACGGCGTGTCCAATATTAGGAGGTCGATCAGTGGTTGAGAACAGGCCTATCCTGAACATCCTGACCCATCTGGTTTTGATCGTGGGCGTGGCGATCGTTGCTTTCCCCGTTTATCTGGCGTTTATCGCCTCGACGCACGGCGCCGACGCCTTTTCACGCGGGCTTGCCCCCATGCTGCCGGGGCCGCACATGATCGACAATTATGCGCGCATGCTGAGCAGCGGCCTGTCGTCGGCCGGGGCGCCGCCGGTGTGGCTGATGCTGATCAATTCTTCGATCATGGCGCTCACCATTGCCATCGGCAAGATCGCGATCTCGATCATCTCGGCCTATGCCATCGTGTACTTCAAGTTTCCGTTTCGCCTCCTGGCCTTCTGGATGATCTTCATTACCCTGATGCTGCCGGTGGAGGTGCGCATCATGCCGACCTTCAAGGTGGTGGCGGATCTGGAAATGCTCAATTCCTATGCCGGGCTCACCATCCCCCTGATTGCTTCGGCAACAGCGACCTTCCTGTTCCGCCAGTTCTTTCTCACCATTCCCGACGAGCTGATGGAAGCGGCGCGCGTGGACGGTGCGGGGCCGCTCAAGTTCTTCCGCGATATCCTTCTGCCCCTGAGCCGAACCAATATCGCGGCGTTGTTCGTGATCCTCTTCATCTATGGCTGGGTGCAGTATCTTTGGCCGCTGCTGGTGACCACGGATAGCCGCTATTACACCATCGTCATGGGCATCAAGCGCATGGCGGCCAGCGCGGACGCCGATCCCATCTGGAACCTGGTGATGGCCGCCGTGATGCTGGCCATGCTGCCGCCCGTGCTCATCATCATCTTCATGCAACGCCTTTTCGTCAAAGGCCTGGTTGAAACGGAAAAATAGAACATGGCAACCATCAATCTGGTCGATCTGCAGAAGAGCTATGGCGGCAATGTCCTAGCTGTCAAAGGCGTCAATCTTTCGGTCGCCGATGGTGAGATGATCGTGCTGGTGGGACCTTCGGGGTGCGGAAAATCCACGCTGCTGCGCATGGTGGCAGGGCTGGAAAGCGTGACCGCTGGGCGCATCGAGATTGACGGGCGCGACGTGGCGAAGGCCGAGCCGGCCGAGCGTGACATTGCCATGGTGTTCCAGAACTATGCGCTTTATCCGCACATGACGGTGCGGGGCAACCTCGAGTATGGGCTCAAGAACCGGGGCACGCCGCGCGCCGAGATCGACCGGCGGGTGTCGGAAGCCGCCGAGATCCTTGAGATCGGACCCATGCTGGAGCGCAAGCCACGCGAGCTTTCGGGTGGCCAGCGCCAGCGTGTCGCCATGGGCCGGGCAATCGTGCGCGAGCCGGCGGCGTTCTTGTTCGATGAACCGCTATCCAACCTTGATGCCAAGCTGCGCGTGCAGATGCGGGTGGAAATCCGCAAGCTGCAGCGGCGATTGAAGACCACGAGCCTTTACGTGACCCATGACCAGCTCGAAGCCATGACCCTGGCTGACCGGCTGGTGGTGATGAATAGCGGGCTGGTGGAGCAGATCGGGACGCCCACGGAGGTCTATGACCGGCCCGCCACGCTCTTCGTGGCAGGCTTTATCGGTTCGCCGCCCATGAATCTGATCCCGACCGCTGCGCTAGCGGGAGCCGAGGGGTTCAGCACAGCCAGCCTGCCGCCCAATACGGACATTGTAGGGTTGCGCGCCGACCAGCTGGTGCTTGAGCGTCCGCAAGGGGATGTGCTGGTGCTTGAGGCGAGCGTGGAATTGCTTGAGCCGATCGGCGGGGAAAGCCATCTGCATGTGACGCTGGCTGGCGAAACACTGATCCTGCGCGTTCCCGGCCGGCCGGAGCTCGCTGATGGCGCAAGGATCAAACTTTATGCGCCCCTTACGGCCATGCACCCCTTCAACAGCCAGACGGGCCGCCGGACCGACACTGGCGCCTGAACAATTTGCGCCGCTGCCATGCGGCACCATTTGAAAGCAAGCGTCATGACTGCCAGCCTCAAGAACGGCCCCGCGCGGGACGAAGTGCAAGCCCATCGCGGAGCTTCCGCGATTGCTCCAGAGAATACGCTAGCGGCGTTCCGCGCGGCGGCCGAACAGGGCGCCCAATGGGTGGAGCTCGATGTTGCGCTTTTGGCCGATGGCACATTGGTGGTGATCCACGATGACAGCATCGATCGCACATCATCGGGCACGGGATCGCTGGGAGCGCTCACACGCGCCGATCTGGAGCGCCTCGATGCAGGCGCCTGGTTCGGGAGTCAGTTTGCCGGCGAGCGTATCCCCACGCTTGAGGAAGCGCTCAAGGTTCTAGGCGAGCTTGGCCTCGGCGCTAATGTCGAGATCAAGCAGCACAAGCATCACCAATCGCTCGAGCAGTTGGTGAGTGCAGTGCAGGCGGCGCTCCAAACGCGTCCTGCGGGCATGCCGATCATGATTTCGAGCTTCGATGCGCAAGCCCTTGCTGCCATGCACCAGCGCGAGCCGGAGCTGGAAATGGCCATGCTCTGGGAAAGGGTGCCAGAGGATTGGGAAGCCCGGCTGGAGGCTATTCCGGCCAAGACCATTCATCTCTACTTCAAGTCGCTCAGCATTGGCCTCCTTGAAGAAGCGGCCAAGCGGGGGATCACGGTGCGGGTCTGGACCGTCAACGAGCCCGCGACACTTGCTTCGTTCTGGCCGGCAGGCCTTGGCGGCGTCATCACGGATAATCCCGCGGCGTTTTTGAAGTGAGGATGACATGGGGGAAGAGCTGCTGTCGGGCAGGCAGCGTGACATCCTGGCTCTGATCGAAACGGATGGCACCCAGTATATCGACGATCTGGCCGCCCGCTTTCATCTGACGACCCAAACCATTCGGCGGGACATTAATACGCTCTGTGCCCTGGGGTTCGCGCGCCGCTTTCACGGCGGCGTCAGTGTGCCTGTAGAAGGACGCAACATTTCGATCAACGCGCGCGCCGTACTCAACAGCCAAGCCAAGCAACGCATCGCCGAGCGCGTGGCGGCGGCGATTGAGCCCGGTTCAACCGTGTTCATGGGCATCGGGAGTACGGTTCAGTTCGTGGCCAATGCCTTGCGCAAGCACCAGGGCCTGCGCATTGTTACCAACAACATCGATGTGGCGCTGACCCTTTCCGAAACTCCGAGCATCGAAGTCCACATGACCGGAGGGTTGATGCGCCACAACGACCGAGATGTGGTCGGTGCCGATGTGCCGCGCTTCTTTGAAAAGTTCTTTGCTTCCTATGCAGTTATAGGCGCTGGCGCCCTGCACGCCAGTAGTGGCGTGCTCGACTTTAGCTACAGTGAAGCCCAGATCACCGCAGCCTTGATAGACAACTCACGCACGACCGTGCTTGCGGCCGATGCGAGTAAATGGACGCGAAGCGCTTCGGTAAAAGTTGTGCCATTCAACAAGATCCATTTTCTATATACAGACGCGCTGATCGATGCCGAGGCAGTGGCAGCTCTGGACATGGCTGGAACGCGGGTAGTGCTCTGCGACGAGACAGACTGAACCTTTTGTTTTGCTGCTGCATGATCAACGGCTCAACAGCAGTATCTCGGGTCGTCTTTCCGAAGCATACAAGCTGCTTGCAGCCCCTCACCGACCCGTTCAAGAAGCAAAACCGATCCGCCCGAAAAGGGATGGGAAGCAGACTGGCGTCTTCTGTGTCCATCGCTACTAAGTAGACATCTATGATGCCGCAGTAGGATGCGGCTCAGCGGCCTCACCCTGCACCTTGATAGCGCTGTCCGCCTTGTGCCTGCGACCTGCTGACTCATTGTGCAGCGCTGCTGAACCTGGCAGCCTTGTCGCAAAAGAAGCTGCTAAAGCCTGGGACTGGTTAGTCCAGAGCTTCACACGCTATGCCATCATTATCCCGATCAAGCCGATCAGGATCTCCAGGACCGTGGGCCTCGAAATAGGCCTGAGCTTCTCGCTGCGAGCTGAAGTCCTTACAGTCCATGTCTGCCAAAACAGTGTTCGGCATGGCAAAGGTCCCAAGCAGAAGTCCACTCGCCAATAAAGCAACCAATCGTGTCATGATGTATCCCCCTTCAACAAGGTGCAACGCCTTCGCTGGGGAAGTCAATCAGCGTGGCACTGTCCGCTACACTGCGGTTACAAGATCCTTTCACCCGATGCGCGAATGTGAAGAACTAGAGCAAATGAAGATGATCCTCAGGCTATTTACCGTACTCGTCCTATTTGTGACTCCAGCCACCACCTTCGGTTCTGGTCTCCAGCTGACCATGTGCGGGAACAGGCCAAACACCGCGGGCAAGACCTGCCTGGTCGATGGTGATACTTTATGGCTGGACGGCGAAAACATCCGCCTCAAAAACTTCGACACACCTGAGCCCCAGTCAGCGATTTGCGGTGGGCGCGCCGAGGTCGAGCTTGCCCGTGAGGCCAGTGCCCGCATGCTGGAGCTTCTGAACGGAAACGACTGGACGATCGAACGCTTCGGCTTTGATGAGACAAGCAGTAAGCGTCGCCTCGCCACTATCCGCATCGATGGTCAAGACGTCGGTGACATCCTGATTGCGGAACGGCTCGCAAGGCGCTGGCCGGACGGTGACGAGTTCTGGTGCCGTTAGTTCCCGCTGTCATCCATTGTTTTCCTGATCCGGCTTTCAGCACCAAACAGGTGTCGGTAATATCAAGAGTATGCGCCACGTGGGAGGGTGATCATGAACATCGTCGAAGTGGCAGCGGCGTTCCGGTCACTCGACATGGGTGAGCTGGCAAGGGTCACTGAACTGGTGGGGGGCTCATCGCGTGCCTACAAGGTCGAGCGCGTAGATGACGCTCCCGTGGTGTTCAAGATCTACCCTGATTTCCTACCGGATACATCGGCAAAGGAGATGTATGCCACCAGCCTTCTGACTGACTTCCCTGTACCTATCACACGCTATCTCGTTGCTGATAACAGCAGGACCAAGTTACCCTACTGATACGCTGTGACCAACTTCCTCGAAGGACAAACCGCTGGCGCACTGGCGAACCACCCGGACGTCACAAGCCTATATAGGCAGACCGGAGCGCTGCTGCGGACGCTTCATCAACTGCAGATGCCAGGTTATGGGGCGTTGACCGCCCATGGTGTTGTGGATCCGGTATTCACCCATGCAGGGTTCACGCGAAGGCAAATCGATTTTCACCTTCAGCAGTTTGTTGCCATGGGCGCAGACGGAGCACTTGCCGCCGAGCTGCGCGCCATCTTTATGAGCCAGTTCGGCGCAGTTGTACCCCATAGCACCGGCGCTGTGTTCGCTCATGATGACCTGCACCCCAACAATGTGCTTGCCGTTGAGGACCCTGATGGAAGATTGGTCGTGAGCGGGCTTATCGACTTCGGCAGTGCCCGGGCGGCTGATCCGGTGTTTGATCTTGCTAAGTGCCTGTTTTGCTCCGAGGACGACGCCCCTGGCAGCACGCCACATATCTTGCGTGGTTATGGACCGATAGATCACCCGGAACCGCAGAAGGCCATACGGTACTACACGCTATTACATCGCATCACTATGTGGTGGTGGTTGCGCATGCTAGGCTTTATTCCTGAACCGGGAACTGCAAGTCCTCTCATTGATGCGGTGCGCACCACCTCCTCTATGTAGCTACTTTGAAATTAGAGACGATCAACGTGGCTAAAGCAAAGTCGACACATTCGGGTGGTTAGTCGACCGTCCGCTTGCAGGTTTGCTCAATTGCAAAGCGAACGATCGCTGTCACAGTTCATCAGAGAAGTCTCAACGACATGCCGCCGTGCCTTAACAACGCCGCTGGTCAGTTTGGCATGCGACCTGGCCAGGAGGCCAAAGCAAGGTCGGCAAGTTGCGACAGCGTCGTTGAACAAAGTCCGTCGCAGGCCTGCGCCGACATGCCCTGCACCACGGCAACATAAAAGTGTGCCAAAGCCCTGGTGTCCGTGCCATGGGGCAACTCGCCTTCGGCGATCGCCCGGTCGAGGCGGGTCTTGATGATCTTGGTTGTTGCCGTGCGGCGCGCGGCGACCGCCTCCGCGATCCCTTCGTTTTCCTTGGCGTGCTGCAGCACGGCGTTGGAGACCATGCAGCCACGAGGCTTGGCCGGATTGGTGAATTCACGCGCGACGTCATGGAGATAGAACGACAGCGCCTCATAGGCCGGCACGTCGCTGTTGAGCAGATCGAGACGATGCTTGTTCTCGCGCTCGGCGTTGAATTCAAGCGCTTGCTGGTAAAGCTGCTCCTTGGAGCCGAAAGCGGCATAGAGCGATGGCGGAGTGATGCCCATGGCTTTGGTCAGGTCAGCAATGGAGGTGCCTTCATAGCCATGCTCCCAGAAAAGGCGCGCTGCGATTTGGAGGCCCACCTCCTTGTCCAGCAGCCTTGGCCGACCGCGCTTCGACACTGACTCGCTCATTTATATCGATCGCTACAAAAAGGTTGACAGGTGTTCGTGACCAGCATTTATATAGCGCCCATTACAAATTCGCAAGGAGCGAACAATGTCTGCCCGATTATCAAGCAAAGTGGCTCTTATTACCGGCAGTTCACGGGGAATTGGCCGTGCTGCGGCCCTGGCTTTCGCTCGAGAAGGCGCTGCTTTGATCGGCGTTCACTATGGTAATAACGCCGCTGCGGCCCAAGCCACGATCGCTGAGATCGAGGCTCTCGGCTCCAAGGCCGTCGCTGTTCACGGTGATCTGCGCACCGGAAAGGCGGCTGCCGACAGCATCTGGGAACAGTTCAGCCAAGCAACCGAGGCCGAAATCGGTGAGCCAGCGCTCGATATTCTCGTCAACAATGCCGGCATTGCTCCGCCGATCTCGTTGGCCGATACAAGCGAAGCAGCCTATGACGAGCTGATGGCTATCAACTTCAAAGCGCCGTTCTTTCTGATCCAGGCGGTCGCCAGCCACATCCGCGACAATGGCCGCATCATCAATGTGTCGACCGGCTTTACCCGTATTGCCGCGCCTACCCACCCGCTCTATGCAGCTTCGAAAGGTGCGCTCGAAACGCTGACCCTTGCTTTGGCGCCTGAATTTGGCCGCCGTGGCATCACCGTCAACACGGTTATGCCAGGCGTAACCGAGACGGACATGAATGCGGAGTGGCTTTCCGGCAGTGAAGCACGTGCCGGCGCTGAGGCCATGTCGGTGTTTTCGCGGGTTGGCAAACCAGATGATGTCGCCGACGTCATTGCGATTGTGGCCTCTAACGAGGCTCGCTGGGCCACCGGCCAGGTTTTCGATGCGACCGGCGGCGCCCGCATCTAACGGAGACAAAAGGCGGACGGACCAGTCCGCCTTTTGGCAGGATGCACCCATTTTGTCACACGCAAGGCGATTGCAAGATCAATGCGGATTGGCTCAACTCCCCTCCGAACCGGGGGCAAATATAAGCCAGAAGGGAATGAAAGCCTGGTTGTGGTCCAAAGCAGCCGTCCCCTTTTGACTTGGGAGTGTTGAATCCTACTGAGTCACCAACCCACGACCGACGAGCAGTGGACCCACCGCGGGATCGCGTCCGCGGAACAGCCGATACGCTTCGTTGAAGTCTCGGGTGCCACCGGCAGAGTACACGTACTCGTGCAGGCGGCTTGCCGTCTCGGGATCGAAGGGATCACCAGCCTCCTTGAACGCTTCAAACCCGTCAGCGTCGAGAACTTCGCTCCAGAGATAGCTGTAATAACCAGCTGCATAACCATCGCCTGCGAAGAGGTGAAGGAAGTGCGTACTTGCATGTCGAAGCGCGATCTCACGCGGCATATTGATGCTGGTCAGCACAGCCCGCTCGAACTCTGCCACTGAACCCTGCAGAGCCTTGGAGTGGTAGTCCATATCGAGAATGGCGGACGAGACGAACTCCACTGTCTCAAAGCCCATGTTTGCCAAGCGGGCAGCCCGCATGCGCTCAAGCAAGCTCTCTGGAATGGGATCGCCGGTCTCCACGTGCGTCAGCCGGGCCAACACCGCTGGCTCTTCGAGCCAGTGTTCATAGATCTGGCTGGGGAGTTCGACGAAGTCGCGTGCCACGCTCGTGCCTGAGAGCCGTTGATAGGTCACGTTAGACAGCAAACCATGCAGCGCATGACCCATCTCATGAAAGACAGTCCGAGCTTCATCAAGCGACAGGAGTGCGGGCCGGCCCGCCGGTGGCTTGTTGAAGTTGCACGTGTTGACGATCAACGGGAGCTGTTCGCCGTCTAGCTTGGATTGATCCCGAAACGAGGTCATCCAGGCGCCCGATCTCTTTCCCGGACGGGCATAGTAGTCCCCGAAGAATAAACCGATGACCTTGCCGTTGCGACTGACCTCCCAAACACGGACGTCGGGATGATAGCGTGGGATGTCGCTCCGTTCGCTGAACGTTAGAGCAAACAGCTTCTCGGCAACCCAGAACGCGGATGCGATGACATTCTGCAGCTGCAGGTAAGGCTTGAGCTCATTTTCATCGAAGCTGAAGCGCTGGACTCGAAGCTTCTCCGCGTAGTAGCGCCAATCCCAAGCTTCGATTGGGTCGCTCTGCCCTTCTGCTTGGGCAAGCTCCTGCAACGCTTTGAGATCTTCCTGAGCTCGCGCTAACCCGCCGGCCCAGACCTGTTCCAAAAGGCTGCGGGCGGCCTTTGGCGTGCCCGCCATTGTGTCGGCGAGCTTGAAGTCGGCATAGCTTTCGTAGCCAAGCAGCCGCGCCTGCTCTGCCCGCAGAGCGACAATCTCCTCGGCCAGCTTGGAGTTGTCGTTCTTGTTGCCGTTAGCGCCACGCTTGACGAAGGCTCGCCAGACTTTTTCCCGCAAACTGCGATCGCTGGCGAAGTGCAGGATTGGCTCCACGCTCGATCGCGATGGTGTCACAGCAAATGGCGCGTTGAGGCCGCGGTCTCGAGCAGTCTCGGTTGCAGCGGCTCGGGCGAACTCTGGAACGCCTTCCATCTCAGCTTCCGTTAAAGCAAAGACTGTTTCCTGCTCGTCCGCCAGAACGTTCTGGCCGAACTGGGTGCCCAAAGAGGCCAGTCGCTCGCTAATAGCGGCGAACCGCTCCCGCTCGGTCGCGGTCAGGCGTGCGCCCGCTCGTTCAAAGTCCAGATAGTAGCGCTCCAACAGGCGATCGGCTTCCTCACTAAGACCGAGCTCGGCACGTCTCTGATAAAGATCATCGATGCGGGCGAACAATCTTGGATCAAGGAAGATGGCACTTTCGTGCCGAGCCAGCATGACCGTAATATCGCGTTCGATCGCCTGCAGTTCTGGGTTCGTCGCTGCAGAGGTCAGCTGGCCGAAAACCATCGAAACGCGGCGCAAGGCTTTGCCGGATCGTTCGAGAGCAACAATGGTGTTGTCAAAAGTAGGGGTAGCTTGCTGATCGGCAATCAGCCCGATCTCTACCTCATGTTCGGCTATGGCTTGCTCGAATGCCGGGCGATAATGTTGGTTCTGGATGAGCTCAAACGGAGGAGCTTCGAGCGGTGTGCTCCAGGCAGAAAAGAATGGATTGGTCACAAGCGGCTCCTTTAGCGGCTCAACTTGGAACGGTATGCATAGATCGGCAAGGCCGCACATGCTCTCCGCACTCACTCTTTCACTAACCAGAGTGCCAAAGCATGAGCGGCAAGGCTGAGGAGCACCGCTACAATCAGGATATCTACCGACACACTCTTGCTGATGAATGCTCCACCGGTCGTGGCCAATGCCGCCACAGCCAAGCCGTTCAGGTACTGCGCCGTCGTCTTTCTTCCTTCGGGCATATCATTCTCCTGTTTACACCAACAGGATACCAACCCCCGGCAGACACGTGGATAAGGTGGATAAGGAACCGACCACAGGCGGACTTCCTGTTCTTCGTCCGTGTCACCGCCCGAACTTTCGCCCACCCTTGCGCTTGCCAACCCACGGAACCTCCGCAGTCATGTTCGCCTCCCGCGTACGCTGCAGCTCGATGAGCTCTTCGGTGGACAAGAGCGTCGTCCCTGCGCCATGGGTGCCGGAGAACGCCGGGCGCCTGCCCGCGTGCCCCAGGGCAAAGGTCGGATAGTACCAGCCGCACATGGAGCACCGCAGCCGGGCTGCCAGATAGTCTTTGCCCTGGTAGAAGTCGAAGCTCCAGCCAACATGAACGGCCAGCACTTCGAGCCTCAGCGGCGCGTCATGACTGCAATGATAGTAGTGGCTGCAATAGGCATGGATGGCACGGCCAGTGTCACGAAAATCCTCCAGCGTGCGAATAGGCCCGGTGAGCATCAGTGGAAGTTCCGTCCCGCAGGCAGGACATCGACCAGGCGTTTGCGGTGCGCCTCCTGATATTGCTCCTGCTCACGGTTGCGCCCGCTTGGGCCACCGGTTTTGCCCTCATCAGCTCGGGCAATGATGCGCTCGCCTATGTCGGTACCACCGGCAATGGCGGCCATGTCGCTAGTGAGATCCACCAGCTCCTTGGCAATCACATGGATGACAATGCCTTCACGCTGCAGCGTGCCTTTGACACCGAGGACCCGAGCACCGAGCACGACCCGCCGATTGGCTTCGAACACCTTTGGCCAGACGATCACGTTGGCCACGCCAGTTTCGTCCTCGAGCGTCGCAAAGATCACCCCGCTCGCCGTCCCAGGTCGCTGGCGCACCAGCACGAGGCCAGATACCCAAACGGTGCTGTTGGGCGGCAGCGTGCGCAGGTCATCGGCCTGGACGAACCGTTGCTGCGTGAGCTTTGGACGCAGGAAGCTCATCGGGTGTCCCTTGAGCGAGATGGAGAGCGCCCGGTAGTCGTGGATGACCTCTTCACCCGGCGGCATGGCTGGCAAATGGCTTTCTTCTTCCATCCAGCGGCCTGGGCGCTCACCTGCCTTGAACAAGGGCAATGTCTCAGCGCCCTGCGTGCCGACAAGGCCTGTTACCGCCCACAGGGCATCACGTCGGCTCAGGCCAAGCGACTGGAAGGCATCGGCTTCAGCCAGGACCTGTAGAACCTTGGGCGAGAGCCCTGTGCGCAGCCACAGATCGCGGATGCTGTCATAACCACCCTGCCGGCGTGCGACGATGATGTTGGCGTGATCGGTCCGGAGCCCTGCAACGAGATTGAAGCCAAGCCGAACACCGCGATTGCCCCAGATATCCTCCTCCATGTCCCGGTGCCGCGGCGCGATGTTGAGACCACTCTCGTTACTCCGCTCCATGACGTTCTCAAGATCACTGAGGTTGATGTCGACCGGTCGCACATCAACGCCATGGTCCTGGGCATCCCGGATGATCTGTGATGGCGCATAGAACCCCATCGGTTGGGAGTTGAGGAGCGCCGCAGCAAACACATCGGGATAGTGGCACTTGATCCAGCAGGAGACGTAGACCAGGAGAGCAAAGGAGGCGGCGTGGCTCTCTGGGAAGCCATAGGAGCCAAAGCCTTCGATCTGCCCGAAGCAGCGCTCGGCAAACTCCTTGTCATATTTCCGCTCAAGCATGCCGTTGATGAACTTCTCCTTGAACAGCCCCACCCCGCCCGTGCGCTTGAAGGTGGCCATGGCGCGGCGAAGACGGTCTGCCTCGCCTGGTGTGAAGCCGGCCGCGACAATGGCGATCTTCATGGCCTGTTCCTGGAACAGCGGCACGCCGTAGGTGCGCTTGAGCACATGTTCAAGCTCAGGAGACGGGTAGCTGGTGGGCTCGAGACCTTGCCGGCGCTTGAGGTAGGGATGCACCATATCGCCCTGGATGGGTCCAGGTCGAACGATCGCCACCTCGATGATGAGGTCATAGAACTCTGACGGCTTGAGCCGGGGCAACATGGACATCTGCGCCCGGCTCTCGATCTGGAACACACCGATGGTGTCCGCCCGATGGGTCATCTTGTAGACCCGTGGGTCTTCCTGCGGCACGGTGGCGAGGGTCAGGGACAAGCCATAGTGCTGGCGCAGGAGATTGAAGCTCCTGCGGATGCAGGAGAGCATGCCCAAGGCCAGCACATCGACCTTGAGGATGCCGAGTTCATCAAGGTCATCCTTGTTCCACTCGATGACCGTTCTGTCTTCCATGGCGGCATTGCTGATGGGGACAAGGTGGTCGAGCCGGTCACGGGTAATAACAAAGCCACCTACGTGCTGGCCGAGGTGACGCGGGAAGCCGTAAAGGGTGCTGCTGATAGCAAGGACCATGCCGATGGTCTGATCGGCTGGATCGATGCCGATCTCCTTGAGGCGCTCGGCAGGAAAGTCGATCTTGCCCCAGCCCCAGTTCAAGCCGGACATGGCCGCGATCATGTCATCGGTGAGGCCAAAAACCTTGCCGACATCGCGCAGGGCACCCTTGGAGCGATAGGTGATGACGTTGGCGGTGAGCCCGGCGCGGTGCCGGCCGTACTTCTGGTAGATATACTGCATCACCTCTTCACGTCGCTCATGCTCAAAGTCGACGTCGATGTCCGGGGGTTCATCCCGTTCGGTGGAGACAAAGCGCTCGAACAAAAGGTCGATCAGCATGGGATCGACTTCGGTGATGCCGAGGCAGAAGCACACGGCTGAGTTGGCAGCAGATCCCCTGCCTTGGCACAGAATGCCACGCTCCTGCCGGGCAAAGCGGACGATGTCCTGCACGGTGAGGAAGTATGGCGCATAGCCCATCTCACCGATCAGGGCGAGTTCGTGTGCCAGGCCCTTCTGGATGCGCTCTGGCACACCTTCAGGATAGCGTCCCCTGGCACCGGCATAGGCCAGCCGCTCCAGGGTCTGCTGCGCCGTCTCGCCATTGCCAACCGTTTCTTCGGGGTAGATGTAGCGAAGCTGATCGAGCGTGAAGCTGATGCGGCTGATGAACCGATTGGTCTCTGTCAGCGCTTGCGGGTACTCGCGATAGAGCCGCTGCATGTCCACGGGATGGTGGATGAAGCGCTCGGCGTTGGCGGCAAGGAGGAAGCCCGCATCTTCAATCGGCACCAACTCACGAATGCAGGTGACGACATCCTGAATCACCTTGCGCCCGGGCTCATGATAGAGCGCATCCATGGTCGCCAGCATGGGCACCCTGACCGCGGCGCAGGCCGCTGCAAGTCGACCCAGTCTGGCTCGGTCGTGACCATCGAAGCGGTGCGTGGCGCCGACCCAGACCTGTCCTCGGCTGCCATGGTTCAGCAACTGAGCAACACCGACATCGTGCTCGACCTGGCCATCTCGTGGCATGACGATCATCAGTTGCCCATGGGAATACTCGACCAGGTCCTGCAAGGTGAGGTGGCACTCGCCTTTGGGTGCTCGGCGGTTGCCAAGCGTCAGCAGCGCTGCCAGTCGGCCGTAAGCCTCACGGTCCGTCGGGTAGACGGCAATGTCTGGCGTGCCGTCCGAGAAGATGATGCGAGCACCCACAACCAGGCGGAAGTTGGGATAATCTTTACGGAGGTCCTTCCAAGCCGAATGGGCCCGCACCACGCCTGACAGAGAGTTCCGATCGCAAATGCCAATGCCGGAAAGGCCCAGGCCAGCAGCCTGGGCCACCATTTCGAAGGGGTGGCTGGCGCCGCGGAGAAAGGAGAAGTTGGTGGCAGCGACGAGTTCCGCATAAGTCCCGGCCAGCTTCTCAGGCATATGCACCGCCTCAACCACAACAGATTCCTACAAGCTCAATGTTCGCTTTTTGTTCCCATCGAGTCAGGTCGGGAGTCAATGCATTGAGCTTGGCATCGAACTGGTTGTGGAAAAGCGGTGGAGAAGGTCGCTTAGGTGCCTCGCACCGGCGGCGCGCTCTGCACCGGCAAGGAGGCGTAGCTCTCCAGCAGTTCGCGCACGCGCACTTTGGCCTGAAGCCTGCTTGCCAGCAGGTACATTCCGCCGATCTTGCGATGGATAAACAAGGTCTCGGCAGGTGGAATGGACCAGAGATCAGGACTGAACCCGAGCGCTAGTGCTTTGTCTCGTGCCCTGGCCGGCAGGTTGGCCTCTTCGAAGTCAAATTCTTCATTCTTATCGATGGCGTCCATGACCATGCGCAGCAGATCAAGCGCGAAGGCACTGAGACGCTCCTGCTCTGGCCTGAAGTAGCCGATGTCCAACATTGCAGCGCGTTGAGCGTTCTGGTTGTCGTTCAGTGCGGCCTTGAGCAATGCCTGAAGCCTTCCGGCAAGATCGACGGACACAGATCGAGTAGCACCAAAATCGAGAAGCACGATCCGCTTGGTGCTGGGCTGATACCGGAAGTTGGCGAAGTTCGGGTCGGTTTGAACAAGGCCGAACTCAAAGATCTCCTGAAGAACGAGCCTCACCAGCCTCTCGACGATCTTGTTGCGGGCCTGCTGCCCAAAGGCCACCACCTGCTCGATCGGCTGGCTCTCGACAAATGTCATCGCCAATACGCCCTCTCGTGTCAGGCTCTCATCAACATCTGGCACCAAAAGAGTATCGTCCGCCGCGACCCAAGCCTGGTAGCGCTTGATCTGTGCCGCTTCCCGGAGATAGTCGGCTTCTTCATGCAGCTGCTGACGCGCTTCCCCAACGATAGCGTCCATGTTCAGCTCCGGTGGTACGAGCCTTGATGCTCGGATCACGGCGACGAGGTTATCAAGGTCGCTATCGATACTGGCGGCGACACCGGGATACTGAACCTTGATCGCCAGCTCCCGGCCATCCAGCGTTCGAGCCTTATGCACTTGACCGATCGATGCTGCTGCGATCGGCCTGTCGGAGAAGGTCTCGAACTGTTGCCTCCAGTCCTGTCCCCAAAAGCGGGTCAACTGTGCTTCAACTTGATGGGTGGGCATCGGCGCTGCGTCGGCTTGCAGCCGAGACAGGATGGGCGACCATTCCGGTGGCAGCAGTTTGCCAGCGTCCATGGACAGCATCTGACCAAGCTTCATGGCGGCACCGCGCATAGTCGCCAGCTTGTTGGCGACCTTAAGGGCATTGGAAGGGGAGGACAGGAGATCGGCAAACTTGACCGGCTGCCCGCGCAGCGCCTGCCCTGCGCCAGCTGCGGCCATGCTCACCCCGATATTACCGACAAGGCTACCAAGACCCCAGAGCCGTCCTGCGCGTCCAGTCGGAACTGGGCGTTCCCGATCTTTGTTTTCCATGCGTGCCTCAGAAGCCGTTGTCTGAGAACGTCCTGCGTCGCTGCCTGGATCGGCTAAAGGCGCATAATCCTGATCACGTTACCGAGGTTGCTAGGGACCGTCTGACTTTGTCCCCGCGGCAACAATCTCCAGCACGCCATCTGGCAAGGGTCGCTGCAAGGCGATGGCCTCTTCCTTGGGTGCCGTCAGCCAAAGATCGACTTCTTCGGGTGTGGTCAGGATTACCGGCATAGCCTTCATGTGGATGGAGCCAACCACATCATTGGGTTCGCTGGTCAGAAAGCCAAACAGATCTGTGGTCTCTACACCAGTCTTGACCTTGCGAACGCCGGTCCAGTTCTCAACCCAGATGCCGGCAAAGAACAGGAGCGGGCGCGACTTGTTCAGGGCGAACCAGGTGTCGCCCTTCTTCTTGCCGCTCTCATCGGTGGTGTTGTCGAACTCGCTGAATGAGGTGAATGGCACTACGCAGCGGTTCTCGACGCCCATCCACCGGTTCCAGTGCGCGTTCCAACGCTTCTTTTCCGGATCATAGATGTTGCGAACGTTGGTTGTGCCGCTGTCTGGCTCGAGCCTGAGCAGTTCGGCGAAATCCACCACCTGCCCCTTGGCCTCGAGCTTTTCCGCTCGCTTCTGTGCAGCAAGGTACAAAGCGCGTTGGCTGGATGGCAGGCCCCAGCGCACCTTAGTCAACTGCCGCATGCCACTGAAGTTGCGCACGATGGGCGCTGCATAGTCGGGGAAGATGCCGGTTTGCGGCTCCAGATTGCCGACGGTCTCGGCCACTGCCATAGCTTTGGTGAAGTCCAGGATCGCCTGGCGATTGCTGGTGTGGGAATAAAGATTACACATCGCTCTGTTCCCTGCCCTCTTCTGCCCGGAGCTCTTTCAGCAGCGCTTGGATGTCATGTTCAGTCTCGTCAGCATGCTCGGCGGCACGCCGGTGCACTGGCAAGCGGCGCAGGCCAGCAAGGCGGCGCTCGAGTTGGTTGATCAACACCTGTCGGTTGCTAGCTACGGCGTTGATTTCAGGTACCCGGATCAATTAGCAGCCACCCTGTCGCTTGTGATGGCAAGATCAATTCGTTCTTCCAGTTCCTCGAACACCGCTCTTGTGAGCATCTCGCGCTCCCCATCGTTTGTTCCGGCTGTGGCTGGCATCTTGACCACCAGGCTTCGCAGCACATGATCGCTGCGCAAGGCAAAGCCACAGCGGAACTCGATGAACCCGTCCTCGCTCCAGAGATCGACCATAAAGGTCTCTATATAGGTCACGTATTTGTCCGAGAGCTCCCGGCTCAACTGATCAACCAGTTCCTGCATGTCCACCTTGCCCCGGCCGGCAAATCTACCCACACATCAGTACCGATACCAAGACAGGATTATAGGCCCATGCGAGCTCTTGTTCAGCGCGTAACTTCTGCAAGCGTCACCGTGGACGGAGCCATAGTTGGGAGAATCGAACATGGCCTTCTGGTGCTGGTCTGCGCCATGCAGGGGGATATGGCTGAGACTGCAGATTGGCTGGCACAAAAGATCAGCAAGCTTCGCATCTTCCAGGACGATGAAGATCGGATGAACCGATCCATGCTGGACGTCGGCGGCTCAGCCTTGGTGGTAAGCCAATTTACGCTCGCGGCAGGGACACGGGAGAACAGGCCCGGGTTCTCGCAGGCGGCAGCACCGGATCAGGGCATGATGCTATACGAGCACTTTGCAGATGCTCTCAGCAGACTTGACGTCCAAGTAGCCAAAGGCGTGTTCGGCGCCAACATGCAGGTAGCGCTGGTAAATGACGGTCCAGTGACCATCTGGCTCGATACCGACCAGAGGTAACCGAGCGGTTCGGTAGGGATTGGTAAAATGCCAGGACTAACAAGACTGGCGCCTACCCTGATCGACATGGGCGCATTGGGGCAACTTGTCGTCTGCCCCAACGTTGATCGGCAGAAGAGGAGGTTCAGATGGGTCGAATTATCAAGTCGCTCTTGCTTGGTTGGTTGATGAAGCGCGTGTTTGGGCGACGTCGTTGAAGCTGTAGGTCGTGGCTGCTCAACTAAAGTCGTCGTCTCTGATGTTATGAGCGCTCCTCGACAGCTTGCGCTGACGCCGCACTGCAAATCTGCAACCAGCACGCGTGCTCGGCCCTTGCATCAGGGAGCGCCCGATGCGCGGCTGGTTCCGCCTCTTTGGCCAGCATGCCTTTCGAAACAATGGCCGCAATCGAGGGCTCGTCCGCCGAAGGGCCGAGAATCCGGCGCGCTGCACGCGTAAATGCAACTTCACTGTCTTGCAGTCGAAGAGCATGTCTCGGTTGGCCGGCACCCCTGAGAAGTACACTTAGCCATTTGCCGTCCCAGGACGGCGCGCTCGCAAAAAGCTCATGACCAGCAAGCGCGGTGAGCATCTTATGCGCCACGGCTTCAACAGCCACGCCTTCGCTCTCCAGCTTGGATCTGGACAGTCCATGGATCTGTTGTGCCTCGAGCGACCAGTCAGTCCAGTCCGGTGCCGGTTTGATGAGGAATGAGGCAGCCCTTCCATCCTCGAAGACCCAGGCAACCTCGATCGGATAGCTCTCCTTGGCCAGGGACGAGGCCTCAAAGTCCAGAAAGACAATCATCGGTTTTCTCGAGCCAACCGGTTGTATATGCTCGTCGTGCAACGGCATTGGGCTGGTGCAAGTTGCTCCAAGGATGCGGTTGGTTATTCAACGAGGACCATTGCGGGGGAGGTGACATGCACAAGAGAACGCTCGGCCAAGGCTTGGAGGTCTCAGCCCTTGCCTTGGGCGCCATGGGCTACGGAAAGTCTCGCGACATCCCGGATCGGCCAGAAATGATTGCCCTGCTGCGCGCAGCTGCTGACCGCGGCATGACCTTTTTCGACACAGCTGAAGTCTACGGCCCTTGGACGAATGAGGAGATGGTTGGCGAAGCCTTCGCCGGCAAGCGCCATGAGGTGATCATTGCAACCAAATTCGGCTGGGACATCGACCAGGGCACCGGCGAGCACCGCGGCAGCGTCAACAGCCGGCCCGACCAGATCCGGCGGTCAATTGAGGGCAGCCTCAGGCGGCTCCGAACGGACTACATCGACCTATACTATCAACATCGGGTTGATCCCGACGTTCCAATGGAAGAGGTCGCGGGAACGGTGAAGGATCTGATCGCAGAGGGGAAGGTTCGCTTTTTCGGCATGTCAGAAGCGGGCGCCAACTCGATCCGTCGCGCCCATGCCGTTCAGCCCGTCGCTGCTCTCCAAAGCGAATACTCACTGTGGACCCGGGACCCTGAAACGCAGATCTTCCCAGTCCTGGAGGAGCTTGGGATCGGGTTCGTGCCATTCAGCCCGCTGGGCCGTGGTTTCCTCACGGGAACAATCGATAAAAATTCCCGCTTTGCCAGTAATGACCTGCGCGGCAGCATACCGCGCTTTGATGCCGATGCAATGGAAGCGAACCAGGCATTGATTGAGCTCCTTCGCACTATTGGCAATCGTCATGGTGCAACACCAGCCCAGATTGCCTTGGCCTGGCTTCACGCACAAAGACCTTGGATCGTTCCCCTGTTTGGAACGCGTAAGCTGGAGCGCTTCGAAGAAAATATTGGCGCCTTGGATGTCACCCTCACCGAGAGTGACTTGCAGGAGATTGCCAACGCGAACATCGCAATCAAAGGTGCCCGCTACCCAGAAGAGCACCTTAAGCGCGTTGGGCTGTAACGCACGCAAGAACCGGACATTTGCAACCTTCCTCTGAGGATCGTGACTCAAGCCCGGAAGTGTTTTCACGCCCGGGCTGAAAACACTTGCTAGCGTCCGTCAGGCTTGCACCTGACCGCCGTCAACGAAGAACTCAACGCCGTTGACGAAGCTTGCATCGTCAGAGGCTAAGAAGAGAACGGCCCTGGCGATTTCATCTGGTTCGCCAACACGGCCAAGCGGTATACGCGATCCGAGAAACGCGAGAAGCCCCTGTTGCTTGTCGATGTCGTCGCCTGCAAGACCCACGAGGCCTGGCGTCCGCGTTGCACCGGGGCTCACGACATTGACGCGGATGCCCCGATCCTTAAGATCCAAAATCCAGCTGCGAGCGAAGTTGCGCACAGCAGCCTTGCTTGCCGAATAGACACTGAACGCCGGCGTCCCTTCGCTGCCTGCTGTTGAGCCGGTGAGCACGATTGCGCCGCCATCTCTAAGCAATGGCAAAGCCTTTTGGACCGTGAACAGCGTGCCTTTCACGTTGGTGTCAAAGGTGGCGTCGAACTGTTCCTCAGTGATCGATCCGAGCGCTGCAAACTCGCCACCACCGGCATTGGCAAAAAGCACGTCGATCTGAGCGTGTCGTTTCTGCACTGCATCGTATAGCCGGTCGATATCGGTCAGGTTGGCCATGTCACCGCGGACGCCTGTCACCTGTCCGCCGATCGTGTTTACTGCCGCGTCCAGCGCCTCCTGGCGACGTCCGGTGATGAATACCGATGCCCCCTGCTGGGAGAATGCTTTCGCGGTCGCAAGACCGATGCCGCTCGTTGCCCCTGTGACGACCACAACCTTAATTTCAAACCGCTTCGTCATCGAACTCTCCATGTGTTTCGGCTTCTCAGCCGGTGGCAGAGAAATGGATCAACAACGATGATGCTTGTAGTCGCCAGATTTGGTACGTTGCGTTCCACCAGAGGAACGATATGCACACCGATCTCAATGACTACGTTTTTTTCGCAGAAGTAGTCGCGCATGGCGGATTCACTGCTGCCGGCCGGTCCATGGGCGAGCCGAAATCGAAGCTCAGCCGCCGGATCGCGGCTTTGGAAAGCCGTCTTGGCGTGCGGTTAATAGAGCGTTCCAGCCGACGTTTCCGTGTCACGGAAATTGGGCAGGCCTTTTATGAGCGTTGTCGCGCCATGATTCAGGAGGCGGAACGGGCGGAGGCGCTCGTCGTGGCAGCTCAGGCGGAGCCGCATGGACACATTCGCATGAGTTGCCCGATCAACCTTGCAAAAAAAATCTCGGGTATCGCGAGCGACTTTCTTGCGGACTTCCCCAAAGTCCACTTGCAGCTTGTCATAACGGACAGAGCCGTTGATTTGATTGAAGAGCGTATCGACCTTGCGCTGCGCGTGCGCCGCGAACTGACGAACGATGCATCCCTTACAATGCGCACGCTGGGTCGCTCGCGCTGGATCCTGGTCGCTAGTCCCCAGATGGCCAGCCAACTGGGCGAAGACATTTCAGCGCTGGCTTCCCTGCCGACGCTGGGCACGAGCGAAACTCCGGGCGAGGTCATATGGACGCTCGGGCGTGATGATGGGAACGTCCACACACTACGCCACGAGCCGCGCCTCGCCTGCGGCGATTACGCGGTTTTATGCGACGCAGCTGCGGCCGGTCTTGGTGTCGCTTATCTGCCAGATCACGCCTGTGCAGAGTACCTCGCGGCCGGCAGACTGAACCGTGTCTTCCCAGCCTGGCGGAGTGAAGCTGGGATCGTTCATCTCGTCTTTACCACGCGCCGCGGCCTGCCCCCTGCCACGCGCGCGCTCATCGACCATCTCGCGAGACATTTCCCGTCTCTGTGACTTCTCATCGCTACCCCTCCCAACAATATTGCATACGTATGCAAGTTCATGCATGTTGCTGCCGCTACGGGAGGTTGAAGTGGCGCAAACTGCGGCGATCAGCAATCAAAACGCACATTATCCGGACACCAAGCTCTATATCGATGGGGCCTGGAGAGATGGCCAGAACGGCCGATCTGCCCCCATAAAGAACCCAGCTACGGGAGCGTCTATTGGATGGGTATCACTGGCAGCCGCCGCAGACCTTGAGCTCGCCGTTTCTGCCGGCAAGTTCGCTTTCGAGACCTGGAGCCGCGTCTCGGCGTTCGATCGTGCCGTCATAATGCGGCGCGGGGCGGACCTGCTACGAGCGCGTGTCGATGCAATTGCGCCGCTGATCACCATGGAGCAAGGTAAGCCGCTGAGCGAAGCCCGGGCGGAGGTCCTGTTTGCCGCCGAAGTCACGGACTGGTTTGCCGATGAGGGTCGGCGTACCTATGGCCGTCTTATTCCCGCGCGTGGGCATGGCGTTCGAGCTGCCGCCGTCATGGATCCGCTGGGACTGATCGCTGGCTTTACGCCGTGGAACTATCCCCTTGGCCAGGCTATCCGCAAGATTGCCATCGCACTGGCAGCCGGTTGCTCGATCATTGTTAAAGTCGCCGAAGAAACGCCGGCGGCTGCCGCGGCGATGGTGCAAGCTTTCCTCGACGCAGACCTGCCGCCATCTACCCTGCAGTTGGTCTTCGGCGATCCGGCGGAGGTCTCGAACTATCTTATCGCTCACGATGATGTTCGCGGCATCAGCTTTACGGGCTCCACACAGGTTGGACGCAAGCTGACCGCGTTGGCGGGGCAGCATCTCAAGCGCTGCGTCATGGAGCTGGGTGGTCACGCACCAGCGATCGTCTTTGCCGACGCCGATGTCGAACTTGCCGTCGAGACCCTGGCCGCAGACAAATTCCACAATGCTGGCCAGGCGTGTATCTCTCCGACGCGCCTGCTGGTGCAGGACGGCGCCTACGATGCATTCTTGAACGGCTTTGCAGCACGCGCCGATGCCATTCGGATTGGCGATGGTTTTGACCCGCAAACAACAATGGGACCACTCGCCAACGAGCGGCGCGTCGCCTCTCTGACCACCTTGGTTGAAGATGCCGTGGCGCAGGGAGGAAAGCTGGTCACGGGCGGCCCGGTGAAGAGCAATCGAGGCTACTTCTTTCACCCAACGGTGCTTGCCGACGTGCCGGTTCATGCGCGTATCATGAATGAGGAGCCTTTCGGTCCCGTCGCGATCATCAACCGCTTCACCGACGCTGCCGAAGCGATCGCCGAAGCCAACCGCCTGCCCTATGCCCTGGCCGCCTATGGCTGGGCGAGACGGGCCGAACACATCGACCTGCTGCAAAGCGCCGTGCGCTCCGGAATGATCTCGATCAACCATAACGGTCTCGGACTTCCTGAAGTGCCGTTTGGCGGCATGCTTGATTCCGGCTACGGCGACGAAGGTGGGATCGAGGCTCTGCGCGAGATGATGTTCAGCCGATTTGTTTCAGTCCGGAGCCCAGCATGAAGGCGGCAGTTCTTCGGTCTTTTGACCAGGACCTCGGCATCGAAGAGATCCCTGTCGCCAATCCGCGCGACCGAGAAGTGTTGGTGCGCATCATGGCAACGGGTGTCTGCAGCAGCGACTTGTCGACGATCCGTGGCAAGACTGGTTCGGAGCTGCCGCTTGTGCCGGGCCATGAGGCTGCCGGCATCGTCGAACGTGTCGGGCCCGGCGTGTCGCGCGTGAAGGCGGGCGATCGGGTTGTTCTGAGCTGGTCCCCTAATTGCGGGCACTGTTTCTATTGCCAGCAGAGCCACCCGACCTTGTGCGACGTCTATACGGGCGCTGCGACTAGCGGCGGGCTCTGGGACCAGACCAGCCGGCTTGGGCCTATTGGTGCGCCGATCAAGCACTATTCCTGCGTCTCGTCCTTCGCCGAGTTTGCGGTGGTGCCGGAAACCGGCTGCATTGTCATCGCGGACGAGGTTCCTTTCGCCGTGGCGGCACTGGTCGGCTGCGCGGTGACAACCGGCTTTGGCGCTGTAGTCAATGACGCCAAGGTCCGGCCCGGGGAAGCCGTTGCATTGGTCGGGATCGGTGGCGTGGGCATCAATGCGATCCAGGCCGCCCGGCTTGCCGGCGCTGACGTCATTGTTGCCCTGGACACCAACCCTGACAAAGCAAATCTCGCGCTCGCCAACGGCGCCACGCACTTCGTCAACCCCATCGCGCCCGACGCAAAGGACCAGATCAGAGCTATCAGCAACGGCCGGGGTGTCGACCATTCCATCGAATGCACGGGCAGGCCGCAGGCCATGAGCATGGCCTATGCGATCACGCGACCGGCTGGCAACGTCGTCATTGTCGGGATCGCGCCTGCGGGCATGGACCTGGCGATCCCCGCCATCGGCTTTCCGGGATCCAAAAAGCGGCTCATTGGCTCAATTTACGGCGGTGGCGTGCCGGAGCAGGATATCACACGTATCCTTTCGCTTTATCGCTCAGGACGGCTCGATCTGGATGCACAGATCGGCAAACGCATATCGCTCGAACAGGTGAACGACGCGCTTCGGTGGTTGGAACAAGGCGTGCTCGCTCGCACGATCATAGAGTTTGGTTGATCAGCAGGCCACCATGACCGGCGGTTTAAGCCGAACAATCGTTAGGCCGCCGACATTCTGCAATGGCAGCTTTAGGAACTTTAGAATTGCGCAGAACGATCAGTATGGGTCGTTAGTCGAACTTCCACTAAAGCATAGACGTCGTTCCCTACAAACTTGAGACGTGCACTGGCAGACTGGAGAAAGTCCACTGTCACGCCGGGTGCAACCATGGCAGCGAGCTCTTCGGCATCCCAGTCGGTCAGGCGAATGCATCCATGTGAGCCCGTCTTGTCGATCCTTGCAGGTTCGGGGGTGCCATGGATGCCGAACGACGGCTTGAAGAGCCCGATCCATACTGAACCGACTGGACCCGTTCGGGCTAGGTGGCATGGTCAGGTAGCCGCCTCGACCCATGCGCAGTCGTGCAGTTCATTTGGGAGCAACGTGGCTAACGATGTCCCAAGGCTAACGCGCTGGTGATTCACTGTTCATCTCCGGATGGGCCCCGCAGGAATCCTTTCCTGCCCAAACTGCAGTCAGGCGAGTTCCGCTAGGTTGCGTGGCGAAGGCCCTCTAAGTCTGATCCTCGGATTGCGGCTATGTTTCTCCCGATTTTGTCGTGCGGCCAGTTCCACCAGGCGATTTCCTCGAGCCCGGCAATGGTAGCATCATCAAAGCGCTTGCGGATGAGTTTGGCGGGGTTGCCGCCCACGATGGCGTAGGCGGGCACGTCTTTTGTCACCAGGGCACGGCTACCGATGATGGCGCCGTTGCCGATTGTGACGCCGGGCATGATCCAGGCTCCACGGCCAATCCACACATCGTTGCCCACGACCGTGTCCTGGTAGCCAGCCCTTACCCTCTCAAAGTCAAAGCCTGTCTCCCAGCCCTTGCCAAAGATGTTGAAGGGGTAGGTCGAAAAACCATCCATGCTGTGGTTGGCCGAACTCATGATGAAGCGGACGTCGGTGGCTAGCGCGCAGAACTTGCCGATGACAAGGCGGTCACCGGCCCAGTCGAAGTGATAGAGCACATTGCGATGCTCAAACTCGGCAGCGTGCTGCGGGTCGTCGTAGTAGGTGAAGTCGCCCACCTCGATATTGGCCCGTTTGATGAACGGCCTGAGGAAGACGATCTGCGGGTAACCGTCCATCGGGTGCCTGGTCTGCGGATCGGGGCCCATCGTTGCTTCTGAGGGATGCATCATAAATCCTTGCTGTCCTGGTCGCAGACCAGGACGTTGCAGTTGTTGCTTACTGGCGCCCGGTCCGGCTTAGCAGGACACCGAGCCCGTGGAGCGCAGGCAGTGCCGCACGGATTGGGCGCACTTGTTGAAGCTGGGCTTTGGGCTGCGGGAGTGGTTTTCCACTGTGCGGGGTCTTGCTGTTGCGATTGACCGGCAAAGGCCGCTGAAACTGGTTTTTGGGCATAGGGTGTCCTTTCCCGCCCGGCATGGCGATGCACGAGCTGGCTCAACGGAATGAGCGCGCGACAAAGTACGTGCGATGATGGGAGCGCTTGGCAGGACGCCGGAATGGAAACGGGGAGATGCCTCGGTCAGGCCGTCATTGCACCAGAATGGTCAACTCGCCGAACTGCACTCAACACACACCATTGCGCTCCTGGCGCAAACGGCTGGTGTTCTGGCGTCCGTAACGAGTTTTCAGATCATTTGGGTGCGAGACCTCCGAAAGGTGCGGGAAGTATCCAGCAAATCACGCGAAAGTCAACAGGTTAGAACCTGCAGACAGAAGAAGGCCCACGCAACGCGACGGCAGCTTTCAAGATTATCCAATGCTGACTCCTGGTCCTGAATAGGTCGAGAACAGAACGGCTGCTGTCCCTTGGGTCGAATCCAAAGTGAAGAACGTCAGCCACGCCGAGCGCATATTCAAGCTTGAAGAGGCTCGCGACCGCGAACGTTTGGCTAAGCACGAGTATGTTCTATGAAATCAACCTGGACGCTGATCTCCCTTCATCCCGTGCGTTGCCGGCCTCCCAACAAGCGTTATCGGACATTTGCCCAATGCGCCTCAGCCGGCGCTCCCCGGCCTGCGCCCGGGCCCGGTCTCTTGTCCTCCGCAAGACGGCACGGCCCATCTATTGCTGCAAGGCTGAACCGCTCACTGCGTCGGCCGAAAGAATTCCCTACCCCGGCGAGTGATAGTAGGGTGCACTGGCAATGCGTCCCTCTCCTTGGCCGGCCCGACCGGCGCAACTTTGAACTTGATGGCTAAAGCACAACCTGCGGGAAACAAACCCTACTACCAAATCGTCCGGGAGGCCCTGCAAGCCAATATCGGCAACGGCAACTTGCCCCCTGGCACCCGCCTGCTGGTTTCGGCGGTCGCTGACCGGTTGCGGGTAAGCCGCCCTCCGGTCAAGCGGGCGCTTGATCTGCTCGCAGCGGAAGGCTGGATCGCGCCGCTGAGCGTACAGGGCTATGTCGTCGGCACCCAAGACAATCAGAAGGACGCCGTCCGCACCAACCTGCATGGGCTTTCTCTGGAGCTGCCGCCGGAGCTGGGCCGCAATCAGGGGCAAGCCAGCTGGGAGCGCATTTTCGCAGCTGTGGAAGCGGGCATCATGAACTGCATTCCCTTCGGCACCTTCCAGATCTCAGAAGCCGGGATCGGGGACTATTTCGACGTGAGCCGCACCGTCGTGCGCGATGTGCTCTCCCGCATGGATGCGCGAGGCCTGATCAGCAAGGATCGCAGCTCCCACTGGATCGCGGGACCTTTCAGTGCTCGCATGCTCGAGGATGCCCATGAGGTCAGGCGGCTGCTCGAGCCGGGCGCCGTCGCAGCCGCGCAGCCGTTTCTGGACGTGGTGGTGCTCAGGCGTGCAAGGGCTGCCGTGGATGCTGTGCTGACCGGGGCGGTGTCCTTGTCAGCAACGACGCTGGAGCAAATCGAAGTCGACCTGCACGTCACCGCCCTGCGTACGCAGCGCAACAAGCAACTCGCGCTGGCGGTGCAATTGGCGCAAATATCGCTCGTGATCAATCGCCTGTTCGACAATTACATCGGCATCCACGAGAAGGACGACATGCTGCGTGAGCATGCACTGGTGTTCGATCATCTGCTGCTCGGCGATGGGCCAGGTGCGGCCGCCGCGCTGCGGCACCACCTCGACGCAGATCACGAACGCGCGCGGGCGCGTCTGAAAGTCCTGTCGGTGTTTGATGCGGCCGAGATCGCACCCTATCTCATCCGCATTCACTAGCGAGTTGCCCTTGTCCCAGCCCCCCAAGCTCCGCGTTGTTGCCCGCAGCGAGGTGCTGCCGCGTGCTGTTCTGGAACTGGCTTCGCGCGAGCTCCCGTTCGAAATCGAGTTCGAGCTGATCGATAGCGTCAAGGGTTTGCAGCGCGTGGTCACCAGCCCGCACACTTTTGATGTGTACCACCAATGGCACACAGCCGACCTGATCTGGACGGCGCGGGCGATCCAGGCCATCGATCTCGAGCGCATCGAGAATGGCCAGTTGATCAAGAACCAGGCACTGGCGCGCCGCAGCGACTCGCGGGCTCTGGGCTCGGTGTTCAACCAGCTGTTCGTGCAGCCTTCAGGGGTGCTCGGCCCTACCCCTACCGACCAGATCGTCATGCTGCCCGTCCAGCATGGTGTGGATACCTTCGCCTTTTTGCCCGCAGCGCTCAAGGAATGGCCAGAGGGTACGCCCCATAGCTGGGGGTGGATGCTCGACAAGCGCCTTCATGGCCGTGTCGCCATCATGAACGAACCGGTGCTCGGCATGATCGAAGCAGCTCTGGCGGTGGAAGCGTCCGAGGGCATTACTTTCGCCGATGTCGGCAATCTTTCGGTCGAGGAGATCGACACTGTCGCCGATATCCTTTTGCGCAAGAAGAAGCTGGGGCACTTCAAGACCATCTGGAGCAACCACCACGAAGCGGCCCGGGCAATGCAGCGCGGAGCGCTGCTGCAGTCGATGTTCTCGCCGGCCATTGCAACGCTGCGCAGCCAGGGTGTGCCCGTAGTTCTCGCGGTACCGGAAGAGGGTTACCGCGGCTGGCACGTGGATTTGTGCATTTCCGCCGCTGCGCGCGGCGAACAGCTCGAAGCTGCCTACGCTTACCTCAATTGGTGGATGAACGGCAAAGGTGGTGCGATCACCACCAGGCAGGGCTATTACTTTGTGTTGCCCGAACTCGTCCGGCCACATCTGAGCACAGCGGAGTGGGACTACTGGTATGGCGGCAAGCCTGCGGCAACAATCCTGAACAATCCGGCCGGGGAGCCCAGCGTCAGCCTGGGAGACCTCCGCGAAGGCGGATCCTATCTCGAGCGCATGTCGCGCGTCCGGGTGTGGAACGTCTTCATGGACGAACACACCTATCTGGTTCGTCGTTGGCGGGAGTTCCTCGAGGCCTGAGAAAGCGGCGACAGACGGCACAAGCCGAACCATCGCCGCAAGAGTCTACGGGCTAGCCCGCCAGACGGGGCAATTTAGGCAGAACGCAGTTGAGCGGTGCGTGCCATGTCCACAGCATCTGCCCTGATGGCCACGCCATATTGCTGTTCGGCAGCTTCAGGCGAGACCAGCCCTTCGAGCACGTCGAACAGCACGCATTGAGGGTCGCGATCGAACGGGTTGCCGTAGCCACCGCCGCTCGGTCCGCGCGAAATCAGGTGATCCCCGGCCTTGATCTTGTGGTAGGGCACCTTGGATACGAGATCGGTTTCTCCGCCCGCCTTGTGGATCAGCTTGAGCGAAGCCGTATGGCCGTCCTCGCCACCGTCATAGCCCCACGGCCGGTATTTGTGCCCGTCGCCTTCAACGGAAAACGCCCCATCGGCCAGGAACGTGAATTCGCGCACCGTTCCAATGCCGCCCCGGTTGCGACCGGCCGCCGTCGCGTCGTTGCGCAACTCGTAGCGGTCCACACGGATCGGCAGATGCGATTCGATATCCTCGATGGGGTTGTTGCGCGTGTTGGCGAACAGCGTATCCACCGCGTCCATCCCGTCTGAGCCATAGCGACCGCCATAGCTACCCTCGAGGATTTCCATATGGACCCACTGCTTGCCCTCTTCCATGCCGGAAAAGGCAACCACGCGCAGATTCCCGATGCCGGCCGAGACCTGCTGGGGCACCGCCTGCGCCAAGGCCTTCATGACCGTATCGGCCAGGGCATTACCGGGGCAGAAGCGGGCGATGACCGGCGCCGGGAAGATGGGATTGGCGAGCGTCCCGCGCGGCGCCACGATGGTGATCGGCCGCGTCAGGCCCTCGTTTTGCGGAATGCTGCCATAAGTAACGCTATCGAGCAGTATCGAGCGCAGCGTCAACCAGATGGAGATGTCGACCGTACCGACCAGCGGCATGTTGATCGGCTTGTCAGGTATTTGCGGCGCCGTGCCGGTCAGATCGACGGTAATGCTGTCGCCCTGCACCTTGAGCGTTACGGCGATTGGCAAATCCTTGCGAGAGGCATCAGCGTCATCGAGGAAGCCATCGATAAAGGTCCTGGCCGAATATTCTCCGTCGGGAAGCGCGGAGATGGCATTGCGCATCAGGCGCTCTGAGTAATCGAGCAGATCCTCGAAGGCGTCCATGACAGTCTTGAGACTGTACTGGTTCACAAGGTCAAGGAACCGTTCGGCGCCGATCTGTGCGGTCTGTACCTGGGCTTCCATGTCGCCCACGACCAGGGCCGAAGCACGTATATTGTCACGCAGGATGGACCAGACCGCATCGTTGCGCTTGCCTGCATCAACCACCTTGATTGCCTTGAACTGCAGGCCCTCCGCATAGGTATCCACCGCATCGACGATTCCCGTGCTGCCTGGCGTCAAGGCGCCGATGTCGAGATGATGTGCCGTAGTGACGGAAAAGCCGATCAACTGTTCGCCAAGGAAAACCGGTACTGCAAAGCCCACATCAGGGCCATGGCTGGCGCCGCCATAGGGGTCGTTGTGCATGATGACGTCGCCGGGCCGCAGCGTTTCGCCGCGCGCTTCCATCTGCTTGAGGATACCGCGCACATAACCAGGAATTGGACCCGATTGCAGAGGGGTCGACATCTTGCATTCGCACATCTGACGGCCCGTGGCATCGGTCAGGGCGGTGCCGAAGTCCTCGCTCTCGCGAATAATCGAGGAATAGCTCATGCGCATGAGCTTGTGGCCCATTTCGATAGCGATGTTCTCGAGCGCCCCCTGGATAACGGCGCCGGTAACGGGGTCGACGCGAGTAGGTGCTGCGGCGGCGGTCTCTGTCAGGTTCTTGCTCATTCGACCTCTCCCAAGGTGATGATGATGCTGCCCGAAGCGTCTACAACGGCGCTGGTCGCGGGTGGCATGACGGTGGTGGAGTCCTTCTGCAGGATAATTGCTGGCCCCTCGAAGACTTCGCCGACTGGCAGGGCGGTCCGGCGATAGACTGCGGTGTCGAAGGTTTTGAGTTCACCGCCTACGCGGAACACGCTGGGGTTGGTGCGCACCAGTGCGTCGGCCACCGTACCGCCGGCGGGGGCACGTAGCTTTTCGATCTTGGTCATACGGCCAATACCGCTTACCCGCAGATTGACGATCTCGATCGGGCTGGCCTTGAAGGCATGACCATATTCAGCGGCATGGGCACGGTGGAAGGCCTCGAAGGTCTCGCTGAGTCCCTGTTCAGTGATCTCGCCGGCCGGGAAGGCGATCTTGAGCTCATAGCCCTGCCCGACATAGCGCAAATCCCCGATGCGCTGGAAAGAAACATCTTCTTCGGCAATCTTGTCGGCAGCGAACTGGGCGGAAAGCTCGGCTTCCATCGCCGCGATGTCGCTGTTGATGCGATGGAGATCGACCTCCCCCGAGACCTGGAACTGTGTGCGGGTGAGGTCGTATTTCAAGTCGGTGGTCAAGAGGCCCATGGCCGAGGTGATACCGGGGAATGGCGGCACGATAACCTTGGGAATGTCGAGCATCCTGGCAACTTCCACGCCATGCAAGGGGCCGGCGCCGCCGAAGGCGACAAGCGCGAAACTCCGGGGGTCGATGCCTTTCTGCACGGTGCGCGAGCGAATGGCGTTGGCCATGTTGGAGTTGATGATGGTCAGGATGCCTTCGGCCGTTTCGTTGATCGACATGCCCAGACGCTCGGCAAGGCCAGCCACCACCTCGTCGGAGGCCTCCTTGTCCAGCGTCATGCCGCCGCCGAGAAAATCCTGTGCTGCCAGACGGCCGAGCACCAGATTGGCATCGGTCACTGTTGGCTCCTTGCCGCCGCGGCCGTAAGCGGCCGGACCCGGCACAGCACCTGCCGATTGCGGTCCAACCCGGAAGGCGCCGCCACGGTCGACATGGGCGATGGAGCCGCCACCGGCACCGATCGTGTGGATGTCGATCATCGGGGTCAGCAGCGGGAAGCCGGCGATGGAGGTGGACCGCGCGTCGGTCTCGGAGAATACGCCATCGACGATGATGCCGATATCGGCGCTGGTGCCCCCGATATCGAAGGTGATCAGGCGTTTATGGTCGGTCAGATCGCCGATCCACTTACCACCGAGCACGCCTGCGGCGAGGCCGCTGAGCAAGGTCAGGGTGGGTTTTTCGACGACCATCTTGGTGGTCGCGACGCCACCGTTGGATGCCATGATACGCAGATCACCCTGGACGCCGATGGCCCGCAGGGCGTTGTCGAGATTGTCGATGTACCGATCAACCTTGGGACCGATAAAGGCGGCCAGTGCGGCGGTCGTAAAACGCTCGAACTCGCGGAATTGAGGCGCAATGAACGAGGAGGTGGTCACAAACGCCTCCGGCATCACCTCTTCGACAATGGCCTTGGCTTCCAACTCATGGGCGGGGTTGAGGTAAGAAAACAAAAAACAGATGGCGACTGACTCTACGCCCTCGCCTTTGAGCTCAAGGGCAGCGCGCCGCACGCCATCGCGGTCCAGCGGCTCCAGTTCCGCGCCAGTGGGAGGCACAAGACGGCCGCCAACGGTCTTGCGGTGCTGCCGGCGCACCAGCGGACGGTGCTGCCAGGGCAATTCCTGAATGATGGAGTAGTGTTCGACGCGCTGGTGGCGGCCGATATGGATGATGTCGCGAAAGCCTTCATTGGTGATGAGGCCAGCCTTGGCGCCCTTGTTTTCCAACACCGAATTGGTCGCCGTGGTGGTGCCGTGGAACACATAATCAATGCTCGACGGAGCCACGTTGTTGGCGGCGCACAGCTCAGTAATGCCGGTCATCACTCCCCGCGAGGGGTCGTCGGGGGTGGTCGACACCTTGTGTATGGCGATGTCGCCGCTGGTCATGTCGCAGTAAACCAGGTCGGTAAAAGTGCCGCCGACATCGACGCCAATCGTTTTCATCAGAACTCTCCGGAAGGCCAATCGCCCTAAGCGATACGGTACTATGGATTCATAGTCCATAATGTCTACGCCAAAATCTTGCCTGGCCGAGATTGGGTGCTCGCAAACCTCCACAACTCACCGATGCAGCCTCCTGGTCCGCCACTTCGCCCGCGATAGTGACACGTCGCGCCTCAATTTTAGGCTCTCTGCGCATCATCTATGCGCCGCAACAATTTCTCCCTCTTTCGAACGGAAATCGCACGAAACGCAGTTGACGAAGTGAAGGAAAGCAGTTGTGACTTGTGGACTATGTATACCGATGTCGGCATGCGATTGGTGAAGAAGGGAATGAGGATGATGGGAACTTTGACGAAGTTTGCCGGGATAACCCTGGCACTTGGCTTAACGGCAAGCACTGCCTACGCCCAGGATGCCATTGCAGCGGCACAGGCCGATCTGGACAAGTATAAAGCTATTCCATCGTTTACCGCCCCTGGCGAACCCTTTGATGCCAAGGCTTGCATGGCCGGCAAGCGCATCCTTTCAGTGCCCGCTTCGAGTGCCGTGCCATTTGTTGCCACCATCGCCAACGCGATGGCTGATATCGCCAAGGACATCGGCTTCGAGTTCCAGATCTGGGAAAATCAAGGCCAGCCGACCCAGTGGGTACAGGGCATCGAATATGGCGTGACCAACAAATTCGATCTGATCGACCTTCTGGCCGGTGCCGATCCGCGCGTTCTGACCACCCAGATCAAGGCAGCGCGCGACGCTGGCGCGATTCTGACCGCATCGCACCTGACCGGCTTCGAGCAGGAGGTTCCGGGCGGCCTCACCGCTTCCATTCCGATCGACTACAAGCAGGCCGGCAAGCTCCTTGCGGAATGGGCGATCACCAAGACCGAAGGCAAGGCCAATGCCCTGGTGCTGGTCACCAACGAAGTACTATCAACCGAATCCATGATGGCCGGCATCGAGGAAGTCTTTGCAGCACATCCCGAGAGCAAGTTCACCACGGTGAACATCTCGATTCCGGACTGGGCCACCAAGATCCAGTCCAATGTGCAGTCGGCCATCATCGCCGATCCCTCCATCAACTACATCCTGCCTATCTATGACGGCATGAACCAGTTCGTGGTGCCGGCTTTGACCATCACCGGCGCGGCAGACCGGGTGAAGATTGCAACGTTCAACGGCACGCCCTTCGTCCTCGACATGATCCAGAACGGTCAGGTCGAGATGGATATTGGCGAAAATCTTGAATGGATCGCTTATGGCATGCTCGACGCGCAGATGCGCCTCGTGTGCGGCCTTGAGCCCGTGACTGATCCCAAGATCCCGCTTCTGGTTTTTGACGCGAACAATGCCGCTACAGCCGGCACGCCTGCCGAAACCTCCAAGGGTTACGGCGACGCCTATATCGCCGGCTACAAGGAGCTGTGGCAGCTTTGACGCTTCCTTTTCCTGCACCAATCGGGCCGCCTCAGGGCGGCCCGAACAGCGCCCTACGCGTTGAAGCGCTGTCCAAGCATTTCGGCACGACAAGGGTGCTCTCCGATGTGACGCTGGACGTTGCGCGCGGCGAGGTGCACGGCCTGCTGGGCCAGAATGGTTCTGGCAAATCCACCTTGATCAAGATCCTGGCCGGCTTTCATACCGCTGATGCCGGTGCGCGCCTGTTCGTGGGCGGCCACCCAGTGCCCCTTCCCTTGCCTGCTGGCGAGTTCCGCAAGCTCGGCATCGCCTTCGTGCACCAGCATCTGGGGCTGATCCCATCCATGACGGTGCTGGAGAATCTCCTTGTTGGCGAGCACGCAACCGAGGCGCGCTGGCGCATCGATTGGGGCGGCCAGGCGCAACGCGCAAAGGCGCTATTCGATCGCTTCGGCCTTGCTTTGGACCCCAGCGCACCGGTCGGAACGCTCAGCTCGGTCGAGCGGGCGCTCCTCGCCATCGTGCGGGCGTTCGACCAGTTGGAACACGCCCAGGGCACGCTTACCAAGCTCTTGATTCTCGACGAGCCGACGCCCTTCCTACCTGCCAAAGATGTCGGCCGGCTGTTCGATCTGGTTCGTGCCATTGTCGCTCAGGGGGCAAGCGTGATCTTTGTGTCCCACGATATAGATGAAGTCAGCGAAATTACCGATCGCATCACCGTGTTGCGTGACGGGCAAGTGGCAGGCTCGCTGGACACCAGGTCTGCGGCCAAGTCCGAGATCATCGAGCTGATTGTCGGCCGCTCGGTGGATCTGGCTTCGATGCGCCCGCCGGCGCGTGAATTTGGATCCGAGATCGCCATCATCGCCGGCCTGCGCGGCCGCGCCGTGAAGGATTTCACCCTGCGGGTGCGCGCTGGAGAAGTCGTGGGGCTGACTGGTCTCATCGGCTCCGGCTATGACGATGTGGTGAGCCTCTGCTTTGGTGCCGAACAGGCCGAAGCCGGCTTTCTCACCCTGGAAGGGGCGGAGCGCGATCTTTCTGCTGCTACGCCGCACCAATCTGTACGGCACGGGATTGCCTTTATTCCTGGTGACCGGCTAGCTGCCGGCGTCGTGCCGACGCTCAGCGTCTCGGACAATGCCACGCTGCCGATCCTGCGCCGCTTCGGCGGCGGTTGGCTGATGTCGCGCGGGGCGATGCGGGCGGAAGCCCAGCGCCTTAACACCGCCTTCGACGTGCGGCCCAGCGACCCCAGTGCGTTGATGAGCGCCCTCTCCGGTGGCAACCAGCAGAAGGTCGTTCTCGCCAAGTGGTTCCAGCTGCGGCCGCGGCTGGTCTTGCTGGAAGAGCCAACCCAGGGCGTCGATATCGGCGCGCGCGAGCAGGTGTTCGGCGAGATCCGGCGGATGGCCGACCAAGGCGCCGCGGTGATCTGCGCAAGCTCGGATCATGAGCAGTTGGCCGCCATCTGCAATCGCGTCGTCGTACTCGCTCGCGGCCGGCAAGTCGCCGAACTTCAAGGCGACGCCATCTCCAAATCGGCCATTGCCGAAAGTTGTTACATCACTGAAGAAACTGGAGCCAAGCTGCCATGACCCACCTCTCTGCGGCTCAGAACTTGGCCCGGAAAAATCACTGGGTGGAATGGGGCGAGCGCTACGGGCTTCTCATCGCCTGGCTGGTGGTCATTGCTTTCTTCAGCCTCCTCCGCCCGACCACCTTTTTCAGCTGGGCTAATTTTTCAACCATCTTCGGCTCCCAGGCGGTGCTGGTCGTCATGACCCTCGGCTTGATCGTACCGCTCACCGCAGGCGATTACGATTTGTCCATCGCCGGCAATCTGACGCTCAGCGCAATGGTCATTGCCGTGCTCAATGTCCACTTCGACTGGCCCATTGCGGCGGCAATCCTGGCGGCCGTGGCAACCGGCCTCGTCATCGGGGTGGTCAATGCCTCAGTTGTCCTTTATTTTCGGATCAATTCCCTGATCGTAACGCTGGGCATGGGTACGTTCCTTCATGGCATCACGCTGTGGATCTCGAACTCCAACACCATCAGCGGCATCGACTTTGCCATCACCAATGCAGTGATCGTCACGCGTCTCTTCGGTATTCCCATGGCTTTCTACTATGCCTTGGTGATCGCCGGGATCATCTGGTACGTCTTCACCTTCACCGCTGCCGGTCAGCGGCTCCTGTTTGTAGGGCGCGGCCGTGAGGTGGCGCGCCTATCGGGCATCCGGGTGGATCAGGTGCGGGCGGCGACCTTCCTCGTGTCGGGTGCGCTCGGGGGCCTGGCCGGCGTTCTAGCCGTCGGCTCGCTGGGCGCTGCCGATCCCAATTCGGGCCTCACCTATCTGCTGCCCGCATTCGCCGCAGCGTTCCTGGGCGCGACCAGCATTACGCCGGGTCGCTTTAACCCCATCGGATCGGTGATCGCGGTCTATTTCCTCGTCACCGGCATCACCGGTCTGTCGATCCTGGGCATTAGCACCTTCGTGCAGGACCTCTTCTATGGCGGCGCCCTGGTGGTTGCAGTCTGCCTCTCACAACTCGTTCGCGGCCGCCAGGAGCAGCAGTCATGACCCAGATCACCATCGACCCTGCACTGGTTGAGTCCATGATCATGGAAATGGGCGCTATCGGCGCTCATAGCGGCACCGGCGTGTGGCGCACGGTGTATTCGCCGGAATGGGTTGCAGCGAACGACCTCTTTGCGCGCTGGCTCCAGGAGGCGGGGCTGAGTGTTAGCCGCGATGCCGTCGGTAATGTCTGGGGCAAGCTCGAAGGCAGCGAAGGCGGATCATCCATCGTTTCGGGTTCCCATATCGATACCCAGTGCCCCGGCGGGCGCTATGATGGAACTCTGGGTGCGCTCAGTGCCCTGATAGCCCTAAAAGCCCTCAAGGCTCAGCATGGGCAGCCAAAAAGGACGCTTGAAGCGGTCTCGCTTTGCGAAGAGGAAGGCAGCCGCTTCCCCACGGCGAATTTCTGGGGATCACGGGCGATAACCGGCGCGATCCAGCAGGGCGATGCCGAGAACACAATCGGCTTCGACGGCACAACCATCGCCCAGGCCATGCGCGAAGTGGGACTTGATCCCAGTCAAATCTCCAGCGCACAGCGCGACGACATCGAGAGCTTCGTCGAGCTTCATATCGAACAAGGCCCGATCCTTGAACACGCCGACCTGCCCGTCGCGGTGGTGAACGCCATTACGGGCCTGCGGCATTACCGGGTGAGGCTCAGCGGCGAACAGAACCATGCCGGCGCTTTCCCGATGGATTTGCGCCGCGACCCTATGGCCGGGTTTCTCGAGATCGGCAGTGGCGTGATCAACACGGCGCACCGGCTTGGGCGACCGGCAGTCACCACAATCGGGCGGGTAGAAGTCTACCCAAACGGCGCCGCCGTCGTGCCCCGCGAAGTCCATTTCACCATTGATGTGCGCCATCCCGATCCGACGGAAGGTCAGCAACTTTACAAGCTCCATGAGGACTTGATGCGCGAAGTGGCTGCTCGTCGTGGCCTCACCATTGAATGGGATGCCGGTATCGACAAGGCACCCTGCGTCAGCGATCCCGAACTGGTTTCGTGCTTCCGAGAAGCAGCGGCTGAACAGGGTGTGGCGACCATGACCATTGCCAGCGGCGCTGGGCACGACACCCAGCAAATGGCTAAGATCGCCAAAACGGTGATGATCTTTGTACGCTCGGAAAAAGGCCGCAGCCACACGCCCGAGGAGTTCTCTACCATCTCTGATATCGTGGCTGGCATCCAAGTGCTCGCGGCCGGGCTGCACAAGCTGGCGTACTAGGCCGCCAAGCTGCCCGTTTCACCTGCTTCAGAAGACAGCGGCAGAATCTGCTTACGAAATGAACATCCTGCAAGTCTCTGCTCATTTACTAAGCAACAGCCTGATCTATCCTTTACCGACTTAGTCTTATCATCATCAAAATTGCCAGTCCTGCCAGCTACATAGTGCTCGTGAACAGGACTGGCATGTAGTGTGCATTGTTGTTCCCGACCAAGAGGGAACCACTAATGACTAAGGCCGCTGAGATCGATCTGGCTTCGGTTTCCAAGATCTACGGCAAGACCACTGCCGTTGATGCGATCAGCCTCAAGATCCCTGCCGGCAGCTATTGTTGCCTGCTCGGGCCATCGGGATGCGGCAAGACGTCGACCCTGCGCATGATCGCCGGCCACGAAAGCGTCTCCATCGGCGATATCGTGCTGGGCAAGGATGTAGTGACCGATCTTCCGCCAGCCAAGCGAGGCACGGCGATGATGTTCCAGTCCTACGCGCTGTTTCCCCATCTTGATCTTGTCGACAACGTCGCCTTCAGCCTCAAGATGGCCGGCGTCGAGCGTGACGCGCGCCGCGCCAAGGCGCTCGACATGCTCAAGCTGATGCAGATGGACGGCTATGCCGACCGTCGCCCGGCCCAGCTTTCGGGTGGCCAGCAGCAACGCGTGGCACTTGCACGCGCGTTGATCACCGATCCGGAAGCCCTCCTCCTTGACGAGCCGCTCTCCGCCCTCGATCCCTTTCTCAAGATCCGCATGCGGGCCGAACTCAAGAAGCTGCAGAAGCAGCTTGGCATCACCTTCGTGCATGTGACGCACAGCCAGGAAGAGGCGATGGCGCTTGCCGATCTCATCGTGGTGATGAGCGATGGCCGCATCGAGCAGGCAGCCAGTCCCCGGGAGGTCTTCGAACGCCCGGCAACTGCTTTTGTCGCGCGCTTCATGGGCGATCACAATGTGATCTCGGGTAAGGTCACGGGAAACGACGGCAACCTTTTGTCTTTCGAAGTGCCAGGCGGCACTACACTCTCGGCGGCCGGTGATGCCCGGCCGGTCGGCACGCCCGTGGATATCGCCGTACGCACCGATCACGTGCGGATTGGAGACTCCCCTACACAAGGCTTGGGCTTCACCGGCCTTGTGACCAATCTCGAATATCGCGGCGGCACCACCAAGCTCACTATCGAGGGTGCCGGTATCGCCGAGTTCACCGCCATCATCACCGACAAGGCCATGCACGCGACCCCGGTCAGCGTCGGTGATGCCGTGCCTCTCTGCTGGGATGCCGAAGACGCCATCGTCCTCGGCTCACGCAGCGCTCGACATCAAAGCCAGTAAAACAGGGACATCAGGCTATGACAGACACGACCAGGAAGACCACGATCTCGCGACGCGCTGTACTCAAGGGTGGCGCCGCTGCTGCCGCGGGCGCAGCTATTGGTTCGGGCGCCATCACTGGCTTCCCTACCATCTGGGCCCAAAACCCGATCACGCTGCGTCAGTTCGGCACGGGCGTATCCAACCTCAACGCCATTGCTGAAAAGTGCAAGGAAGACCTCGGCATCACTCTCGAAATGACGGCAACAGACTCCGACGCCGCAGCGCAGCGCGCGGTCACCCAGCCCGACAGCTACGACATTGCCGACATCGAATATTGGATCCTCAAGAAGGTGTTCCCCACCGGCGTGATCCAGCCCATGGAAATCTCCAAACTCACCTATTACGACAAGATCGTGCCGCTGTTCAAAACCGGCAAGCTCACCCCCGACAGCGTCGTCGCGCAAGGCACAGCACCCCATACTGTGGGCTATGTCGAAGCGCCCGACAGCAAGACATTTGCTGCGGGTGAAACCGACTACTTCACCATGGTGCCCACCATCTACAACGCCGATACTCTGGGCATCCGCCCAGATCTTGTCGGACGCGAGATCACCTCCTGGGCGGATATCATGGACCCCGCCTTCAAGGGCAAGACATCCATCCTCAATATTCCATCGATCGGCATTATGGACGCGGCCATGATCATGGAAGCGATGGGCAACATCACCTATGCCGACAAGGGGAACATGACGACCGCCGAAATCGATGCGACCGTCGATTTCCTCATCAAGGCCAAGCAGGATGGCCAGTTCCGTGCCTTCTGGAAGAGCTTCGATGAATCGGTAAACCTGATGAGTTCGGGTGAAGTCGTCATCCAGTCTATGTGGTCGCCCGCCGTTGCTGCAGTCCGCTCCAAAGGCATTGCCTGCAAGTATCAGCCACTCAAGGAAGGCTATCGCTCCTGGGGTGGTGGCCTGGGTCTTGCTGCACATCTGCAGGGGGCACAGCTCGACGCTGCCTATGAGTACATCAATTGGTACACTTCGGGCTGGGTCGGCGGCTATCTCAATCGCCAGGGCTATTACTCAGCGGCCATGGACACGGCCAAGCAATACATGAGCGAAGACGAATGGGGCTACTGGATCGAAGGCAAGCCTGCCCAAGGCGACATCAAGGCTCCGGATGGTACGGTCATGGAAAAGGCCGGCGCTGTACGTGATGGCGGCTCGTTCCTCGAGCGCATGGGCCATGTCGCCTGCTGGAACTCGGTGATGGACGAGGATCGCTACATGGTCCGCCGCTGGAACGAGTTCATCGCGGCCTAAGGTCGAACCACGGGGGCTCGCAAGAGCCCCCTCATTCCGGGCTTTGCGCCGACTTCTCCGACCGGAACAAGAGTTTCGACGGAGACCATGCGGCTCCACGTCCTTCTCCTCGTGGGGAGAAGGTGCTTATCGGCCGGATGCGAGGAAACGATGCCGAGGACAAACTATTGAACAATCTGCTTGCACGCGCCACGCCCTACCTTCAGGCGACCCCGCTGCTCCTCATTCTCGGATTTTTCCTCGCCATTCCGATCCTGCTGCTGCTGGTTGTCAGCTTCTGGGACTACGATTTCGCCGGCATGTATCCGGGCTTTTTCACCTTCAACTATGGCGAGACGCTTGCCTCCTGGGTGACCTGGAAGACCTATGGCAATACGCTCAAATTCGCAGCCCTCGTCTGGGCGATCACAGCGTTCGTTGGCTTTTGGGTCGCCTATTTCCTCGCTTTTCACGTACGGACGGCCACCATGCAGATGGTGCTGTTCCTCGTTTGCACCGTGCCGTTCCTCACCTCCAACATCATCCGCATGATCTCGTGGATCCCCGTTCTGGGGCGCAACGGGTTGATCAATTCGGGGCTGGTGGGTGCCGGCATCGTCGACCAGCCGGTGGAGTGGCTGCTCTACTCGGATTTTGCCGTGGTCCTGGCCATGGTGCACCTTTACACGCTGTTCATGGTGACGCCGATCTTCAACACCATGATGCGCATCGACAAATCGCTCGTGGAAGCGGCGCGCGACGGCGGCGCCAGTGACTGGCAGATCATCTGGAACGTCATCCTGCCGCTGGCCAAGCCCGGCATTGCCATTGGCACCATCTTCGTCGTTACCCTGGTGATGGCGGATTTTTCGACGGTGCAGGTGATGAGCGGCGGTCAGTCCGCGTCGGTGGCGCTGATGATGCGCAACCAGATGAGCCTATTGCAGTACCCCGCTGCTGCCGCCAACGCGATTGTCCTGCTGGTTCTGGTGCTGCTGATGGTGGCGGGGATCCTCCGCATCGTCGATATTCGCAAGGAGCTCTGAGATGAACAGGGACAAGCGCAGCGCCGGCTTTTACGTCCTCGCCATCTTCTTCGCCCTGTTCGTGTTGTTCCTCTATGGCCCGCTCTCGGCCGTGTTTATCCTCAGCTTCCAGGGCCCGCAGGGTGGGTTGACCTTCCCCCTCAATGGCGTCTCGCTGCGATGGTTTCAGAACCTGTTTGAAACCCAGGCCGTGGGCAATTTTGGCGCGAGCTTTGCCCGCTCGCTCACCCTGGGCCTATTGGTTATGGCCGCCACGGTTATCGTGTCCCTCCTTGCCGGGCTGGCGTTCCGCCGCAAGTTTCTCGGCGCGTCTCCGCTGTTCTATCTCACGGTCGCGAGCCTAGTCGTCCCCTCGCTCATAGTGTCGCTGGGTATTGGCGTGCTGTTCCAGCAGATCGGCGTCCAACCCAATTGGTTCAGTTCGGGATTCGGAGCGCACCTGACCTGGACCCTGCCTTTTGGCGTCCTCATCATGTTCGCCGTCTTCAACCGCTTCTCGGCCTCTTATGAGGAGGCAGCGCGAGATCTCGGCGCCAGTTCCTGGCAGACCTTTGCCCATGTGGTCCTGCCGATGATCACTCCAAGCCTGATCGGCGTTGGGCTGTTCGGGTTTTCGCTCAGCTATGACGAATTCGCCCGCACCCTGCTAACCTCCGGCAGCTCCAACACCCTGCCGCTCGAAATCTACGGCATGACGACCAACGTCACGACACCCGTCCTCTACGCGCTCGGCACGGTCACGACCTTGTTCTCGTTCCTCGTCATACTGGCCACGCTGGGCATCATCCTCCTGCTCAATCGCCGGCGGGCAGCAGCATGATCAGCATCGCCGTCATCAACCCCAACACGACCACCAGCATGACGACGACCATTGCCGATGCAGCGCGCCTCGTCGCCGCCCGACAAACCGAAATTGTGCCGATCACGTCCAGCATGGGTCCGGTGTCCATTGAGGGCTATTACGACGAGGCCTTTGCCGTTCCTGGGTTGCTGCGCGAAATGGCGCGGGCCGAACATGATGGGGCGCACGCAGCGATCATTGCCTGCTTCGACGACACCGGGCTCGATGCAGCCCGGACAATGGTGCGCATGCCGGTGATCGGCATTTGCGAAGCCGCCTTGGTCACGGCAGCCTTTGTTGCCAAACGCTTCACAGTGGTCACCACCATGGAGCGCTCCCGCGTGCCCATCGAAGAGCTGGCGCATCGTTACGGCATGGCAGGGCGTGCCCGCATTCGCGCGGCCGATATTGCGGTTCTCTCACTTGAAGATCCAGATTCGGACGCGCGCGACAAGCTACGCAACGAGATTAAGCGCGCCATCGCCGAGGATCGGGCCGAAGCCATCGTGCTAGGCTGTGCCGGCATGGCAGACCTCGCCAAGACCCTCTCCGAGGAATTCGGGCTGCCCGTGATCGACGGCGTCGGTGCGGCGGTCAAGCAGGCCGAGGCTCTGATTTCGCTAGGTTTGAGCACGAGTAAGCGCGGCGCTTATGCCGCTCCGGTGGCCAAGCGCTACGACGGTGAACTCGCCTCATTCGCGCCGGTTTGATCGGCTTACATCATTTAGGAGAACAATCGTGGCGAAAGATATTCTGGTGGGTTTTGGCGTCGATGTCGACGCCGTGGCGGGCTGGCTGGGCTCCTATGGCGGCGAAGACAGTCCGGACGACATCTCCCGCGGCCTCTTTTCCGGGGAAGTGGGTTCACCCCGCTTGCTCAAGCTGTTCGAGCGCATGGGCATCAAGACGACCTGGTTCATCCCCGGTCATTCGATCGAGACGTTCCCCGAGCAGATGAAGGCCGTTGCCGATGCCGGCCACGAGATCGGCATGCACGGCTACAGCCACGAAAATCCTATCGCCATGACGCGCGAGCAGGAAGAGGCAGTGCTCGACAAGTCCATTGCCTTGATCACCGAACTCTGCGGCAAACGTCCGACCGGCTATGTCGCGCCGTGGTGGGAATTCTCCAATGTGACCAACGAACTGCTGCTCGAGCGCGGCATCAAATATGACCACTCGCTTATGCACAACGACTTCACGCCCTACTATGTACGCGTTGGCGACCGCTGGACCAAAATCGACTATTCCGCGCAGCCCGAGGACTGGATGAAGCCACTGGTGCGCGGCACCGAAACCGACCTGATCGAAATCCCGGCAAACTGGTACCTCGACGACCTGCCGCCCATGATGTTCATCAAGACGGCACCCAATAGCCACGGCTTTGTCAATCCGCGCGATATCGAGCAGATGTGGCGTGACCAGTTCGATTGGGTCTACCGCGAGATGGAATACGCCGTGTTCCCCATCACTATCCATCCCGATGTGGCCGGTCGCCCGCAGGTTCTGCTGATGCTCGAGCGCCTGTTCGAGTACATGAAAGGTCACGACGGCGTACGTTTCGTCACCATGAACGAAATGGCCGATGACTTTGCCGGCCGTTCGCCGCGGAGGTAAAGCTCGAGGTCATGTGTTCGCTCTGCGGTATTCTTGGTTGTGACGATCATTGGTCCAGCGCCGTCGCGCGGGAGGGCATTTACTCGCCTAATACCGATCGCCTTTCGCGCCGCCGCGAAGCCGCCCAGCGTCAGGATGCTGTCAACGCTGTCCTTGCGGCGCAACGCATGAAGCTCTCAGACTGGCACGGGCGACAATATCTGATCAGAACAGCCACGGGCAAGACCAGGGTGTTCGACAGCCTCTCCCACCTTTGGCCAGAGGCCGAAGCTCTGGGTGGCGCCACGTTTGATCCCCTTGACCCTTTGTTGCTGGCGCAGCTGAAGGCCAGGCGATGAAAGGGCAGACGACCACCATCAACCTGCTCACTGGCTTTCTCGGATCAGGCAAGACCACGCTCCTGCAACGGCTGCTTGACTATCCCGAACTCAGCGGCACTGCAGTTCTGATCAATGAATTCGGCGAAATAGGACTGGACCATCATCTGATTGACCGGATTGATGCCAATGTCGTGCTGATGCAATCGGGGTGCCTTTGCTGCACCGTTCGCGGCGAGATCGCCGATGCCCTGCTCAACCTCTTGTCGCTCCGCACGAGGGGAGAGGTGCCTTGGTTCGAACGGGTCGTCATCGAGACGACTGGCCTTGCCGATCCCTATCCGGTCCTCTCCACCATCCGGGCTCATCCGGTACTGCGCAGCCATTTTACGGCCGGAGCGGTCCTGGCCACGCTGGATGCCGTCAACGGGCAGGGCTTGCTGGACACCCGCGCAGAAGCGTTGCGCCAGATTGCGGCTGCGGACACGGTGATCCTCACCAAGACCGATCTTGCCGATGCTGGAGCCATTCTCGAACTGGCATCCACTGTAGCGGCTATCAATCCAACAGCTATCTTGGCCAGGGCAGCAGAGGTTGCTGCCGACCTGCTTCTTGGTGCCGGCCCGACGACAATGCGAGCCCTGCCGGTTTCGCCCCTGGCGCATACCCATCATGGGATCGAGGGCGGGGCCATCCAGTCGTTCGCCATCGTTACCAACGAACAATTGGACTGGACGATGTTCGGCGTGTGGCTGACCATGCTGCTGCACAAGCACGGGGACAGGGTCTTGCGCGTTAAAGGCATCCTCCATATCGCTGGAGTCGACCGGCCTGTGGCCGTGCATGGCGTGCAGCGTCTGGTGCATCCGCCAGTTCATATGTCGGGCTGGCCGGACAATGATCGTCGCTCCCGGCTGGTCTTCATCATGCACGATCTTGATCCAGCGCTGGTTCGACAGTCTTTCGAGGTATTCCAAAGCCTGTCCCACACAGCCGACCACAAGATGGCCAGCTAAAGAACGGAGCCAAACTACATGAAGCGCGTGGTTGTCATCGCCACCGGAGGCACCATCGCTTCAGGCCGAGTCAGCGACCGGTCTGTTGTTGCCGACCGGAATGGCGCTGCGCTTCTGGCTACCCTCGGTGATCCACTAGATGGGATTGCCGTAGAGGTTGTCGATTTCGCATCAGTCGGCAGCTACGCGTTGGACCTACAGACCTTGCACCGGTTGGTGCGCACCATTGCTGCACAACTACAGCGCCCCGATTGCGACGGGGTGGTCGTCACCCACGGCACTGACACGATGGAAGAATCTGCCTTTGTCGCCGACCTGCTGATCGGCCAGGACAAGCCGGTTGTCTTCACGGGCGCCCAACGGCATGCCGACATGGCGGACACCGATGGACCGCGCAACATTGCCGACGCAGTGCGCGTCGCGGCATCGCCGAACGCTCGTGGCCTAGGTACGGTCGTGGTGTTCGAGGGTGATATCCATGCGGCAAGCTCGGTAAGCAAGACCCATGCCTCTCGGGTCGATACCTTTCGCTCCGCCGGTTACGGCAAGCTGGGCGATGTTGATCAGGGCACGGTATTTATCGAGCGGCGGCCCAAGCGACGGGTGATTGCAGATCACGGGCTCGCGGAAGGAATCGAGTTGGTCAAGCCGGGCCTTGGCTCGAGCAGAGCCTATTTGGACTATTGCGCAGCAACCGCTGTTGCCGGCGTAGTCATCGAGGCGTTCGGGCGCGGCAATGCCCCGCGTGGCTTCGCCGATGCCGTGGAGCGGCTTGTCGCAGCCAACATTCCGGTCGTGGTTGCTTCACGGTGCGCGGACGGCCGAACCGAGCCAATCTATGGCGGTGACAGCGGCGCTGTTACTCTCAAGGATGCCGGCGCGATCTTTTCCGGCCAGCTCTCTGCAGTAAAATCCCGCCTTGCGCTCTCCGCCCTGGTAGCTGGCAAGGCAGACAGCGCGGCAATCGTGCGGTGTTTCGACTGCTTCCAATAAGTTACGGGGACTTGTGTGACAGTCTCGCCCGCGTTGAGGGATGTGCTGGAGTATCCAGCATGCTGAGGTTTGGAGCTCGGACCAGTCTTTGTACGAACCAGCTGTAGAGAGTCCATGAAGGTGTCAGCTTTCGTCCGGCACTAGGCAGCTTTCGGAACAACCTAATCTGTGCAGGAGCAGTGTTGATTGTGACGTTGGCAGAGATGTCGAAGCATGCAACCCGCTCTCTCGTCCACACCGACCTTTACGAGGATGATGGTCTCGTATCCAAGCTCCCGGTCCGCGATCAGCAGGCGAACATTCCATGGCCAACCGCCTCGGCACACACAAGCCGAGGAGAGCATCATACCCCACGTGACGTCCTGACACTCAATGCCTGGGATGCTGAGCGCAACACGCCACCCTATCCCTGCATTGCTGTCACGCACCGGTGACAGTTTGCAACTTGCCCCAACAAACTCAAGTCATCGATTACGACTGAGCGTAGTGGAGCGAGCAACCGCTGCTCGGGAGCGGGATGAGTGTTGCAATCACAGAACTTACACTCGAGCGGCAGCTAATTGCCCCCTATGCGAGCATGAGTGCGCAGTTTTGCGATAAAATCCTTCATGATTGGATTGCGATGAACATGAGAAACATACCGCATGGCATGTCGGCCGCGATCGATACTCCAAGTCATTTGGTCCGTAAGGATGGGTGTTGGTACCAGCACGCTTGGAGCCCAGTCAGCGTTTAGCAGCCAGCCAACGGGTGCCATGTCCCAAATCTCTTTAGCCCAGCCTTCATGATCATCGGAGTATTCCTTGAAGCGCATGGCGAGGAACTGACCTATTGAGCCATGTGGTTCAACATACCGCTCGATCTCCGGCACTGTTGAATGGAGGTGCGACACGACCCCCATACAGGGGACCAGGACAAGCGGCACGCCACTATCGAGGAGAACCTGCGCTCCCCCCACGTCTTGCATCAAGTTGAACTCAACGCTGTCTGGCCATTCCAGCGCATGCCCACCCAGCCAAACTACGACGACCCTGTCGATGATCTCGGGTGCCTTCAGCAGGGCAGAAGCGACATTGCTGATCGCCCCAATGGCGACAACGTAGAGCGGATTATCTGGAGTACCGGCTTTGGCCTTGGCGATGAGATCGTCCACGGCAGGCGCATCATGGGCGACCTTCTTGGGCCCAACGTATTCCTGTACTCCACGATAGACGAAGCCTTCGGCCGATCTGCCGAGACGCTCGAGCAGCTGCAAGATTTCCTGGAAGCTGAGTTCCATCCCGTGCCCTGGTCCATCCGAACGGCTGTTGTGAAACGGTGCAGCATAGATGGCTTCCACATCGAGCCGGTCTGGCGAGAGCAGCATCTGCACCAGGGCGAACTGGTCATCGATCTCGTTATAGGTATCGGTGTCGAGCACGGCACGCACCTTGCCGGAGGGAGGGGCAAGCATGCGCAGCCGATCCTCTTCGCTGATTATGAAGTCCGGGCGGGTTTGTTTTGGCTGGAACATTGTTTCTCCTGAGCTCGGCTGCTTCAGCCGGATCATTCCTTGCCGCCCGTGGAGGCGACCGATGCGGTGAAAAATTGCTGGAATCCGACAAGGACGATCATGGGGATCAGCGAGACAAAAAGCGCCCCGGCAAAGATGAGCGCGAAGCTCACGTCATAGGCTGTAGAGAACTCAGCGATCGCTACAGCTGCGACCTTGAAGTCATTCGCGGGTGCAATCAGCAATGGCCACAGATAGGCCTGCCACTGCGCGATGAACAGGATGATCGAGGCACTGATCAAAGCTGGGACGGAAAGTGGCAGATAGACACGCCAGAACATACCCAACCAGCTCATGCCGTCCACTAAGGCGGCTTCCCGCAGCTCCTTGGGAACGCCTAGGAAGAATTGCCGCAGGAGGAACACGGCCAGCCCATTACCGATGCCTGGCAGGATCAAGCCGGCGTAAGTGTTCTGCAGTTGGAAGCCGCGCATGATGTAGTAAAGCGGGACGGCGATGGCATCAAACGGGATGAGGAAGCTGATGATCATCAGCGAGAAAATGGCGTTGCGCCCACGGAACTCCATCACAGAAAGTGCAAACGCTGCTAGCGCGCAAACAGCAAGTCCACCAAAAACCGTCAGCGCCGCTACAAGAATGGAGTTGAAGATCGACCGAGCAAATGGACTGGCCCAGACCCCAATGATGTTGGCAAAGGTGGGCTCCGTCGGAATCCACGTCCAAATGGAAATAGGCGAAAGGTTGCGGAAAATGTCTGCTTCTGTGCGAAAGGCGCTGGAGCAAACCCAATAGATGGGGATGGCGAACACGATGCCGATCAAAGCGATCGCGAGCATCCGTGGAACTGAGGAACGCGCGATGTTCACTTGCTTTCACCGTCCTTCATCAGCTGGAACTGAATGCTGACGATAACAAGAACCAAGAGAACCAGGATGACCGTTGCTGCCGTAGCGCTGCCACGGTCACCGATCCCAAAGGCAGTCGTATAGATCTGGTTCATAATCAGATCGGTTGATCCTTGCGGCCCGCCCTCGGTCAAAATCTGAACAGGCGCAAACACCAGGAAGTTGGCCACTGTGTTAGCCACCAGAACAAAAGTGAGCGGCCGCCGTAGTTGCGGCAGCGTGATGTAGCGGAACTGCTGCCAGCTATTGAGCCCGTCTATGCGGGCAGCTTCGTACAACGATTTCGGGATATCCTGGAGTCCGGCAATCAGGAAGGTCATCCAGTAACCGACTCCGATCCAACTAACGAGCAGGATCAGTGACGCAAGCGCCTGGTCAGGTGATGTAAAATACCGCTGTGGCCCGATGCCGAAGACACCGAGAAGTCCATTCATGAGCCCGTCAGGCCGGTAGATGACACCCCAGACCACGGCGGAAACGCTTGGGGGAATAGCCACTGGCAGCAGGATGACAGTCCGCCAAAACCCGGTCATTGGCAGCTGATTGTTCAACAGGATCGCCAAACCGAGGGCGAGACCGATCTGAAGTGGATTGACGATCAAGGAATAGAGCAATGTCACCCGAACCGAGTTCTGAAATACCGGATCGGTAAAGATGTAAATGTAGTTCTCGAAACTATAGCTCGTCGCCCGGGGGGCGAGGAGCGACTCGTGGAGGGCAAGGGCAGCCGGCCAAAGCCGCAGGAGAACGACGCAGAGCACGGCCGGAGCCAAGAACGCCGCCGCGGTCAGCCATAAACGAGAACGAGCCACCCTTGCTGCTCCTTACTGAATGCGGGCTAAAGTACGGTCAAGTTGCTGCTGGGCCTGCTCCAGAACCGGCTGGACATCAGCGCCGTTGCGGATGTCGCTGAAGGCCCGGTTCATAACTTCCTCAAACGCCACATAGCCAATGGTACGAGGCCGGCTAACCGAATGATTGGCGAGCTCATACGTCATGATCTTGCGGGCATCGGCGCCAATGTCGGGATAGAGCTGCTCTATTTCCTCAATATAGGGCTCGTATGCTTCCTGGTTTACTGGAGGGATCGGATGTCCTCTCGAAATGATCCCAGCCCCTTCAGCATTGATGGTGATGTACTCGGCAAACATGCGGGCACCTTCCGGATCGCCGGCATAGGGACTGATCCCCACACCCCAGGAGTCGGTTGGAACTGCCGGTGTGCCGCCCTCAAAGGCCGGAACAGGAGCAACCCCGAACTTGATGCCGGCCTCGGTGAAGGGGCGGAACTGCCATGGCCCACCAATGTAGAACGCCACGTCACCACTGGTGAACACGGAGGACATCTGGTCCACCGAAATGCCGCGAGGAGAAATGCCGTCTTCGAAGAGGCTCCGATACCACTCGGCCGTCTGGATCCACTTCTCTGAAGTCAGGTCAGGTGTGAGGTTCCCCTCCCCTGTCAGTCCCGAGCCCGCTCCGGCGGATTCAAAGAAAGCCTGAAGCTGGTAGTAGCGGTCGATCTGCTCGGGTATGAAGCCCCACTCGGCGCCCGCTTCCTTGGCTTTCTTGGCCAGCTCGGTAACTTCCTCAACAGTGAGCCGTTCGGCCTCTTCCGATGACGGATAGGGAATACCAGCCGCGTCTAACAGGTCCTTGTTGTAAAACATGAGCTGGGTCGAGGTCCAAAGCGGGAGGGCGTAGAGCTTGCCGTCCTGGCTTAGAACGTTCCTTGAGGTCTCGTTGGTGACCGCCTCCACCTGAGGACGCATGTCTTCCAGCTCGAGCAGATAGCCACGCGAGACGTATGCCGGCACACGCGGCGTATCGACCAGGTAAACGTCGATGCCAGGATCCTGGCCGCCGATGCGAGCCTCGATCTGCTGGTTCATATTCTCGAAGGGAACCGAGGTGTGTTCCACAGTGAACTCGGGATGCTCGGCCTCGAAGGCCTCGATCACTGCAGCAAAAGTCTCCGGCTCTTCGGCCGTCAGGAAGTTGATGACAGTCTGGGCCTGAGCTGCCGAGCTCATCAGCGCAAGCGCCACCGATGCCAGTCCGGCCACTCGCCAGACGGCTCTTATACGAGCAGTCATAGGATCCTCCTCAAGATCAACGCGGCTGTTCTGCACACGTATGCAGAAGCTAGCGACGACCAATTGGATTTGTCAACGCACAATCGAACGTTCTGTTGAACGACGCTCCACAAGCTTGGAAGGAACAACCAAGTGCCTCGTCGGCATGGCGAGATCGGCAATGTGCTCGATCAGCAGGTTCACAGCCTGGGCTGCCATTTCGGGAACATTCTGGTCAACCGAGGTAAGGCTATAAAGGGGCCAACCTGCTTGTTTGGAGTTATCGTAACCAGCGATCACCAGATCCTTGGGGACCGCCATGCCGAATTCGCGCTCTGCAACCTCCAATGCGGCCATTGCCATAACGTCGTTCGCGCAGAAAATGGCCTCAGGCGTGCTTGTTCTTAACATTTCGCGCGCTGCTGCAGCACCGCCTTCATGGGTATAGTAACCTGGCAAAGCAGCAACAGGCACAATGCCGTGGGCACTCAAGGTCTTTCGAAACCCCTGCTCACGGTCATTATCGCTCGAAGTGTCGGGAAGCCCGCCGATATACGCGATCTGGCGATTGCCTTGACGAATGAACAGTTCCGCGACGGATGCGCCGCCACCAAGATTGTCACCGGCTACAGAGCTGATGCTCTCGTGCCTTGAATAGCGATTGACCATAACAACCGGTGTGCCGCTCCTTTCACACTGGACGGCCATTCGGGAGGACAAGGTCGCCGCCGGCAGGAGAACACCGTCGACCTGGTAGGCCAGAAGGGTGGCGACAAGTTCATCCATGTTCGCTGGATCGGAAAGAAACAGCAATGGCGCAAGGCCGCGCGCCTGGAGCAATCTGGTGAGTTCCTCCAGCATTTCCGCATAAAATGGATTTTCGAGCTGACCAAGCACGATCCCAATGATCTTGGTTCGGCGACCACTGAGGCCGCGGGCGATAGCATTAGGACGGTAGCCAAGCACTCTGGCGGCTTCGAGAACTTTGGCCTTTGTTTCTTCCGCAATATAGGCGCCCTCTGTGAAGGCTCGTGAAACGGCCGAGCGCGACACGCCAGCAAGACGCGCAACATCCTCTGAACCAACAGCAATAGGCTTTTTCGACATCCACGTCCTTTTGCTTATTCAATTCAACGCGCTTGACGCACACAACAAAGCCAGCGCAATCTGCACACGTTTGCAATGCCGTTCTGCGGCAGTCAACACCATGCACCCAGCCGCGTAAACAGCGGCATGCAGATGAATGGCGAGGAACACTGATGAGCAGCCTGGCGCTGAGGAACATCGCTAAACGCTACGGCGATACAACGATCATTCAATCGCTGGACCTGGAGGTCGAAGACGGACAATTCGTCGCTCTTGTCGGTCCATCAGGTTGCGGCAAGTCAACGTTGCTTCGTATGATTGCTGGCCTGGAGGATGTCTCGGGAGGCGACGTTTTCATTGGCGGCAAACGCGTTAACGACGATAGTCCGAAGGCGCGGAACATAGCCATGGTGTTCCAGAACTACGCCCTTTATCCGCATATGTCTGTCCGCGAGAACATGGGCCTCAACCTCAAGATCTCGGGCATGTCTAAGACCGATATTGAGCAAAGGGTGAACAACGCCGCCACATTGCTCGACATACTGGACCTGCTGGATCGCCGTCCTTCTCAGCTTTCGGGCGGGCAGCGTCAGCGCGTCGCCATGGGACGCGCCATTGTGCGTGATCCAGCGGTTTTTCTTTTTGATGAACCCTTGTCAAATCTTGATGCGAAGCTGCGTGTGCAGATGCGAGGCGAAATCAAGGCTCTTCACAAGAAGGTTCAGACAACCGCGATCTACGTGACACACGATCAGATTGAAGCCATGACCCTGGCCGATAGGGTTGTCGTGATGAACAAGGGCAGGATCGAGCAGCAGGGTACCCCCCTCGAGCTCTATCTTCATCCGGCCAACTTGTTCGTGGCCGGCTTCATTGGATCGCCTGCCATGAACTTCCTGCCGGCGACGCTCGAAAAGCAGGCGAATGAAACAACTGCTCGTCTGTCGGACGGATCCGCAATTGCGTTGCTGAGGTCACCAAACGCACAAGCGGGCACATCAGTCATTTTGGGAATCCGCCCGGAACATGTTCAGCTGGGTGGTCCTAGTGGATCACTGTCCGGCACGATTGACTATCTCGAGCCGACCGGCGCTCAAACGCAAGTTTCCCTCGCTGTGGCGAACCAGAATTTGGTCGCGGTGACCGAAGGCATTTTCCAGCATAGACCAGATGAATCGATCGCTGTTCACTTGCCGGCGGCTTCGATTCATCTGTTCGACGCTGCCACTGGGAACGTTTTGGCGTGGGCCTGAACCACGCCTATGCAGTTCAGGCTTCAGATGAACAGTGTACTCAACAGCATCCTTCTCGCCGTAATCGACCGCATCATCCCGGGCGATCAAGACCCGGGCGCTCTTGACCTAGAAACAGATCGTTTCGTTATCACCCAGCTTCAGCAAACTGAGCCCGCAGCTATCGCTGTTTCAACAGGGCTCAAGGATCTGGATGAAGTTGCAACGGCCAAGTTCGGGACCCGCTTTGCCGCACTTACCACGGAACAGCAGGATGATCTGCTTAAGAGCATTGAACACGAGGACTGGTTCGTTACGCTGGCGGAACTCACGGCTGAAGGGTTCTACGCCGATCCAGGCAATGGGGGGAATCGCGAAGCTCTGTCCTGGCGCATGATCGGCTACGAGCACCGATTGCCGGATGGGCCCAACGGTCCGCAACCGCTACACCTCGGGGCCACTCATGATGTTTGAATATGACGTGATAGTGGTTGGCGCCGGTGCGGCGGGCATCATCGTGGCAACACTCGCAGCTGAAGCAGGTAAGAAGGTGCTCCTCATCGAGCGCGGTCGCCACATGTCGTATGCCAGCGACGGCAGGCGGGATCACCTCCGCAATCAAAGGTTGTCTCGCTATGGTCACAACGCTGGTCCTGCAATCAACACCAATCCGCGGGTGTTCGTGGCGCCGGATGGGACTGAGCAAGTCGTTCAACCCCATCAGCCGGGTTATCACAACAATGCTGCTGCGGTAGGGAGCGGCACTGTCGTTTATGGCGCCCAGGCTTGGCGCTTTCTTCCTGATGATTTTGCCATGGCAAGCCGTTACGGCACGCCAGAAGGATCCTCGCTGGCGGATTGGCCGATTTCATACGATGATCTGGCGCCATTCTACGCACAGGCCGAATGGGAGATCGGCGTCAGCGGTGATGCGCGCGGCGTTCATCCTAAGCACGCGTTGAACGGCTCGTACCCCATGCCACCCGTGCCGCAAATGCGCAGTGCAAGCATCTTGCAAGGCGGCGCGCTCGCCCTGGGTATGGACACGCTGGTCCCGCCGCTCTTGATCAATACTCAAGCCCGGGCCGGTCGCGCGGCGTGCATTGGTTGCGGCTCCTGTGTGGGGTTCCCTTGCCCCACCGATGCGAAGAACGGTGCCCAGAACACTGCTCTTCCACGGGCATTGGCCTCCGGGAACTGCGAGTTGCTCACTAACAGCATCGTTACGTCCATCGACACGGACGATCGCGGGAAAATAACGGGCGTGACGCTTGTCCAACGCCCAGGGCGGACGAGCCGTCACGTCAGCGCCCGAGTTGTCGTGGTGAGTGCCGGGGCCATCGAGACAGCACGGCTATTGCTGCTGTCGCGCTCGGATCATCATGACAATGGATTGGGCAACGCCTATGGGCAGGTTGGACGCCACTTGCAGGGCCATTACTACCCCTCCCTTTATGGCTGGTTCGACGACGATGTCCATGATGACCGCGGGCCGGGCGTCACTATCGCAACAACGGATTTCAATCACGGCAATCCAGGCGTGGTCGGCGGCGGAATGCTGGCTGACGATTTCATCATGCTTCCAGCAATCTTCTGGAAAACCGCCCTGCCCCCTGATCTGCCACGATGGGGAGCAGTGGCTAAAAACTTTATGCGAGACGGTTATCGCCGCGTTCTGGCGGTCAAAGGTCCGGTGCATGAAATACCCAGCCCGCATGCAAGAGTGACACTCGACAACCATGTTACGGATAGCCTTGGTCGGCCTGTGGCGCGGCTGTCCGGCACCACCCATCCAGAAACCGTGAGGACAGCACAATACATGTTTGGCAAGGCCGCTGATTGGCTGCGCGCGTCGGGCGCTACTCATGTGTGGGGAAAGGAACCGGTGCTGCAGTTGTCTGCCGGTCAGCACCAGGCTGGAACCTGCCGGATGGGCAACGACCCGGAAACATCAGTGACTGACAGCTGGGGCCGTGTGTGGGGTCATGAAAACCTGTTTGTTTGCGATGGTTCGCTCCATCCCACCAATGGCGGTTTCAACCCTGTACTGACCATCATGGCCATGGCATTCCGGAATGGCGCCCATATTGTGCATCATGTCTGATCCGAGCGGCAGCTACCAATCGTCATCGACCAAGGCCACGCTGTCTTTCGGTGTTCCCCGGCTATCCCGGTGACCTTCCTGTCCTGTGCGGGATGAACCTGGCCTGCTGGTGCTCGCTTGATGGGCCGTGCCATGCTGACATATTGCTGGCACGCGCCAAACGGTAAGCACCCAAAAGCTTGTCCACTGCCTGGTTCTGCAACTGGAAGGGTCGGGATTCAAAGAGAAGATGGCCAGGCTGGCATAGTGCTCCGTTCTGAGAGCGGGCAGCCTGTACTCATGGGCGCGTTTCCCGCCAGCATCGGCGAAAAACTGCATGCCTGCTGAAGCCCATGGCAACCTCGGCCACACAAGTCCAAGGCAGCGAACCCCTCGATCGGGATCATCGTTTAGGACGTCAATGAATTTCGTGGTCTTTTGTTGCCGTCACACTGGCCGCAACGATAAGGCACAATGATTGACCATAGCCATTGTCCATCATTGCCCGTTGAAGAGGCCGTTGATGGGATCTAAGCGTTATTCGAACCCCGGCTCGGATAACGGTGTGTCCCGCGACATTATCCCGCGTTTGGCCACTGCCCTCAGCTTTCGTCTGTCAAAGGTCGGAAGCTGCTAACCCGGCAACTCTACTCTATAGGATGCGTCATGACGCTTCTTGAGTGACATGGCGCACGGCACAGCCGTTTCGATCAGTCCCGCACTCTCAAGAAAGGTCAGCAGGATACGGTGAGCATCGTTCTGTGATCAGCGCGTACTGTCCGGAACCGGAGCATCGGCGAGAGGCAAATCCAATAGCTAGTCTGAAAATGGACCCGGTGTAACAGTGCATTTCCTTTAGATAATTGGAATGTCAGTCCCACCCTCAGGATACAGTCAGGAGTCTTCTGAGATATCCACTGTAGTCACTGGAAGGGAACTCGGCAGCAAGCTTCTCAAGCTGTTCTGAGCCTATGTAACCCATACGAAATGCCACTTCTTCTGGACAGGCGATTTTGAAACTTTGCCGCTTCTCTAGTGTGGCAACAAACTGCGAAGCGTCGAGGAAACTATCGGGCGTGCCAGTATCCAGCCACGCATATCCGCGCCCCATTCGTTCGACTGATAATTGCCCGCGCTCTAGATACGTCCGGTTTATGTCGGTGATTTCCAGCTCGCCTCGCGCAGACGGCCTAAGACTTGCAGCGATGTTTGATGCATCCCGATCATAGAAATAGAGTCCAGTGACTGCCCAGTTTGATCGTGGCGCCTTGGGTTTCTCCTCGATGCTGAGCGCCTTTGCATCTTGATCGAACTCAACCACGCCGTACCGACTCGGATCCGTCACATGGTAGGCGAAAACACTTGCCCCGCTCTCGCGCTCCGCAGCTGCCCGCAATAGGACCGGCAAGTTGTGGCCATAGAAGATGTTATCACCCAAGATCAGGGCGCATTGGCCGCCAGCGATGTGACCCGCCCCGATGATTAGCGCTTCTGCAATGCCATTAGGCTGGGACTGTTGGGCATAACTGATGTTGATGCCCCACCGGTTCCCATCGCCTAAGAGCCGCTCAAATGCGTAGGCGTCCTGCGGAGTCGTAACGATGAGGATGTCTTTCACCCCGGCCAGCATCAGCGTCGTCAGAGGGAAGTAGATCATCGGCTTATCATAGATCGGCATCAGCTGCTTGGAGACAGCTCTTGTGATCGGGTAGAGCCGCGTGCCACTGCCGCCGGCGAGGATAATGCCCTTCATCTTTCTATCTACTCCGAACTCGAGTTTTGACGCGGCACAAGGCTGTCTCCAAGAAGGCGGCGAACAGTGCTGTGCATCGAAGAATGCCAATGGGGCAGCACCACGCCATGCCGTTGCTTGAGCTTGTCATTGGATAGTCGGGAATTTATCGGCCGCCTTGCGGGTGTCGGATAGTCTGCGCTGGGGATGCGCCGGACAGCCGGGCTTGGGCCGCCCAAATCAGCAGAAGTCTTGAAGATTGCACTGGCAAAGTCCGCCCAGCTTGCCTCCCCATTCCCAGTCACGTGAAAGATCCCGCGCAGGCTTTGCTCGTCAGGCTTGCGTACCAGATTGCTACCGACCTTGATGATCGCATCAGCAAGATCTAGTGCAGATGTTGGATTTCCGATCTGATCGTCCACAATCCTCAGCTCTGCCCGTTCGGCCCCAACGCGCAGCATGTTCTTGAGGAAGTTTGCTCCAAATGGGGAGTATACCCAAGCGGTTCGGAGGATCGCGTGATTGGCTGTCGCAGCCGCTATGGCACGTTCACCGGCCAGTTTGGTTGCCCCATAGACGCCGAGCGGGTTTGGCCCGTCGTCTTCCAGATAAGGCGTGGTCTTGGTGCCGTCGAACACATAATCTGTCGAAAGGTGAACAAGGGGAACAGCCAAGTCTGCCGCCAATCGCCCCAGCGCTGCCGGACCATCAGCGTTTATGGCCCGTGCGTTTTGTGTATCGGTTTCGGCCTTGTCAACCGCGGTGTAGGCTGCTGCCGACACGATCACGTCCGGCTTCGCTTCCTCTATCAGATTGAGGCTCTTGTCAGCTGCTGCTAAGTCAAACTCCGGGCGACCCATCCGGATGAGCGTGATTCCATGTTCGGCAGCTCGCTCGGCCAATGCCATTGCGACTTGGCCGGACCTGCCTGTAACGACCATCCGCATCAGCTAGCCCTTGCCTGATGCAAGACGCCCAGTCGTTCACCCGCATATCGCTCGCGCAGAGGCTGCCACCACCAGCTGTTCTCCAGATACCAGTCCACGGTCTTTTCGATGCCGGATTCAAAATCCTCGTGCGCGCGCCATCCTAGTTCCGTCTCAAGCTTGGTTGCATCTATGGCGTAGCGTGCATCGTGTCCGGGACGGTCGGCGACAAAGTGGATCAGGCTCTCTCTTGGCCCGGCAGTGGGAACACGCTCGTCGAGCACCGCGCATATGCTGCGAACAACGTCGATGTTGCGGCGTTCACTTCGCCCGCCGACGTTATAAGTTTCCCCTACCCGTCCGCGGTCAACAATCATGTGGAGCGCCCTGGCATGATCATCGACATATAACCAGTCGCGAATGTTTTCGCCTCGGCCGTAGACCGGCAAATGCTTGCCTTCGAGCGCATTGAGGATGGTGAGCGGGATCAGCTTTTCCGGGAAATGATACGGCCCGTAATTGTTGGAACAGTTCGATACAGTAATGGGCATGCCATAGGTGCGCGACCAGGCCTTGGCCAGGTGATCCGAGGCAGCCTTCGAGGCGGAATAGGGAGAGCTCGGATCGTAGGGGGTTTCTTCGGTGAAAAGACCGTCGGCACCAAGTGAGCCATAGACCTCATCAGTTGAGACATGAAGAAAGCGGAACTTGGCCTTTTCCACTTGGCCAAGCCTGGCGAAATAAGCTCGAGCCACTTCCAACAGCGTAAAGCTCCCCAGCACATTGGTGCGAATAAAGTCCTCAGAAGCGGTAATGGACCGATCGACATGGCTTTCCGCGGCCAGATGCATAACACGGTCAGGTTTGAAGCTGTCGAAAGCCTCCTGCATAGCCGGCCTGTCGCAGATATCAGCTTTGAGGAGCCGGTGGTTGGGTCGGCCCTCTACCAGCTTGAGAGACGACAAGTGACCAGCATAGGTCAGCTTGTCGACGGTGAGGACCTCGTAGCCCATCGATAGAACGAGGTGCCGAACCAGAGCTGAACCGATAAACCCCGCCCCGCCGGTAACAAGGACCCGCACGTTACACCTCCGCGTGAGAGAAATAGCTGGAGAGATCGGCCAGGCGCGGCTGGCTGGCATCCTTGAGTGAAAGCTCCGCCGCTTCGGAGCTGACTGGCCAATCTATTGCCAAGTCGGGGTCGTTCCAGAGCACGCCCCTGTCGCAGTCCGGATTGTAGTAAGCGGTCACCTTGTAAGCGACGGTGCAGTCGGGAACGAGCGTACAAAAGCCATGAAGGAAGCCTTCAGGAATCCACAACTGGTTCCCCTGCTCCGCTGAAAGCACTACGGAGGTCCATCGTCCAAAATTTGGAGAACCAGCGCGAATATCGACTGCAACGTCGAAAATGCAGCCGGTAATGCAGCGAACCAGCTTGCATTGCGCAGAAGGCGGTGTCTGGAAATGAAGTCCCCGCACCACCCCACTGCCGCGGCTTAGGGATTGGTTTTCCTGCACAAAGCAGACATCTGCTATATTGGCAGTGAACCACTCCTCGCGGAAAGTTTCGGTGAAATACCCTCGGGCGTCTTGGTGACGCTTGGGGATGATCTCCAGCACATCAGGCAAGCTGGTTTTACGAAGTTCCATGGCGCTCATAAACAACAGGACTCGACAGATAATATGCTTGAAGTTGCGCTCGCTGGCATTACCACCTTATCGTACAGTAACTTGATGTTTCTGGCAGAGCGAAACCCTACACGATGGCTACGCTACGGAAGATATTCAACAACTCTGGCGCCGCTAACCTAAGTGATGTCGTGGCTAAAATTGCTAGCTCAAAAGATTAGCGCTACATTTTGATAGATTGGAGCGACAACTGGATGAGATCCACTAATCAGCGCTCTGATCGAGTGCCAATGAACCACGTTAAACCGGTGCAGCCTCTCCTTGACTGATCTTAGCATGGAGCATAGTGAAATATGACGGGACCGGCCAAGCTGGCGTAGTGCTCGGCCCTGAGAGCAGACAGCCTCATACTAAGGAACGCGTTTCCCACCAGCATCCGTCAAAGAACGGCATCCCTGGTGTTCCCATGGCAGGCTCCGCCACATAAAGTGCAATGATCAACAGGTGCCGTTATCGGACATTTCCCGGCACAGTGCTGTCGTCCGGGAACAGGATTGCCCTGTGGCGAATGATGGCATCGCCCGCAGCGGCCTCTGCCATTTGCCGATGCCAGCAACGCCTCGCGCTGCGCGGTGTTGCCGGCCGCACGGCAGACCGCGCCAGCCAAGCTTCTTGCGGATCGCACGCTTGACCCTGCCCCACCTTGCTCCCAGCGAGTGACAGATCGGCAGACTCTGCGCGGTTGAGAACGCAGCGCCGAGGATCAATGGAATAAAGGGCCTGCCGCAGCAAGCCCTTCGTTCACGAATCTTCCTGTTGCATTATGGGGTGGCAGGCGCTGGGGCTGGCGGCGTTGACGGCGCGGGCGCCGGCGTCGCTGACGGGGTTGGCGCCGCTGGCGCAGGAGTAGGAGCTGGAGCCGGAGCCGGTTCTGCCTCAACCGGAGCGGGTGCAGGAGCTGTTGCAGCAGGAGCGGGCGCGGGTGTTGCCGCAGGTGCCGGCTCAGCTACAGGTGCCGGCTCAGGTGCGGGTGCCGGCGGTTCGGGCGCCTCTTCCGGCTCGGGCTCGGACTCCTCTACGGCCGGCGTTGTTGCAGGTGTGGTTGCTGGTGTTGTGGTTGTTGTGGTTGATACGTTTGTATCGCCGCCTTGATTGTTCATGAAAGTGATTACAAGCAGAACGAGCACGACTGCCACAACGATGGCGATGATCGTATTTCTATTGTTCACTGATTTCCTCCAATGCGAATGCCCTCCGGCCTCAATGACTGGGCAATCAGTACTGGACCAGACCGGAAGGCACTAGTCGAGACCACAAATCGCTTTCGACTGCGCAAGTAAGGAGTCCGTGTGACCACTTCGCGGCGCCGTTAACGCGAAAGACGATGCTTGTGAACTCTGCAGCTGGGTCTTCCTTGTGGCATAAAGAGATAAGGCATGAGCATGTTGCTGCCGGTCACTGTTCTGGCGAGGACGATCCAAGCCACTCAATCGAGAGAAAGGCGACTAGTCGAAGCTATGGCCTTTGCTTGCCGATCTTTTACCGGCCTTCCTCACAAGCCCGAGCCAAGGCGAGTATTTCATCCTGCAGATGTGCGGCAATGGCCGGGATACAGCGGACAAACCTGCCTATCTGAAAAAAATGCAATTTCACTCTTCAAGGCGAGAACATCCGCAAAGACTTCGATCCACCGAAGTTGCCGAGATACGCTTTGGCGAGGAAGTCGAAAAAGGAAGTGGGCCGCAAGGCCAATGCTCGCCTCGTGCAACTGCTCAACTGCCACATTTCCACTATCAACGCTTCGGCTGCAACGGCACCCGCAGCAAGCCTTGATTAGCAACCATCAGTATTGATCGGCGCGATGTGGGTATCAGCCAGATATCGAACAGCGTCAGGCACGGCGGTAGCTGGATGGTCATCATTGTGACGCTGGGTACTACCGCCCCACGCTTAAACCTGCCCGGGCTCAATGATCGACATCTATAACATGCGGCAAGGCCAAATCTGCCGCGCTGGATCTCCCGAGCCAAGCCCCTCAGTTCAGTCCGTCACTGGGGTTCTCCAGGGCTAAGGGGAGAACCAAGTTGACAAGCAATACACATTAACACGTGCTCCACGTCATCCGGATGGATAGCTGGCATCGCTCAACAGCATCAGATTGCGTGCGCGGCCTCTCTTTGTTTGCCATGGTGAAGCGCATCTCATCTCAGCGTTGAGCGGATGTTAACCCGATAGCTGTCATTGTTCGCCGGTGCAGACCTGAGTTGATGCTGGACTGCGCGGAACTGCGACACCTGCCTGCTTTCCGGAGCGGCAGGTGTTTCCGTCTGTGGAATGATGCATGCCCTTCCACTTCTGCATCATGATCGGGTCTGAAGTCTTCAGCTGGCCTGGGTTCGGCGTGGCCCCAAGCGCAGCGGTGACTCGTCTTTTGAGCTAGCGAACCTACCTGCCGCTTTTCCAGGTACTGACCTTGCCAGAACAAAGATAAGGCTAGCTGCGATGCTGCAGAATAGCCTAGAGCAGAAGACGTATGAATGAAGGTTGAGCGATGGTTTTGAGGGCCGTGGCCGTCAAGGAGGTGGTAGCCGTCACGCCTTGAACTCGCATCGTTGCGTTGAACGGGCAAGAAGGCAATGCTTAAGGATCTCTTAACAAGGGGTGAACCAATCCCGGGAGTGTGTGTTATCAAGGCTTGAATAGGAGTGGAGTGATGGACGATCTTGTGATCTTTGGCGTAGCAGCGCTTTCCGGCCTAATCGCCTGGATGTGGTTCACAGTCTGGTCTCCGTCGAGTGATGACGATCCACATCATCGGCTCTGAACATTCATAGGACTGATCAATGGAGTTGCGGCCGACCCACCAACTGGTCCTCAACACCCACATTAGGGCAACTTTGGCGTTGAGACTCTGTGGCCGCTTGCCGCGTTTTTGCTTACGCGTTCGCTCGGCGAACCAACAAACTCGCCAATGCTGATCTAGGTAGTCCTGAACGTTCGCCAACGACACGAATTTGAAAAAGCATCGTTTGCTCCGCCCACAGACTGGAGCGTCGCTTGCAGGCGAACATTTCGTCACATTGTGTGATCCGGCGGCGACCATCCACCTTTCGCCGCCTAGCGCGTTTGATCTTCATGATGACTGACCATGATAATCATCATCGAGATGACTTGTTCGCGCTTTACACCGAGCTGCATCAGGCTTGCGAGCGCGCCGCTGCAGCACTTCGCTTCCCTGACAATGGGGATGCATCCGAACAGGAAATGCTGGCGCGCTTCCGTTTAGAAGAAGCGACAGCGGCCCGAATTTGGGCCAGGATCATTGAACTTCGCCAAAACCGCGATCAGGCGCCATAGAGAAACATCTCAAACGCTAAAGGCATGAACAACGTTTCGGTATGAAGCAAAGGTCAGTATTGAATTGTCGAAGTGATCGTTGCCGCCACCGTTGCTCGCATGGCCGGTTGCCTTCGGCGCAATAATAGAGAGCAGCTGTTGTCAAGCATCTCCCCATTCGAAGGCCGGTCCGGGACCAAGGTCGCATTTCGCTTGTCTCCGCCCTTCTAGCGAGGTTGGCGCACGTCGCGTTTTCCGTGCATGCGGCTATGACAATTGTTCTCAGCGCCGTCGCTATCACTACGCTGCGAAGCCCCGGCTGTGGCCAAGGCATCATGGTTTTTCGTCTATCTTCCAGGTGCTTGCGCTCGGGTGAATCTGCGACAACTGCTCTTGGCCGCTATCGATCGGTAACGGGATCGGGCTGGAAGCCGCCAACATCACTGTCTGAGCTTCGGCAATAGCAACGGTGGCCATAGTGACAATGGCGGGAACGGAAACCTCGGTGGCGGCCACAGGCTCGGCGGTAAAGGCTAGCTGCGCGATGATCGCGTGAGTTCGCACCCTACGCGTATCGTTTATCCAAGTTGTTAGCGATTGAAAATTGACGGAGGCACGCTCCTTGAGCAGAAAGGGCGACCTTGGGAGTGAACCATTTGACCGCTTTACCCGCTGAGTTCGAGGGCTCCTACGCCTTCGCTTTCGGAGACAGCCCAAAACTGGCTGACGAACTGCTTGCGCTTGTCTTATCTGGGCAGAAGACAGCAAGCTGCGGTGCTTTGCGAGACTACGGACCTAAAGGTGAACCCATGCCTCAGGTAGGACGGCACGATGTGGTTCTTGACGGTCGCGGCAGAGCTGCCTGTGCGATCGAAACAATTGAAGTTACCATCAAGCGCTTCGTTGATGTGGGCCAAGATTTCGCCGAGGCAGAAGGAGAGGGCAACTTCAAAGACTGGCAACAAGGACATGAGGCATATTTCGCCAGAAACGGCGGCTTTGCGCCTGATATGGAACTTGTTTGTGAGCGATTTCGAGTAATCGCTGTCTTCGATCGCTGCATGGCTTGAAGAGAGCAGCGCTGCACTTGAGCGGCCGTTCTTCCGCTTATCAACTGGAGACACGCCGTTCGGTAGAATTGTGCGTCGGCAGTTAACATCCTGACCATCTTAGGCGAGCAGTTTCCTCTCAGTTCTGGAGGGGCCATGTTCTCGATCCTGTCCTGCCTGGGTGCAAACCACGATCCCTGGTTTGTTTTAGCTTCTGTTTCGCTGTGCATCATCGGTGCATTCTGCACGATCATCATGCTGGCACGCGCGCAGGAGTGTGTTCGCAAGCGGCGTGGTCTCTGGACTGCTTTGGCCGGCCTGGTTGCTGGAACTAGCGTCTGGGCCACTCACTTTATGGCAATGCTCGCATACGACGGAGGCTTTTCGATCGCCTACGATGTCCCGCTGACTGCGATGTCCATTGTGGTATCGGTTTTTGGCGCCTGGCTTTCGTTCTCGGCTGCACTCCGTGCCCGCAAGCTTTTGGCAGTAGCTACCGGCGGCTGCGCGTTCGGTCTGGGCGTTGCCTTGATGCACTTCATCGGCATGTCAGCACTCCATACACCAGGCCGTTTGGAGTATTCCGAAGGGGCCATTGTCCTGGCGGGCAGCTTTTGTATGGTTTTCGGTGCGCTGAGCTTGGTGGCCGTGCGGCGCCTAGGAGGCTCCACACGTATTGTCGCCGGTACGATTTTGGTCTCGTTGACCGTGTGCACTCTTCACTTCACGGCAATGGTTGGCCTAACAGTTGTGCCTGATCCAGCCATATTCCCGCACAGCTTGTTTCTTATCGATCGAGCAGCTCTGGCCGCAGTCGTCGCCGCTGTGTCCTGCGCCATCGTTCTTAGCGGATGTGCCGCAGCAGTAGTGGACCGTGTCCTGACGGATGTGCAAGGCCTGGCAAACGCCAGCCTTGAGGGTCTCCTCATTGTGCACGAGGACCGCATCGTTGAGGTCAATGAAAGCGCACTTGCGCTTACCAAACTCGTTAGAAGAGACCTTGTTGGGCGCAAGATCGACGAGATCTTCTCACTAGCCTCCGGCGGTCTTCAGCCGTTGCGATCAGCACTGGGAGGGAGCATCGGTGTGCTCACAACCTTTGCGGGGGAACAAACCGAAGTTGAGCTTTTTGCAAAGGACATTGAGTATCGCGGTCGCCATTGTGCCGTGCTTGTCGCTCGTGACATGACCGAGCGCAGGAAATCGGAGCGCCTAATCGAGCGTATGGCCCGCCATGATCCACTGACAGACCTTCTTAACAGACGCGAGTTCGATACTCACTTAGGGGAGCTGATCACAAGGTATGGTTCACAGCTGGCGCTACTTTGCCTGGATCTGGACAACTTTAAGTCGGTGAACGATGCTGGTGGTCACGCCGCTGGGGACGCTTTGCTGCGTGATGTGTCCAAGCTATTCCTGCTGGTGACTGGCGATCAAGGGCTTGTGTTCAGACTAGGCGGCGACGAGTTTGCGGTTGTGCAGTTCGGTAAGCCTCAGCCACAAACGGCACAACAGCTGGCTGAGCGGATTCTAGCAGGCATCGAGTCTGTGAACCGATCGCTAGATCTTTCCGATTTTGGCGTCAGCATTGGAATTGCAGTTGCATCCGGGAAGGCAACAGCAGACGCGCTCCACTCCCAAGCTGACGCGGCACTCTATGCGGCAAAGAATGCGGGAAAATGCACGGTCAGGTTATACGGTGATACTCACAAACCTTACAGTGCTCCTACACAGGAACAACGGGTCGTGCATTATCGACCTCTAAATAGGTTGAAGGTCGAGCAAGGGGCAGTATCCCATAAAGCATAGGAGAAAACCACAACCGCAGGGATTATCGATTGCAAGATTCCATCATCACTGTGTCAATGCGGCTGTTCGGAAGGAACCATTATGCAAAAACTCCCGATGATTGACGCGCTCCTGTTTGTGTACTTGGGGCTAAGCCTCGTCGTGCTGGCGAGTCTCATCAATGTTTACGTGGCGCTAGTGAAGGTAATTGCTCCAGCTCGCACCGTGAATGACTGGCTGAAGCTTGCAGCCTCTCTGCTGGCTGCAACTGGCGGCATTATCGCGATATTCGCAGCGCACTCGCTGCTATAGTTTGCCTATTTGATGCAGACAGCAGACCACGTGCACGTGCATCAATAAGCGGGAGATCAGCCATCACCCACTAAAAAGCAGGTGATGCTCAAACCGTGCGACTGCGGGCTAATGCGCTAAAGCCTAGCCACTCGCTCGGTGAGCTGGGTGCGGGTCTACGTCATATTTCGCCGGTTCCTGTCCTGGCTGACACAAACCCTCGCTCGTAGAGGAAACAAGAACTTTCCGATCCCCCACAAAAAGGTGGGGCGAAGCAAGGCATCTGGTTCTAAAGGGCTCCCATCGCAACAACAGGTAAGGCCTGCCGCGGCGATCAATTTGTTCTGAACGTCCGTCTCAGAGCATGTTCATGGCGCCACGGGCAAACAGTCACGCATGATGAAGATGGCTAGCTGGCCGGGAGAACTCGAATGAACAAGAAGCAGGAAAAGGTTTTGATGGCGGCCTTGTGCGGGATCGTCATTACGGCAGCCGGTGCCTTGGCCGTCCAGCCAGCAATGGCCGCCGGGTACCAGGTGGACAAAGTTGCGGAGGTCACGGGTGTGCTCCAGTGGGACGTTCTCAACGTTCGCAAGTGGCCCGGACCGCAGTCGCAAAAAACCGGTGCATTCCAGGCCGGCGAGAGCGTTTGGGTGGAACGCTGTGTGGCAGCTGAGACCGGCGCAGATTGGTGCCTTGTGGATGCGCACAACACCCGTGGGTGGGTGCACTCCAGCTACCTGTCCATTCGGACCAACTAAGACCTATAGCGGCTCTGCTCTCATCCGAGGTTCAATCATGCGTCGTACTCTGTTTCTTTCGTCACTCTATGTCGTGTCGCTCGGCTTCATGATCGCCGCATACAGCGTCAATCTGGCCTGAAGGTCGGGGTATTTTGGCCAACCGCAACCCTGATTGATCTGCTTATCTGCCTTACCTGAACAACAGAGTGCCGATGCGCTTCACCCATCTCGTCGTTTTACTCTGCTTGGGTTTGTTCATCGCCTCTCCGGCACTGGCAACAGGTACGCTGGACTGCTTCACGGAAACTGAAGGTACTGTTATCGATGTACACGGCATTGTTCCTTACGGGGACTTGTCTACGCTGGTTCAAGTGGATGCGAGGATCGAGACCACTCTCGCACCGCTATCATCGGATCTGACGCGCATCACGTTCACCCAAGAGCATCAGGTACAATTCTGGCTCGATGAACTCTAGCTCAACATGATGTTCTATCGTGAGCGCGGTGGTGAGCACCCGTTCGGCGCGACAAAGCTTCTCATCAAGACGTCACTCACCGAGAGCGACCTGGGCGATACTTACGACGGTACCTACCTCATTGAAGCACAAGAGATGTCGAAGCCGAACAGCGAAGCCGAACAGTGGCACACTCAGGGCAAGATCGTATGTACGGTTGGTTGAGCATGACCGAGCAACAGGTCCGAACCACTGTCACACAGCAAGCGAAGAGCGCCATACTTGCAGGCTTTAGCGCAGCGGTCGTCAGTTTGGCCTTTTTCATGCCTTTGACGTTGCACCTACGCATCCCTGAATCGATCAGCCCAGTTGCCTGGTACTTTTGCCCAGAGTCGGGTTTGTTTGCCCCTCAGTACTATCACAGCCGCTCTTCCGACTACGATCCGTCTCATCTGGTTGCTTGCCTCGATACGCAGGGCAATCGCATTGAGTCAGTGGACAAGCATACGCAGATCGTGTGGTCCATTGCCGCCTACTGGTTCGCGTTCCTCTTACCGCCTTTTCTCCTCGCAACTCGGCCTCTCTTCCGGGGGAGAGAGGGGCCAAGAGAGGACTGCACGAGATAAACCGCAGAACTCGGCACGAGGTTTGACGCTCTCGGAACGAGCTCAATTGTCCCTTTCCACCACGAGGTTCAACGCGCCGCTGTCCCCTCCATGCGACAACGAAGCCTCGACGATGGCGCGGTAGGGACCTGCAAGATCCGCCGCCTCCGAAGTGTTGTTCTCGGCAGTGGTCGCGAAGGCGTCTAGCACCGCGCTGCTCCCGGGTTCGAAGAAGTCGGTCAGCACCAGCATCGAGAAGAAGGCCTCGACCATCGCTTCCGGGCTCACGTCCGCTTCCGTCCACATCCATGAAAAACGAAGCTGTGGAGTTGACCGCTCTCATCACAGACCAGATCGGTGCTGTGGGTTCTGGTGTCATCGATGAAGCTGAAGTGTCGGGGGAACGACGCCGTCCAGCCACGGAATGCATCGGGCAGTTCACTCGCGGAACCTTCCGCCTGCTTCGTCCGATAGTGCTCCACCAATGCAACGCAATCAGCGGCTATGGCTGGCGAACACAGGGTGCCCAGTGCGGCAAGAGCATAATGGAGGCGTGGCATCATCCTCTCCACTGTTCTAAGCATGGTAAGGGGCACATCGGTTACAGCCCAGTCCCTATCACCAGCTCACTGGTCGTTCAGGTATACACGGCGGCTGAGTTGAGCGGCCAGCGCAGTTTCGGCATATGCGGCATAAGCAAAGAGTGCCATCAGCCAGGGCTCCTCATCAGCTGTCGGCAGCTTCTCCAATACGGCCAGTTTCTCGCCCGGCGCAACGATCCGGTTGTTGTCAGGTCGAACACGAACGACACGCATGAATCCTTTGAGGTCGCCAAGTTCGAAGAGACCAAGATGTGGCTTGGCGCCCGGCTGTGCCGCTGCATGATCTGCCCAGGCGCCGAGCCGACAGCCGGTGTGCCACCAGCCGATTTGACGTCCATCCAGATCTTCAAGGGAGATTGTTCGGTCCGTGATGACCAACTTGCCCATGAGCTTGCCGTTGTAGTTGATCGCGACATCGCTCGTTGGTGCGATCAACTGCCATGGCCAGAACACGTAAGATGACAGGACCAACTCCATCCGATCCTGCGCCCGATCAAAGGTGATGCTAGCCGAACGCACAAAGGGTCCAATGAGATTTGCTCGGTATGCGAGATGGGCCACTGCCACGCGCCGAGTTGCCCGCTTTGCTTTGCGACGCGCCGCAATCGGCTGCTCGATCGTGTACCGGCCGGCCTTTTTCTCCCTGACCCATCGTCCGTCCAGATAGAGCGCGTTCCAGTCGGTCAACTCAAAATGCTGCAATGGCCTTGGCTGTGACGATGGTCGCTGCTTTAGATGATTGCGCAGCGTCGGCCCAAGCACGAGCGCGAGAGCAAGAAGCATTACGAGGGGCACGACAAAGGGCGCCAAAGCCGCATCCACGACGATCAATCGGCCACTCCCGGCCTATGCCTGCTCTCCATCTCATCTAAGACATGAAGCTGTGTCTGTGCTCCTCGTACCACCGGGCAATTGCAACCTGAGTGCACATCGGGTAGTTCCTTGATCACGGACCGAACATCCGCAGGATGGAAACCAACCACCTTACATCATCTTCGGCCTTGTCACCCCGCAGATGCAAGATTGCTCCCAGAACGAGCGTACCAATCATCAGGATCGCACCGCTTGAGAGACCTATGACGAAACCGGCACCCATGCTCATTGCCGAGAAGAGGCCGATGGCTGCTGCAGCCAGTGACAGGGCGAAACAGGTGGCCGAGATCGGAAACCGAAATCTAGTAGGCTCTGGTTTGTATGGTTCCCACATGCGTTGCTCCTGCCTTCGACCTTGACCTTCGGACTCGCCTGTCGTCTCGATAGCAGCTCGCATATCCAATCCGTGCGGGCCGAGAACCACCCAGACAGAGGGGACGCTGGCTGGAGACCAGTTATTTGTTGTCTAGGGGCAGACGGTTGTTCTCGTCGCAGCGGAAGTGCCACGTCTGGTCTACTTCGTATGTTCGGCTGATCAGTTCGCCCATTGTCGCGGCTCCGCCTTTCAGGTCGTGGACGACATGCAGCACAATTGAGAACAACGGACTATCCCCACCGGCTTGAGCTTCGATCGTGCCGGGCGTGCGATGAACAACAGGCAGATGGTGCGTTTCGGGCAGGACTCCATTGCGCTTCATCGTAACAGCGAGCTGGTCGCCGGTGTCCATGATGGAGATCTCCAAGCTCGTGTTCCGGGCAATGGATTGCTGTTCCGGTGGGTAGCGACTGTCGTCGACAAACGAGGTGACCGAACATCGGAAGTTCTGCAGTCCAGTTGGAACAGCCGCTGATCCTGCATAAATCCATAAGGCGGAGGCGATCAGACGGGTTCGGTATCTCAAGACCGCCCGACCCACGCTGCCGCAGTGTGAGTGCCACCGTCAGACACAGGTCGTTGCTTGGTTGGCGCACAGATCTCCAGCCCAACCTCGAGCTGAATGGCCAGCTCGATCGCTAACGGTCACATCGACATAGTTTCCTTCGCAACCATGAATCTCTTCGATGAAGACGCCATTTGCGACCCATGACTCGGACCGGAGATCCTCAACCGCTTCCGCATCGGGCATAGGCGCTGAACGGAGGTAATGATCCTCCACGTCAAAAGAGATCAGCCGCGCGGATAACCAACCCGGACCATCGAAGAGTCTCTTCTCCTCCTCGTCATAGCCGCCGACAACAGCACCCTCGATCTTAACCCAACCGTCTTCGAACGCAACGACATGAAACTCAGGAGCAAAGCCCGCCTGACCATAGGCCTGAGGCAACACTGCAACCACCTCGTTTTCCACGCCTGGGCCGCTGCGGACGTTGGTCCCCGCAATGTCAGGATCCATCGTGTACGCATAGAAGTCACACCTGTTGTCAGCCTCGCCTGCATAACTCGCAGGAACGAGAAGCGCGACGAACATGGCCGCAACACTAAACCTTGGTGCCGGAGAGCGTCGAGGTCTCATCTGATTCCGTGTCCGCTCTCGAAAGCCAACCCACTCAACTTCAAGGGACATCATTCACACCTGTGTTGATACTCTAGTCCTACGTACTTGCAGAGACTTGAGGGCATCTCGGGCTCTCTGTGTCCTGCCGGTGTAGCAAGTTCATCGACCGAGACGCCCACCCAAACGGGAGGTTGCAATCAGGTTCTCAGTATTCGTGTTGCGATACCTCGAAGAGGACGATGGTATCCTCAGCAAAGCGTCAGAGAGAAACACGCTTTCACGGCGAAGATAATCAGCCTGTTCTGTGTTCCGTCGGGGGCGTCCGACGAACTTCCGTCAACACTCTGCTAGCGGATGTTGCTGTCCGACTGGTGAGATGGGGTTCGTCCGACCTCTCGCTACTATTTCAGTTGCAGGTGCTGATGAGAGTATCAATGGCGGCGGAGCTGCCCTTGAGCGATATCAGCCGGGGCGCCAGATCCACTCTCTCGAATGTCACGCCGACCTTATCGCCGGTCTTGAGCAAGGCGATGATGGGGCTGTCCTTCTCGACATAAGCGGCAAAGGCCCCGTCCATCTCCTCATAGACGACGTCTGCTTCAAGGCTCTTTCCACCCGATGTCAGAAACAGGGTGCCCGATGCATGCTGACTGGCATCCACCCCAAACCCATCATAACGGATGCTAATCTGCTCTCCGCAGAGCAGGCGAAACGCAGGACCAGACTCAGTATCGCTCTGGCAAGACGACGCGACCATAACCGGGCCTCCCTCGTCATCTTCCATAGTTGCTGACCACCCACAGGAATTAGTGCCACCTGGAGTAGCCACGTCAATCCCGGTGATTGGGACCTCAGAAAGGGCATTTACACCACCAATGATCGGTTCGGCCAGCACTTGGCTGACCGAGAGAATGCCACACAGGCAGAGGGTGAATGCGAGGCGCATAGATGGAGCTCCAGTGGAGTTATGGACAAATCAGTCATGCCACATGTCTGCAGGATAGGCGAAGAGCAGAGAACCTGCGATCTCGCCTACAATGCCAGGAAGCCCTCGCTAGCGGCCCCCCGTGTTCACCTCGCTGCACTGGCTCCGAGGAGAAGCGGATGGCCGATGCGCCGCATCCTAGGTATTCGAGACGCTCTTCGAATAGTTAGAAGCGACATAGGGACCCCGCTGGCACGCCAAATGACACACGATCGTGGAATGCAGACAGTTCGCGGCACTGCCCGAATGGGTGGGGAGGAACAGTCAAATGCATCATAATGGATCCCACAACCTCGCTTTGCTTCGACATTTTGAAGCGAGCTTGACGGTAAAGATGCGAGTTTGTGATGAAGCATTTGTTTCTGGCGGCTGCCTGCATGGCAGTGTCTCAGGTCCCAACGTATGGCCAAGCCTTTGGAGTCTCTCCCGGCGCGATAATTGAGGACTTTGCCTTTGCCGAGCCAGACCTGGAGTATCCCGGTCCAGGCCACTTCATTGTCGAGGTTCCAGAGCCCCGCCTCTTCCATCGGTATCGAGCTTGGCTAGGACCAAAAATAGGCGTTTGTAGTATAGATGGCGGTGGTACGTTCACTTCGGAACGTGCTGCGGAGGACATCTACAAGCGCTTGAAAGACGAGCTCGACAGTTCATATGGCCCGGTCGATAACAATGATCATCTGATCTACGTCAACGCGGTTTACCGCGAGGGCTTGCCTGCAGACCTCGCACTCGTACAACTCATGCGGGAGGACAACCAAGTCAGGTTGCGCTATTGGTTTGTTCCCATAATGAGCTGCGTAAAAGATGCAGCGGACTGGCCAAGGTTGACATCCCAGGGCGATAGCTCCTTGAACGCCGATGACCAAAAGCCAAAGACGGCAACAGCTTCAGGACTCAGCGCGGCCCCTGCGCCTGGAGGGCAACAATGATGCGCTGGTCACTCGCTTTCATGTTCTTTTCGATGCTATGCGCCACAGCTCATGCCCAAGCATTCGGGCTGCGCATGGGCATGCCCATCGAGAAGCTGGATATCATCGGCGCAGAAGGTTCATACTTGCTGGTCAACCCTCCAAGACCTCATGCGGAGCTTACCAAATACATGGTGAGAGCCACGCCTAAGGCTGGTGTCTGCTCTATATCAGGCTCAGCCGAGGTAGACACGTTCCAGAAGGCGGTCGACATACAACAGCGTCTGGAGCGCAGGCTGATCGAACGCTACGGAACGGGCGAGAGCATTGAAGTACGCTATACACGCTCGCTAGTCTTCCCTGATGCGCCATCACCCTTGCTTCACGTCATCACTGTGGCGGACGATGACGAGGTGTCTTTGACCTACATCTTTGAGAACACTGACATCTGCAGCAATTAGCGTGCCGTGAGATTGAAGGCTGCCCTGAGAAGGGTCTGCAATAGGAACTATGCGGTATTGACGTGAGTGACACGCATGGTTGGCAGCTTCCCGAGTTTCCAGCACAGCAGCATGCAAACGACCGCTGCAAAAGCGCCGAGCACTCCCTGAGTTTCGATGATGCCAGCAGCCGCAGGACGATCGCGAAAGACGTAAAGAAGAATGCCGGCACTGGATTCATAACCGATGAGCGGTGTTACCGCGAACCACATCAGGCGCGACCTTAATACCCTGCTCAAGAGCAGCATGATGAGGGCATGCAGAATGCAGGGTACAAGGCCGAACATATATCCGGGAACAAGGCCGACGAAGACTGAGAACAGATAAGATATTATCTGCGAAGCGACGTCTTGCCCCGGCAGGAGGGGCGCTCCAAGCACGTCACGCCAGTACAGCACACCTGCTGCGACAGCTGCCGGGGGTCCGCACAGGATGTGCAACCACATAAATGATCCCCATCTCCGGCCAGCTTCAACCTTGATCAAGCTTGTTCGATCGTCCATTTGGGTCCGACCCTGATCAACTGCGCCGCCTGTTTTCCCCGCAGAGCCTTAATCTAAACACCTAGCTCCGCTCGCTGTGGTCCAACACCGCTTATCCTGCAGAGCCGAAAACAAGACCACCTATACATGTGGTGCTTGCTTTCTCTCATCATGAAATGAAGCATCCCCGCGGGCTTAGGCGCGCCGCCTTTTTTGGTTGGATCCCTGGACAGTGAAAATGAGCAGGTCTCTTGCAACGAGCATCGATAGACCCTGCGCGGCGGCGCTCATCTTGGCTGCGCTCATCCTTCCCAGCGATTTTACACCCGCTATTGCCTTCGAAGCGGTTGCCGTTGCGCCAGGCGCCGATCCGCAGCATTGTGCGTTAGTCGGCGGCCCCCTTGAGCGCGCCTGCCAGTTCACATGCCTGCAGGCGGACCTTGCCGCTTTGGGTGCCGCCGAAGCGACGTCTGCAGCGGGCCTGAGCCATTCGTCTCATGTGGAGGTGGTCGCAAGCCGAGCATCTTGGGAGACGTATGCCGGCTCCCTTTGCTTTGATCCTGCTCTCAACCGGCCCGGCGAGATGGCGGACACATGTGTCCAAGCCTTGGTTCAAGAGCGCATTGCGGTGCTGGAGAACAGCGGCATGCAGGGCGGTATCCCCTTCTATGTCGTTTCCAGCCATAGCGCGCTGCCCGATAGTGATGCTGAGGGCACCGAGACCTGGCGTACCGCACGACACGAAATCAACAGCACACGCATGGACGCCAATCATCCCTTCAGCGCGTCTTTCAATCGGCTCATGGCAACAGTCGACAAAGGCTATGAGCGCTTGAGAGCGACGGAGGGGGAGTCGATCCTTGAGGATCCTTATAGCGACAGTGTGCTGAGCATTACGCCACTCGAGATCGAGCCGGAGCGCATCACCCTTTCTGTGCAGTCCAATTGGGAAGGGCACGGCGCAGCGCATGGAGAGTTCCTGCTTGAGCAAGTTCACTACTTGCCTGAGCTCGGCCGCGAGATGGATGCCAGCGATCTGTTCGCCGGAAATGGCTGGCAAATGCAGCTGGCACAGCTGGTCTACGACGAGATTTATCGCTCCGGCTACGGCTTGGAGGATTGGATCAAGACCCCCGCTGACGTGATGGACATTGTAGTCCAACCGCGACGCTGGCGGTTTGAGCGTGATGAACTTGTTGTTCAGTTCCAGATCTACGAGATCGGTCCTTACGCCGGTGGTGCTCCTGAGATGCGCCTGCCCGTGAGCGTATTGGCCCCGATCCTGGCTGACGATGCGGATCGGTACTTCCTCTGATGTCTTTCCTTCAACGTCATAAAGAATGCTTGATGAACAATCGCGTGCTGATCGCAGGCGTCGTGTCTTTGCTCGTGAGTTTGTGTCCCCAATGGTCCCTTGGAGCGGAACTGCCATACGGTACAAAGGCCGGCATGGAAGTGTCCATTGTTGCCACCTCAGGACTGGATGGTCCTAACGCGATCGTTGAGGTCGAACATAAACGCGAGAACGCCCAGAACTATTGCGTTGCGTACCTTGCGGACTACTCCCCCCAGTGCATCGACCAAACCATGCGTGAGCTCCACCTCGCACCGGTTCTTATGGGAGACTGCCTTGGGAAAACCTGGACCGACGTTTATGGGGCAGCCTACCAGCTCCTTGGGCGCAACCCAGCACATGATCCAGGGATGGAATACCTCATCAAGCAGTTAGGGACTGGGGAGACGTTGGATGGATCGAATGCGTCCGGCTACTACCTTGCACTTTCAGCTCTCCAGGCGCTTTGCCCAGGAGTGACCAAATGAAGCTGGTAAGCACCTTTGTATTGGCGCTGATTGTGTTCCCGATCCTCGCAGTGACGGCGCAAGAGCATCCGGTTGCGGATCAAGACAACAAGACACCAGTGATCGAAGCAACTGGAACAGCATCTGGTTTAAGCGAGTGCTGCGGATACCAAACAGGTTCAGAAGGGATAACCACCGACTTCCTCCTTGAGACATGTTCGGTATCCGGGCAAACAGCTTATGGAATGATCCCCAACTTCGACTGCCAGTCGTACATCCTGGCTGTTGTGGACACTCTACGAAGCGTTCAGGAGCGGCATGCGCCTGTGGCTTGTCCGCCGCAAACCACCACTGCCGGCGATATTTTGGGGCTCGTTTGGAACAGGTTTTCGTCCCAAGCCGATGGAGGTCGTCGGGCATCTGACGTGATCATCGAAGCGCTTGTGTCTGTCTATCCTTGCTCCCCCTAGCTTCAACGCACAGCCCGTGCACCCTTTTTAACCTCGCACACCTTTCTTTTGCACACGACCTTATTAGCCGGAAACCTCATGCGCACCGCTTTAGCAATTGCATTGACATCGTGGCTTGTCTCAACCTTGGCGCCTGTAGCTGGCGAGAACCTGAACGAGCTCAGCACCACTTGCCTCATGAGCGAACTGCAGGAATGTAAGGTCCTCTCCAGCGGCTATCTCAACAGCCAAGGGGAAGGGAGCGGAGGTCCGCCGTTCTTGGCGTGGCAAACGCAGGCACGCGTTGCCGACTTCGGTGGTGTTATGGGAGGGTTCGTGTTGTTCGAGCACCGGCAAGAAGGCTGGGTCAAGCTTGATGCCGGCTTTGATGCCTATCGGTTTTGGCCCCCGGTGCTGAACGAAGCAGAAGTGCTGCATGTGGTGGGGTATGGCCACGGTACCGGGTCCTTGAATGCCGATCGGCTCTACACCCGCGAAGACGGAGAATGGAAAAGTGTCGACATGGACGCTTGGAAGCTAGAGTTAAGCCCGTGGCTTCCAGCAGGTCTGGGGATCTGGAAAGGAGTCACATACGACTTCCGGAGTGGCTGGTCCGATCCTGTTGCCCGAACTGAGCTGTGGCGCACAAACGATGCGGTGTGCTGTCCAACAGGAGGTCATGCGACCTTCACGCTCGCAATCGATCAGAACCGTCTAGCGGTCACCTCCGTACAGATTGTGGCACCAGGCGCAAAGTCCAAGACCAAGCAATAGTCTGGAAGCAGATTCTAACCATTCCAGCAAGCCAGGGGAATCTCTTGCTGGCCTCACTCTGGACTAATGCGTCATGCTCCTGCTGCACCATACAGCGGTGCTGCAAGGCTTCGGAACGCATGCTTGTCCACTAACGCAGCTCCAGATCACGCTAGGAGCATGTGGTCGCTTGATTTGCGCAGGTGTCATCTGTCCATCCACGACCGATGAGACCATCAGCTCGCTGCACACTGACTTCAACAAATGCCCCTGAGCAGCCATGAAACTCGGTGATCTGAATGGAAGCCTGCTCTTCGCTATCGTCCATCAGGCTGAACGTGGTTGGGCTGCCCATGTCAGGCCTTTGGTGCAGCGTCTGACCTTCAAGTTCTAGCGAAATGAGTTTGGCAGATATCCAGCCCGGACCGTCGAACAAGAGCTTGGAACCATCACCATCGTAGTCCCCCGTTCGCACCTGCTGGACCTTGAACCAGCCATCTTGAAAATCGGTGAGGGTCAACTCAGGGCTGAACGCATCGCCATTCGCCAGATACGACTGCGGAAGGGTCGCGAGTACCTCGCCCTCGATGCTCGGTTTGCTGCGGACATTGGTGCCGGACGGATCAGGATCGTCAGTGAAAGCCTGGACGTCGCATGAGCTATTCCCTTGTGCCTCTGCATGGACGGAAGGCAGTGGACCGATACTGAGCAGAGCAGCAAGGGCGGGTACAGTCGCAAAATAGCGGGCGTGCATGGTTCTTCTTCCTTGAGCTGAAGCAAAGTTCAGACTGGGATAGTGGTGCCTTCGTGATCTCAGCGAACTAGGGCAACATCGAAGGAAATCGCGTCGGCGATGCCGTCTTGGAGGTGATACGCAAGGGTAGCGATCACCAGCCAGCTGCCAGCCGGGTCGCCGAGAGTGGCTTGCTGACGATAGGCGACGATCTCATTGCCGGTGTCGCCGCTCGATCCAAGCTGCTCCTCCACTTCCTTAAGGCTTGAGCCAATCGGGGGAATGTCGGAGTCGAAGTCTAGGTTGGATGACTCACGACATTCTGCTTCTTCAACAGGTCCAGCCGTAATCACGATGGCGGTGACGACCGGTTCAGCGGTTCGAGCATCGCTCTTGTCGCTGATGATCCATACGGCTCTATTATCCCGCGTGATACACGACCACTGGTAATCGCCCTTACCTCGGTCGACAACACGGCCGCCAAGTACTTGCGCCAATGGTCCAAGCAGCCCTACTCCAACATCAACAGATGTCGGCCCGAGCGGAAAAGGATCATGCAAGAAGCTCTCGGTTGCAACCGGACCGCGTTCATCCAACAGCATGGCCCGAACGAGCGGGCTAACCGGCAGCTCGCCTGCGCAGCATGACGTGGACAGCAGGGTTGATATCAGAAGAAGAGTGAGACGCATCGTCTTTCCTCCTAGAAAGCCGACAACAAGGACCTCACCGGGAAGCTGGGTGCTGCTTGCGGAAGGTGCAGGCGTCTGGCTGTCTCGGCACCGCCTAGCTGATGGGGCCGATGATGTAAGTGACGCCGAGCTCATCCAAACGCGGCCCAAGTGCAACAAAGAGAGCTGTAGCGACGATGAGGATCTCACCAACCCGGTGGAGCTTTGGGTGCAGGCTGGTTGTCAGGTGTATGGACATCAGCGGCCTCGATAGTTGCGGCCACGGCGCAGGTTGTTGAGTTCTGCTTCCCCAATTCCCATGTCGGCAAGCAGCCGCTCGCCCAATCCGCTGAGTTGCTTAAAGGCAGCCCGGTTGCGACGACTTTCAAGCCAATGATCAATTGCACGCATTTTCTGTTCCCTTGATGATGGCGCTTTCTCTAGCGATCACCATGGCATGACGAACCACTCGTTTGCGTGGGGCAGTTATTTTTCGAGGCGAGCTATGAGACCTCCAGCTTTGGGCTAGCGCTGTCTTGATGAACTTTCATGGTCAAGCCAGTGGCCCTTTTTCCCGACACGCAAGGCTTTCCCATGCACCTACTCGCAGCGATAACAGCGACAATCCTGGTCGCCACCTCAACTACCTCTGGACTGGCAGCCGCTCCAGAATTGGCGTTCTTTGGTCTCAAGACAGCGTCGGGACTGAACGAGAACCTGGCGCAGCTAGAGGACGTAAAGGAGCGCACCCATCCCTACTTCGACCATCTGTTTACCGGCAAAACGGCAAACGAGAACGCAAGTGTGCTGCTCGGTGGTGGAGAAGGACCCCTAGATTACCTTGGCATAACCATCGAAGGGTCTTTCCGAGCAACGGATCTGGACGAAATCGCTGCTACAGAAAAACTGTTTGGCCTTGATCCCGCACAGCGTTCCATCGGCTCCTGCAATACGCAGTCGAGCGACTGTGTCGCCATACATTATGAATGCCCCGAGGCGCCTCCTGTTTGCCATGTGACGCTTATCAGCAACAAGATCTATGGCATCGAGGAGACGACGCTGGATTGGCGCCGTAAGGCAACGGATGTCATCAGCAAATGACGTCCTGTCGTCCCGGGCGTCGATCCCCTGCCATTGCGTAAACCCAACTCAGTCTCGCAGCTCAAGTTGATCGCAGCGAAGAGTTGCTCACCAGAGTGCCCTCCAAAGGAGAAAATCGATGCGCCTGTTCACGCTTGCCGCTGCCTTGCTCGCCAACACGCCCACGTTGGCTGTCGATGCTGTTACGTACAAGGGTACGCTAGGGAAGAGTCATATCGTCGTAGAGCTGACCGACCTGACCCATGGCAAGATGGTAGGGCGCTACAGCTATCTCAGCATCGGTGGGGATATTCCGCTGCATCACACCGACAGCATTAGCGGCTTCGCGTTCGCAGAAGAAGCGCCATGCACTCAAGACACCTGCATTGCAGATGAGAACGGCACCATTGCCGACTCACCGCTGGGGGCACATTGGACGTTGGCCTTCACTTCTGACGGAATGGGACTGGCCGGTCAGTGGAAGCCAGCAAGCGGTGATGGCAAGGTGTTGAATGTGACTCTTGCAGAAATCGGCCGACGCACGCTTCCCGAGGGTACTGAGCTAAGCGCCATGGGATTGGCTGACAGCGCCTTTATCGGCATCCATGCCTATGGTGTCCCGGTAACCGCAACGACCCAGCCATACGAGTTCGCGAAAATGGGCGTGAGCTTGAGCGACGGCGATCTGCAAGACTTGGATGGTTCTACCTTCCGCTTTGTCAGCGATCCACGTTCACTATTCGGCTTCCCCAGGGTCGTTTCACTTGCGGACGGCAGCTCGCCTGATGCTATCAATCACGCCCTGAGCGCGCGACATGCGGCAATTAACGTGGCAGCTTTTTCATGTCTGAACAGCGCCTATGCAGGGTTCTCCTACTCGCCCTATGACATCAACATGGAAGGCGGTTCGCTAGGAGATTACGACGGCGAAAGCATCGCCGTTGGCTATCTTTCACCAACTATCATGGGCTGGACCGAAGCAGGTAGTACCTGGTGCGGCGGAGCGCACCCCAACAACCATTTCAACAGCTTCATTCTTGACGTCAGAACCGGCGAAACACTCGCGCTCGGAAAAGTATTCAAGCATTGGACGGCCATCCGCAGGATCGATGCCGATGAACCTGGAGACGAGCCGATTGACCAGACAGAGGCGCTTGCTGATCCGGACCGATATTCCTGGGCAGCCGGTCAGCCGCTGATCGACTATGTCCTTGCCCATTATCAGGGTGAGCCTGTCGAAGGTTGCGAATTCGAAGACCTGATCACGACGAACCTGGGCGTGCGTTTCGGCCAGGGCGACACAGCCATCTTCAGTCTTGCGGACCTGCCGCACGCAGTGTCTGCCTGCGCAGAAGACGTGCTGACGGTTAAACTTGCCAACATTCCCCAGCTGTTGGCACCCACAGCAAAAGACTATTTTCCAGGCCTAGCCAAATAGGGGCATGACATGTCGCGCAGAAAGACGCCGTCCAACGCCGGTTCGCTGTTCGGCTCGCCATCACTTGCTCCGATGCAAGGCGCACTACGCTGCTCACTTGTGCTGACTGCCAGCATGTCGATGTTGGCCTCGGCAAATGCCGATGAGTTCTCCATGGCTGAGAGTTGGCTGAACCAGATCATAAGAACGCCGCTCCCGATCGCTGAGATCGCAACTGATCGGGAGCTCATCGGCGGTATACTGGTCGGCGAGCTTTCCATTGTTCTGGAGCAAACCCCGATGGCAAATGTGGCAAGTGCCCTAGGTGGCATTGTGCACCGTAGTGGCGAAGCGGGAGAAGCCATGGAATGGCTCTGCCTAACAGATCAGGCGACCACACTCTGGTTCTATTCAGATGGTGAGATGGGCCAGGGGTTGGTCACTGCCATGGCCATTGTGGCTGGCGACAGCGATGCAGATATGGCCGGTTGCGGTTCAGTCGAACATCTAGCAACAGCGACTTGGGGAGTACCCATGATTGGTGAGACAGGTCAATCGGTGCGCAAGCTCCTGGGTCTAGCGGATGTAAACGATAACGGATCGTTCGGATACGAGAGCGTGACGCCGAGCCCCATCGGCGGGACTTTCGTCAAGCAGCAGGATTTAGCCTATGCGCAAGACACAAGCGGCGTCATCATCGCAGTGGCTATCATGCAAGTGACCAGTGATTGATTGTAAGGATGGTCGTGCGAATTGGTAGGCACCAGAACAGGTCAATCCGAACTTACTATTGACCTGTTGGTCTAACGAAGCGGCTCGCTGCGGTGGCGCAGCCTATGCCTACCGAACGGCTGCTTTCCGGCTTTCGCAATTCGGCTGCAACTGTCCGATACCGGGTCGAAAGTCGCCACTCCGCAAGGCAGCCTATTCTGGACGTTAACACCGGCGCATCGAAATTCTGAAAGCTGCCCTTCCTTGTTGTGCGCTAACTACGCTAGGTCTGGAGTCAACTGCCGCCTTGGGGCATCGCGCCCGAGCTACGGACACCCAGGCTACCAATTGCTAGGCAGCGGATGTTCCGCATGGGCTACCAGCGGGCAGATTTGCTTCCTACGTGGTGCCTCGGGTCACAGAGCAATCGGCTGGTTCACAGCATATCAAGACCAGATACATCCTCCGATGTTAAGGCGCAGACGAGTGGCAACAGTGCCTCAACAACGCTGCCGGTCAGCTTGGCTTGCGACTTGGCCGGACAGGCAAAGCCAGGTCGGCGAGTTGCGACAGTGTCGTCGCACAAAGGCCATCGCAGGCCTGCGCCGACATGCCCTGCACCACCGCCAAATAGAAGTGTGCCAGGGCCCAGGTGTCCGTGCCGATCGAGGCTGCTTCGGTCGCAAAGGCGAGCCGTGCTCAGCTTTGTTCCAATTCCTCCATGGCAAGGCGTTTTGAAGTTCTGTCCCGCAATATTTCATGAAGCCCAAAGGGTGAGCTTCATCCTGCAACATCAGAAGCTCGCCACTGCCCCAAAACGTCGATCCATCCTTGCGCACGTGCCAACGCTCATCAAAGGCGCGTCCCTTGGACAAGGCTTCGCCCATTTCCTTGTGGAGCACAGCGGCTTGCCTATTCGCAGGCGTCTGCGGATTGTCCTTTTGCATCAGCTTCGTTCCACCCCAGCACTCTTTCTGCGCCAGGGTTCCAGAACGTGATAATTCCCTTCAGGTCTGTGGCGATGACTAAAACCACAGGTGCTGAACATTCGTTCCCCCGCTCGGCGGCCAGTGCCAACGGATAATGGCCGTTATCGATCATTTGCCCGAATTGGGCGTGCTGCAGAGCGCTTGCTGGCCATGGGCAAAACCCCCTGCCCGTTGAAAACATCTGCTCGGGGGGGCCACGCGGGCAGGATCGGGCAGTGCTGCAGTTCCCACAGCCCTGCGGCCGTGACACCCGCCATCTGGCCGAACAAGGGCGCGGCCGATCATCCAACCGTATAGCGTTCCATGCCGGCGAATTTGGCAGCGTTGCATTTGGGGCCTACAGTGCTGATGTCCTTCCAAAAGGCTCGGATCTGGACGGTCGATCGAGCCGCCTGTAAGGAGCCCGCTGGTTTGCGGCGTTCGCGCGCGCCCTCATCGGTTCTCACCGTGCTGACGGGCCTTTGGGCTTTGGAGCTGGTTGAAATCATCCGACAGGTGGTTTCGCGATCGGCGTGATCATCGACATAGCCGATCCCAAATCTTAGTACGCCAGAATGGCACGATCTCGGCAAATGGCGGCTGCACGCTGCGCTTTGATGTTGCGCAGCCTCTTCCTTCCAACCGCTACTAAGATTTGGATGCCCAACATTGCCTGACAAGCTTCGTGAACTTTAGCTTACGGCTTTTGTCAGCTAAATCTAAGCAAATAGCCCCTTTTCTACTTCCATAGAACGGCTAATCACTTCTTTATTACTTAAACGCAATTTGAAGCAACTTTTCCCTCCTTGAGGTGCTTTGTGGTTCAAGCATCTATAAAGGAGCAACTCTCATGCGTTTCAGAAGTACGGCTTTGCTGATCGGTTCATGCGCAAGTGTTGCGCTGCTCCCTCAGGTAGCTTTGGGCCAGTCCACTCCGTCGCTACAAAGTGAAATGAGGCAGACTGCGGCAACGTGTAGATCAGTCCTTAACGGGCAGAGCTTCATGGAAGTACAAGGCAGGAATGCCTTTGACTGCTGTTACGTGGGCATCGAGGAAGATTGGTATAAACAGAACGGCGTTACACTTTCTAACATTTACCAGCGCGAAGACGGGGATCGCTTTCTTACACGGAGATGCGATCCGGTCATCGGGAACATAGCTATTGATCCGGGCACAACCGGGGCGATTGGTGGTGGTGATAACGGCACCAACCCAAGTCCTGGCAATGGTCCAGGCAATGGTCCAGATGCTGGCAACGGTCCAGATGCTGGCAATGGTCCAGGTAATGGTCCGGACGCGGGGAACGGACCTGGGAATGGCCCGGATGCTGGTAACGGACCTGGGGACGGCCCGGATGCCGGCAACGGACCTGAGGATGGCCCAGACGCCGGAAACGGCCCGGGGGATGGCCCGGATGCCGGGAGTGGTCCTGGCGCAGGCGGTGGTACAGGTGGAGGCACTGGCGGCGGTGGTGATACCGACACCGGTGGTGGTGACACCGATACCGGCGGTGGTGACACCGATACCGGCGGTGGTGACACCGACACCGGCGGTGGTGACACCGACACCGGCGGTGGTGACACCGATACCGGCGGTGGTGACACCGATACCGGCGGTGGTGACACCGACACCGGCGGTGAACCTGGGACCGAGCCGGGCAAGGGCAACAATGGTGTAGGCAATGGTGTCGATGGCCAGCCTCCAGGCAATCCACCGATCAATGATGGACCTGGCACCAGTCCAGGCAATCCGGGAGCAGGAAATCCCGGTGATAACGATCAGAAGGGCAACAATGGGATCGGCAATGGTGTGGATGGACAGCCCCCCGGCAATCCGCCAGTTAATGACGGGCCAGGCACCAGTCCGGGCAACCCAGGAGCCGGAAAGCCAGGGAACGATAAAGAAAAGGGCAACAATGGGGTCGGCAACGGTTTGGATGGACAGCCCCCTGGCAATCCTCCAGAGAATGACGGGTCAGGCACTGAACCTGGTAGACCAGGAAATCGGGACAAATAAACCAAGTTCGCAATAGACGCTCTTCGGGAGCCCGACTGACCACGGTCGGGCTCCTTGCTATTTAGCAGTATTTGCCACTCAAACATCTTGCAGTACTTGGAACGCTCATCAGAATGCGACCCCATTCACTCCAAGCGGCAAATGGGTCACGTTCAATCCGACAGGGCGCTTGACTTACCCCTTTATTGGCTGGAATGGGTGCCTTGGTGCGGCACGCAGGAGGACGCAAGAGATGGGTTCGGCTGGTTTCCGTGCGAGATGCTTGATCGCGGTGATATCTTGAGTCCCGTAATCGGGCCCATACATGGGGGCCATTCCCTCCACTCTAGCCGCTGGTTGCAAGTAATACGGTTCGGGCTGGTGGGTGGCGCCGCCACACTCACCCATCTGGCGGTAGCGCTCGCCATTGTCTCGGCACACACCCGGGTCGCCCCCCTTCATGCCAATCTGGCGGCGTTTTGCGTGGCGTTCCTGGTGTCATACCTTGGACACCGGTATTTCACCTTCAAGGCACCCGGGGCTCCTGTCCGGTTTCTCGCGGCGGCGCTGCTTGGCCTCCTCGTCAACAATGTTGTTTTGGTCGCTCTTCTTGCCGCAGGGCTATCCGACCGGCTCGCCATCGGTGTTGCCGCACTTGCCGCTCCTGGCGTGGTGTTTCTTGTTTCCAAGTTCTGGGTTTTTTCTCGGCCCGCCTGACCAATGGAGTTGCCGATGGCCGCCTCGGGCCCAGACCTGTCCATCGTGATCCCGATGAAGGATGAACAAGATGGTGTTCCCCTATTGTTCGATCGGTTGCTGCCCGTATTGGCGGCGCTGGGGCGCAGCTGGGAAATCGTCTGTGTCAACGATGGCAGTACTGACAACACTGTACCCGTTTTGATGCAGATCCAGCGCGAGGTGCCGCAGTTGCGCATTGTGGATCTCAGCCGCAACTTCGGCAAGGAGGCGGCCCTTACGGCCGGGCTGCTGGAGACACGCGGCCGGGCCGTCATCCCTTTGGATGCCGATCTCCAGGATCCTCCCGAGCTGATCGGGGAGATGCTTAAAAGGTGGGAGGATGGCGCGGAAGTTGTGCTCGCGGTGCGCAGCAGACGCGAAACCGACACGGCGTTCAAGCGTGCCTCGGCCAACGCGTTTTATCGCGTGATCAATACGCTGAGCGACATCGATATTCCAGCCCATGCTGGCGACTTCCGCCTGATGGACAGGATCGTCGTCGAAGCCCTGGCCCACTTGCCTGAACGCAGCCGCTTCAACAAGGGAATCTTTGCCTGGCTTGGCTTTAGAACCTCGATTATCGAATATCAAAGGCCTCAGCGGGAGGTCGGCTCCACCAAATGGGGCATAGCCAAACTCTGGGCGTTTGCTCTTGATGGCATCACCTCATTCAGCTCACTGCCGCTGCGGATCTGGAGCTATATCGGCTTTGCGATCGCTCTGGCGGCGCTGCTTTATGGCGCGGTGTTGATCGTGCGGGTGCTCCTCTTCGGCTTTGTGGATGTGCCCGGCTATGCGTCGCTTATGACCGCGGTGCTCTTTTCGTGCGGCATCACCCTTGTTGGACTTGGCGTAATCGGAGAATATATTTCGCGCATCTACATCGAGGTCAAGCAAAGGCCGCTTTACGTTGTGCGCCGTGTCATTACAGCGCAAGTGGACGAGTAGACCCGGCCACGATTCAGCAAGGCATCGAGCACGAGCCTTGTTCAACCGGGCAAAAACCGCCTGATCAGAGACAAAGAAAGCGCGCGGCGCGTCATCATCGGACAAGCAGATCCGGGCTGATGCGCTGCCACTCCGCTTGGCTGGTGCCCATAAGGCAGAACACGACGCCTTTCCACTGCGGCCAGCGCGCACAATGGCCTGCCTGCATCGCCTGCTGGAAGATCGGCGCTACTGGCAGGTTGCGCACCGGATCGAGCGAAACGTACAAGATGTTCGGAACAATGGACGTATCTTCAACAACACGGCATTTGTCAGCGCTTCGTGCAAAATAGCCGGTATTGATGGACACGCCGAGCCGGGCGGCGACGATCTGGAAATAAAGGTAATGCATGTTGTCGATCTCGCCACAGCCATAGGTCGGGGAGAGCTGGATGTGCTGGATCCCGGGGCCAAGGTCGGACCATCCCGAATAGTCAAAGGGCCTGTCAGGCGCAGTCGTGGCAGTGATGTTAGACCGCAGCGCACCGGTATCAATCCATTGCAGACCGATAGCGGCAGCTAAAACGGGCACTGCAATCAAGAGACGCTGTCGCAGTACCAAGGCCAGTGCCGCAAACAGGCACGCATATCCCACCGGCCAGAAGAACCGGCCAGACGCTCGGAAAACCTCCGAGAGCTCGAGATAAACCGGGGGCAAGCGGTAGAACGCAAGCTCGGAACTGCCCAGAAAAATCCGGTCAGACAAGCTATACGCCGCAAAACCAGCCATCAATAGGACAAGGACGAGGTAGCGTCGTACATAGGCCGCAACGCCAGTGCAGGCAAGGAGCGGAATAGCTACCAGACCCAGTACGAGGGTTCCCGCACCCAGATAGTTGAAACCCTCAAATCCCTGCCCGCCCGTCGCGTCGGGAACCGAGCAAGGGGATAAAACCCCGCCACAAAACGGGGAAAGCAAGTTCATGGAGAAATGCTGAAAGCCACCAGGATCCTCGCTTGATCCCGGCGCGGCATAGCCCAGCAGGAGTAGCGCAGAACCGACCACCGCGACGGAAAGGCCAGCGATGACAATCGAACCACTAAGTTTATGGCCAGCCCGCCAACGGTCACCTGCCAGAGCCAGTCCGATGGGGAGCACCATTGCAAGAAAGTATGGGTGAACAAGGAGGCTGATCACCCCGAGTAGGGCAAAAACCGTGGTGGAGGCGGCTACGCTCCACTGCTGGCGCAAGGCCCTGAAGTACGTGCCCAAGGCAAAAAGCAGTAAGCCGTGGGTAGTCAGGGCCGCATGGGTGAGCCGCAAGAGTGCTGGCGGCCAGAGCAAGGCCATTGCCGCCGCAGCGACGGCCGGAACAATGCCGCGGTGCCCCAGGCTGCGGATTAGGAACACCGCGCCTGTGGCCTGGATGCCTTTAGCCAGCATGTGCCATAAGCCGAAATAGTGGAATTGCGCCGGCAACCAGGGTTCGAATGCCTTAAAGAACAAGGCGGCGAGCGGAATACTGTCGGTGAAGGCTATATTGGCCCCGCGGGGCGGATCGATCAGCTGCGTTTCAAGAAGCGGCCAGCGCCAGATGTCCTGGGCATAAAGGAGCCAGCCGGTAACATGCTGGGGGGCGTCACCGACTTCGAAGAAACCGCTATCTCCCGACAAAAAGGCGAGCGGATCGGCATAGGTCAGAAAAAAAAAGCAAATAGCGACGGAAATAGCTGTCCCATAGCAGACGGCCGGCCGAACTGCCGCAGCAGCCAGCCCGCGACGCAAGACTGCGCCAGGTGTTTGGGACAGGTTTGTCATGGCGCATGCGTTTACTGCGAACTAACGGGTTAGCAAACCCCACTTGCCCCGCCGGGTTACACGATGTTGAGTTGGAGATGGGTGTCTTGCAGCGCCCAGCGACAGGCAGGCACCCTGCCTTTCGCAGGTGCATCCCTAAGATGGCGGTCCGTCTTTGGCCACTTATCGTATCGATGTAACCTGTTTGCGCTACTTCCTGCCGGAAGGGACGTGTGATTGCCCCTTCCTTTGCATTCCTTGGGACAGCGATGCCTCAAGCTTCGTATGCGGTCGGCGCCCGAGGCGATCACCCACCATGAGTGGATGCAAGCTGATCAGGGGAACCCGTTCTGCCTTCGAAAACAGAGGAACTGTCGCACCCCCCGTCTGCTTCCGCGTGCAGCGATTAGGCCAGCCAGATGCCGTCTTCGATCTGCGGCGCAACCAACGCGATATTTTCCGGACTGTCGGAGAACCGCAGCAGGACTTCGCCACGGCTCATGCCGTTACTCAGCTGCGTGTTCCAGTACTGGTACCCACCTGCATCGGGCAGACGATCGAGAACATTGTCATAGACGGCATTGATGAAGGTCGCATTGGAAGCATTCTGGCCGTAAAGGGACTGGAACTCGGGCGAGGCGGCGAAGTGCTGGGCAAGCGTGCGCATGCTCATACCATCGTCGACAAATTCCACATTGTTGGAGAGGCCATTGAAATCGGGCTCACGATCAAAGGCGGCCTGATAGAGCCGATACACCTGACCTGCTGTGCCGGCGAGGTCCAGGGCCAGGGTGAAATCATCAAATTCCAGCCTTTCTGTATTGATCAGTTCAATCCCGTTGACCACCGCCCGGTTATTGCCCGTAACGTCGACCTGGTAGTTGGCCGCCGCGTTCTGGAAGGTGATGGCATCAAGATTGCCCCGCGCGTCGAAAAAGTCTCCGACGGCGGAAAAGGCGACCCGATCGCGGAAATCGGTACCGTAAAGCAGTCCGCCCTGATCAGCCACGGGTTCACTGACTTGAGCCGTGTAGCTGACGGCATGGGCTGAGCCGCCCCTGAACATGTCTGCATCGTCGTGCAGGCTCCCGGAGATCGTTACGGTGAACTGTTCACCTGGGTCGGTGTAGACGATGGCATCGAAAACCGTGTCGTCGTCGTAGACCGTATAGCCAAGCCCCGAGTAGTAATCAGCGAGCTCGCGTGCCGCCGGTTGGAAGTTGAAGCTGGTAAAATCAACATAGGCAAAGGTTCGCGGTGCGGTGTTTTCACCCGTTACGGTAATCAGAAAAGCAGCCGCATAGTCGCCGCCATTGCTCCATGCATCATCATTGATCGTCAAACGGAATGCACTTAATCCCTGGGTCTCTATGGTGATCTGATCCTGGTTGTTCCCTCCAAACCCCAGATCATCGTAGATGATCTGCGCTGGCGTGCTGGGCGTGACCTTGGTGAAAGAGCGACTTTCGATGGCCATATGCGATTAACCTTTTCCCTTGGATCGGCACCATGCCGGTATGATGCATCCTATGGGCGTAAAGGTGAACCGGAGCTGAACCACGATCTTTGCTAGGCTCGCCTGAGCCTTGACGCCGGATGCAGACCCTGATGAGAGCGGCATGATGAACAACTTTGTAGTCGCAGTATGTCTCTTGGCGCTCGCCGGGCTCCTTTACGGTTCGCTGGTGCCCGGGCGCATGCGTCCGCGGAGCGGACTTGAGGGTCACATTGAGCACGGGCTTGCCTATGGCCTTGGAGGAGCCGCTCTGCTGCCGCTGCTCTCGGGTCCGATGCATGTCTTGCTGGCTGGCGCCGGGCTGATTGCACTGGCAGCAGTTTTGGAGATTGCGCAAAGTTGGATCCCGGGGCGGTCCTGCCGGATGACCCACTTCCTGGCGAGTGCGTCGGGAGTTCTCGTACCCACCGTCGCAGGCATGGCGTTGACGCTTTAAGACAGCCAAATCTTGCACTGCTTTGTCATAACCCTGCCTATATTAGGCACCATGAGCATCGCGATCTCGCGAGGTGATTGCGTTTGTGCTACGGTGAGGCTAGGAGCCGCTCCCGAACGGTTTATTGAATGTTTTGTGCCAGGTTTTCCCAGCACTTGTCCTTGCGATTACAGTCAGCGACCCAACAAAATGATCCGCTCATGCCATTGAGCACCATGAAGGCTTGCAATGAAGAATAAGAACGTCTTCTCCGATGCTCTCAAGACCTATCGATCCGTGTTGTTTTCGACCATCGTCTTCAGCGCAGCGATCAACGCTCTGATGTTCGTTGGCCCGCTCTACATGTTGCAGGTCTATGACCGCGTCCTGCAGAGCCGCAGCGAGATGACCCTGCTGGTTCTTACCTTTATCGCCGTGTTCATGTTGGCGATCTATGGGGTGATGGAGTGGCTCCGATCACGCGTCCTGGTTCGCGCCGGGATGCGCTTCGACGATACCTTGGCCAATCCGCTGTTCAACCGTGTTGTTACCAGCACCATTACACAGCCCCAGGCTAAGGCCAATTTTGCGTTGGGAGACATCGATCGGCTACGTGAGTTTTTCACCGGTTCGGGATTGATTGCCATCTGTGACGTGCCTTGGGTGCCGGTATTTCTCGTGGTGTGTTTTGTTTTCCATCCGTTGATCGGTTGGGTGGCAACGATCGGCGCAGTCGTGATCTTTGTGTTGGCCTTGCTCAACGAGCTTGTGACTCGCAAGTCGCTCGGGGAGGCCAACACGCATTCCCAGGCGGCCCAGCATTTTGCCAATACTACCTTGCAAAACGTCGAGGTGATCCGCGCACTCGGCATGGAAGACAGTTTGCGCCAACGCTGGGCCGGAATGCACCGCAAGATGTTGGAACTGCAGGCGGGCGCCAGCGACCGAGCCGGAGTGTTGCTTTCCGCGTCGAAATTTGTTCGCATGGGCCTGCAAATCGCCATTCTGGGCACTGGTGCCTACCTTGCGCTTGAGGGGCAGATTTCACCCGGCGTCATGATCGCTGCCTCCATCATGATGGGACGCGCACTGGCGCCGGTCGACCAGGTGGTGGGGCAGTGGAAGCAGGTGATCGGGGCTCGCCAGGCCTATGCCAGGTTGAAGCAACTGTTTGAAATGCTTCCGGGGGAGGAGGAGCGCCTGCAGCTTCCCAAACCAGAGGGCCGCATCTCTGCGGAGCAGCTGATCATCGCGGCGCCAGGCTCACGCACCCCTATCGTACAGGGTGTAGCGTTCCAGCTGGAGCCGGGTGAAACCCTGGCGCTGGTGGGGCCGAGTGGTGCTGGTAAGTCGAGCCTTGTGCGTGCGCTTGTGGGAATTTGGTCCCCCTTGGGCGGGGCCGTGCGAATTGACGGTTCGGAACTCGATCATTGGAACCGTAGTGAACTGGGCAACCATATGGGTTATTTGCCACAATCAGTTGAATTGTTTGCCGGCACGATAGCCGAAAATATTGCCCGGTTCCGTGACTCCGATGCCGAAGCAATCGTCCTCGCCGCGCAACGTGCAGGCGTTCACGACCTTATTCAGTCTCTTCCGGACGGCTATGCAACCCAGATCGGGGTCGGCGGCCAGCAACTATCGGGAGGCCAACGCCAGCGGGTGGGACTTGCGCGAGCGCTGTTCGGCGATCCGGCCTTTATTGTTTTGGATGAACCTAATGCCAATCTGGACGGCGAAGGCGAGGCAGCTCTGGTGCGGGCGCTCAAGGATCTGAAGGAGCGTCGGCGAACCGTGGTCTTTGTTAGCCATAAGACAGGACTGCTTGCCCTATCGGACAAGACGCTCATCATGGCCGATGGACGCATGCGCGCTTTCGGTCCCACGCGGGAAGTACTCCAGCCCAAGGCAGCAGTGGCCGGCCGCAGCGAAACGACCCAGATCAGCCAGGTGTCCGCAGTTGGCTAGTCATAATACAATGCGGCTTCCACCATGTTGTTTGTCAGCCGTGGCATCGATGTTTCAAGGAGCGCTGAACCAATGAGCAAGCTAGCGATCAAAGGGCCGGGTCAGCCTGAAGGACAAAAGAGCGGTAATTTCTCGCCTCGCCCTTATATCCTGGCGGGATACGTCACCATCGCCTTGGCCTTTGGGGTCTTCGGCACATGGGCTGCCACCGCATCGCTGGCGAGCGGTATCGTTGCGTCGGGCACAGTATCTGTCGAGTCCAACCGCAAATCGATCCAGCACCTGGAAGGCGGTATCGTCAAGGAGATACTGGTCAAAGAGGGGGACATCGTGGAGGCGGGAGCTCCCTTGGTCGTGCTTGATCCAACCCAAGCACAAGGAAATTTCGCTGTTATGCGGACCCGCCAGATGATCCTCCAGGCGACAGAGGCCAGGTTGATGGCCGAAAGTCTCGACGCGCAAAGCGTGGAGTTTCCAGCTCATCTGACCAACAGCCAGAACGCCGAAGATCTGGCGGCACTTGAAATGCAGCGGACACTGTTTGCGGATCGCAAAGCAACCAAGGACGGCCAAGTCAGCATCCTGCGTGTTCGCAAGGACCAGCTGAGCGAGGAGATAATGGGCCTCGAGGTGCAACTCGAGGCCACGGAAGAGCAAAGATCGTCGATAGAAGAGGAAGTGCGCCGCCTCACCACAGGTCAGGAAAGCGGGGTAGTCTCAACCAATCAGCTCTCACAGCTGACCCGGCAGAGTCTCGAGCTGCAGGGAAACTACGGGCGCTTGGTCGCAGAGATCGCCAAGATCAAGCAAAGCATAGCGGAAACAGAGCTGCAGATCCTGCAGATCAACCAGGAATTCGTCGAGCGCGCCGGTAACGAGCTGCGCGACATCCGCGACCAGCTCAATGAAGTTTCGGAACGCTATATCGTGGCCAAGGATGTTCTGGAGCGCACGACCGTGCGCGCCCCGGTCCGGGGCATGGTGCAGGGTATCATGGTTCACACCACGCAAGGCGTGATCCGGAGTGCCGAGCCATTGATGGATATCATCCCCCTAGATGATGACTTGATTATTAGTGCCCGTATTCGTCCGCTTGACATCGACAGTGTTTCGGTAGGTAGCGTCGCCGAAGTGAAATTTTCATCCTTTCAAAGTCGAACGACGCCAGTGATCTTTGGTGAAGTACAGGTCCTCTCCCAGGACGTGTTCGATCCCAAGGATGGTCGCACTGAACCATATTATGTCGGTCGCGTTCGGGTCGCTGATGAAAACGTACCTGATGAAATTAAAGGTCGCCTCGTGCCCGGCATGCCGGCAGACGTTATTATTGCCACAGGCGAGCGAACCCTGTTCCAATACATGATCAAACCGCTCCAAGATTCATTTTCCAAAGGCATGCGCGAACAATAACAACAACGGCGTGGAGCATTGCCGATTGATTGGCGCAGGGAACAAAGCTACAAGCGGTACGCCGTACGCCGGTTAACATTAACAAGCAGGCAATTGTTTGCTGTTAAGATAAGTCCCCGGGCGGGATAGACGAACTGATTGGAGTGCCGATCCGCGATGAGCATCTTGTCCTTCGGGCAGTTCGCCAGCAAGAAACAGGTTTCGTCCAGTCAGGACTGGACGAACCAGGAATTGGCGGACTTCTTTCGTGCTCATCGCCTGCTGGTGCAGAACGGCACGAACATCGGTATGGACCGAGGCCGCACGGACATTGGAGAGCCTTGGATGGTGTTCTACGACACCGCCAGCCAGGACGTCTTCCTCCACATTGCCAAGATCGACGGACGTTGCATCCTTGTTTGCGAGCACCTTTCCATCAAACTGAGTGCGCCGCAGGTTGATCTTCTGATCACCCGTTTCGAAGAAGCGATTCGTTCTACCTTTGCGCTGCGGACAGAACGCGCCTCCAACGTGGTGGTGCACCCTGCCGCCAAGATCATCATGTCGATCTCTGCGGTTTTTCTGCTTTTCAAACTCGATAGCTCAGGCAGCGTCTTCGCCAAGGAAGCGGTCGGGAGCGTCAGCAATGATGTAGTCTCGCGTAAGGCTGAGATGGCCCTCCCGAGCCGGGTGCAGAGCGCATTGAGCCGGCTCTTGGACAGCGTAGAAAATCCTGCTGCAATCGCGGCGTTGGCCAGCGTCATTCTGGCTGCTGACCTGGTTTCTGAAACCCACAACACCGCCGAGTTTTCGGAAGCCTTTCATCTTCCCCAAGCAAGCTCGGAGACTGATTCTCTGGTAGCGGCTTCCAATGGAGAGACGGGAGCAGATCTGAGTGTGGTTGAACCTGTCCACATCGAGATTGATCCGGAAGTGCCAGTGGTTCTTACCAATGCAACGGCCATGCTGATCGATCTCATCATCCAGCAGCTCGCTTCCACTTCAAGTGCAATCCATATCGGGTCCGGTTCGGGGCTTGATCTCGTGCCATTGGTGCAGCCCAGCGTTGAACCGGCAGTGAATGTTCCAGCTGTTGCTGTCGTCACGGATGAAACACCGGAAAGCGCGGGCTCATCTGTTCCTGGTGGAGCTGTGATCACCCCCATTGCGTTATCATTGCAGTTGCTTGGAAGCGCCGCGTCTTTCGATTTCACGAGCGTGGCACAAGGCGAGCTTGCATCGGGTATCATCGTCTCGGAAGCTGGTGAGTGGTTCTTGGACACAGACCCAACCTTGGGGCCCGATCCTCAATCAGCGACAAATTATGGTTTCCTTAGCGAAACCGCGCTGCAAGGCGACGAGTTGATGATGGTGCTGCGCCACATCATTTCGGGAATGGACGGGTTCGAGCTGACGAGCACCAATGGGGTGCTCGTGGTCGAACAGCTCAACATCGACGACCAGGATCCTTCTCTTTTGGGTATCTGGAGCAACGTCGCACCAGATGGTGGCTCGATGACGATCATTGGTCAGGTCGACCTGATAGACGACATCGCCGGGCTGCTCACCGATCGTCTTGTAGCCTAGGCATAACGAGCCGCGGTCTCATAGGCCTTGACCGTTTCCAGTGCACAGCGCTCCCAGCTGAAATTGCCGGCTTGGCCAAGCCCCACGGCCCTTGCTTGCTGCCGCCAGTGATCATCCTCCAGCGCTTGCCTGAAAGCCGATGCAAGGCCGTCCAGGTCCTGAGGATCACACAAGAGAGCAGCACCGCCGGCCACCTCGGGCAATGAACTTGTGTTCGATGTAACGACTGGTACTCCGGAAGCCATGGCTTCAAGTACGGGCAAGCCGAAGCCCTCATAGAGGGACGGGAAGAGGAACGCCCTGGCGCCCGCAAAGAGGACCGGCAGTTGCTCGCTTTGCAGGAACCCTAAATAATGCGCCCAGCCGGCAGCTTCTGCCGCGCGAAGGCGTTTCATGATCGCATCGTTCTGCCACCCGCTAAAACCTGCTAACACCAAGGGGTACTGGAGGCGCAATGCCTGGGGCAGCATCTCGTATGCAGCAAGGAGAGCTTCCAAGTTCTTGCGTGGTTCGATGGTGCCGACATAGAGCGCATATCCGTTATGACCAAGACCTAGCCTCGTGAGGAGCGAGCTTGTGGCGGTCGCGTTTCGGGGATGAAAATCGGGGGAGCTCGCCAGTTGCGTGGCGTGAATGCGGTCCAAAGGCCAGTTGAAATATTCTGCCAGCTCGCGGCGAGCAGCCTCCGAGACCGTAATCAGGGCGTCCGCACGCTTCAACGTCAGCGCAATTTCCCGCTTCATGAAACGCACCCGTTCCGGAGGATGAAATTGCGGATGCTTTATTACCGAAAGATCATGGATCGTTGCCACACTCGCTCCCCGGAAGGGAGGCAAATAGAAATTAGGTCCGTGGAAGATTTCCTCCCCTGCCCCGGCAAGTGCCTTTCCGCGTCGCCAGTGAGAAAGCGATTGATGCAGGTCAAGCATGCGGTCGCTGCGGGCCAGAATGGCCTTGATGGGGCGCAGTCTGCCAGCAATTCCTGGTGATCCTACATCTTCAGGTTCAGGGAGACGGTCACGAAACGAGAGCCCGGCGAAGAAACGAAGCTGCTCCAGCTCAGGTCTCCTGCCGAGAGCCTGTGCCAGTTCCAGAGTATATCGTCCTATTCCTGTTAGGGGAAAGCGGATCGGATCAGTCGCAAGAATTACTTTCATGCAGCGTCTCTAACAAAGCCACTCGGGCCTGTGTAGCTCACCCGCTCGGCACAGCGGGCGAGTTCTGGCAAATTCTGCAGCCGCGAGCGTGTACGATCCCGAGGACGCGACTACCTTATCTACACGCCATGATTGTGATCTGCGCACCGAGCTCGCACTTAGTCCTTGAACAAGGAGTTCCAGTCAAACTTTTCGTCTTCCATAGCAGGCATAAATAGCTTCGCCTCTTCCGCGATCTGGCGTTGTCTGAGGCTTGCCTGAGATTTGGTGAGACGCTCAAGGATAGCGAAGTTGGGCATGGCAATCAGCTGCGCATAGGCAACGGGCAAAGCGCCGGCACGCTTGAGGGTCATGAATGCTTCGTCCGATAGGCCATTCAAGGCTTTTTCGCTGATGCGAGATATCCCGCTAAGCGCCTTGGTATTTGTCCCATCCTTTAAGCTGATCGGCCACGGCTCTATGACCCCGGCTGCATCTAGCGCCGACACGGCCGTTCTTGCTGCCTCGGCCCCGCGTCTTACCTGCAAAAGAAACTCCAGCATGGCTCGCGTCTGGGGATGGGGTGTTTCGCCGTCCTCCGCAAAGAAGGGCGTACCACCTGCTCCTTGTTCCCCGATCAATCCGCTGGTCTCATCGACAGCCAGAGCCAGCTGATCCTTCCCCGCGGCCGTGCTTGCAAGGGCGAAAGGATATGCGCGCAAAACCGCTGGTATATAGGTGCCAAGCCACTGCCCCTGAGGAGCCACGAACAGGTTTTGTCCTGGTAATAGTCCAAGCAGGGCGACCAGTACTGGCTTTCCTTCGTTCTGGACGAAAGCCAGCGGCAAGGAACGCGCCGCATGACCGATTTCCTGCGCCGACAATGGCGCCAGGTTGTTCGCGGCAGCGAAGGTGTAGGATCCAGGTGCACTCCACGCTTTGCCCATATGCTTTTGACGGCTTACGGCAACGAGTTGTTTTTCCAAGCCAGACTCCTGTTCGGTCGCAAGTTAAGTTGTGCTTCAAGCGGGATCACTGTTCACAGAATGGATGAGCTCAAGTGCCTCGCAGGCGCGGGCCGCCACAGTACGGAACAAGCCTGGCCTTTGCTACCCCTTGGGCAGGTTGGATTTGTTCGTGGTCTTATCGACCTCAAACGATGGCAATTGCAGACGACGGTCTGAACTCCTGCCTGCAAGACCCGAGCTTTAGAACCTTGCGCTGAAGCACGCCCTGCTTGTGGATAGCAGCCTTGCTTGCACGCAAGCACGTGCTGCGTGTATCTGACGAGCGGACTTATCTGGCGAACGGATTGAAATGGCCAATATTGAGCGGTTTTCCATCGACGATGTGCTCGCGAAGGTGCGGAACCTACGCGCTGCGGAATCGCCGCCGCCAAACGCAGTGCAAGGGGAGCTTTCAGCTCGTCATATAGGTAGTCACGCCAATATCCCACTTGTTCCCTTGCCAGCCGAACCCCGGCTGGATCCTGAACGGGACAACTACACTGTAGGGGAATTTCTGGCCCTTCCTCAGAACGCCTTTATCGATGAAGCGTATCGGCTGGTGCTCGGGCGTGAGCCTGACACAGGAGGCCGCACACACTATTTGGAGTTGCTGAACCGGGGGCAGGCTACCCGAGTGTCTATATTGATGGGCATGCGGCTGTCCGCCGAGGGAAGAAAGCACGCGGTGCGTCTCAAGCGCCTGCTGCCGTCCTATGCCCTTTACCGCCTCACCACTCTGCCTTTGGTTGGCCGGTTTTTTGCGCCGCTCGTCGCCGTCATTAATCTGCCCGGCACCCTGGCACGGCTCAATGCGCGGCTCGAAACCAATGAGCACCACCATCGCCAAACGATCATGGCGATCAACGAAGCGTTACTGGCGACGCGCCGGGGCTTGGTCGAGCTTGGTGTTGCAAGCGTGGAGAATGCGCGGCGTCACGCTGATGTTCAGCGGGAGGCTGAAGCCAATGCACGGGACATCGAACGTGTTGGCACCAGCACGTTGGACGAGATGCGCGCCATGCGTGAGCAAGCCCTGGGACAGACGCACCGCATTGCCGAATTGGTTGATGCGGCAAAACAAGCGCTGGTCAACCGTCCCGATCTTGTCGGGTCCCTCGATGGAGTCGCCGCTCATCAGCTTGATGATCTTTATGTCGCTTTTGAAAATCAGTTTCGCGGCCCCCAGAAGGACGTTGCGGCCAAGGCAACACGCTACTTGCCCTTGTTCCAGCATAATCAAGCGGTGGCCGCAGGGGGCATAGTCCTTGATATTGGCTGTGGACGAGGCGAGTGGATGAAGATCCTGAGCACTCATAACATCGCAAGCCGAGGCATCGACCTGAACGAGACCATGGTCGGCATTTGCCGTCAGGACGGCCTGGATGCCCACTCTGGAGATGCTGTGGCCTATATGAAGGGACTTGCCCCTGGTTCACTGGCAGCTATCACAGGTTTTCACATCGTCGAGCATCTGCGTTTCGAACAGCTGGTCGAGATGCTGGATGCTGCACGACAAGCCCTTGCCCCCGGCGGGCTGATCCTGTTTGAAACGCCCAATCCAGAAAATCTCGTAGTTGGCGCTTGCACCTTCAATAACGACCCAACCCATAACAAGCCTATTCCGCCGGAGGTCATGCGTTTCCTTGCGACCGCACGAGGGTTTGAGCAGCCCCGCATTATCAGGATGGAAGCCGACATCGACCTTGAACAGCCAGAAAGCGGGTTCGATCCCAAAGAGGTGAATGACTGGTTCCGTCTGCCGATGGATTATGCACTTTATGCACAAAAGCGGCTTGAGGGTTGATGCGGATCGGCATTGCAACCGTTTATTCCCCGGGCATCAGAGGCGGAGCCGAGCTTCACGCACAAGGATTGGCAGACGCCCTCCGTGCGGCCGGACATTCTATTCACATGGTTCGCCTGCCCTTCAACTACTGGCCCAGTCGCGAGGTCTGGCGGTCGATGGACATCTGGGAGGGTCAAGACTGGACACCATATGGGGGCGGTCAGATCGAGCTGATGATCTGCCTCAAATTTCCTGCCTACCTGCTGAACCATCCCAATAAGGCCGTTTGGCTTTTGCACCAGCATCGGCCTGCCTACGAGCTGTTCGGCTCTCAGTCTGGCTTTACGACCACTCCAGAAGACTTGGCATTGCGCGAGCGCATCATTCGTACCGATAGCCTCAGCTTAGGATCGGGATCCCCGGTTTACACCAATTCCCAGCGGGTGAGTGAACGGCTCCTGCACTTCAACGGCATCAACTCGGCTCCCCTTTACCACCCTCCCTTTGGTGCGGAAGACTTCGCATGCAGCGAGGCTCTTCCGTTTATCTTTTACCCCTCAAGGCTCGAAACCCTGAAACGCCAGCACCTGCTGATTGAAGCAATCGCAGAGTGCCCGGCTCCAGTGGGCGCGGTGATTGCCGGAGAAGGCGGGGCTCGCAAGGACCTTGAACGTCTTATTGAGAAGCTGGATGTAGGCCACCGCGTGCGCCTCGTCGGCCACATCGACCGTCAGCAGATGTTGGACCTTTACGCCAACTGCTTGGGAGTCTTCTTTGGTCCTTTCGACGAAGACTATGGCTATGTCACCCTTGAAGCAATGCTCTCGGGCAAACCAGTCATCACTTGCACGGACTCCGGGGGACCCCTCGAATTCGTTCGGCACGATGAGACCGGCTTTATCACTGCGCCCCACTCCCAGTCCGTGGCGCAGGCCATCGGGCGTTTGGCCGACGATCCAGCACGAGCAAGGGAGATGGGCCTGGCCGGCCGCGCGGCATACGAGGAAGCAGGGATTTCCTGGATGCAAGTTGTCTCGGCACTGACCAAGGGACGGCCGGAAAGATGAAAATCGCTATCCTGACCCCACATCCCAACCCCCTGGCGTTGGGAGGGCTGGAGAACCTGAAGTGGGGACTACAGGCCGCTATCGAACGGCTGACCCCGCACACATGCGACGTCATCGGACAGATTTCGCCTGAAGGTGACTTCTGGGAGGTGGTTGAATCCTACCGTCAGGCCAGCCTTCTTGATCTTTCCTCATATGATTGCGTGATTTCGGGGAAATACCCGATGTGGATGGTTGATCATCCCAATCATGTGCTGTTCATGCTGCACAAACTTCGGGGACTTTACGACACCTATCCAGGTGGACCAGGAGCTGCAGAGCTGCGGCGCGTTCCAGAGCTCGCAGCGCTGATGCAGTGGATGCGCGAAACTGCTGCCAATGGCAGGTTCGATGGCCGTGCCGAGAACACTGTTTTGTTCGACAAACTCGACCAACTCCGAACGCGCGAGATCCCAGACTTGGTGTACAGCTTTCCCGGCCCGTTGATCCGCGAGATCGTGCATTTCTTAGACGCCGGGTCTATCAGCACGCGTCAGATGTCCCGCTTTGCGGCGCAGAGCCGAACCGTGCTAGGGCGAGCTGATTACCTGCCGGCAAACGCTGATACTTCTATTCTTTACCCTCCGGCTCACAGGGCAGACTACTTCTGTGGAGGAAGCGAGTACTTTTTTACGTCAAGCCGGCTCGATGCACCCAAACGGATTGATATGCTGATCGCGGCCATGCGTCGCGTGCGTGCGGATATCCCTCTTCTGATTGCGGGCACAGGACCAGACGAAGCACGCCTAAGAGCTCTTGCGGACGGCGATGACCGGATCCGTTTTCTCGGCTTTGTCCCCGACGAAGCAATGCCGGAGCTTTATGCCCATGCACGGGCAATCCCCTTTGTTCCCTATGACGAAGACTATGGTCTTGTTACCGTAGAAGCGATGCAAAGCTCCAAGCCTGTGCTGAGCTTCACCGATTCAGGAGGACCTACCGAGTTCATACGGAACAGCCACAATGGCTTCGTTGTACCCCCCTCGGCAGATGCTCTGGCGGAACGATTGGAGTATCTGGCATCCCACCAAGCCGAAGCGGTTGAAATGGGGCGCCGTGCCAAACTGGACGTTGCGGACATTACTTGGGAGAACTTGGTTCAAGGGCTGCTTGCGGAGCGGCCGGTTCGTGCCGTGTCGCGGTCACGACCGAAGCTTACGGTCGCCACGACATTCCCGATCTATCCCCCTGTTGGCGGAGGACAGGCGCGCGTCTTCAACCTCTACCGCGGTCTGGCAGAAAAATTCGATGTGGAGGTGGTGACGCTCGCCAGCGGCGGCCCCGCTTTGGGGGAAACCCATATCGGACCTGGCTTGAAGGAAACGCGGGTGGCCAAATCGGATGCGCACGAGGAACTCGAGCGAGAATACTCGCGGGCCGTAGATGGCGTTCCGGTAACCGACATTGCCGCTTCCGCCCTCCTTGATCTGACCCCCGCATTCGCGAAAGCCGTGGAACTTTCCGCTATGGAAAGCGTCGCCGTCATTGCCAGCCATCCTTACCTGGTGGATACGCTGCGGGCTGCAGCGCCGGAGAAGCCGCTTTGGTATGACGCCCATAATGTCGAGCTGAGTCTGAAGCAAAGCGTTTTCGAGAGCGTGTCAGAGCGCGAGAAAGTTCTCGCGGAAGTGCGGCGGGTAGAAGCCAGATGCTGGCGGGAGGCAAGTCTTGTTTTTGCATGCGCCGCTCGCGATCTTGGTGAGCTGGACCGGATCTATGGTGCAACCCGCGCAGAGCTTCTTGAGGTGCCCAATGGCGTCGAGCTTGCCGATTTCAGCTACACGGCGTTTCCCGAGCGTAGGCGCCTAAAGCAGGTCACTGCCACCGGGCACCAGCTCGCCTTGTTTATCGGCAGCTGGCACGCCCCCAATATCGAAGCAGTTGAATTGATCCTCGCGGAGGCTTCCGACGCTCCCAAAACCATCTTTCTTGTGGCCGGCAGCTGCGGCAGCCCTTTCATGGACAAAACCATTCCAGCCAATGTCCAGCTGCTTGGTCCCATTGACAATCAAAGACGGGCCGATCTTCTGGCCGTAGCAGACGTTGCGCTCAACCCGATGCGCAGCGGTTCGGGTACGAACCTGAAGATGCTTGATTATTTCGCCTCGGGTGTGCCCGTTATTTCGACGGCTTTCGGCGCGCGGGGACTACTCGCCGCAGCGGGGCGGCATTTCATTGCAGCCGAGCCGGGCCAGATTGCCAGCATGTTGCGGCAGCTACAAGACAGCCCTCAGGAGAAGCTTGAAGAACAAGTGGAGGCTGCCCGGCGCTTGGTCGAGGATCATTACTCCTGGCAAAGCATCGCCAGTCGGTTTGCCCAGGAGCTGACGGATCACAAGCTCGTTTGATGAAGGACAAGGCGCGCTATCGCTGCCGCCGGATTTCTGTTTCGCCGGGGATGAACATCTTACCATCAAACGGACGGCCCATGTTGACCACCGAAAAAATCAGCGCAAGGTCGCGCCACTCGTAGTTTTCCCCAAGATGGCTTTCGTCTGCCGAGAGGGCGAGGGCAACCGAGTATGTCCCTGGCCCGAGGTTGAGGGGGAAGCGGATGGAAAATTCCAACACTTCCCCCCCGGTAACGTCCTTCTGTACTTGCTCGGAAAAGAATGTATTCGAACCATACATGGTCTGACCTAGCCGGTCCTTGAGTGCATAACCTAAGACCAGTTGAGGTAGATCAACCATGGCGCGTGCTGTCACGCGCAGCTCCACGAACGTCCCGACTGACACCGTGTCAAGAGCTTGGCCGTTCGAGTCGAACAGACCGACGTGCTCGATCCGCGCCTTGCGAGAGCCGGAAATGGTCTGGGTGCGTCCGGAAGGATGGGGCAGTGTTTCAATGCTTTCGCCCTCTTTCTTGGCGATTAGTGCATTGTAGTAATCAAGCACGCTCTCTGGGTCGCCGTCGCGCACCAGGGCTCCCTGCTCCAAAAGGATAGCTCGATCGCAAATGGTCTGAAGCGCCACCTTGTCGTGTGACACAAGGATAAGAGTCGTCCCTTGTTCCCGATACTCTCGTATCCGTTGGAAGCTCTTGTGCTGGAAGTAAACGTCTCCAACGGAAAGGGCCTCGTCGATAATCAACACGTCCGGCCGGAACGCCGTCGCCACAGCGAAAGCCAGGCGGACCTGCATGCCGCTTGAATAAACTCGAATGGGTTGGTCGAAGTAGCTGCCCAGTTCGGAAAACGCTTCGATCCCGTCGATCACCGCATCGATTTCCCCTTGGGAGTGTCCCATCATTCCGGCTGACTGGTATGCGTTTTGACGCCCGCTGAACTCGTAGTTGAACCCCATGCCGAGCTCGAGGATAGCGGCCACCTTACCTTTGACATGCACCGACCCTTCAGTCGGCCGTGTCGTGCCGGTGATCATCTTGAGCAGCGTGCTCTTGCCTGCCCCATTGCGCCCGACAATGCCCAATGCCTGCCCAGGTGGCACTTCGAAATCAATACCGCGCAAGACCCAGCGTTCCTCCGCCGGATTGATCTTGAAGCCGAACCAGCCTGCGACACGGTCAAACTCGCGTTTATAGCGGCGGTAGGCCTTGCCCAGCGTGGCAACCTTGAGAACAACAGCATCACTCAAAGGACATCTACCATTTCATGACTTGATCGGCGGAACAGCGAAAGGGATAGCCACAGCAGCACAAGCGTCAGCGCTCCTACCGCGCTGAGTGCCACCAGGTTGGGGGTTCCACCAAAAGCCAGAACGCGATGAAACGAGTCCACGACCCAGAACATGGGGTTGAGATAAAGTACCGGCCGGTAGCTCTCGGGAATGATGTCGATGATATAAACGATCGGGGTGAACCAGAAGCCGAACTGCAGCAGAATGGCGACTGCCTGCGCTACGTCCCGAATAAAGACGTTCAAGACACCGAGAGCTAGGCCAAGGCCCATCGCAAATCCAAGTGTCACCAGCAGAAGAACAGGGTACCAGAGCAGCGACCAACCTGGATTGTGCCCCAACAAAAGGTATGCCGCGAGAACAAGAACGAAAAAGATCAGGTTGTTCACCAAGGCCGATCCGAGAACGATCAGCGGTAAGACGATGCGCGGGAAGGCAATCTTTTTTAGGGCGTTCCCGTTATCGATAAAGACGGTGAGGCAGCGATTGATGATCTCCGTGAAGGTAAACCAGCAGCAAAACCCCGCCATCAAGTAGATAGAATAACCAAACCGGGTATCCAGACCAGGCAACCGGCTGGACATCAAGGCAGACAAGACCAGAGCGTAAATCGCGACCTGGGACAAAGGCGAGATGATGATCCAAAGAAAGCCCAATCCAGACCGTGCAACGCGTGAGCGAAACTCCTGCTGGACGGCTGTAAGAATAAAGAAGCGGTAGCTTATAGCCGCTCTCAGAAATCGCATCATCCGCCAAACAACCCTTCGCTGATCCGCGCGCCCTCTGTAGCGCAACGGAATAGCGAATGCACGTCCCGCTGACCTCTGTCGCGAGGCCGCCGCTAGCGCCATAGCTGGCAAAATGGTGCTGGCGGCTGACACCCTCCGGCTTCCGAGGCAGCTTGGGAACAACTGATATTGTCCATATCTGAGATCAGGAAGTTCAAAGCACGGCGTGGCTGGTCACGCTTGCCTTTGCCCGTAAGGTCTTCCACATCCCCGCGCTGATCCGGTGCAGTGCTAGGAAAGCGCGTCATACCCTAAACCCCTCCCTCAACGACAGCGAGGCCGCGCTCCGAATTCATCTCACATCTGTTCCGTGGTACTGACGCTTCGGTCAATTGCCACAACCGCGCTTAGCCGCATCTTGTGTTCTGGAAGCGCCTCAGGCGATACGCCGGGAAGGTCAGCGACAAGCTCCTCTTGAACTCAACTTTTTCGCAGCCAGAATGCCCCCCCATGCGTTTCCGCGTCGCGCAGATTTGGCGACTGCCAAAGCGGGGCAAGCATCTGGTGAAGCTCCGGCCGGCTACTGGCCCACATGGCCGGAAAAAGGATTTGGTCACCGCTCGCTCCCCCGAGGAGGTAGGCGGCGAGCAAGTATTGCTCGTTGTAGAAGCGCCTGGCCCAATCGGATGGATAGTCGAAAGGCAGGCAGATATCATGAATGCCGTAGATCGTGCCTGCCGGCAGTCGTGGAACGATCTCGGTGAAAAAGACGGTCACGTCGGAATTTTGGAAGGAGCGGTGGCTTCCATCGAAAAAAACAAGGTCGTTGGCTTCAACCGTTTGCCAAAAGGAACTGCCGATCTCCTCCAGGGGCTGGCGAATGAGCTCTGAGCATAGCTCGGCCACGTCGCTGCGAGGCTCGGGATCGATCCCGACGATCTTGGTGCCCAAACCGTGCTCAGCGATCGCGCGGGCCGCAAAGCGGGTGGACATGCCGCAGCCGACCTCGATGTACCGTCTGGGCTTTTTTGAAGCGATCAGGGCGTATATCGAAGCACCGTCCAACGCCGGCAAGAAGTCGTTGCACCAGTGCACTCCTGTTCCCCTTGGCGGGATCCTGGAGAGATCATCCTTGAATGATGCAATGACCCTCATGAAGTCTTCAATGGCGGGGATACTGCCCTTGAACATACCGGTCAGAACCTGTCCGCCCGGAGAAGCTTCTAATGCTCGCGGCACAGGATCGTAGGGGTAGTCAGTCTCGATGGTGAACGTTCGGACTCGGGAAACTTCGCTGTGCAGGGCGTCACGCTCACCTCGCAAGGCTTCCGCCGCTTCGGTCAAAGCATCTCGCTCGCGTTTGAGGGTACGCAGTTCCTCCCGTAGATTGTCCCGCTCCACGAGGACTCGCTTGAGGGGTGGCACCTTCCACACCAATGATCGGATCCGCATTCTTCACTCCCGGCAAGCTACGGTTTACGCGCATCAGCTCACTTCCGACGATCGGACACCAGACGGCGTAGATGTCGGAATCGTCTCCGCTCTTGGGCTTCACTGAAGACTGACGTGTACGAACATGAACGAGTTCGGCCGAAACACAAGTGGTTGGTTGCTGTGCCTGCCTCGTTCAAGCGGGCGAATTGGATGCGCCGAAACCATTGTACCACCCCGATACTGGTGTTTAGCACTGTGCAGAACATCAAGGGACTAGACGTACAACGCCCAAGATCCCCCTAGCCTACTTCGCAGCTTGTGCACCGATGAATTGACGCATCACATAGTTCAGCCGAGTAACACAACCGGGGTGAAGCTCTGCGGCAGGAGGTCTAAGAGAAACCAGCATGGCGGGGCTTTTATCGAAAAGGCATCAGATCGACGGCAGCCGGCTCGGCAACGACTACATCACCAATCGTTCGAATTGCTACCGCTCAACCTCGGCAAGTGCCTGTCGCATTAGCCGAAGCGCTTTGTAGGTGTCACCTTCCGCCACGTGCCTCATAGCCTCTTTGATGGGATCCATCTGTACGGACTGCTGAGCGAAGTAAATCTTATAGATATCTGCCAGGGTTGTCGCACCAGGCGATAAATAATGGATCTGAACGGCGCGGGTCAGCAGAAGAAGCGGCGTCTTGGCGTCCTCCGGACGGATAAGATCACGTTCCCGGATGATCGGCAGTGTGCCATCGATGATGAGTGTGGAGCGTTCGTCGGACGCAACGAAAATGGTCGAATTGCCGACGAAAAGCTTCTCTTGGGCGCGGAGGTCGATCTTGAGTGGCATGCGACCTGCCTAGCAGAAGTGTAGGGGCAGCTGAAGCTGCCCCTAGAATATTTGCGATTAACGGATCAGCTGGAGAACTGACTGGTCGGCCTGCGAAGCCAGCGAGAGCGAGTTGGACGACAACGACTGGCGGGTCTGGAGGGCCAGCAGGTTGGCGGCTTCTTCGTTCATGTCGGCGAGCGTGAGGTTGGCGGCACCGGTCTGCAGGGTGTTGATCATGGACTTTGTGAAGTCCTGACGGTTCTGCACGATCGACAGGTTCGAACCGAAAGCAGACGACTGCGAACGAACGTCGTTCAGAGCGGTCTTGAGCTTGCCGAGTTCAGCGTCGATGTTGGCGTCGCTGTCCAGGTTCTTGGCTTCGAGAGTAGTCGAAACGCCCAGATTGGACGAGTTGACTTGCTCGGAGTCCTTGGTCTGGATGTCGATCGAGGACGTGCCGGTTTCGTTGAACGTGATTGTCAGCTTGTCGCCGCGCAGCAGGTTGATACCGTTGAAGGAAGCATCGTCTGCAAGCTTGTCGAGCTGGTCACGCAGTTCATTGAACTGGTCAGCGAGGTCGGCACGAACGGAGTTGCCAAGGATCTCGGCTGCACCAGAAGAGGTGCCGTCGATGGCACCCGATGTGGACACGCCGTCAACGTTGAGTTCTTGTGTCGACTGGTTTTCCAGGCGGAGCTTGCCGTTGTCGTTGGATGCACGCACCTTACCGGCGAAGTCGCTGTCCGAGTCGTTTATCTCGGCAACCAGCTGGTCGACGGTCTTTGCTTCGTAATCCTTCGTAACGGTCTGTGTCGGCGAGGCGCCCGAGAAGCCGAAGTTGGTAAGCGTCAGGGCAGTACCAGCACCGCCGTTGGCGATAGCGCCAGCAGAGATCGTAACCGAAGCGTCCCCGTACTCGTCCGCTTTTGGACCGGTGAATGCCAGCGCGCCGCCATCATCCTTGACAGTGACATCCATGCCAACAGCAGCAAAGCCGCCATTGAGCGCTTCGACCAGTTCGTCACGAGTCACTGCAGAACCGCTGGCTACGTCCATCGTGAAAGACGTGGCACCGGCGTCTACGGTGATGGTGTTGGCGCCCGCAGAGCCGCGAACGGTCACTGCAGTAGCCGAGCCGCCGTTAGTAGCGATCGAGAAGTCCAGGCCGTCGCCAGCTTCATTGAGGTCGAACGTCGCTGCAGCTGCACCAAGCTTGCTGGTTGCCGTTGCACCGCCGATCAGTCCGATTTTGGCTTCAGCACCAGCAGCAAATGCACCACCAGAAACCGAGAGCTCCTTGGCAGCAGCAAGAGCGTCAGATGTGACGCCAGATTCAATAGTGGTCGCAGATGCAGTGTAGGAAGCGGTTTGGAAGGACTTGTCTTGCCGGGCCTGGCGCAGGGTCGACTGCATCGATTCCAGCGTCTTGGTGATCGAGGACAAACCGTTGTCAGCAGCTTCCAGAGTCTGGATACCGTTGGCCATACCGTCCATGAGGTTGTTCAGATCGCTGGCGCGGCTGTTCAACGATTGGGCGGTGAAGAAGTTGGTTGGGCTGTCGAGAGCAGAATTGACCTTGTTGCCTGTGGCGAGACGCTCTTGCGTCTTGCCCAACATATCGGCCGTGCCCTTTAAAGAAAGCAGGTTCGAACGAACGGCTTTCGAGAGGGAAATATCACCCATTTATACTAGTCCTTCTGGTACATAACGCATTCTCATTCTTGAGAACGGGCCCACCATGCCGGTGCCGGGCTAAGAACCGATTAATGCGGCCGCTAAAATTGCGCCCTAGCGCTGGCGGAAGGGCGGATGGTTACTAACCTCAGACCAAGATCAATGATTTTCTTGGCACCAGCGGGCCTACCGGATCCCTACCAATAAGAGGGGCCCAAGCTTTCGCTCACCAATCAAGCTTCACGTCAGGCCCAACCCAGCCGCTCCACGTCGCGATCACTTGTTGACGTAACAGCCGAGCATCGAGAGCTTGTGTTATCAAGCTTTTGGCCCTTTTGCCGGGGTGCTAGAATGCCCCAAACTACTACTAATCGTGCAGCTGGCTTGCCAGTCGCGTCCCTGTACTTAATCCGCCTCCGTGACCCAAGGAGGATCCGCCCTGCTCCGCCAGCAAGAGGCATGCGCTGCGCTACTGCGTCCTCGAACTCGAACTCGAACTCGAGCGACTGACCTGGAACGATGTTTGCAATGACCAAGAGCAATCAAGAGGCAAGCACGTGGCGTCGTTCCTCCCAAGTGGCGGCACTCAGCGGTCGGCTTCGCTCTCGACGGGGTAGTCGATATTGCTGTTAGCCGCATTCCAGTCCGGGTCGTCATCGTTGTCCCACTCCTCCTCGAGGTTATCGCGAAATGGGTCATCATCCGGTTCGTCCCAAACGCGTCCACCGTCTTCGAAGCCCGGGTGATCGTCCCTGTCATCGGTTAGGGTCCGGTGGTCCTCTGCTCCTTGCTTGAGCGGCATGACCCTGTTGTAACCGGTTCTCGATGTGCGCCTATCGTTTCCAGAACCCGCGCACAAGGCTTCAAGCATCGCCTCCAAATCGTCCATTGCTCCGCCATGCCCGGTAGCCAAACGGTTACGAGCGAGTGAAAGACCTGCTATTAGGGTTCGTATCTGTTGGAGCTCGGTGCCAGGATGGCTTGCATTCGCCACATGCGCTTCCAACAAATTCGAGATAGAGCAAGCCAGGTGATCCGCCCTTTCGAGCACTGCCTCGAGGCCGCGGCGCGATAGCGCGGCGTCGCGGCGAAAACGCTGCCGCCTGGGACCTATTCTGGCATGGCCAAAATGGGAGGAGACCGCCTGGTGAAAATCATCCTGCCACTCCCGCATCCCACGGCGATAGGCCCGCTCGCACTGCTTGTGATCAGCGCCGGCAGCAGCCGCTACCGATCGAGCCCTGTAACCCGGATGCGCGGAATGGTCGATGCGGTTAAGTCTATCGAGACGAGGGAAAACGATGGCATGCAGGTGGGGGAACTTCTCGTCGACGTGCTCGACCACCCATTCAAGCTGGTCGCCGAAGTGGTCATGAAGCCAATCCACAACCTTGGTCCGCCATAACTGATATGATTTTCGGTCTCCGTCCAGATCCATTGCACGCCAGGAAACGGGGTAGGAGGCAACAATGGCGTAGAGCTGTATCGCGCCCATCCGAAGCTTTGCTCCCCGGCCATCGCGTGCTCTTTTGCTCACGTCCTCGAGCTTGCCTACGATCGCGGCAACCGATGTTCCGTATAGTTGCACTGCAGGCTTAGGTCGCCGGATATGTGGCGTGCTGCCGGGGAGCCGGCCTGCCTCGGCGATTACGTCCCGCGCCGTCTCGTAAGGCTTGGCGCCCCGACGCGGCCCTGCGCCGTAACCTTGCAATCGAAGAAATTGTGAAACCATCAGGGTTCCATCCAAACACAAGCACCGTAGTGATCAATCCGGGCATTCTAGCTTGTACCGACTAGAGTGGGCGTATCTTATTGTTGCTCGTTGTAACCGCACATGCATACGACGTTGCGCAACATGCACTAGACATGCATGTTTCGTTACAGTTCGTTACATTTCATCACGTTCCTGTTTGATCGACCCGGTCCGAACCAGCTCTTGTTGGCCTGTGCAAGCCAGACGCCGGCATAACATCCAATTACCGGCATCGGCGAAATTGCTTGTTCCCCTATTTGAACGAGGAACGGCCTCGCACCGGATGAAGGTGCGAAGCCGACGCAGAAAAACAAGCTAAGGTCACTTTTTCCATACTGACCTTAGCCAGGTATGAAGCTTGAGCATGAGAAGCGATCGAATGTTCAGGCGCACCAGGTCAGGCAACAGATTGGGCGCATATCTACTCTGCTTGTTGATCCATCCTTTGTAGCCGATCACCTTGCGCACGGCTGCTCTGGCGCCTTGCTCCTCCAAACGGCGGAGCATCGGTTCAAGGGCACGAGGACGTGCGCCGCCTTTGAGAAGGACCTCGAGCGCCCTCGCGCAGCGAACGGGATCAAGGAGATCCCGTCCGCTCAACAGATCGTGAAGTGTTCCTACTGGAAGATAGGGAAGGAGGCGGGATATGGACCTGAAGTAATCCTCCCCCGTTTTGCCCAGCACTATTTTCTCGAGCAGGGTAAAGCTTGCCTCATCGAGGCCCGGCCCCGCTAGAGGCCGAGGGTAAAACCCAGCTTCTGAAACTGCGGATCAAGAGAGCGCAACATCTCCGCCGCGTTGAACCGCATCATCTCCACGACTGTAGGATCAAGCCCGATCCGCTTGGCAATCGCGTCTGTTGCTAGGGGATCACGGGCGTCGGCGAGATCACACATTTTTAAGCCCGAGCGGCGGTGCTGGATTAGCACGGCCATGGGGATCCGAGGCTGAGTGATGAACCCGTCACTCGCGATGGCAACAAGTCTACGCAGGTCGTGGTCGGCGGCAACTTTGCTGGGGTCCCCATCGCGATGGAAGACCACCGGCACCACCATATGCGGGGCCGGCAGCAAGGCCCGCCAGGTTTGGAAGACAAGCAAGCCCTCGCGCGCCAAATCGGCGCGGGCTGAGACGGGAACGAAGATCACACAATATCGACCCCGAGCCGCCAGCCGCCCTGCCACATTAAGCGTTTCGAAAACGTAAGTGTGACGATTCAGGGCGTTGGCCGCGCCGTCATAGAATAAGGTGGTTTTCTCGTCCAGCTTGCGCAGGTCCGTGTCAAAAGGGCCATGCGTATAAACGTCGGCGAGTGGCTCATGTACCAAGTCTTCGGATGGAGGGAAGGCCAGTCGCGTGACCTTGCCATACGCCCTCAAGCTGTCTTGGCGGTCGTTTTCGTAGATGAGGACATTGCGACCGGAACGCCATGCTGCATCTAGCGCAAATCCCAGTGTCGTGGTCTTGCTCGCGCCACCGCTGATCTGACTGGTGACGCACAGCGCGGGTGGGTCCTTGCGCTGCACCAAAGGGGGGAATTCAAGCATCGATAAACTCCATGTTTGCTAGGCCATGCGTGCAGCACCATGCCGTCCGCTTGAGGCCCGCTAACGATGAGAGCAATTTGATTGATCTGGAATTCCGCCAGTATCGGATATGGCTATATGGCAGGACAGAGATGCTTTCTAAACAGAAGGTCAGCTGTCTCGAACAACGATGCGCTGGCCGATCCGCTGGTGCAACGAACGCGTGAGCGCTTGCCGCTCCTCTTGCTCAATCGAGAGGGCGAGGGTTGTCGCCCTTAGATCCTCGTGCGCCGCACCTGGCTGCTCCATCCATGCTGGCCCTGGAGGGCGATTGGAGCTTGCGTCGACTAGTGTTAGCTGACCGGCCTCATCGGCAGCATCGTTGGCCATCTGTATCTGCGCATCGGAGGTCAAAGCGTGAGCTCCTGTACCTTCCCCCTTAGCAGTGGTGTCACTCGCCTTTGATTCTAGACGCGAACCTAGCCGCCGCCGTATTGGCTCATGCCCCACGTCACGTCGGTCTCGAAAATGATAAACCCGAATCCTCTCGGCCATTGCGGCAGGGTCAGTCCTGCCGCCGCGAACCTTCATCAACACTTCGGCGATATAAAGGAAACTGTTTCCTTCCTTCTGAAGCTGGCGAATGTCTGCATAGAGCTCCCGCACATGATAAGCGAGGCTGCAGCGGCGCTGGGCATTTTCCCCAGCTTGCTGCGCTCGCGACACAAAGGTTTCGTGATCCATGGTCCCGCCGGCAAAATTGTTTGTCGCCGACTGATCTCATGTTCTGGACTGAGCTGCATAACGCGCCAATGCCGGATTTGCCTGCAACTCTAGAAGCTGCGACGATCGAAGCCCAACAGACGCCAACGTGGAACGACAATGCCGCCCGTTAATCTCGCCGAAGCCTTTGTCACTGTCGCAACAGTGCGAAAGGTCCGTTCCATGCCCCTGCTGCCTGGTAACGCCCGCAGTGTGAAGATTTCGCCAGGCCCGATAGATGCCTACCGTCTAGCTAGTGCGCTTGCTGGTGTATTGAGCGCGCGTCAATTCGCCCAGTTGCTGCTTGGGCTCATCGCCCTACGTACAGCCTGGTCCAGTGCCGCTACAGAGAGTCTTGTGTTGCGGCTCGTCGATCGGAACGAACTTGGAAGAACCGAACTGTCGTCGGATGAAGCGCTTGAAGAGCTGGGAAATGGTGGCTTGACATTGGCGATGCTGACGAATCTCGATCTCAGCACACGCAGCGGCGCTGGTCGTGCGGTACTCAGTCCGATCCAGGTCTCGTTTCGCGATGCTCTCGCCATGTCCGTGGCGCGCATCGATGTAATAGGTCGGCTGGGCCACGACAATGACGGCGACACCAAGATGTATGAAGCGGCAAGAAAGAGCGTTGCAAGCGCGCTGCGACCGTTGTCAGGCTATATCTTCAACCTCAATAAAAGCCACGACGGAGATGCAGCAGTCCTCGCAAGAGCAAGGTGCGAGCGCGAAGGCCCGGCGCTCCTTGCACAGGCTTTTGGCAAAAATGAACAGGAGCTAGACACGCTCATTTCGGCTGCGATGGCGAAAAAGGTGCATTCAGTTGGATTTCAGAAAGTTCTAGAGCAAGAGCTCGGTTATACGCTCGCACTAGCGACCTGGGCACAAGCCTATAGGGTGCGGCGTGAAGGCGAGAGGAGCCGCATAGATACAATTAGACGTGCAAGTGCCCGCCATGGTAGCGTGGGACAAGACCTCCACGACATAGAGTACGGGCAAGCGCCACGTATCCACACCAGTGTACGTCAAAACCTTATGGCGCAGGGACACCTTGATCGCTTGTCGCCACTGCAAATGGTACACCTAAGCCTTCTGTTCGGGCTCGAGCCGGCCCACGAAGTGTTTCTTAGCCGACAATATCTGCTTCCTATCCTGGCTGCTGGTGCGTTCGTCGGGCGTATTGCCATGCGGCGTCAGAACACCCTTATAGCTGACCCCGTTACAGCCTGCGGCCTCACAGCACTGATTGAGATGACCGACCCTGCATTCGCTCGGCCTGCTGAGCCGCCCCACCGAGATCCGGCGATCATTTTACTGCAAAATACGATAATCTCCCAGATAGCAGCTGCGGGCTACCCCCTCCGCGCCTTCGAGGAAGCGGCAAAGAGATACCTCAAGACTGGCGAGCCGACGGAAGTGGTGGCGCAAGACGGCACATTTTCTTTTGTAGCAGGCTGAGGCGAGGAACTCACACCAAGCTTAACTTGCCACCAGATAGCTCAAGCCAAACGCGCCAAGCATCGAGATACAAAATAAGCCATGTAGGCGCGCTTCAGAGATGTACTGCCAGGTCATGTTCACCATGTCTGAGCAGCGCTGCCCTGAGTAGAGAATCGAGGCTATTGCACCGACGCGTGGCAAATGAGAAAATCCACTACTTCAGGATGGCTGGAGGCATTAGCATCTGTGTCGCAACAGGTACGCTCTTAACTCTTCGGCTGTGGGTCGCTCCAAGTAGGATAATTGCCTAAAAAGAGTGCCGCCCGTATGCCGAAGTAGCCGACGGCCGGCCTGTGGAGTTTCACATCATGAGCCAGGAGCGCAGAGGCGCTGCCGCTAACTAGTTTGACACGGGCCTCTAATAGTACGCCGCTGACGAACGCACCGCACGGCGGCGTTTCGTCATCGGCTTGAGCGCCGATGTTCTTTCACCGTTTCAGCACATGCGGATTGTGGTGCGATTCTTAAACCTTCATCTCAAAAAGGCTCGATTGCGATCCACGCGGGATCGATATTGGCAGTCTCCCATGTCAGGTATTCCGTCGTAACCTGCGTTTTAGTGAGGACGCCGAGGAATTTAGAGCCGATGAGTGTTGCAGACCCATCCCGAGTGGTAGACCCCAGGATCAATGCGGTACACGTGGTTGAGCGGAACGTGCGCCGGGGGTAACATGCAGGTCATTATCTTCGTGACCCATCAGGATGGTAATTACAAAACCAGTCATTGATTTCTGCCCATCAACCCTCAAGCGCCATTCCGAAGTGGAAACGAACAGGCTGGCTGTATTATGCCACAACCAACACTACTGATTATGTGTTTAAGGATCTGAAGATCTGCGTGTATCGACAAGCATATAACACAGAGTCTATTTCCGTTGAGGAGCCTGAGGTGCCAAACAAAATAAAAAACCCCACCTAGAAGGGCGGGGTTTGATTGTGGTGTAAAGTGGTTTAGTCGGCCAGCTTGTCAGCAAGAAGGGCTTCTAGTCTAGCAATCCGATCGGCGAGCGCATTCGTGTCAGAAGCAGGCATTATGTCTTCGTAGTCGCCGAATACAGCTTCATGCGTATGGGGATCATAATACCGCATGAGGTTCTTAGCGAATTCCCGCAGCGGAACCTTCAGGGCCTTAGCGAACATTGCGTACTGATGTGGCGGCACGCGCCCACGGCCACTCTCGATCTGTGAGATGAAAGTGT
>JAESFT010000080.1_pt1 | contig 153580 bp, 126 predicted proteins | sample 9269451 | NCBI WGS metagenome assembly JAESFT01 (sample SAMN14502557, study PRJNA617106) | algae metagenome | isolation source: Scytonema hyalinum WJT4-NPBG1 and co-occurring heterotrophs from well... | place: USA: Mojave Desert, Joshua Tree National Park, California | collected 2006-05-25
CCCGGCCCACTCTGTTTCCGCGACTTAGCCTGCTGACCCGGAGGAAGGCTGACTGCTGGGACCGGCCTGCCCGATCTCGATGATCTGCGGCAATGGAGCGTAGAAGCTCTTGAACGCCCGGGCATCGAGGACGTTGCCATCCGCGTCGGTCACGGTCCGCTGCAACTCGACGTTGACCCCAGTCTGCGACTGCTGGACGACACGCGACTCACCGGGCGGCAGCTCGTTGGTCGTCCGGGTGACCGGCGGCGGCGCGGGAATGGGCTCGCCGACCAGTGGGTACGGGATCTCGACATGCCAGCCCGTCGGGGCTCCATAGAGCGAGGCGACGATCTGGGTGTCGGTCCGGGTCATCTGGAGCAGGAGCCACGATCCGGTCGTATTGGTGAACTTCAGATCGAGAGGCCAGCCGATCGACGGGTCGATCTGATAGATGGCCGCGTCCACACCGATCGCCCAGCCATCCAGCTCGTAGAAGCCGACCCGGGCAGAGTGCGGGTTCCACTCGGTGAACGGCAGGCCGGCGTACAGCGCGGCCCGGTAGACCGTCGTCGACACCTGGCAGACGCCTCCACCGAGGTCGTCCGCGAACCAGTCCCCGACGATGATCTTGCCGGTGACGTAGCCCCGCTCTTCGGTGATCGCGCCGATGGCCGCGTTGAACGAGAACTCCTCGCCCGGCGCGATCGCCGTCTGCGAGACCCATTCCGACGCCACCCCGACATTGGTGGAGCGGGCTTCCGACGACCCGGCGAACGACGAATCACCCGACGCAATCAGCCCGCTGATCCCGAGCGCGTCGAGATTGTCGCTGTCGATGCGGGGCGCCACTTCCACCCGCGGGATCTCGACCGTGCGCTCGTCGGATGACGCAGCCTGTGTCAACAGCTCGACCAGCCGCTCGCGGTCGACCTGGCTGCCGGGCCGGCTCTTCTCCAGGGCGTAGAGCCCGCCGTCCCAGGCCAGGACAGCATCCTTCGGCGCCTCCCAGAGCTCATTGACGACCGGGTCGACGAGCTGGTCCATCCACCACGGGTCCAGCCAGGGGTCGCCGTTGAGCGTGTCCTCCGGCATGACCAGCCCCTCGGTGAGCTGCTCGGGGGTAATCTCCCATTCGTCGCGGCCCGCCTTCATCGTCACGGACTGACTGGTCAGCCGGATCACGGCGTCGCGGGTGGCAGCCAGCTGGTCGGTGGTGATGCTGGCGGTGACGTCGATGACCGGGACATCCGCGGTGCGGGGACTGAGCGATTCGGCCGCGGCCATGATCAGCCGCCGGGCAGCATCCACGTCCAGCGCCCGGCCGGGCACGTCGTCGATGATGCCGATCCCGCTGCCGTGACCATCCAGCCGGGCGTCGACCGGCTCGACGGCGATCTCGTCGCCCAGGCCGGCCAACCACTGGTCGAGGACGGCGCCATTGAGCGTCACCGGGAGCGCCACCGTGCGCTCGTTCCCGCCGGGGATCAGCGCACCGGCCCGATCATTGAACCCGTTCCGGCCCCGCGCGTAGATGCCCTCCGCCAGGCCATCCCAGTCGATGGCGACACCGACATCGGCGGCCGACGCGACCCAGCGCTTCTCGCCGAGGCGCAGCGTGACCAGCGCGTCGGTCGTCGCCTGCGTAGCGGTCCGGACCCGCTCGACCGCTTCCTCGACCGTCAGGCCGGACAGGTCCTGCCCGAGTACCCGGGTCCCGGGGTAGACACGATCGATGTATCGCGCGGGGAGTGATGCACCCAGTGCGATCGCCCCCGCCGCTCCGATTCCCGCCACGACCAGGGTCCGGCGGGTCACCCGGAATGCCTCGCCCTGACGTCGTCGAATCGCGTTCAACCTGCTAACCCTCCGTAAGAAATGCGACCCGCAGACTACCACACCCTCAGCGCAAAACCTTTGGGAAACGATGATCTCCGCACAACCTTTTCACCCGGCCGGGACGGAGACAGAGCGGCGGCCCCGTCCGGTTGGTCGGGGCCGCCGCCGTGATTGATGGGATTCGGAACCGGCTGGGGAATGAGACGTTACCGCTCGGGGATGAGCTCGTCCTTGACCGCCGAGAGGTAGACCGTCTCACCCTCGACCCGGGCAACCTGATCGGCACCGGCATAGCAATCCGACGCGAACCAGCCCTTGGAGTCAATCTTGATGAACCCGGTCCGTGACAGGCGCGTGAAGGCGGGCTCGTCGACGTTCGGCTCGCCGTCGCCGTAGACCCCGTCCCCATCATCGACCGAGTCCGTCGCGACGACGGCCGGGACGCCCACTCCGGACCCCGTGTTGCCCGTACCGGAACCGATCCCGGTCGGGACCGCCGCGATACCGACCGTCGAGCGGGTGGACTGGTCGAGTCCCTCGTCGTAGCCGTCGTCACCACCTCCCGTGGAGGCCGCGCCCATGTCACCGGAGCGGACGTCGCGGACCTTGCCGAGATCGTCGCCGTTGGCGTCGACAACCCGATAGCCTTCCGCGACGCCGGTCAGAGTCGATTGCGTGCCGCCGCCGATGGGGCCGGTGTTGTCCGTCGTCGCCGAGATCCCGCCGCCACCGCTGCCAATGTCACGGGTCTCGGTGTGCGTCGACCGGGCGCTGACCGGATCACTGCTCATCGCGCTGGTCGTGTTGTCGGTATTTGCCGAGATCGACCCAGAATCCGACCCGGATCCGCTCGCCGTCCCGCTCGTCGACGTGATGACCCGCTCGGTGACGCGGGTGCCCCTCGTGTCGACCGCATCGGTGTCTGACGTGTACGAACTGGCGGGCCGGGCGCTTGCGGAATCAGCGCTCCCCGTGCCCGCGCCAACCGTCGTGTCGGTCGCGTCGGCGGCAGCGTCCCCTTCACGCTTGTAATCGGCCAGGGGGCGCTGCCCCAGGTCGGCCGATTCCGCGACGGCGCCATGCGTGCCCGACTGGCTGGTAGCGCGCCGATCCGTCTCGGAGCCGGGGGAGGCCGCAGACGTCCCTGTGACAGACGCGGCCCCCATGTTGCCCGTGCCACCGGCGCCGCCGGCGACGAAGCCGCTGGACGGGTAGCCCGTGTTCTCGTCGCGGGGATCGCCGGGGGCCAGCTTGGCGCTGTCGCCCTCGATGTCATAGACGGTGCCGTCATTGTCACGGACGACGTCGGCATTGCGGTTGATGGGTCGGTCGCTCATGGTGATGTCCTTTCCTGTTGGCTGGGTGCCGGGAGCCCGTGGGGCCGGACCTGACCGGTGCGGCGGCTGCCTGGCCGGAGGAGCGGTAACGCTGTTGTGACGACTCCGGGCGGCAGCGCCTCGTCTCTTTGCGGCCCGGGCGGGGATGCCCGACACTGATTCGACCTCACTGTCGTGGGGCGCAAAGGGTATGCCACATGCCGGTTTCGTCACGCCGATCCTGTCCAGAACAGCCTGATCTCCGGGGCCCGCAGTGAGCCGGCGCCGCACCGGGACTCGTCCCCGGCAGGGCCGGCCGAATGCCCTCGTCCGGGGATTGCGCTGGCTGCTCGGGATGACGCTCCTGCTGGGGGCGATCTACGGGGCCGTGTGGTCGCTGATCGATCCGGACTGGGCACTCCCCTCCGTGATCGGCGTCGCCGCGCTGCTGGTCGCGTTCTGGCTGCTCGTCGGACTGCGCCGCCTGGGTCGCCGCCGCACGCTCGGCCGCCTGATATCCGGCACGCCGACCGAGTTCGAGGAGACCGTCGCCGACCTGCTCCGCGAGCAGGGGTTCCGCGGCGTTCGCCGGACCGGCGGTGCCGGGGACCTGACGGCGGACATCGTCGCGCGGGACCGGGCCGGACGGCTTGTCGTCGTCCAGTGCAAGCGGTACGCGCCGGGCAAGCCGATTGGCTCGAAGGATCTCCAGACGTTCATCGGCATGCAGCGAGTCCACCACGAAGCCGACTACGGGCTGTACGTGACGACGAGCACCTACACCGCGCCCGCACGCGCCCTGGCGGACCGGCACGGCATCACGCTCGTCGACGGTGCCGATCTCACCGAAGTGCTGGGCGGCGGCCGGCGTGTGTCCTGGATGCGGCGCTGATGTGCTCCGTCAACTACGCCCGCTCATCCGACGGCGGCGTTCCGCCACGGCGGGCCACGTCGGTCCAGCCAGGTAGTTTCCGAACGAGCGATAGATGGGCTCAGGGAGGGCATCCCAGGCGAACCAGCCGGCCGCCAGCGATTCCTCGGAGACCCGGAGCTCGGCAGCGGGATTTAGCGCGTCGGCGGTGAACCAGAGCGTGACGTTGTGCTTGCCATCGTCGTGGATGTCATTGGTCACGCAGGCGAACATCGGCTCACTGATCGCGACCCCGGTTTCCTCCAGTGCTTCACGCCGGCAACTCGCCTCGGGCGACTCGCCGGGGTCGATGTAGCCGCCGACCGTCGACCAGCTGCCTGCGCCGTGGTAGCGGCGCTGGACGAGCAGGACCTCCCTACCAGTCGGCGTCTCCCGGCCGATCACCACCGCCACGCCGACTCCGACCCGCTGCTTCTCGTTACCACTGGCCACCGGTTGTTCCCTTTCCGCTCGACCGTCCGCTCAGGCTGCCCTCTCCGTGCATCTTCGGCGCCATTGGCGGGCACGGTGACCGGTTGTGCTACCGTGCGCGGACCTTGATCGCCACACGCACGAGTGATCGGAGACGTCCATGACCGACCCAGGAGTCCCGGAAGCCAGCATCGCCCCGGCGTCCGACGACGGTGCGGACGACCTGTTGACCATTGATGAGGCGGCGGAGCACCTCAAGGTCAGTGCGGTGACGATCTCGCGCTGGCGGCGCCAGGGTCGCCTGCCGACGCTCAAGGTCGGCCCGCGCGCCGTCCGGATCCGCCGATCGGACCTTGACCGCGTTTCCCAGCCGTATCACGGCCCGTTATCGTCGCTGGAGACCCCGGCGGCGGGCGCCGCCACGACAGCACCATCCGCATCACCAGCGGTCGAGCCGGCATACCCGCCCGTCGAGCGGACCCTGGCCCGGGCCGAGCTGCTCCGGGCGACGATCCTCTCCCGCCGCGGTGGCGACTTCCTCGATCCCGCTGCCGACGACATGGGGAAGCTGCGGGACAAGCGCGCCAAGCGGCGCTCGTGACAGAGGGTCGAACGCGATGATGGCAACGCTGAACGCCGCAGCCCACGACCCTGCTCGAGCGGTCGTCCTGGATGGCTCGGTACTCGCCAAGCTGGTCCTGCCGGAGGAGCTGGCCGACCGCGCGCACACGCTGGTCCGCTCGTCGCTGGCAGCGGGGCGGCCTCTGCGCTGCGCGCCGACGGCATTGCTCGACGTCGCGGACGCTCTGTACAGCCACACCCTGCGCGACCGGGTCACCGTCAGCGAGGCCAACACGGCCATGTCCATCATCAGCGACCTGCCGCTGGACACGTCGGTGCCGGACAACTACTGGCCGACGGTGATGGCGTTCGCGCGGGAGCACGAGCTCCGCCACCTCCAGATCGCCCAGGCGATCGTGCTGGCCGAGATGACCGGCGGGGAATGCTGGACCGGCCACCGCGACACCTGGTCGGAACTGCACAAGCAGGTGACCTGGCTGCGCTGGGTGGGCGACGCGACGGAGTAACGCCCGGGCCTGTCCACGACCAGCCCCGGACTCGTGCGATGCTGCCGGGCAGGCAGTGTCGACAAGCGATGGGAGGCTGAGGAATGACGACGGCGGGACGGTTCGCGGTCATCGGTGGTGGCGTGGGCGGCGCGGCGGCGGCCTACCGGCTGGCACGTGGCGGGCACGACGTGACGCTGATCGACCGGGGCGACCCCGGGCAGGCGACGGCGGCCGGCGCCGGGATCATCTCCCCGGGATCCAGCAACCACGCCGGCGGGGTGATGGGTGGACCGTTCTACTCAATCGCCCAGGAGGCTGGCCGGTTCTACCCCCATCTCGTTGCCCAACTGGCCGAGGACGGAGCCGGAGACACCGGCTACGAGACCGTCGGGCAGCTCGTGATCGCCCGTGACGAGACGGAGGTCGCCGACCTGGAGCAGCGGCTACAGGACATCAGGACCCGGCAGGCCCACGGGATGCCCAACATCGGCGAGGCATCGATGATCTCGCCCGGGGAAGCGGTCGAACTCTTCCCACCGTTGGCCCCGCCCGCCGCCGCGATCCATCTCCGGGACGCCGCCCGCGTCGATGGCCGCCTGCTGCGCGACGCCCTCCGGCGCGGGCTGGAACACCACGGTGGCCGGTTGATCGTGGGCAATGCCATCCCCGAGGTCACGGGTGACCGCGTCACGTCCGTCCGGGTCAACGGCGAGCGGATCGCGGTCGACGGGATCGTGCTGTCGCCGGGGACATGGGCCAACGAGCTCACCGAGGCGCTCGGGTTCCGGGTACCGATCGCACCGCAGCGCGGGCAGATCTTCCATCTCCGCGTGCCGGGAGCTAACACGAGTCGCTGGCCCAACGTGACCGGGCGGTTCGACCATTACCTGCTCGCCTTCGGGCCGGATCGCGTCGTGGCCGGTGCGACACGGGAAACCGGTTCAGGCTTCGACCCGCGCCTGACCGCCGGCGGCGTGGTCCACGCCCTCTCCAACGCGCTCGGCATCGCGCCCGGCCTGGCTACGGCCACCCTGCACGAGCCCCGGGTGGGTCTGCGTCCCTACACGGCCGACCGGTTGCCGATCCTCGGCCGGGCACCCGGCCTGGCGAACGTCACCATGGCGATGGGATTCGGGCCGTCTGGCCTGTTGCTCGGTCCGTGGTCCGGCGCGATGGTCGCCGATCTCCTGACCGGCGACGCCGCGCTGCCCGGCGCCATCGACCTCCAGCCCTACCGCTGGGACCGACCGCTCCAGTCGGAGGACGCACGGTGACCGACGATCGCTCCGGACAGGGCGCGCCCGCGACGTGGGACGCGACCACCTACCACCGCGTCAGCGACCCGCATGCCCGCTGGGGCGCACCGATCGTTGAGCGGCTCGATCTGCGTGGCGACGAGACGGTCATCGACGCCGGCTGCGGGACGGGGCGTGTCTCGGCCCAGGTGCTTGAGCGGCTGCCGCGAGGTCGCCTGATCGCGGTCGACCGGGACGCGGCGATGATCCAAAGCGCCCGGACGACGCTGGGACCCGTCACGAACGGTCGGGTGCGCTACGTCCGGGCGGACCTGCTCAATTTGGACGCGGCGGTCGGGGAACCGGCCGACCGGGTGTTCAGCACGGCGACGTTCCACTGGATCGACGACCATGCCCGCCTGTTCGGAGCGCTGTTCCGGTCCCTTCGACCGGGAGGCTGGCTCGTCGCGCAGTGCGGCGGGGCTGGCAACATCGGCCGGCTCCGGGAGCATGTCGACAAGATCGCCGCCGATCCCGCATTCGCGCCCTATCTCGCCGGCTGGCCGGGCCCGTGGACGTTCAGCGACGCCGACACGGTGGCTCAACACCTCTTAGCGGCGGGGTTCGACGAGATCCAGACCGAGTTGATTGACGCGCCGGTGACGCACCCGGACGCCGAGACCTACGCCGAGTTCATCCGGTCCGTGGTCCTCGGCGAGCACCTGCTCCGCTTGCCGGACGATGCAGCCCGGGACTGCCTGGTCGCCGAACTGTCGGCGAGAGCCAGCGGAGACACCTCACCGTACACGCTCGACTACGTCCGGCTCAACATCGTCGCGCGCCGCCCGGACACGCGCTAGCGAAGCTCGTCCGGCTCGCCTTCGCGCTGGCGGCGCAGCCGCTCCTCCTCGTCCATCCGGTCGAGACTGGCCTGGAGACGTCCCCGGCGCGTGCCGAGCAAGACGAACACCATCGACGCGGCAGCCCCCAGTGCGGCACCGGGGATCACCGCCGAGAGCGCGTGTTCGAACGACTGGCCGGCCAGCAGCATCAGCACGGCCAAACCGACGACGGCAACGACGACGGCGATGGTGACGGCCATCTTCAGCGCGGCGAATAGGCCGCCGGGACGGCCCTCGGTCGGGATCAGCATCGGGTTCCTCGGGCGGGTCAGGCAGGTCAAGGGACCGAGCGCCGGCCCGGCGGTCAGTCTGCCACAGCAGATGGTTTCATCCCGTCGGCTGGGACCGGCGGGTCGGAAGGAAGCGTCCCGAGAATCTCGCCCAGTTGCCGGAGCGCGATGTCGTGCCGGTCACGGTTGGCCGGCAGGTTCAGCCAGCGCGAGATCCCGGAGGGGTGTGGCAGTGTCACGGCCGGGATCGATCGCCCGGCCCGCTCGACCTGCCGGACGGTACCGATCAGCTCGCCGAGCGGCTCCGGACCGATCAGCCGGGTAGCGGCGAGGCGCCCGAGGATGACGACGACCTCCGGACAGACCAGCGCGAACTCGGCTTCGAGGTAGGGCTGGCAGAGGAGGATCTCGCTCCCGGACGGCATCCGGTCCCCCTTGCCCCCGGTCTGCCGACCGTCCGCTCCCCGGCCCCCGTTTGCCTTCCCGGGAAAGCAGCGGGTGATGGCCGTGACGAAGGCGAGCGCCGGGTCGTGGTGCGCCCATGGCGGCAACCCGGCCCGCTGGAACCACAGGTTGAGTGTCCGCCCGGCCATCCCGGAGAACGGCTTGTCGTGGAGATGCCCGGTCGCGCCGGGCGCCTGGCCGACGACGAGCATCCGGGCGTCGACCGAGCCCTTGCCGCGGGTAATCGGGCGGGCGACCTCAAGGGCGCCGGCCCGGACACATCGCGCGCAACTGAAGATGTGCCCCTGGAGCGCCGCCATCGTCGCGGCCCGGTCCCGGGCAGGTGTCTCATACGGGTCGGCGAGCAGGCGGGAGACGTCGTTGGTCATATTGGGGAACGATGCCAGATCCGTGCCGGTTAGGCGAGGAAACGAACACGGCGGAGATACGCAGACCGGCCGGTGAAGGATCACCGGTCGGTCTGCGGTGAGCACCGCGTTGGTTGTAGACCGGCCCTACGTGACCTTGTTCGAGGCTTCGTTGGCCTGGAGGACGGCATCCATCGCAATCGTCAGCCCCTGGTAGGACATGATCACGTCCTGGTTCCAGCCGAAGACCTGGCCCGCTCCGATGGCGGGGTGCAGGTTGAAGACCGGATCGGCCTGGAGTTCGTCGACACTGAAGTTGCCCGGCCGGGTGGAGTTGAAGATGACATCGCCCGGGTAGGAACCGAGCTGCTCCGGGCTGATCTGCGTCCAGTACGTCCCCGGCTCCGCCCCGACGGTCGGGATCTGGAGACCGAGCGAGCTGAAGAAGGTCAGATCGCCGAAGTCAGTGACGCTGGCGAAATAGAGCTCCGAGGCCGAGAGGTAGCCGAAGAGATACGTCAGGTCCGGCTTGGCGGCGATGCTGGCCCGCATCTCCTCCGTCTTGGCCTCGTAGAGATCCTTCGCTTCGACCTGCTCCGGAGTGGACAGATCGGCGCCGAGGGACTCGGCCAACTCGGCGAAGCGAACGACCGTCTCGCCGACGTTGCCGCTGCCATTGAGGGCGATTATCGGGTACCCACCGGCCTGGACCTGCTCGAGGATCTCCGGCGTGAAGCTCCAGTAGTCGAGGGGATCCTCGGTGTCGAACGTAATCGTGATTAGCAGCTCCGGCTCGGTCGCGACCAGGTCCTCGACCCGGACCGGCTCGACGACATCCCCGGCAAGTGTGATCTCGTCGCTGAGCTCGATGTTGCCCCCGGCGTCAGTGAGGGTTCCATCGGCGAGGATGTTCCAGCCGAACAGGGCGACCGGGCGGATGCCGAAGTCCCAGAGCGGGGCGGCGGCGTTGACATCGATGGCGAGACGGGTGGGCCGCTGCGGCAGGGTGACCGTCACGCCCTTGTCGTCGGTGAAGCTCCACTCGCCGGTCGCGGTCGTGCCCGCCGGGGTGCCGTCCGGGGAGGCTGCCGGGGTCGCGTCCTGGGCGAGAGCCGCTCTGCCCCCGATCGCGGCGGTGGCGGCCAGCGCCGCACCCATCCCGATCACCTGTCGTCGGTTGGTCATTCAGAACACTCCATCAACCATATGAACTGCGACTGCATCATTCCGACCGAATTCGTCGGATTTGCGATTGCAGAGCATAGGGGGTCTGCGGGCGCGTGTCCACGGGGCTCCGACCGCCCATCGCTGATGGGAACCCGTGGGATCAGCGAGCGTCTTTCCTGATGCATTGGCGGCACGGGCCGCACGGTATCGGGACAAATAGTCTGAAAAGGAACAATCCGATGGTGACGATGAGTATGGCGAATGGCTTGGGTGACCGCGTAGGACAGCTGCCCCGCACGCTGGCGCTGGCGACCGGCTGGGCGCTGGTAGCCGGAATTGGCAGCATCGGCCTGGCCGTCCCCGCGATGGTGGACGGCGAGATCTTCGGGTACACGCGCGCCGCGATCGGCGTGCTCGGCCTACTGGCGGCTGCGCTCGTGATATCAGGCCGGTGGGTTGGGCTGGATGGCCGGCAGGCGCTGATGCTCTGGACCCTGGCGCAACTGCCAATCTACGCCGACACGGAGGGCGGCAACCTGTTCCGGCAACTGTTCGAGATCCCGCTCGTGATGACGTCGCAGACGACCGTCAATGGTGTGATCACGCACTACAGTGCGTTCGGACTGAACCTGTTCGCGCTCATCCTGCTGATCATGATCGGACGCCAGAAGGACAGCTGGCTCCGATTGCAGCGCGAGCGGACAGCACAAGTCAGCGCCTGATCACCTCCGGTCACCCCATGATCCGGACGGACAGGACCGCCGCGAATCACTCGCGGCGGTCCTCACTGCGTGCGGCGGTCATCAGGTCGGCGAGATCCGTCTGACCGGAGCGCCGAAGTCCCGCCGCCGCACCGTCGCGGTCGGCCTCGGTCCGGTTCTGGCCGAGCTTCGACTTACCTCTGATCCGCGTGATGGGGATCTCGATCCCGACGATCTGCGCGAGCAGGTCGTCGGTGTAGTCCCGTGGGGCATCGGCCATCTTCCATGGCGTCGGCTCGTCGCGCTCCATCCTCCGGGTCAGCCGGCCGGCCTGGGCGCGGAGCCATCTCACGTCGTCGTGGACGATCAGCGGCCCGTGCGCCTGGACGACGAGGTAGTTCCAGGTCGGCACGGTCCGGTGCGTCTCGGCCTTGGACGGGTACCAGGTGGGCGAGACATAGGCGTCCGGCCCCTGGAAGACGACCATGACCTCAGCGACCACCAGCGGCTCGCGCCAGACCGGGTTGGCCCGGGCGACATGAGCGTGCAGCGTGCCGAAGGGACCGGCCGCCGGGTCGACGAGGAACGGGACCGGGTTGGCAACGAGACCCTCGGCGCCGACCGTGACGAGCAGCCCCAGCGGGTACTGGTCGATGGCGGCGTGGAGCCGATCGACGCGATCCTCGGCGAAGTGCTCCGGGCGGTACATGCTGTGCCCTCTCCCCTTCCGGTTCCGGTTCCGGGAATGATGGCCCCGGCAGATCACGTTGCCGGGGCCGTCATTCGCCCCCTCCTGGACGGCCGCGTCTAGTCCGCCGTCGCGGCGACCGGGATCCGGACCGGTGTCAACCAGTCGGCGTAGCGGGGGTCGGTGGCGCGGACGATCCCGTTGAAGATGCCCTGGAGCTGCAGCGTGACCGGTCCGGTCGCCCCGGTGCCGACCGGGCGACCGTCGATGGTCGTGACCGGCGAGATCTTGGCGCCCGTCCCGCAGAGGAAGAGCTCATCGGCAACGTACAACTCGGAGCGGTCGATCTGGCGCTGCTCGATCGGGATGCCGGCGTCAGTCGCCATCGTGATGATGCTGCGCCGGGTGATGCCCTCGAGGACATCGGCGTTGATCGGCGGGGTGATCAGCATGCCGTCCCGGACCATGAACAGGTTGGCGGCGCTGCCCTCGGCGACCTTGCCGGCGTCGTTGAGCAGGATCGCCTCGTCGGCCCCGGCCGAGAGCGCCTCATCCTTGGCAAACGACGAGTTGACGTACGACCCGGTCAGCTTGCCGCGGGACGGGATGGCGTTGTCGGAGACGCGGATCCACGACGAGACGATCGCCGAGATACCGGCCGTCGAGATGTAGTCGCCGAGGGGAAGGACGTAGACGGCAAGCTCGTCGCCGACGCCGCGGAGGCGTGGAGTCAGGGCGAGATCCGGCTTGTAGATGAAGGGGCGGATGTAGATGTCCTCGGTCGGCTCGTTCTTCACGATCAGGTCAGTGATCACGGTCGCGAGGGAGTCCGGGTCGTAGGGCAGCTCGGCGCGGAGCAGCTTCGCCGAGCGCAGCAGCCGGGCGGTGTGGTCCCTGAGGCGAAGGACGTTGATCGTCGTCCCATCCTCACTCAGGTATCCGCGGATGCCGGCGAACGCGCCCGTCCCGTACTGAAGCGAATGGGTCGCGATGCTGACCTTCGCGTCGGCGAACGGGACGATGCTGCCTTCGAAGAACGCGTAGTCGAAGAAGGTGTAGCCGGACATGATGATGCGCTCCCAGGTCACGCGGCGACTGGTCCGTAGAAGCCGCAGTATGGCATAGGGGCAAACTCCCCTCGTTGGGACTCCTTCTTCGGATACGAGGGCAACGGCATCCTGGCCCGCTACGCACCTGCTCAGGTACCGTCTTGCTCGCTCACCTCGTCTTCTGAGTCATTCCAATCCACACCGATCTTGATGGCAGGCAACGTCAAAGGAGTCCATCCCATACGCCCCAGGGTGGTCGACACATACTCTCGCAAGAACGGCCAGGCATTGACCGGAAGATTTTGCTCCTTGAAGACATTCCACAAATCATCGGTGACCGGAAAAGGGACCTGATAACTAAGGGCAAACAGAACACGAACGGTGGCTAGCTCCCTTGCCTCGTCGCTGTACACAAGCTTGAAGTCCTGGAAGGCAACCAACTCATGCCGTCCATCCTCTGTTTGCTGACGATACGAAGCGCGCGTCATGACTTGTAGGTCGTACTCGGGGTTAATGGTAGGTCCGACATGATTGGTCACGTCGGACTCGGCCAGCCAGACATCCTGCAGCTCGATTCCCCGAATCAGGTCTACGTAGCGGTCATAGGCGGATGGCTGTCCTGCTACAGGAGTGTCCTTGGCAACCGACATCAGACTGCCAGTACCGGTTGCGTCTCAGTCCGCCGTTCTTCGTCGACCTCGAAAGCATCGAATTCGCGGTCGTCCACCCCCGAGGTTCCAGCAGCATTCGAGTTCACTCGACCAACTCGATTGAATGGAATCACGTTGGAGAATCGTTGAGTACCTACGGAACGCCGATGCCGGGCTGCAAGGATCGTGTTGACGTAGGCATTGAGACTCACGCCTTCGCCAGCTGCTTCATGTACGAGATCGGCGTGCATTGTCCGGGTGGTCCGGAGCAGAAAGCGCCCGCTAGCCCGCTGGCTCCTGTTGGGAAGCGGGATAGCGTCACCATCCTCCAACGCGACAGCGATCCAACCCTGGAGGATCTCCTCGGCCGCCGCTGCGATGTCCTCGCCAGCCTCGATCTGGGTGAAGCATCCGGGCAAATCAGGGTAGCGGATTAGATACCCCCCTTCCTCCGCGGGAACGACGTCGAAGGGGTAGCCGAGGCGCAGGTAGTCCTCGATCGTCTTTGGCACATTGCCTCCTAAGTCGTGAGACGTTACAGCGGTTCGAGTGGCGGGTCAGTCGAACGTGTTGAGGTCCATGTCATCCAGACCAAGCAGCTCACAGATCTCGTCCAGGTAGACCCCTTTCACCTTTCGGCCGCCCACCGTCGGGATGGACAGGCGGCCATAGACCGGGCTCTTATAGATATGGTGGCTGCCAGTGGTTCGACGATGGATAAACCCAAAGTCCTCAGTCAGGATCGTGACGAGCTCGGAGAAGTTCATCTCCACCGGTCGGGCCCTTAGTGCCTCGATGCGCTTGCGACGGCCCGACATGGTCCTCCCCGGATAGTATCACCCGCGGTATCACCCTGGTAGCGTTGAGCGTACCGTGAGGCGTATCCCTTCGTTCCAGTATGACTTGCTAGGCCGCCGTCAACTGCTGGTAACGGGTAAACAGGACGACGAGTCGGTCCGTATCGCCGGTGAAGGTCTTTCGGGGGGGCATAGAGGCGATCAACGGCGCGGTCGACGGCATCGTGGGCCTTACGCAGGTCGGGCGGCATGGTCAGCGGGTCGTAGAGGTCGGCGAGCGTGCTGTCTGGGTAGCGGGCTCGGGCGTCAAGGATCGCCTGCCCTAGCCGCCCGGTCTGGTCGCGCTGCTTGTCGGTCGTGTCGGGCCACGGGAAATTGTTGTAGACGATGTCCTTGGAGTATCGGTAGTCGCTCTTCAGGCGTCCGCAGACCGCCCGGACCCATGCCATGTGCATCACGCTGGTGAGGACGGCGAAGTGAAAGAGAGAAGCGTCCTCAACTGCAAAGCAGCTGTTGCCGACGATGTCCTCCTTCGAGAAGAAACCCATGGGGATGTAGTCACGGCCCTCTGAAGAGTGTGCCGGGATAACTACGTGGTCCGTGAGTGGCTGGGTCACCTGTCGGAACAGCGTGTGATAGGGGTAACTGCGTGTGGTTGCTGCCTTGCTCTCGGCTCTGAACTTCCGGACTGCTTCAACCCGCTCCAGGACAAGCGGCATCTGGCGCAGCGTTGCCGGTGACACCCCTGGTAACCAGATTACCCAGCGCGGGATATTATTGAGAAACTCACGCGCACTGATGAAAGGCTTTATCACCGTAGCAGCTTGAGGTTCACGACGGACAATCTCCTGGTATTCGTCGTCTGTCAGGAGGAAGTACCCGCCATCTGTTGGCTTGTTCCCGTACATGATCCGCGGAACATGGCTAATCGGGTTGGATCGGTTCATGATCAATACATCATCCGCATTGACCAGATAGGGATTGATGTTCTTCGCCGTGGATTCGATCGGCTCCCCCCGGACCGAGGCGTAGTCGAACAGGCGCTTTGTTGGACGGTCGAACTTTGCGAATCCGATGACGACACAGTAAACAGCGGCGATCCCTTTAGCTTCGTTGATCCACTTGAAGGTCCGGTGGGCAAAGTTGATCCGTGCTCCCATATAGAGTAATTGTTCCCAGAGGATACTGGCCTGCTCACCCTGGGTAATCGAGTTTGTCGATACGAATGCAATCTCGATCCGGTGTGATCCGACGTACTGCAGTGCTTTGACGTACCAGTTCGCCACGAAATCCAGCACGCCGGCCGCCTGAATCATTCTCATCACTTCCATTTGCTCACGCTTCTGCGTTGCGCTCTGCAGGTGATGACCCAGGAAGGGCGGGTTACCCAAGACGTACGTGACCCTTGCCGCCGGGACAACATCCTCCCAATCAGTGGTCAGGGCGTTGGTATTCCGGATGTTGGCGCTCGTCGTCAGCGGCAGGCGGGTGTAGGTCTGACCGAAGAGACGGGATGCTTCCAGGTTCATCTGGTGGTCGGTCAGCCAGAGCGCCGTCTGGGCGATCCGGCTCGGGAACTCCTCGATTTCGATACCGTGCATCTGGTCGACGTTCACCCCGATCTGGAGCGTGACATCGACCGAGAGCTGATTGGGGTGGAGGTCCTTGATCACCTTATGCTCCAGCCGACGGAGCTCCCGATAGGTAATCACGAGGAAGTTGCCGCAGCCGCAGGCCGGGTCCAGCACATTGATGGTCGCCAGCTTCTGGTGGAAGCGGCGGAGCTGGGTCGGGCTGGTCCGGACTCGAGCGTACTCGTCGTAGAGCGAGTCCAGGAACAGCGGCTTGATCACTCGGAGGATGTTGCGCTCGCTGGTGTAGTGAGCACCAAGGTTGCGGCGCTCCGTCTCGTCCATCACGCCCTGGAACATGGCGCCGAAGATGGCCGGCGAGACGGTGCTCCAGTCCAGCTTCATCACGCCTAGCAGCTCCCTGCGCATAGCGCTGGAGCACGCCGGGGTGCGGATCGTCCCGGCGAACAGGCCGCCGTTGATGTAGGGGAAGGCCTGCAGATCCTGGTCGAGGGTGGTCTGGCGCTGGTCCTCGGGCGTGTCCAGCACCTGGAACAGCTCGTTGAGCCGCGAGCCGAGATCGGACCCGTCAATGCTGGTCCGATTCTTAATGTAGCGCTCGAAGGTCCCGCGCTCGAAGATCCGGGCGTCGTCGGCGAACAGGCAGAACATGATCCGGACGAGCAGCAACTCCAGGTCGTGCCCCGTGTAGCGGCTGTCGCGCAACTGGTTGTGGAGCCGCGCCATGCCTTCGGCAGCATCGCGGTTAACAGGGTCTTCCTCGGTCACCGTCTGGCTGCTGTCTTCGATCAGAAAGCCGAACAGTTCCACCCGCTTCGGCAGGTCGGCCAACGGGAAGCGGGCGCGCTTCTGGGTCGCGAGTTCCAGCACATCGAGGTGCCCGAAGTCGCTGGTCACGATCATCCGGGGAAGGTCGTGGTCGGGCATCGTTGGCAAGTAGTCCAGCGCCTGGTCGCCGGCCTTGCCGAGGTCCTTGCCGCCCGACTTCTGCTCGGCGAGCAGCTTGCCCGGCCAGAACAGGTCAATGAACCCCTGCTTGTTGTTCCGCTTCTTGATGGCGTACTCGAAGAACGCGCCCTGCCGCCGCCGGTCGATCCCGTAGATGTCAAGAAACTCGGTCCAGAAACTCTGGCTCTCACCCCGCTCGTAGATCTCGCCCTGCCAGCGGTCGACGAAGACCTCGGCCCGGCTCTCGATCTCGTTCCAGCTGATCCGCGCCATTGCGTCTGTCCCTCTCCGGTTGATCAGCCCCGATTATCACCTGCCCCAACGATGTTCCGCGAGTTGCACCGACCTCCGACAACATGGCAGGAACGGAGACGGCCCCGACGAGTCATTCGTCGGGGCCGTCTCCATTCGTGTAATGGCTGACCGGACTAGCTGCTGACCGGCATCGACTTGAGCATGATCGTCGGCTTGCGCGGCTTGCGGATCGCCTCGGCCGCGATCCCGGACGCGACGCGCGCCGCGACCGCCGTGAACGCCGCCGCCGTCTGCGAGTCGGCGTGGGTGATCGTCACCGGCGTGCCCTCGTCGCCGCCCTCGCGGACGGTCTGCTCGATCGGCACCTCGCCGAGGAACGGCACGCCGTACTCGTCGGCCGTCCGCTGGCCACCGCCCTCGCCGAAGATCCGGTGGGTCTCGTGGCAGTTCGGGCAGATGAAGCCGGACATGTTCTCGATGATGCCCAGGACAGGCGTCTTCACCTCCTGGAACATCTTCAGCCCCTTGACCGCGTCGGCCAACGCCACGTCTTGCGGCGTCGTCACGATCACGGCGCCGGAAATCGGGATCTTCTGGACCAGGGTCAGCTGGACGTCACCCGTGCCCGGCGGCAGGTCGATGATCAGGTAGTCCAGCTGGCCCCACTCCACGTCGTTGAGGAACTGGTTGATCAGCTGGGTGACCAGTGGACCGCGCCAGATCAGCGCCCGCTGCGGATCCAGCAGGAAGCCGATGCTCATTACCCGGACGCCGTGCGCCTCCAAGGGGACGATCTTGCCGTTGTTCATCAGCGGCTTGTCATTGACGCCCATCATTAGCGGGATGCTCGGACCGTAGACATCGGCGTCCAGCAGGCCGACGCGTGCCCCGGCCCTGGCCAGCGTCACGGCGAGGTTGACGGCGACGGTCGACTTGCCGACGCCGCCCTTACCCGAGGCCACGGCGATGGTGTTCTTGACCCCCTGGATCGGCTGGGCGTCACTCCGCCCGGCGCCGGACGACCTGACCCGCGTTGTCCATGTCACCCGGACGTTGCCGGCGTTCGGTAGGGTCCCGATCGCCTCGCGAACCGCCGCCTCGACCTGCTCCTCGTACTGGTAGAGCGGGGCCATGCGCTCGATCGTCAGCGCAACGTCGCCGCCCGTGACGGTGACGTCGGCGACCATCCCGAGATCGACCAGACCGCGGTTGAGCGCGGGTTCCCGGACGGGGGCGAGGGCAGCGAGAACCTGGTCGCGGCCAAACGCGCCGCCAGAGGGAGTAGTGGTAGACATGACACTTCCTTGATGTTGGGATGGGGACACGAATCCGGGTGGCTGAGCATGTTTGCCCGTGCCACCCGGCTCGCGATGCTTCCCTTATGGTAGTCCAACACCCGCCGGCCCGTTTCGGCGGACCGTGCCGGACCAGGGTGATCAGCGGGGCCAGCCGAACCTCGGCCGGTCGCGCCGTGGCTTCCTCCGCCCGAGCGTCGGACGGTAGTACGGCTTGCCCTTTGGGCCGGTGATCTTCTGCTCGGACGCCTCGGCGATATTGCCACCCTCGCTGACATCGCCGGCGGCGCGGGCAAAGGCGTGGGGTAATTCCTCGTTCAGCCAGACCCTCGCGATTACCGGGATCGCCGCCGCCACCGGCAGCGCCAGCAACGCGCCAATCACGCCGAGCAGCGTCGTTCCGATCAGCACCGCGAGCAGGATCGCGAATGACGAGATCTGGAGCGTCCCCTGATAGACGCGGGGCACGATCACGTAGTTCTCGAGCTGCTGGTAGGCGATGTAGGCGATACCGACGATCAGCGCGGTCTCCCACGAGACCGTGAAGGCGAGCAGCACGGCCGGGATCGTGGCAATCGGCACGCCGATGATCGGGATGGCGTCGGCGAACGCCGCCACGATCGCAAGCAACAGCGGCTGGGGAACGTCCAGGATCGTCAGGGTCGCGAAGGCAAACACCCCGAACAGGGCCGACGTGATGAGCTGCCCGATGATGTACCCGGAGACGACATCGACCAGCGCCGGGATCAGCCGCTGGATCCGGTCCTGCTGCCGGCCAGCGAGGTCGCGGGTCAGCCAGCGCGTCATCCGTCCGCCCTCGAGCAGGATGTAGACGGCGAGGATCAGGACGATGAACGAGGTACTGATCGCCGAGATCGCCCCCTGGCCAACGTCGATCACGCCGCCGGCGATCGCACCCGGGTCCGATGGTCCGGAATCGGCGGCTTCGCTCACCTGATCGTAGAGGTCCGGATTCGTTCGCAGGAGTCGCTCGGCTTCCTCGACGTACCGCGGGAAGTCCTCGGCCAACTCACGCCCCTGCTCAACCAGCGGCTGGGCGATGACGAAGATCAGGCCGGCCAGCGCGCCAATGACGGTCAGGATGGTCAGCATGGTCGCGACGGCGCGTGACACGCCGTGCCCCACCATCCAGCGGATCGGCGGGTACATCGCGGCGGCCAGCAGCGCGGCGACGAACAGCTGGAGCAGGATCCCGTTGATCGTCCAGAGGAACCACAGCACCGCCAGCGTCGCAAGGACCTTGAAGATGGTCCGGGTCGGCAACTCGATCCGGGTGATCGTGACGACGGGTTCCGGGGCATTTGCCCGGACATGCTCCGGGATCTCCGGGTCTGGCTGGACGGCCTGCTCCGGGGGCTGCTGGGACATCTGGTCAACCCTCCCCGGTCAGGGCGGACCGGGCTCGCCCCGCGACCATCGCCGGGTAAGTGGACTATAGCGGACCAGCCGATTGCTCCGACATGGCTTCGCGACGGTCTCTGACGGGATCTCCCGTCCTGGCGAGGTCGCTGCTGTCGTCCCGCGCGAACAGCCATCGCTCCGGGTAGGATGTCGAGCGGACCGCACTGGTTGCGGGCACGCCCGGCCGACGCAGGCAACGGAGCCCTGATGAAGATCGTCGATATCCGCGCCACGACCGTCACCGTCCCGCTGGTGGCGCCGCTCCGGCATAGCGCCGGCGCCCACTGGGGCCGCTTCGTCCGGACCATCGTCGAGGTCGAAACCGACGACGGCCTGATCGGGCTGGGCGAACTCGGCGGCGGCGGCGAGAGTGCCGAGCGCGCCGTGACGGGGCTGAAGGCCCACCTCGCCGGCCATGATCCGTTTGATCTGGAGGCGATGCGGCTCAAAATCTGCAACCCGACCGCCTCCCTCTACAACAACCGCACCCAGCTCCACGCCGCGCTGGAGTTCGCCTGCCTGGACATCTGCGGGCAGCGGCTCGGCGTGCCCGTCCACGACCTGCTCGGCGGATCGCTGCGCGAAGAGGTGCCGTTCGCGTCGTACCTGTTCTTCCGCTACCCGGATCCGGCCACCAGCGCCGGGGAGGTCCGCACGCCCGACCAGCTCGTCGCCCACGCCCGCGACCTCAGGGAGCGCCACGGCTTCACGTCGCACAAGCTCAAGGGCGGCGTGTTCCACCCCGACTACGAGCTGGAGGCCTACCGCGCGGTCGCGACCGACAGCGCGCTGGCCGGCGACTCGTTCCGGTATGACCCCAACGGCGTCCTCAGCGTCAACGAGGCGGTCCGGTTCGGGCAGGCGATCGAGGACCTGCGCAACGACTTCTTCGAGGACCCGACCTGGGGTCTCAACGGGATGCGCCGGGTCCGCGACCTGGTCCGGATCCCGCTGGCGACCAACACGGTCGTCGTCAACTTCGAGCAGCTGGCCGCCAACGTCCTCAACCCCGCCGTCGACGTGATCCTGCTGGACACGACGTTCTGGGGCGGCATCCGGCCCTGCGTCAAGGCCGCCGGCGTCTGCGAGACATTCCAGCTCCCGGTTGCCGTCCATTCGTCCGGCGAGCTCGGGATCCAGCTGGCGACGATGCTCCATCTCGGCGCGACCATCCCGAACCTCTCCCACTCCGCCGACGCCCACTACCACGAGCTGACCGACGACATCATCACCGGGGGCAAGATGGCGTATCGCAACGGCGCGATCGCGGTCCCCCAGGGGCCGGGGCTGGGCGTGACGCTGGACCGCGACAAGGTCGCCCGCTACGCCGAGCTGTACCGCGAGCTCGGTCCCTATCCCTACGACCGTGACCCCGGCCGGCCGGACTGGTTCACCCACGTCCCCAACCGCGACTGGGCTGACCCGGCCGATGCCCGCGTCGTCCCGATGACCACTCCGCGCACCCGCTAGCTGATCCGGCACGACCGACCAACGGAGGACGAGACCATGCCGACCCGAGACGTTCCCGCACCGGACGCCCACCTGTACCGTATCCGCGACCTGCTGACCTCGCACATCGGTGGGACGCACGTGTCGGCAGGCGGCGCCGACGTCCACGTCGCCGCCCTCCCACTGCTGAAGCACGCCACCGGGCCGGACGATTCCGTCCAGGCCGTCCGCGTCATCGTCGCGTCAGAGGGACAGACCAGCGCCACGATTACCATCGCGGACGGATCCGGCTCTGCCATCGCAACGGCCGAGGTCACGGGGGGCCCGGTCGCCGGGACTACGCTGCTGTTCATCCCCGAGGCGACGGCCGAGACGCGCTACGGGATCACGGCGACGGTCGGTGGCGAGACGGCGAGCGGCGAACTGGTCGTCACGCCGCCCCGGAAGATGACGGTCCATCTCGTCCAGCACTCGCATTACGACGTCGGCTACACCGACCCGCAGGCGATCGTCAACGCCGCGCAGCTCCGGTACCTGGACGCGGCGCTGGCGATGGTCCGGCAGACAAGCGACTGGCCGGAAGCGAGCCGGTTCCGGTGGGTCGTGGAGGTCACGCTGCCGCTCCGGCACTGGCTGGCGGTCCGGCCGCGGGCGATCCGCGAGGCGTTCATCGACGCCGTCCGGGCCGGGCAGATCGAGGTCAACGCGCTTTCGATGAACATGCACACCGAGGCGTACAGCATCGACGAGCTGGCCCGGCAATTGGCCTTTGCCGACGAGCTGCGCCACGAGCACGGACTGACGATCGACGCGGCCACCCAGACCGACGTCCCCGGCGCGACGCAGGGCCTGGTCAGCCTGCTCGCCGACGCCGGCATCCGCTACCTCGCCGTCGCCCACAACTACGCCGGTCGCTCGGTCCCCCATCTCGTCGGAGGGCAGGACCTGGAGCGACCGTTCTGGTGGCGGGCGCCCGACGGTGGCCGCGTCCTGACGTGGTTCTCCGATTCCCCCAACCTCACCTACACGCAGGGCAATATCCTGGGCTTTACACACAGCTACGACACCGTGGCGGAGAACCTCCCGGAATTCCTTGCCTCGCTCGCCCGCAACCCTTTCCCGATCGGGCCGTTCGCGGACGCTCCCGATCTCGCGACCACCCGGCTTGGCTCCGGCTACGACTTCCTGAACTGGACCGGCACGGCAAAACCCTTCCCTATCACCCGGAAGCCGTACCCGCACGACGTCGTTCACATCCGCGTCCAGGGCGCGACGTCTGACAACGCCCCGCCGAACCTGCTCCCGGCGACGATCGTCCGCGAGTGGAACGAGCAATGGGCCTGGCCCCGGCTCCGGACCAGCACCAACGGCGACTTCTTCCGCCATATGGAGCAGGACCACGGCGACGCGTTCCCCGAGTACGCCGGCGACTGGACCGACTGGTGGGCCGACGGGATCGGCTCGGCCGCGCGGGCGATGGGCGTGAACCGGCGAGGGCAGTCAGACGTCCGGACGGGCCAGACGCTCCACACCCTCGCCGCCACGCTGACGCCCGACGCCACGGACTACGACGCCGGCCCGGACATCGACGCGACCTATGACGACCTCGCGCTGTTCGACGAGCACACCTGGGGGGCGGCCAACCCCTGGGATGACCGCCTCGACGGTCCATCGTCCGGCGGCCTGGAGTGGACGTGGAAAGAGAACTGCGCCCACCGCGGTGGCGAGCGCGCCGCCGCCCTGGTCGCCTCCGGCGTCGCCCGCCTTGCCACCCTCGCGGCACCCGGCCCCCGGACGGACGCCCAGAGAGCAGATGGCGACATCACGCTCGCCATCTTCAATCCCTCCGGCCACGCCCGCACGGACTTTGCCCGCACGCTGATCCCGACGACTGCCATCCCGGACGGAGTGGCGTTCACGGTCGTCGACGACGAAACCGGGCAGCTTGTCCCCGCCGTCACCGAGCCGGAACCCGTGGCCCGAACCCGGCCGACCGGGGTCTGGCTGACGCTGCTCGCCACCGACATCCCGCCACTGGGTTACCGTCGCTACCGCCTGGTCCCGACCGGTGGTGAGCGCATCGACGCGGGCGCCGGGATCGACCCGGCCCTCGACCCGCACCGGCTGGAGAGCCCTCACCTGTCGCTCGATATCGATCCGGACGGCGCCTTCATCGGCCGGCTGGCGACCGCCGACGGCCGTTCGCTCATGGACGATGGCGCGCCGTTCGGCCTGAACGAGATCATTCGCGAGCGCTACACCACCGCGCCGGGCTTCAACCACCACTCCAACTTCACCGTCGCCGACGGCAATCGGCTGCTGGGTGGCCGGACGACCGTCCGCCACGCGACGGTGATCGCCCGCGAGCGCACCGCCCTCTGGGACCGCGTGACGTGGCGGGCCAGCGGCGAGGGGCTGGACTGGGTCGAGGCGACCATCACGCTCCCCCACCACGCCGCCCGCGTCGACATCGTCAACCGGATCCACAAGCCATCCACACCGGAGAAGGAGAGTCTGTACGTCGCATTCCCGTTCGCGGGCGACGAGCCGACCGTCCGGTTCGAGATCACTGGCGGACAGGCCGGACCTGGCACGCCGCACGTCCCCGGCGCCGCCCACTACTTCCGCACCATCCGCCATCACGCCACGGTCGACTCGGCCGGCCAGCCCCCGATCGCGTGGGCCACGACGGAGGCACCGCTGGTGCAGCCGGAGACCATCGTCATCCCCTACGTCCCGTTCCCGCCGGCCCTCTCCGACACGGCCCGCCGGCCGGGGACGATCTACTCGTGGGCGCTCAACAACCTCTGGGATACCAACTTCCCCGACCGGCAGGGCGGCGAGATGACGTTCTCCTACTTCATCGCGACTGATGCCGACCGGCCCGTCGCCGAACTCGGCCGCGACACCGGCGCGATCGCGTCGCAGCCGCTGGTCGGGATCGTCTCCGACCCGTCCCTGCCCGCCCCGGGCGGCCCTGCCCTGCCGTCCTCCGGCTCCTTCCTCCGGATCATGGGGGCGGAAGTCGTGGTCACGCACCTCGCCCGGTCGCGGCGCGGTCACGACCTGGTCGCCTTCATCGAATCCTCCGCGGCGGAGGCGACGACCGTCGCGCTCGAACCCGGCCTGCTCCCGGTCCGGGCGGCGTGGCTGGGGACGTTCCTGGAGCGCGACCTCACCCCGGTCGACCTGGTCGATGGCCGCGCAACCTTCACCGTCCCCGCCGGTGCCCTCGTCACCCTCTCGCTCGACCTCGAATCGCCGGAGCGCTCATGACCGCCTCGACCCCCCGGACGCTCGCTCCCACCAGGCTCGATCCACTGCCGCTCGGCGCAATCCGCCCGGCGGGCTGGCTGCTGGACACGCTCCGCACGCAGGCCGACGGCATGTCGGGGCACCTGGACGAGTTCTGGCCGGACATCGCCGACAGCGGCTGGATCGGCGGCGACCGGGAGGGGTGGGAACGGGGACCGTACTGGCTGGATGGTCTCGTTCCCCTGGCGTTCCTGCTGGAGGACGACCGGCTGATCGGCAAGGTCTGCCGCTGGGTGGACTACATCCTCGACGGCCAGCACGCGGACGGCTGGCTGGGTCCGACCTACCACCGGTACCCCGACCCGCCCGCGATCCTGCCGCCCGCCGCCCGGACGCATTCACCGCTGGAGTTCGAACCCTGGCCGCAGGCGATCCTCGCCAAGGCGCTGATCCAGTTCCACGAGGCGACCGGTGACGAGCGGGTCATCCCGGCGCTGACCCGGCTCTACGCGAAAATCGCCGACCTGATCACGACCCAGCCGCTGGAATCCTGGGCCCGGTTCCGCTGGATGGAGTTCCTCGTCGGGATTCACTGGCTGTTCGAGCGCACCGGTGACACGACGCTGCTCCGGCTCGCCGTCCAGCTCCGCGAGCAGGGCTTTGACTGGACGGCCCATTACAGCGACTTCCCCTACCGGGAGCGGCTGACGGAGGAGCAGTGCGACCTGCCAGGTCACGGCCCGAACAACGCGATGGCGATCAAGGCGCCGGCCGTCTGGTCGCGCCAGTCGCACGACCCGGCGGACCTTGCCTTCGCCGACCGGATCATCGACGAACTGGACCGCTACCACGGGCAGGCAACCGGGATGTTCACCAGCGACGAGCACCTCGCCGGGCGCTCACCGTCGCAGGGAGCGGAACTGTGCGCCGTCGTGGAGTATCTCTACGCGCTGGAGCAGCTCATCTCGATCGGCGGGCGGCCCGACCACGTCGACCGCTGGGAGCGGCTGGCGTACAACGCGCTGTCCGCACCGTTCAGCCCGGACATGTGGACCCACCAGTACGACCAGCAGGTCAACCAGGTCGCCTGCCACGTCGTCGAGGACCGGATCTACACCAGTAACGGCCCGGACGCGAACCTCTACGGGCTGGAGCCGCACTTCGGCTGCTGCACGGCCAACATGCACCAGGGCTGGCCCAAGGTCGCCACCCATCTCTGGATGCGCACCCGCGACGGCGGGCTGGCCGCGATCGGCTGGGCTCCCTGCGTCGTCGAGACGTCGATCGATGGTGGGCCCGTCCGGGTCAGCGTCGCGACCGACTACCCGTTCGACGAGACGATCACGATCACGATCGACGGCCCGGCCACCGGGATGCCGCTGGACCTCCGGATTCCCGGCTGGGCGACGGGTGCGACCGTCCGGATGAATCATGGTGACCCGATCGCAGCCGCGCCCGGCACCTTCCATCGCGTGACCGTGACGGGACCGTGCCGGATCACGCTCCACCTGCCGATGCCCGTCCGGGCCGAGCGGCGCTCACCCGGCAGTGTCGCGCTGTACAGCGGTCCGCTCCTGCTGGCCCATGCGCCCGCGTCCCGCTGGGACAAGATCATCGCCCGCGAGACGGTCGACGACTGGGCGGTCCTGCCGACCGCGCCCTGGAATTACGCGCTCGTGCCGGTGGACTGGTCGGCGCTCCCTGTACGCCGGACGGCGACCGTCCCGGGAACGTCACCGTGGTCACGCGACGACGCGCCAGTCAGAGTCATGGTCCCGGCCCGCCGCCTGTCCAGCTGGGAGATGGTCCGTGGCGCCGCAGGACCCATCCCGGAATGTCCTGTGGAGGATGACTCGCCGGAGGAGTTGATCGAACTGCTGCCGTTTGGCTGCACCGACATCCGGGTCGGCGAGTTCCCATTTTCGAATTCAAATCCGTCCCGGTTGATCAGAACTCGCGTCAATGTCTAGAATTTGTAGTATATGCTACATCCTCAAGATGCCTTATCATCAATAGCTTGTACGTAATACAAGGTGAGCCTATGGCGCTAGGTTTGCCTGGCGCTGCGCATTTCCGGCAAGCAGAGACATCCAGGTCCGATCGCGACCTCGCAGCTTGGTCTCCCCCTATTAGGGGACAAGACGGCGGTCGACACCTCGGTGCAGGACTTCCTCGCCGGCAACGTGGACATCGGCGCGGCGGACTACCTCAACCAGCAGGTGATCGCCAGCCAGACCGACCAGGTCAGTACCTGGGATTACCCGGACCTCAACCCGCGCGCTCCGCTTCGACGTGGACTCGCCGACCGACATGTTTGCCACGCCATATCCAACCACTGGTTGGGCGGGATGCAGCTGGACTCGTACCAGCTGTACGACGAGCACCACTCCCGCAATCGCCGGCCGATCGGGACGCGGACGAACGTCGGCAACCCGCAGCGGCTCCAGAGCACCGAGCTGGACGCCCTGATCGACCAGCTGGAGCAGATGTCCTCAACGATCCGGCCAACCGGCCAACCTTCGACCTCTGAATGGGCGAGGTGCCATACCTGCCGACCTGCCAGACGCTCTACCCACAGCTGTTCAACATCACGTACGTGAGTGGCTGGACGACGGCCGAAAAGCCGGGGCGGCCTTCTGAACTGGTGGGATCACTTCATGTTCACCATCGGCGGCGTGCATGCCTCGGGCGAGCAGTAGGTCCCGACACCCTGGAGCCGCGGGAGGAGAGGGCGCCGTTGTTCTCTCCTTCCGCGGCGTCCCCATCCCGTCGGACCGGGGGTCACCTCCGGTCTTCGACCTGAGCCACGGAGACCGCCATGCCCATCCAGGCACCGTCGATGACCCCGACGTCGTCGCGCTCCGTCAACCCGAAGGACGATCCCGATTCACAGCGCGCTGTCAAGGAGAACCGCCCACCGATGGAGAAGGTCGACGGCCCGAACGTCGCCTGCTTCCTCTTTGCAGGGACGGGCGCGACCACGCTCCCGAAAACCCCGGCGGCCGCGGCAATGAATGGCGCCGGGTTTGGCGAGGCGGCGGAGTAGCCGGGCACCCCTCGTGGTGACCGGCGCTGCCGGGCGATCACGGGGCGGTCAGAGGAATGGTCATGGGGTGTCTGGTTGACCCGGGAGACAACCCGTCCCCAGGAACCCGAGTCCAAGGCCCGGCAACGGTCTGGGTAGTGGTCACTTTCCCAGGCCCCCTTCCTTGCCAACTGTCACCCCACCTTCCACCCGCGATCAGCACCGCGGCGGCTTCCAGAAGCCACCTTTACTACCCTGTCGCCCGACCTTGCCCGTCCGTCGTACAGTTCGCACGATTCCGACGCGCCGCACATCCGCGGATCGCAATGACGACGACATGCCCCTGGACGCGAGGTCTCAGGCACGGGAGACGGACCGAGCGTGGAGCACACCACCGTCAACGGGCGATACCGGATCGATTCGCGGCTGGGCGATGGCGGGATGGCCGAGGTGTTTCTCGGGCACGATCTGCTGCTCAACCGCCCGGTCGCCGTCAAGGTCCTGCGGCAGCAATTCGCCCAGGACGTCAACGTCCGGATCCGGTTCGAGCGCGAGGCGCAGGCCGCGGCGAACTTCTCCCATGCCCACATCGTCGAGGTCTACGACGTCGGGGAGCAGGACCAGATCCCCTACATCGTCATGGAGTACGTCCAGGGCGAGACACTCAAGCAGGTCATCGACGACGAGGGGCCGTTCGACGCCGACGACGTCTCGGCCCTGCTCGAGCAGATCGGCTCGGCGCTGGACTATGCCCACGCCCGTGGGGTGGTCCACCGCGACGTCAAGCCGCAGAACATCCTCGTGGACGCCGACGGCCTGGCCAAGGTCACCGACTTCGGCATCGCCAAGGCCGTCACCGATTCCAACCTGACCGAGACCGGGACCGGGATCGGGACCGTCCATTACCTGTCGCCGGAGCAGGCCAACGGGCTGATGGCCACGCCCTCCTCCGACGTCTACTCGCTCGGCGTCGTCGCCTTTGAGATGCTCACCCAGGCGCTGCCGTTCGACGCGGAGTCGCCCGTCGCCGTTGCGGTCGCCCACACGAGGGACGAGCCGCCCCGGCCCTCGACTCTGGAGCCGACCATCACCGGCGCGGTCGACGCGATCGTGCTGCGGGCGCTGGAGAAGGACCCGACCAGGCGGTACCGGACGGCCGGTGAGTTCGCCGCGGCGATGTCCGACTGGAAGCACTATCGCGCGCCGACCCGACCACGGGCACGACCGGGGGACGGGACCGGTACTGTCGGTCCCCGTGGTCCGGTCCACCCCCTTGACCCGGACGCGACGGTCGCGATCCCGGCCCAGTCCAACCACGCCGCCTACGCGCCGTCGACCGCCCCGCCCCGCCCCGTCGGGCCACCGCCCGTTGCCCCGGCACCCGTCATGGCCGGAGGACCAGCGTCAGCCGCACGACGTGACGACACCCGGAACGACCTCGGCTGCGGGTCGTGGGTGACCGGAATCATCGTGTCCGTCCTGCTGGTCGGGCTGATCGTCATTGGCGCCTGGTTCTCCGACGGAATCCCTGACAACCTGCCGACCTTCGGCTTCGGGCAGGAGCGATCGGACGACGACGTAGTCGCTCCGGGCGCCTCAGCCGGCGCCAGTGCCCCGGCACCTGGCGCCGGTCCGAACGACGGCCCGACCGAGACGCCCGTCACGACCATCACCGCGCCCGATGTCGTCGGGATGGATGTCGAGTCAGCCCGCGCGACCCTGGAAGAGCAGGGGCTGGCGCTCCAGGTTTCCAGCGAGCGCCGCTTCAGTTCGACCATCCAGGTCGAATCCGTCGCCCAGCAGGATCCCCCGTCCGGTGCCGAGGTCGACAGCGGCGGGATCGTCACGGTGATCCTGAGCAGTGGCCCGGCCGAAGTGGATATCGACGCGCTGAACGTCGTAGGTATCCCGGCGGACGACGCCCGGGTGACGCTCGAGGAGCAGGGACTGCGCGTCGTGCGAGCCGAGGTCGGCAGCACGACGGTCCCCGAGGGATCCGTCGCCGAGATCGAGCCGCAGGACAGCGTTCCGGCCGGCTCGGAGGTGACGATCTTCGTCTCGCAAGGTGACCGGATCCTGCTGCCGGTGACGACATTCGGGCAGCCGGTGGATCAGGCCACGTCAGACCTGACCGCGGCCGGGTTCATCATCTCCGGGACCGCGTCGGCCACCCGCGCGGCGATCGAAGCGGCGGGTGTTGACCTCGCGGCGGCCGGGATCGAAGATGGCGATGTCGTCGGCGTGCAGAACTCCGACCAGACGGCCTCATTCGGCGTCTGGCTGCCGCCCGGCACGGAGCTGACCCTGGTCGTCTACGACGCGTCCCGCGACGCCGAGGCCCGGAACGATGCCGAGGGTGCCGCTCGCCAGCACCACAACCCGATCGTCCGCCGCACCTGACGTCCCGCCCTCTCCCGGGTGGCGGTCACTCGCTGACGCTTCATGGGCGACAGCGGGACCACCGACCCGCCCGGACGACGACGCTCCGGCCTCTGGGCATCTCCCCGAAGACGAAGCCCCCCGACGGCCGAGTGACCCATCAGCCATTGGCTTGCGGTCACAGCCCCGCATAACATGGGTCGTATGGGTCGCGCTGACCGGGTTCGTCCTGTCGCTCGCGCTGACGACTGCCTGGCTGGAGTCAAGGGCGGCGGACCTGGTCACCCCGCGGGTGACGTTGCTGGGCAGTGGGTCGTCGCTGTCGGTCCTGGTCACGGCCGGCACCGCGCGGGTGCTGCTGGCGGCAGGTGACGACCCGGCGGCCGCGTCTCGCGCGCTCGGGACGGCGCTGGCCGGTGGCAGTCAGCGGATCGATCTGCTTGTGGTCGGCGCGACCGACGCGGGGCTGGCCGTTCCGGCGGCGTGGGTAAACAATGGCCGGGCCCGTGAGACGGTCCGGATCGGCGACGCTCACCCGGGTCGGCAGACTGGCGACCTTCCCCATAGCCTCGCCCAGCTGCCGTCCGACGCCCGGCTCGAGGTCGCGCCCGGCGTCACGATCGAGATCCTGACCGTCCAGATTCCCGGCGAGCAGCGCGGCGACTTCGACCTCGCCTGGCGAGCCATCGTCCGCTCGGGCCAGTCGACCGTGACGATCCTGTCCGATACCAGGCACGCGGCGGAGTTCGACGCGTCGCCATCGACGGGCATCCTCGTGGCGCTGCGGGGCGATGATTTCGGCCCCACGATCCCCGGTCCGGCCGGAGCCCTCGTCGTCAGCGCTCATGACGTCGAGGGCAGCGAAATCCGTGCCGGGCTCCCACCGTTGCTCGACCGCGAGTTGCCGGTGATCCGGGTCCACGACGGCCTCGCCGTCTCGCTCCGCCTGGCGCCCGAGGGCGCCGCACTACCGTCGGAGGACGTCGTGCTGGTTGGCCCGGGGGTCTGATGCCCGGGTTTCCCTAGGCTCCCCCTACCCCACCGCCAGCCGGGCGTGGATCAGCGCGACCTCGTTCCGCCGGGTCCCCGCCGTCGATACCGCGTTGGCAAATTCCCCGACGGTCTGGCACCGGACGGACCAGCCGCCACCGATGACGTCGGTCAGATGCCGTGGGTCCCAGTCCCCGGTGGCGCCGTGATCATCGCCGAGTGCGATCACGATCGGCGCGAGGCCAAGCCGGCGGGCAGTCGACAGCTCCCAGCCGTTCCGGGCCAGCGCCGCGACCTCTACCAGGACGACCGTCCGCAGTTCGGGCTCGGCGAGTCCCACGCCGATGCTGCCGGGAATGGCGAAGCCGCGCCCGCCATACGATGCCGGTGACATGAATTCGCTACAGAGCTGGACCGGCAGGTCCGCCACCGTCAGGAGCGCCGCGCCGGCGTCGGCGACGATCACCATCTCGTCGGTCAACGCCTGGGCCAGCGTCGCGAAGACGCCGTCACGGGTCAGTGGCGTCTCGTCATTGGGAACGACCGGCGCGGACACCCTGGCGCCGGGCATCGCCGGCAGCACGCGCCGCTCCATTTCGACAGCGACGAGCCCGCTGACGAAGTCGGTCAGCGTGATGCCATCGTAGCGGCGGTGACCAACCTGGATCCGGTCGGCGGTCGCGATCAGGCGACGGCCCGGGTCGATCGGCGGCGGGTCACCTCCGGGGGACAGGTCCATCCCACGGGCACCGAGCAGGAGCAGTCCGTCGCTCTCCTCGACCAGCCGCCGGACCGCGGAGTGGCTTTCATCCGGCGCGTAGATCCCCATGAAGCCGGGGACGTGCTCACCGATGACGGACTTGCCCAGCAGCGTCGTCGCGGCCGGGATCCCGGACGTCGCCATGAACTGGAGCACGGCGTTCTGGAGGTTGAACCGCTGGATCTCGACGCCGATCAGGATCACGGGGTGGGCGGCATCCCGGATCATCGCGACAGCGTCGGCAATCGCGGCGGTGAGGACCGCCGGGTCGGACACCGTCCGGGCGGCCAGCGGCGCAGGCATCGGCGTGGTCGTGACGGACAGCGTGCTTGCCGAGACTTCCAGGTAGACGGGCTGCTTGCGGGCCGTCATCAGCATCAGTCCCTGCTCGATCTCACGGCAGGCGATGTCCGGCGCGTCCAGCGTGATCGCAGAGGCCACGACCGGCTCGAAGGCGCGGCGCTGCGGGGGAACGGCCGCCGGGTTGAACGCGGCCGTGCTCAGCAGCGGATGAAAGCGCCAGTCGGTCCGGTCAGGGATCTCAGCGATGACAAGCAACGGTGATCGCTCGGCGTGGGCCTGAGCGGCGGCATTGATCAACGACAGCCCGGAGGCACCGTAGCCCGCCAGTGCCACGCCGATGCCTCGCATCCGGCCGTAGGCATCAGCGGCGACACCAGCCTCCGCATCGTCGCTCATCCGGACGACGTCGATGCCGGCGCTGTCCATCGTCGCGGCGAGGGTCGGCGGCGCGACAGGCCCGGTAAAGACATGGCGAACGCCAAGGGCATAGAGACGGTCAGCGAGGTAGTCGCCAATCCGTACCATGGCCGGAATGTTCTCAGCGAAGGCGGAGGTGGGTACGAGATCGGCCATGCCGGGGCAACTCCCGTGACACTGGGGCCGCGGGTCGCGGGCTGCTACGCCGGCGGCATCGAATTCAGGTCTCGTCGGGATGGTACCACCGACCGTCCGCCGACCGTGATGGATCGCTGGGCAGGGTCAGGCGCGGCGGGGCGCGGCGTCGTCACCGCGTTCGGCGGCGTCGAGGGAGGCCTGGTCAGGTGAGCCGGAGGCGTCGACCGGCGGTGTCGCGTCCGCCGGAGAGCCATCGGCTGTCGGGGTCCCGTCGCCTGAGTTGCCGCGCCGGGCCGACCGGTCGTTCCGGTCCGGCGTGATCCTCGGGTCGGCCATCCCCGACGCGATCCGGAGCCACTCGCCGATCGACGACTGGGACGAATCACCGTCGCGGGCCCTGCTCCGCGAGGGCGCGGGCGCTTCGTCGGCACCGTCGTCGGAGTCGGCACCATCCGGTTGCCCAGTAGTTTCCCCGGATGACGCCGGCCGGGCATCCCGCGCCCGGCCAGGAGTGGCTCGCCCACCGGGCGGGCGGGCGCTGCTGGGCCCCTCGCCCCCGGACCTGCCGGAGTCCGGCACGCCCATCGCGCGGCCTCCGCGGTCGCGGAGATCAATGGGCAGGGACTGGGCAAACATCTCGGCCACCGTCGTCCGGCGCGACGGCTCTCCGGCCCCGGTCGTCGGTCCGATGCGCGAGAGCGCGGTGCGGAACCGGCTGGGTTCGGGATCCGGCTCGACCTTGCCGGCATCGGCATGGTGGGGCACATTGACGGGCCGCTGCCTGGGCGCGACGGGCCAGGAGCTGTAGGACTGGACGGCAGGACGGCGGATGTCGGTCCGGGAGGGCTCTGCCTCGAGTGGCTCGGGACGGGCAGTGAAGACCGTCCGGCGGCCGGGCACGTAGGTCGGGTCATAGACATTGCCGACGGCGGCGTTGACCCAGAGCACCGTGCCGAGCAGCCCGGCCACGATCAACGCGATGCCCAGCAGCAGTGCGCCCTGGTGGTCGATCATTGCCTGGGTGAGCAGCCCACGCTCGATCAGGGGCATCGGGTCGGCGCCGTCGAGCTGGCGGCCGTAGATACCGAGCGCGAGGGTCAGGAACAGGACGCCATTCAGCCAGGCGAGCACTGCCCCGGCGATCCGGCCGTCCGCCTCGGGTCGTGGCAGTCCCATCAGCGAACCGCCGAGGTGTCCGATCCCGGCACCGACCACCAGCAGCGCGCAGGCGACGACGAAGCTCATCGCGTCGGGCGAGGTCCCGGTCAGCGATGCGAGGCCGCCACCCCAGGCGCCGGCCCACTCCGTCGATACGGCCCAACCCAACAGGATGCCGCCCCCGACAACGACCTCATGGGGGCCACCGCGCCAGAGGCCGAGCGGGATCAGCATCGCCGGGACAAGGAAGATCAGCAGATCTAGGAGCAGGGCTGCGGCCATCGGCGCATGGCCTCCGGGTTCGCGGGCTGGAGCCTGGACCCGTCCCGGTTCACCGGGAGGGGCGCGGGGCGGTGCGGTCCGGCCCGCCGCGGGGGAATGGTCCGGAGTCTAGCACGCACCCTGGCCCACTCCGGCGTGGGCTACGAGGTGCATTCCCGCATCCGGTGTCGCGCGTCACGCCCTAGGTGAATCGCTCGGTCAGATGGACGGTCACTTCCGAGCCGGTCTGGTCCTTCCCGATCCGCTTGCGAAGTGCGGTGTTGATCGGCATCAGGTGCGGGCCTTTCCCGGACGGCATCAGCGTCACGTTGAATGGATGACCATCGATGCTGCCGCCGACCTTGACCGCCTTGCGCGTCCCGAGGACCTCGTCGGACCCGGGCACGTCGACGATGGTCCACCCCCCGATCGACTCGTCCCGGTAGAGCGTCCCGGTGAACGGCAGATCGATCGCCGTCCCCACCTTCTCGACCATGGCCTGATCCTCCCTGTGCACTGATAGACCGATTGTCCTGTGCACCCAGCGTAGCGGGACATCGCGGCGACGTCACTGAAACCGCGCCTGACGCCGGGGATTGCGCAATCCCGGAGAACCCCACCTCACGCGATCTGCGGTGGGTCCCGGTCTGTTGGATCCCTCCGCGTTCGGCCCGCTCGACGTGGTCGATTGTGCGATTCCGTCCCGGAAGCCCCTAATGAATTACAATAAGTATGTTTGGACGAGTCGTGCTCCCAGGAATGTCCGGGATGGCGGCGCACCGGTGGCCAGAACCAGTCGCGGATTTCCGCGCGGTGGCCCCGTTACGTCATTCGGTGCGCGATCCGGTGATGTGGCCGGTGGCACGGACGCCAGACACCGACAACCCGCTTCTCCCTGAGAGGAGGACGCCATCAGCGCGCCCACCACTTCCGGGTCAGCTGGATCAGGGTCGCGCGGATTCGACCGCGACTCCTGGAACGCTTCGGACCGGGCTGTTCGCCCGGGAACCGACGCTGCTCCCCCGCTGTCCTGGCATCGAATGGATCTTCACCTTCATACCCCGGCCTCGATCGACTATCAGCAGCCGGACGTCTCCGCTCTCCAGATCCTGCAGGCCGCCGAGGCCAAGGGGCTGGATATCATCGCCTTCACCGACCATAACTCGGTCCGTGGCTACGCCGACCTGTGGCGCGAGATCGAGGACCTCGAGCTCCTCGAATACCTCAAGCGGCTCCAGCCGGCCGAAGCCGACCGGCTCAATGAGTATCGTCGCCTGCTCGCCAGGATCCTCGTCCTCCCCGGCTTCGAGTTCACCGCTACCTTCGGGTTCCACATCCTCGCCATCTTCCCGGAGAGCACCTCCGTCCGGCTGATGGAGCACCTCCTGCTCTCGCTTGGGGTAGCAGAGGATCGGATGGGCTCGGGCGAGGTCGGCGCGACGACCGACGTCCTCAAGGCTTACGAAATCCTCGACGAGCATGGCGCGCTGGTCCTTGGCGCCCACGTCAATTCCACGCATGGCATCGCCATGCAAGGGCTCCGCTTCGGCGGGCAGACCAAGATCGCCTACACCCAGGACGAGCACCTGCACGGCCTGGAGGTGACGGACCTGATGGTCGGCGGTGGCCGGCGATCGACCGCCCGCTTCTTCAACGGGTCCAAGGCCGAGTACCCCCGCCGGATGCACTGCATCCAGGGATCGGACGCCCACCGCCTGACGACCGACCCGGTCCGCGAGACCAACCTCGGAATCGGTGACCGCCCGACCGAGGTCGAGCTACCGGAGGTGTCGTTCCGCGCGCTCAAGGACCTGTTCCTCAGCGACGAGTTCGACCGCATCCGTGGCTATGAGGGCGAGTCCGCCGCGGTCCAGGAGTTCCGGGAGGACCGAGCCGAGGGCAACGGGCCGGAGCAGTCGTTCCACGAGAGTCTGTCGACCAAGAAGACCGGCGTCAGCCATATCCTGCGCGACATCGTTGCCTTCGCCAATGGCGACGGCGGTACGATCTACGTCGGCGCCAGCGCCTTCGAGAAGCGTCCACTGGTCGGCGTCGACGATGTCGACGAGGCCGTCGCTGAGTTGCGCGAGGGGCTGGCCTCCCAGGTCACGCCCGTTCCGGAGATCGATGTCGAGCCGTTCGAGGCCGACGATAAGGATCTCCTGATCATCCGCGTCACGGCCGGGACGGAGAAGCCCTACGCGCTCGCGCCGGGCAACATCCTCGTCCGGGAGCTGGGCGAATCGGTCAACGCCTCCCGCGATCAGATCGTGACGATGGTCCGCGAGACGGCCCTCCGCGCCACCACCCCGGCTCCGGTCGAAGCGCCCCGGTCCGAACCGGCCCGGGCTGCCCGTCCGGCACCGGACGACGGGGAGCGCACCAGCCGGGATGGACGTGGGCGCCGGCGGGACAATACCCGGCACGACCCCCGTGCACCCGGTCGGGATGGCGGCCGCGACCGGTGGAACAACGCGGAAGAGCGGGCCGAGCCTGCCCGCAACGCCGCACCGGTCGAGTCTCGCGGAGACGGGCGGGACAACCGCCCCGCACCCCGTGGTGACCGTCGGCAGAGCCGGTACGGCGAAGCGCCCCGCTACGACGACCGTGTCGAGCGAGCCGACCGGAGCGACCAAGGTGACCGGACTGATCGGCTCGGCCGGCGCGGGCCCTACCGCCGCAACGAGCAGTACCGCGACGATCGGCCGTCGGACGACGGCGACCAGGGTCGCCAGGCGCGGGACACCCGTTGGACCGACACCGCACCGGAGTACGCCGATTCCCGGCAATACCCGTCCGACGCGAGCGACCAGGATCCCTACGCTCGCGCCCGCGATGAGCGTGCCCGGGCCAACCGGGCCCAGTACGAGGAACCGCAGGGTCGGGACGACCGTCGTGACGATCGCCGTGGTGATCCGTACGACGACCGTGATGACGCCGGGTTTGCCCCGGTGCCGACCCGTGCCCCCTTCTCGCTGGCCGTCGCGCCGGACCTGGCCCCGGACGGCGGCGAGGAGGAGCACATCTCCGCTCCACCGGATCGTGACGCGCCGACCAGCGGGGTCGAGATCCTTGCCTGGGCCGACATCCGGGGCATGCCCTACTTCACGGTCCATGACCTCCGCCACGAGGAGATCATCCGGAACGTCACCCCGGACACCGGTCGACGACTCTGGCGATACGCCATCGAGCAGTTCGACGACCTCGAGGCCGCACTGGCTGCTACCCGCTGGGATGGCGATTACGGCTTCGTCAAGAGTTACCGCCCACGTGGTGGCGAGCGCCGCTACAACATTGCTTACCGCGGCGGTGGTGACATCCGGGTGTTCTTCGGTGTATCCGACGAGGACCTGCCCGAAGGCTACCGCGCGGTGATCCCGGCCCGGACCCGGTAATTAACATCCGGAACCGCACGTCGGTCGACCAGGAGGCCATCCCGTTCCGGGATGGGCCTCCTGGCTTTTCACGATGACCTGGTCAGCCAGCGCACGCCTGCCAACCATGACCTACAACTCAACGATCGTTGTCTCCATTCATCGTCCGTCGTGTCAGCATCGGGGCTCCTCCGGTACGTCGTCGTTCGCTGGTCGTCACCTCGTCGACCATTGAAGAGGCCCGCCGCCGAGGCGACGGTCACCCGGCCCACGCTACACCGCGTGCGTCGCCAATCCTGGCCGCACCCCTCACCCCTCCGCCATTCGATTGGGCCGTCCGGGCCGGTGGCGGTCATCGTGCTGCTCCGGGCATGGGTGACGGGATTGGGCAGTGGTGGCGGAGGAGAGAGTGTTCGAGGGATTCACCGAGGAACTGATCGACACCGGAGACGCCCGGATCATGACCCGGCGAGGCGGTGATGGCCCGCCTGTCCTCCTGCTCCACGGGCATCCACGGACATCCGCGACGTGGCACCGCGTCGCGCCTCTGCTCGTTCATGCCGGACACACCGTCGTCTGCGCCGACCTGCGGGGCTACGGCCGATCCATCGGGCCCCTGCCGTCGCCGGATCATGCGGCGCACGCCAAGCGCGCGGTCGCCGGCGACATGATCCAGGTCATGGCGCACCTCGGACACGAGCGGTTCGCCCTTGTCGGCCACGATCGCGGCAGCTACGTCGCGCTGCGCCTGGCGCTCGACGCACCGGAGCGGGTCCGCGCACTCGCCCTGCTGGATTGCATCCCGATCTCCGAGCATCTGGACCGGATGAGCGCCGAATTCGCGACGCGCTGGTGGCACTGGTTCTTCTTCGCCCAGCCTGAAATCCCCGAGCGCGTGATCACCACCGACCCGGACGCGTGGTACCGCGGCGATTCCGAGCGGATGGGCGCGGCCAACTACGCCGAGTGGCGCGCCGCGACACGAAATCCAACGGTCATCCAGGCCATGCTCGAGGACTACCGGGCCGGCCTGACCATCGACGCCGACCACGAGCGCGCCGACCGTGCGGCGGGCCGGCGACTGACGATGCCACTACTGGTCCTCTGGTCGCTGCGTGATGACCTGGAGGACCTCTACGGCGACCCGCTCGTTATCTGGCGCGACTGGGCGACCGACGTGCGCGGTCACGGCATCGACTCAGGACACCACATGGCCGAGGAGGCACCCGGACCGCTCGCTGACGCCCTCATCAGGTTCTTCCGGGAGGTTGAGTCCAGGCGCTAACTTCATCCCGCGAACTCATCGCCTGTATATCCAGCAGACGAACTCCAGCGCCAACCGGATTGCCCCGTCATGACTCGCCACGCCGGAGCCGGGCCGATGTCGCGATGACGACGCGGATCTTCGGACCGTCCCCGGTCGCGGCGAGCAGGTAGCGGTAGCCGTCTTCGGCCCGGCTGTTGCCGTCCCGGTCGGTGTAGTCCCAGTGGACGTCCACACTGGCGACCCCGTCCGAGAGCCGCTCGATCGCGACGACATCGGGCACGGCGCCGACGAGTCCCTGCTCGGCATACCGCTCGGCGCTGCCATCGAACGCCGCAGCGACCTCGGCCACGTCGGCGATCGCCGTGCTGCGGCCGTCACCGACGATCAGTCCCGGCGCGACGTAGCAGGCCGCGATAGTCTCGGGTCGGCCGCTGGTGAGGGTCGCGCCGTAGTGCGAGAAGAAGTCACGGATCGCCGCGTCCGCAAGGGTGTCCATTGCCGCCCTCCCTGCTCCCACCATCGCATGCCTCCGGCCAGTGCCGCGGTGTGACGTCACCCCCGCAGCGAGACGAGGAGCGGTTGGCCCAAGCGTGCCGGAGTCCACGACTGGACGACGGCCGGCACCCCGAGTGACTCGTGCGCCACCCAGCGATCGACCGTTCGCCGATCGGGTCCATGCCCGTCGGGCCCATCTGCGAGGTCGGCGGCCAGCGCATCGAGGAGGTCCATCTGCTCAGGGCCGTGGACCGCATCCACGCCGCCCAGTCCCCACGTGTCCCAGAGCACGGAATCGCGCCGGTCCAGCGCCGCCAGGTCAGCCAGCAGGTTATGGATCAGGTACGGCCAGCCACGGAGGAACGGCTCCGGACGGGAAGGATCGACGCCGAATGTCTCCGGGTCCGCCGCCCCCGACCGGCACCGCTGCCAGGCCTCCGGCGCGACGAGGAAGCGGTCCCGTGGGATATCCAGCACATCGATCAGCAGCCCATCGGACGGGTCGATGTAGCCGGTCGCCAGGTTGGCATCGACGAGCCGCCAGCGCCCGGTCTCAGGGTCGTAGATCTCGGCAACGACGTGGTCGGCCGCCCAGCCCGGCATCAGGTACGTCGCGGACCCGACGCGGCTGCGCGCGGCGATCCTCCGCTGCCGCGCCATCGCGACCAGCAGGAGGGAGAAGTCCCGGCAGCAGCCGATCATGCGCTGGGCGGGTGTGCGCGGCGTCCCGAGCGGCCTGTCGTCGAGCGAGCGCAGCAACGCGAACATGTCCTCGGCGTAACGGGTATCTACCTCGCTGATCCGGCCGTCGTCGATCCCGTACTGCTCGAACTGGTCGCGCTGGAAGTAGTGGAAGACCAGCTGGTTGGCCGCGCGGTGCAGCGTCGCGAGATCGGTGGGTAGCGCGTCGATCCACCCGGCATGGTTGCCTGGATCACTCAGGCGCGAATGACTGCGATAGCGGGCGAGATCGTCCATCGGTGCTCCCCTGTCCCTTCACCTTGGCCAGATCCATCCCGTCCACATCGCAGGTCCATGGCGACGCGGGTCCGGCAGGTTCCCAGCGTACGGGTGGCCCCGAGGGCCGGGTCAAGACCGCGAGGTCGACCCGTTCGGATCGGCCTCGCGGCGCGGAGGTATCAGGTCCGGGGTAACAGCGGCCCGTCCGGGAATCAGCTTCCGGCGGGCGCCAGCTCGCGCTCTTCCAGCTGCCGCTCCGCTTCCGCCGCCTGTCCGGGACGGTAGTCTGGGCTCTGGTGGCGGAAGTAGGTGTTGAACAGGTGGGCGTAGTGGCCACCGCCCTGGAGCAACCCGCGGTGCGTCCCGTCCTCGATGATCCGCCCGTGATCCAGCACGATGATCCGGTCGGCTTCCTGGATGGTCGACAGGCGGTGAGCGATGACGATCGCCGTCCGTCCCTCCAGCGCCACATCCAGCGCTTCCTGGATCTGGGCCTCCGTCAGCGGGTCGACCGACGCCGTCGCCTCATCGAGGATCACGATCGCCGGGTCCTGCATGAGCAGGCGAGCCAGCGCGACCAACTGCCGCTGCCCGAGCGACAGCGACTTGCCCTCCTCCCCGACATCCGTCGCAATCCCGTCCGGCAGCACGTCCAGCCACTCGCCACCGGCGATCCGCTTCGCGACGGCCAGGACGTCCTCATCGGTCGCGTCGGGCCGCCCGTAGCGGATGTTGTCGGCGACGGTGCCGCTGAACAGGAACGGCACCTGGGTGACGACGCCAAGCCGCTGGCGATAGGACTCCAGGTTGAACTCGCGGACATCGTGGCCGTCGATCAGCATCCGACCGCCCTGGAACTCGTAGTAGCGGGCGATCAGCTTGCCGATCGAGGACTTGCCGGCGCCGGTGTGGCCGACGAAGGCGACCGTCTGCCCGGCGGGGATCGTGAACGAGAGACCGTCGAAGACCGTCTCCTGATCGCTGTAGCGGAAGACGAGGTTGTCGAAGGTGATCTCGCCCCGCAGCGCCGGGACCGGGCGATCACCGGTCTGCTGGACGGCCGGCTCGGCGTCGATCAGAGCGAAGACGCGCTCGCTGGCGGCAAGGCCGAGCTGAAACTGGCTCCAGAACGAGGCAATGCTGGTGATCGGTCCCCAGAAGATGGCGACAGCCTGGATGAACAGGTACCACTCGCCGTACGAGATCTCGCCGTCCAGCACGCGGTCGCCGCCGACCAGCAGGATCGCGAGCGTGCCCAGGCCGGAGATCGTGATCAGGATCGGAAAGATGCTCGTGAAGACGAACCCCTCCCGCAGGTTGATCCGGTACGACTGCTCGTTGGCTTCGGTGAACTCGGCGTAGAGGGCTCGCTCGCGCCGGAACGCCTTGGCGACACTGATCCCGGTCATCGATTCCTGGACCATGCTGTTCAGCCGCGCCGTCGAGCGCTGGGCCTGCTGGATGGTCCGGCGGGCGATCCGGCGGAATGCCAGCGCCGCCACGGCAACCAGGGGCGTGATCGACAGCGCGATCGCCCCGAGCAGCGGGTTGACCCAGATCAGCAGCCCGGCCAGGACCAGCACCATCAGGACCTGCGACATCAGGTCCAGGGTCAGGGTCGCGACCGATGCGAAGCTCTGGGTATCCGATGTGACACGCGAGACGATCTTGCCGGACGGGTACTGGTCGAAGAAGCTCATGTCGCGCTTCATCACCGCCCGGAACCCGTCCTTGCGGATCGCGAGGATGACGTCGCCGACGACGCGGGCGCTCAGCCACTGGCGGCAGAAGTTGAGGACCCAGACCAGGATCCCGCTGGCGAAGAGCGCCGCGACGATCGGCACGACGTCGGAGAACGCGACGGCGCTGCCATCCTCGCCCAGCCGGTCGATCACCGACGAGATCAGGAACGGGATGACCGCGCCGAGGACCGACGCGCTGAAGGCGAGCAGCGCCACGACGAGCATGGTCTTCCGGTGATCACGGAAGTAGGTGACGATCCGGCCGACGAGGTCCTTGTCTGAGTATTTGCGGTCGTAGTCTTCGGCTTCGAGCCCATCCATGAAGAAGCCCATGGTGGCTCACCTCCCCTGTAGTTGATCGTCGTGCCGAGTCCGGGACGTTGGTCACGAACCGTCTCGACGACTACGCCGCCGAATCGTAGCGGCTGAAGATGCGGGTGTAGATCGCGCAGCGGCCCATGAGTTCATCATGCGAGCCCTGGTCGACCAGCCGCCCGCCATCGAGGACGAGGATCCGGTCAGCCCAGCGGATCTGCGACAGCCGGTGGGTGATCATCAGCGTGGTCCGGCCGTGCTGGACCTTCTGAAGCGCCAGCTGGATCTCGTCCTCGGTCGCGCTGTCGATGGCGCTGGTCGCATCGTCGAGGATCAGGATCCGCGGGTCCGTCAGCAGCGCCCGGGCGATCGCCAGTCGCTGCCGCTGCCCACCGGACAGCGACACGCCACGCTCGCCGGTCTCCGTGTCGTAGCCGTCCTTGAACTGCCTGATGAACCCATCGGCCTGGGCGCCACGGGCCGCCTCGATGATGTCCTCCTCGGTCGTGCCCGGGGGCGCTCCGAACGCGATGTTGTCCCGGATGCTGCGGGAGAACAGGAAGATGTCCTGCTCGATCGCGCCGATCTGTGACCGGAGGGAGTCGAGATTCCACTCCCGGACATCGACCCCGTCGATCAGGATCCGCCCCTCTGTGACGTCGTAGGTCCGGTTGACGAGCTTGGTCAGGGTCGACTTGCCGGAGCCGGTCTGCCCGACGATGGCGACCGTCTGGCCAGGCTGGATCGTGAAGGACAGGTCCTCCAGCACGGGCCGGCCACCGTAGCCGAACGTGACCCCCTCGAAGGTGATCTCGCCCTCGACGCGGGCGGCATGGCCATCGACCCGCTCATCGAGCTCGGTGTCGGTCTGGATGATCTCGATGATGCGGCGGACGCCGGCGAAGCCCTGCTGGACCATGCTGATCGTCCAGATCGAGATCTCGGCCGGGAACCGGTAGGTCAGCATCAGGCCGAGAAAGGCGACCAGGCCGCCGGACGAAATCTCCCCTTCCGAGAACAGCCAGAACGCCTGCGCCGCGCCGATCGCCGTCGCGACCGCGAGGATCAGCAGCGGGTAGTACCGCGCCTGGAGCTGGCCGATCGCGACGGCAACGTTTCGGACGTCGGTGGCGCCCCGGAAGAACTTGCGCTCCTCCTGCCGCTCCTGCGCCGACGCCTTGACGGTCTCGATCCCGGAGACGGCCTCGTTCAGGGTCGCGTTGGTGCGGCCGAACACCTCGCGCTCCTGGATGACCAGCGGATTGAGCTGTCGCGCGTAGATAGCCAGCGTGATCCCGCCGAAGACGATGAAAAGCCCCGGCCCGAGCAGGAGCTCCGGGTTGATGAAGGCGATGGCCGCCGTCGCGAAGATCAAAGTCATGATGTTGTCGAGAAAGATCGAGGCGCCGGGGTCGTAGATGTTCCAGAAGGTCCGGATATCGTTGGTGCTCCGGGCCATCAGGTCGCCGATGCGCTGCTGGTTGTGGAACGTCTGGCTCTTACCCAGCAGCGATACGGTCAGCTCGGCCCGGGCCTCCTTCTGGACCCGCGCTCCCAGCACGCTGAACGAATAGGCTCCAACCACATCGGCCAGGTTGCCGGCTACTCCGACGACGAGCAGCAGCATGGCGATGCGGAACAGCCCCTCGAAGGAGCCGCCCGATGTCACTTCCTCGAAGGCGAGACCGATGATGATCGGCGTCCCGACGTTACGGGCCGTGGTCAGGATCACGCCGGTGACGGCAAGGAACAGCACCCACGGCGAGTGCCGGTTGTGCGACCACAGCCAGCGCAGGGTGCTGCGGTAGTCGTAGGGCGGCACGCCCTCGACGCGGAACTCCGCCAGGCGCTCCGGGGCCGCCGCTCCCGGCGGGGCAATACGCCGGGACTCATCGGCGACAGACGATCTGATCATCGAATCTCCTTCCCGTCACCCGGGCGACGGGTGAGACAACCATGCATCGAACACGAGCGGGATCGACGATGCGGTCGATCCCGGAGCCAGGTCAATCCGTGTCTTAATAGACCATTGGCGACCACGGCACCGGGCACACGCTGCTCGTTCCGCCTTACCGGTCAGGCCTGCGGAACCGAGATCAAGCCACGCCAACCGCGCCCTCCCCTGCCGGGAAGGACGAGGATAGGCACGCGAGCGGACAGGAGGCATCCGCAATGGCGGTCCTCCTGAACGGGACGCTCGGCGACGGGTGGGGCAAGGGAACGGGCTGGCGTGGTGTCAGCCGGGCGGCCCACAGGGCGCGGCGCGGAGGCCGCGGTTCGACGCTGTGACTTGCCAGCAACTATCCTGAATGAACTTGCCCACGTCAAGAGGCACCCGTCGGGGGCGATGCCTCCCCGGTTCAATGACCGCTGGTGCGAGGCTTGCACAGGGGGGTCAGAACCGGTGGGCATCACGGCGGCGTGATGAAGCTCTCCGAGGTAGCGGAGGAAGCAGGATGACGGACGGGCGCGAGTCCCTGAACGGGGTGATACCGGGAAGCGGTCCGGGAGCCATCGGCGCGGCGCCAGTCGACGCGCGGCCGGATGGTGACCAGTGGACCGGTGCTGGCCTGCTGGCGGCCATCCAGCTGGCTTCAGCGGATCTCGCCCGTGAGCGCCAGACGGTCAATGCGCTCAACGTCTTCCCGGTCCCCGATGGCGATACCGGCACCAACATGGACCTGACCATGAACGCCGCCATCACCGAGGCCGCCCCGCTCGCCGACGACCCGGAGGTCGCGGCGGGCGAGGTCGCCCGCCGCCTTGCTCGCGGCGCGTTGCTGGGCGCCCGGGGTAACTCCGGCGTGATCCTGTCGCAGATCCTGCGCGGCCTCGCCCAGGGGCTGGAGGGCCGGGCGGTGGTTTCCGCCCGCGATCTGGCCCGGGCACTCGCCTCGGCCTCGGAGATGGCCTACGGCGCGGTCCTCAAGCCGGTCGAGGGGACGATGCTGACGGTGATCCGTGCCGCCAGCGAGGGGGCGGTCCGGGCCGACGACACCATCCCGGACGTCCTGGCCGGCGCTCTCGCCGCGGCGCAGGAGGCCCTGGATCGCACGCCGGAGCAGCTCGACCTGCTCCGGCAGGCCGGCGTGGTCGATGCCGGCGGGCAGGGTGTGGTGATCCTCATCCGCGGGCTGGAACGCGCCTCCCGCGGAGAAAAGGGCCGGCCACCGGCGATCGACGCCCGCCCGGCCCGGCTCGATGCCACGTTCGCCGACGCGACTGACGACGCCCACGGCGAGGATGCCTGGGGGTACTGCACGAACTTCGTCGTGCTGGGACAGAACCTGGACGTCGCCCGGGCCCGCGTCGAGCTGGCCGCGATGGGCAGTTCGGCCGTGATCGTCGGGGACGACACGATCCTCAAGGTCCATATCCATATGGCCAACCCAAGCCAGGCGCTGGACTACGGGCTCCGGCTCGGGGAACTGACCAATATCCGGATCGACAACATGGAGATCCAGACCCGGGAGCTCCGTGAGCAGCGGGCGGACCGCACTGCCGGCGAGACCCTGCCCCGGCGACCCTCCGGTGGCATCGGCCGGCAGGTCGTCCTTGCGGTCGCGGCGGGTGCGGGGCTGACCGAGGCACTCCTCTCGATGGGCGCCGAGCGGGTGATCGACGGCGGCGAGACGATGAACCCGAGCACGGCCCAGATCCTTGAAGCGATCGAGGCGACGGACGCCGCCGAGGTGATCCTGCTGCCCAACCACCCGAACGTGATCATGGCGGCCAACCAGGTGCGCGAACTGACCGAGCGCGCCGTCCGCGTCGTCCCGACCCGCTCCGTCACGCAGGGGATCGCCGCGCTGAGTTCATACAACGCCGACGGAGGACTGGACGCCAACGCCAAGGCTATGACCGACGCCATGAGCCATGTCCATACCCTCCAGGTCACGCGGGCTTCCCGGAACGCCGAGATCAATGGCGTGCAGGTCCGGGAGGGACAGGCGATCGTGCTGGTCGATGGTGACCTGACCGGGGCATCGGACGACGCGGCCGGGCTGGTCCTCGGCACGCTCGGCGACGACCGCTTCGCGGACGTGGAGCTGATCACGGTCTACACCGGTGTAAATGCGACGCCGCAGCACACTGACGGGCTCCGCGCGCTGCTGGCGGAGCGATTCCCGGACGCCGAGCTGGAGTTCCACGACGGCGGTCAGCCGACCTACTCGTACGTGATCTCGCTGGAGTAGCGTGACACCCGTCCCCGAAATCCGTTGGGACGATGCCTCGTGGTCGCTCCGCTGCGATAGCGGCTTTCTTGGTGAGGAGATAGCGGGTGCTGACTGCCCCCGTGCTTGTCAGAGCCTGCGCTGATGAACGCCAGAATTCACGTCCTGTGCACAGGCGGTCCGTAGCGGTACCGGCCTGAAGACTTCCCGCCCTTGGCAGGAGTCCAAGGCTTCTCAGGTCTCCAACGGACCCGGGACAGCTCACGATTCGAGGGTGGAGATGTCCGACGTCACGCGTGCGATCGCAGCTGCGTTATGGGTAGCCACATCGCTCGATCTGCCAGCCGACGCCGCGATCGTTCTTCACGACTCGAACAGGTTGACGCTGCGGCTAAGGCCATGTGACGTCATTGCCCGAGTTGTCCCTGTGGAGCAAACGGCCGCCCAGCTTGAAGTCGAGCTCGTCGGACGGCTCACCGAGATCGGGTGCCCGGTGGGCCCGATGGATCCCCGGGCGGAGCCGCTCGTGTATGAGCGCGGCGCCTTCGGAGTGACGCTCTGGGACTACTGCGAACCCGTGGCACGTCGCCTGTCACCAGTCGACTTCGCCAGGGCGCTGGAGCGGTTGCATGCCGGCATGCGCCGGATCGATGTGTCGGTCCCGGGATTCAGGGACCGGATCACGGAAGCGGAAGAGATCATCGCCAACCCGGATCGCTCGCCAGAGCTTGCTGCTGGAGACCGCACATTCCTCGGCGGCAGGCTGGGACACCTGCGACGAGCGATCGACGACCGGGGTGCCGTGGAGCAGCTGCTCCACGGCGAGCCCCATCCCGGCAATGTGATCAACTCGAAAGATGGCCCGCTGTTCATCGACCTTGAGACGTGCTGCCATGGACCAATCGAGTTCGATCTCGCCCATGTTCCCGGGGCGGTCTGCGAGCACTATCCGAACGTTGATCACGGGCTGCTGAACGAGTGCCGACAACTCGTGCTCGCGATGGTGGCAGCGTGGCGCTGGGAGATTGGCGACCGGTTTCCGGATGGGAGGCGATCCGGAGAGGCACTCCTGCGTGCGCTCCACGAGGGTCCTCCCTGGCCGACACTTGACGAGATGAACACGCGACTGGATGGACTGAAAGAGTCGCCGAAGATCACGTGAAAGCGGCAAGCAACCATACGGCGCAGCCTGAGGAGCTTCAGTCGGCATCGGACGCTTCGATCACCCTGCCAACCACGGGGACCAGCGACTCGATCAGCGCCAATTACTCGCGATCGCCCTGCTCCGCCTCCGGTAAGCCGCCAGCAAACACCCGGTATCGCCTTGAAACGCTGATCGTGCCGGGTCCACTGCCGCATCGAAACCGCCACGGGTCGGCGGCGACCAACCGTTCCGTCGGCCATGGTCGCTGAGCGGCGCTATCGCTTCCGGTTCCGCTTCAATCGCGCCTGCAACTGCTTGAGCGTCAGCGTGTTAAGGACCCGGTCCGGCGGGACCCAGCCGCGCTGGGCCACACCAACACCGATGCCGAGGTTGTCGAACCCGGCGATGCTGTGGGCATCGGAATCGATACTGAGCATGCAGCCGGCTGCGATGGCGGCGCGGGCGTGGGTGTCCCGCAGGTCCATTCGCGCCGGATCGGCATCGATTTCGAGGACGGTCCCGGCGGCGGCGGCGGCCGCATAGATGGCGTCCATGTCGAAGTCACCGCCCGCCCGGCCCCCGACGATCCGCCCGGTCGGGTGAGCGAGGATGTCGACCAGCGGGTGATTGATGGCCTTGATGGCCCGCTCGGTCAACCTGTCCCGTGGCTGCCCAAGTGAGCTGTGTACCGCGGCGATTACGAGATCCAGCTCCGCGAGCACGTCGTCATCGAGGTCCAGCCGCCCGTCGGAGCGGACCTCGCACTCGATCCCCTGCAGGACGTGGAACGGCGCCAGTTCCTCGTTGACGGCGACGATCTCCGCCTGCTGCTCCCTGAGCCGCCTGCCGTCCAGCCCGTTGGCGACCGCCAGTCCCTTCGAATGATCGGTAATCGCCAGCCACTGGTAGCCACGATCACGGGCGGCAAGGGCCATCTCGCGGACCGTCGCCTTGCCGTCCGACCACGTCGTGTGGCAGTGAAGGTCGCCGCGCAGATTGGCGAGCGCGACGACCTCCGGCAGCCTGCCCTTAAGCGCCAGGTCGACGTCCTCGCCACCGGCCCGCATCGGTGGCGGGATCGGCTGCAGCCCGAAGAATTGGTAGACGTCATCCTCATCGGCGAACGTCGTCAGGTCGTCGCCCTCCGTGTAGCCGTACTCGCTCAGGCGACCTCCCTTCGCGATAGCCATATCGCGGATGCGGATGTCGTGATACTTGTCGCCCGTGACGTGGAACAGCAGCGCACCCCAGTGCCGGGGCGGCAGCACCCAGAGATCTGCCGCGATCCCGCTGACCAGCGCCACGCGACAGCGCGTCGGCCCGCGTGACTCCACGCGCTCGACGGCCGGCAACCGGGTGAACGCATCGACGATCGCCTCCGGCTCGTCCCAGGCGGCCACGATGTCGAGGTCCCCTACGGTCTCCCGCACGCGCCGGACGCTCCCGGCGGCCTCGATCGTCTCCAGGTCTGGTACCCGCTCCCGCAGCTGGGCGATCAGATCCTCCACGATGACCAAGGCCTGGCCAAGTGGCATGCGGCCCTTGCCGCCATCGACCAGCGTGCCGAGTCCCTGCGCGATCCGCTTGCGCTCACCAGCACCGAGGACCGCGTCAGCCCGACCGTCATCCAGCGCGACGCGAAGATCGTTCAGTCCGGCGATCCCGATCTCGGCGTGCAGTCGCGCCGCCTTCTTGGGTCCGATACCCGGCACGGCGAGCAGGTCGGCGACGCCACGCGGGGTCTTCACTTCGGCGGCAATCAGGGCTTTCATCGTGCCGGTGTCGAGCAGTTCCTCGATCTTGGACGAGATCGCCTTGCCGACGCCGGGGATCTTCTCCAGCCCGTCGCGCTCGCGGATCTTCGCCAGCGGTTCGGGCAGTCCCTCGATCGTCTCGCGGGCCCGGCGGTAAGCGCCGACCTTGAACGAGGACTCACCCTGGATCTCGAGCAGGTCGCCGAGCAATTGAAGTTCGCGTGCGATCTCGGCGTTGGTCATCGTGGCCACGGCGCACCTCGTGATGGCTGGCGGCGACAGATCATGCGGTTCCCGGCGCAATCCGATGACCGCGACGACCGGTTGACATCGCCGGGGCGGCGGCGGAACACTGCGCTGGAGGCCCGGGTCTGGAAGGAATCCCCCCGGAAGGAGTCTACCGATGCCGGTCGTTACCCTGCGCGATGTCACCGCCGAAACGTGGGAGGCCGTAGTCGCGCTGGAGGTCCATCCCGAACAGCGGTCGTGGGTCGCCCCGAACCACATCTCACTGCTGCAGGCCCACTACGGTCTGGGTGGTGACCTAGCCTTTCTGAAGCTGGTGCCGCTGGCAATCCACGTCGACGACGAACCGGTGGGCCTGGCGATGTACAACACCGGCCCGGCCCAGGACCGCTACATGATCATGCGGCTGATGATCGATACCCGTCACCAGGGCCGGGGCTACGGCCGGGCCGCACTGTCTCAGCTGCTGGCCCGGTTCCGCGCCGTCCCGCAGGCGTCCGAAGTGGCCATCAGCATCGAGCGCGGCAATGCCGTCGCGGGCCGGCTCTACTTCTCGGCCGGGTTCATCGAGGTCCCGTCCGACGAGTCCGGTGAGCAGATGTTCTGGCAGGGACTCAACCGCCAGCCGGAACCGTGGGAGTCATTCTGGAACCCGGCCGCCAGCCGCCTGGCGAGCTAACGCCATGATCTCCCGCCAGATCCTGCCGACGTCGTGGTGAGGCGGGAGATCATGGTGCCGTGAGCCGCCTGTGCTACGGTTCGCCGAAAGACCCTGAGGTCGGTCCCAGCGGTCCAACGCCGAAGTACCGGCTGGAGTCATCCCGGATGCCCCGCGTCGCGATCGTCACCGACAGCACCGCCGACCTGCCGCCCGGGCTCGCCGACGAGCACGGCATCGCGGTCGTCCCCCTGTCGGTCGCATTCGGCGACGACGTCTACCGGGCCGGGATCGACATCGACACCGACCGCTTCCTGGCGCTTCTCGAGCGGGCTCCCCAGTTGCCGGTCACGTCGCAGCCGTCGCCCGAAGCGTTCGCCAGCCAGTACCGTGCCCTGGCCGCCGACCACGATGCCGTCGTCTCCATCCACCTGTCCGGCAACCTGAGCGGGACGCTGCAGTCCGCCACGCTGGCCGCCCGCGACGTGGCGGATGAGATCCCGGTCACCGTCGTCGACAGTGGAACCGTCTCGATGGGACTCGGCATGCTGGCGATCAGTGCCGCCCGGCAGGCACGTGCCGGCGCATCGGCCGATGCCATCGCGGAAGCCGTGACCGATGAGTCCCGCCGCGTCGAGATCGTATTCATGGTCGACTCGCTGGAATCGCTCCGTCGCGGCGGCCGGATCGGACGGGCGGCGTCACTGCTGGGAACGGTCCTCGATCTCAAGCCGACGCTGCGACTGGTCGATGGCGAGATCACGCCGCTGGAGCGGACCCGGACCCGCAAGCGCGCCATCCGCAACATGGTCGACCGGATCCGGCAGGAACCCGGCATCAGTCGGATCTGCGCCGCTCACACGGGCCGGCCGGCCGATGCCGCCGACCTGCTGAAGCAGTTCGAACTGCTCGTGCCCCGGGAGGAGATGTACATCGCCGCCATGGGGCCCGTCGTCGCCACCCACGCCGGGCCGGGTGTCATCGGCCTGATTTCCGTCCGGGAGAACCCGACCAATGGTTGATCACCCCGTCCGCGTCATCGTCGACTCCACCCTTGATGTCCCCCCTTCCGTCGCCACCGACCTGGGCATCACCGTCGTTCCGCTCCAGGTCCACTTCGGCGCCGAGTCATTCCTGGACGGCATCGACCTGACCGCCGACGAGTTCGTCCAGCGGCTGCGAGCCAGCGACGCCTTGCCGACCACTTCACAGCCGGTTCCGGCCCGCTTCGAGGAGGCGTTCCGGTCGGCATTGGATGCCGGCGAGGATGTCGTCTGCCTGACGCTGTCACGGGATCTTTCCGGGACGCACGACAATGCGGCGGTGGCGGCTCGCACGGTCGATCCCGACCGGATCCGGGTGATCGACACCCGGTCGGTCAGCATCGGTGGCGGGTTCGTCGCGATGGCGGCCGCCCGGCTGGCCAGGTCAGGCGCCGGGCTGGAAACGGTCGCGGCCCACGCGTCGGAGATGACCGGCCGAACGCACCTGTATGCCGCGCTTGACACGCTGGAGAACCTCCACAAGGGCGGGCGGATCGGCCGGGCGTCGATGCTGGTCGGGTCGATCCTGAGCATCAAGCCGATCATCGCCATCCGCGATGGTCACGTCGTCCCGGTCGAGCGGGTCCGGACATGGCGCAAGGCCTTGACCCGGATGGCCGAGCTGGCCGAGGGGCACGGACCGGCTGATGCGCTTGGCGTGATGCATGTTGGCAACCCGGACGATGCCACCACAGTGGCTGCCAGGATCGCATCACTGGAGCCCGATGGCCGGCCCATGGTCGGGCAACTGGGCCCCGTCGTCGCGACCTACGGTGGACCAGGCCTGATCGGGATCGTGATCGTGACGCGCGCCTGACCGGGCGTGACAGTGATTCGGGCTGGCGGACGGTCCGGAAGAACGACCGGATCTCCCCGACGAGCAGATCGCGTGTGTCCATGGCGGCGAAGTGGCCACCGATGTCCAAGTCGCGCCCGTGCGTGATGATGTTGCTCTGCTTGCCGTAGTGGCGGATCACGGCCTCGTTAGGGAACAAGGCGACGCCGGTCGGAACACCCGCGGGGGTGTCCTCGCCGGACGAGTCGACGTCCGTTCCACTGTCGCCGTTGCCGTCGTCCCACTGGGTGCTGGCGTGCTGCCCCTCGGAGCACTGGTTCATCGCAGATGGCACGGCGCCGGTGAACCAGTAGAGGCTGACGTCGATCAACAGGTCATCACGGTCCATGCCTGCTCAGGCAGTACGGCGTCGGAATCGTCCAGCCGTGGAACTTGTCGACGATTCCGGCGATGCGCGCGTACGGGTAGTCGAACGCCTCGCGAAGGACGTACGCCGCTCGCTCGACGGGCGCGAGATGTCCCATCAGGGCCAGCACGGCGAACCCGAGCGCCTCATCGTTGGCGTTCCCGCGACGACTGATGATGCCCGAACGACCGGCCATGAAGCCGTCAACTCGGGACGGGGCGCCAGCCAGGCGGCCACGCCGCCCCGCCAGCCAGGCGGCCGCGAGGGGCAGCGGGAAGACCCCGCACGGTAGAATGATGGACCGAGCCCGCCCGATCAGCCGTGACCGCTCCCCCGGCGGCGCAGAGAGCAATCACCTTGCAGGTCCGCACCTTCTCCGACGATCCCACGCCGACATCGTCCCCCGGCCAGGCGGTCGAATCCGCGCTGGTCGCGCTGCGTGGTCTCTGGCGCGAGGGACTGACGACCAGCCGGCTGGAAGTGTCCAAGGCGCGCCGGTCGATCGCCCAGCTCTCGACGTGGGCACCGGACGGCGAGACCCATGACCGGATCCGCAAGCTCGGCGAGCGGCTGGAAGCTTACCGCTTCCTCGACGATGTCCAGCGCGCCGAGGAGCTCAAGGCCCTCGCCGCCGCGATCAAGGAACTCGGGGGCGGGCTTCGCGTGCCGGCCGTGGGAACGGCACAGGTCGGGATGCTCAACAGCGCCATCGCTCCCGGTCGTGCCCCGGCGCGCACCACGGCTCCACCGCCGCCGCCCCCACTGCCGGTCGAGTCGAAGCCACGCACGCCCGCCGCTGTCCCCCAGCTCACCCCCGAGGACCCGGTCACGAAACTGCCGGCGATCGGGCCCAAGATGGCCAAGACCCTGGCAGCCCACAAGCACCCGATGGAGACGGTGGGCCGGGTGATCGCGCTGGCGCCCAACCGCCACATCGACTTCTCCCGTACCCAGACCATCGCCGACGCCATTCGCGAGATGCACAAGGAGTTCGGCCGGCCGGAGGGATTCGAGGTCACGACGCGCGGCGAGATCACCCGGATCCAGGACAACTCCTTCGCCAAGCCGCCCCGCTGCACGGTCCACCTCAGCGACGGCACCGGGACGCTCAAGGTCACGTGGTTCAACAACTTCATGGGCCGCACCCTCAACGTCGGTGACGAGCTGGTCGTCTCCGGCGCGCTGGAGACGGGGTACGGCGCGGTCGGGATGACGTCGCCGGAATGGGAGTTCGCCCACCGGGCCGGCCTGTCGACCGGGCGGCTCGTCCCCGTCTACCCGCTGACCAAGGGCATTACCCAGAAGGGCCTGCGCAGCCTGACGCGCAACGCCCTCGACGCCGTCCGCGGGCGGCTCTACGACCCGCTGCCCGATCCCATCCGGCGCGGGGCGGGGCTGGTGCCCCTCTGGGACGCCTACGACCACCTGCACTACCCGGCCAACGGCGAGCAGCTCCACGCCGGGCAGCGCCGCCTCGCTTTCGACGACCTGTTCTATCTCCAGCTCGGGTTCCTGATCCAGCGCCGTGATCGCACGGTCGGTGGCGGGATCGCGCTGACGATCGAGCGGCCGATCATGGACGCGTTCCTGGCCGGATTGCCGTTCACGCTGACCGGCGCCCAGCAGAAGGCGCTGGCCGAGATCGAGCGCGACCTGGCCCGGGGCGAGCCGATGCAGCGGCTGCTCCAGGGCGACGTCGGCTCGGGTAAGACCGTCGTCGCGGCGGCGGCGGCCCTGATCGCGACGGCCAACGGCTACCAGGCGGCGATCATGGCGCCGACCGAGATCCTCGCCGAGCAACACGAGCGCAACCTGCGGACGCTGTTCGACGGGCTGCCCGAGGCGCTGCGGCCGACCGTCGGCCTGCTGACGGGAAGCACGAAGGCGCGCGCCCGTCGGTCACTGCTGGAATCGCTGGCCGCCGGTCACCTGAACATCCTCGTCGGCACCCACGCGATCATCCAGCCGACCGTCGAGTACGACCGGCTGGCGATCGCCGTCGTCGACGAGCAGCACCGCTTCGGCGTGCGGCAGCGCGGCGAGCTGACGGCCAAGGGGGCCGGCGCCGCGCCGCACGTCCTCGCGATGACGGCGACGCCGATCCCGCGGACGCTCAACCTGGTGCTCCACGGCGACCTGGAAGTCTCGGTGATCGCCGAGCGGCCACCCGGCCGGATCCCGATCGAGACCCGGCGCTACGGGTCCGGTTCACGGGCGGCCGCCTACGACCTGGTCCGGCAGGAGGTCGCGGCCGGGCGGCAGGTGTTCGTGATCTGCCCATTGGTCGAGGAGAGCGAGCAGATCGAGGCCAAGGCGGCGACCGCCGAAGCGGAGCGGCTCCAGACCGAGGTCTTCCCGGAGCTGAAGGTGGCGCTGCTCCACGGCAAGATGGCCTCGAAGCAGAAGGACGCCGTCATGTCGGCGTTCCGTGACCGCGAGGCGGACATCCTGGTCGCCACCTCGGTGATCGAGGTCGGCATCGACGTGCCCAACGCGACGGTGATGATGATCGAGGGGGCCGACCGGTTCGGGCTGGCCCAGCTCCACCAGTTCCGTGGCCGGGTGGGGCGCGGTGCCCACCAGTCCTACTGCCTGTTGCTCACGGACGACGAGCGCGGCGACAACCGGCTGTCGGCGATGGTCGAGAGCGACGACGGGTTCGTGCTGGCCGAGCGCGACCTGGAGCTGCGCGGTCCGGGCGACTTTCTCGGGACGCGGCAGAGCGGCCTGCCGGAACTGAGCTGGCTGTCGGACAGCTTCGATACCCGCCTGCTCGACCAGGCCCGGACCGCCGCCGAAGGGCTGCTGGCCGACGATCCACACCTGTCCCGCCCGGAGAACAAGCACCTGTCGGACCTGCTTCAGGACTTCTGGCAGCAGGCCGGGGTCGGAATCACGCCATAGCTCCGGTAGCTTAGAGCACACCCACCTGGTCGGCGGTCGGCAAGCGTAGGGGCGATTCCGGGTTGCGACGATGCATCCTCCCCCTGTCCCCCCTCCCCCGAAGAAGTCACGTTCCTACCGTCTCCCCTGTCTCAAGGCAGATGGATTGACCGCCCAATCATAAGATGATACTTATGTATGCACGCGGGAGGACCACGCAGTGGATCTGTTCGAGACGCTCGGCGATCCGGTGCGCCGGAGCATCGTCGAAGAACTCGCCGCCGGTGAGCAATCGGCCGGCGAACTGACGGCGATGGCACAGGTGCGGTTCGGGATCTCGCAGCCCGCGGTGTCCCAGCACCTGCGGATACTGCGCGAGCGCGGCTACGTGACCACGCGAGCCGAGGGCACGCGCCGCATCTACCGCCTGAGCGCCGACCCGTTCGCCGACCTCCGCCTCTGGCTGGGGCGCTACGACCGGCTCTGGTCGGGCGCGCTGGACGACCTCGGCACCTATCTCAACCGCCCGGACCCGGGCACCACCAACGACAGGGAGCGAGACCATGTCTGACGCGGCCAGCAACGCGAACGGTGTCGGACGGATGTGGCCGAGCGGCGAGCGCTTCGGCGTGACCTTCGAGCGCGCCTACGCCGCGGCACCGGCGGACGTCTGGGCGGCGATCACCGATGAGGTGGCACTGGCGGCATGGTTCGCCCCGGTCAGTGGCGATTTCCAGACCGGCGGCCGCTACGAGATCGACTTCGGCCAGGGGGCGGAGCGCCAGACCGGCGAGATCCGCGATTGCGACGCACCGTCGACGCTGTCCCTGACCTGGGACCACCCGGGCGAGCCAGCAAGCCTGGTGACGGTCCGCCTGGCCGGCGGGCTTGGCGGCGGCACGAACCTCATCCTCGAGCATGACCTGCTGCCGGGCAGCGGCGCGGCTGGCTACTCCGCCGGCTGGCACGCCTACCTCGACCGGCTAACGGCTCGGTTGACCGGCAACGACCTGCCGGACTGGGAGCACGTCTTCAACGACACGATCGGCCACTACAAGCGGCAACTGGCGATGATCCCGACCATCGCGTGACGCCACGCGCCGTGCGGGACACGACCAGGACGGAATCGGTATCCTGGCGGCGATGACGGGCAGCGGTGTCCGTCACCGTCCCGCACCCGTCAGGATCGCCCGTGTCGGACCTGCCTCTCGACATTCCATCAGAGCCGACGTTCATGGTCGGCCGGATCTACCGCCGCCGCGACCTCCATGATGCCTTCGGCGGCTCGTATCAGAGCGGCATCAGTGCGTCTCGCCGGGCCCCGGTTATCTTCATCTTCACGACGGAGACCGGCGAGGCCGGAGAGAGGCATGGCTACCACGACGGCTGGCAGCCCGACGGGACGTTCCACTACTCGGGCGAGGGCCAGAAGGGTGACATGGCGTTCACCAAGGGCAACCTCGCCATCCGTGCTCATCACGACGGGCAGGCCATTTACCTGATCCAATGCGCGGACCAAGGCTCCATCATTATTTCCCCGCGCTTCGGCCAGTTCGGAAAAGACTCAACTCACCACCTCAGACGCCCCTGATACTTGGTGGAAATCTGGGGAAGCGGTCTCAACTAGTTCGAGATGAAGAGTGATCGAGCAGACGGCGTCGCTCCTCAATGGTTACCTTGATGTCAGCCACGACTTGATCCAAGTCGGCCTTAACGTCGCTCTCCCAAAAACGTAAGACTATCCAACCAGCCGCATTGAGGGCGGCGTTCACCTCCTCGTCCCGCGCCATGTTCCGCTCGATCTTGGCCACCCACCACTCGGTGCGATTCGGGTACATGGCGGCCAGATCGGGCAAGCCACGCAGCCGCCAAGCGTTGCCATGCCACATGTCCCCATCGATAAAGATGGCCACCTTGAGCCGGGTGAAGGCGATGTCTGGCTTTCCCGTTATCCTATGATGCACTCGATAGCGGTACCCGAGGGCGTGTAGACGTCGTCTGACCGTAAGCTCAGCCTTGGAGTCCTTATTCCGCACCCGCGCCATCATTCGCGAGGTTACGGCGGGATCACGTTGTCGGTTCGGCGAAGACATGGGAGCAGCTCGACTTGGTAGACGCTGAAAACCCGTACAACCCGCTAGACAAGACCAATCTGGGTCGCAGTGTCTCCGATGCGCTCCTGAGAATGAACTCCCGACCGATGCCTCGCCCCAAGGCGCCCCGATCCGAGGGGTTTCAAGGGGCTGGCGTCTACGCCATCTATTACCTCGGCACGCACGCCCTGTTCCCGGCCTACGGCCCCGTGGCGGCCCTGAACACCGAGGGGCAGTTCGCCCAGCCAATCTACGTGGGGAAGGCGGTCCCTCGCGGGTCGAGGAAGGCTGGCATCGGACTTGGAGCGAGCGTCGGATTCTCCCTGTTTGATCGTCTGCGTGAGCACGCTGAGTCGATCGAGCAGGCGACGAACTTGGATATACGCGACTTCGTCTGCCGCTATCTGGTTGTCGACGACATCTGGATCCCGTTGGGGGAGTCGCTGCTCATCCGCCAGTCGCGGCCCGTTTGGAACCTCGTGCTTGACGGGTTCGGCAACCACGACCCCGGCGGCCGCCGTGCCACCCAGCAGCGCTCGCCATGGGACGTCGTGCACCCGGGGCGACCTTGGGCAGAGAAGTTGGCTGGTCACCCGAAGGACGCGAGCACGCTCATCTCAGAAATAGGGGCGTTTCTCGCCGGCCGGCAGGACGTGGCAATGAGCATCGAAGAGGCATTGGTCAGAGAGGACGAGGCATGAGCAGGTATAGACGGGCCAGCGTCGACGGACGAAAAATCACGCTAGCGAGGTCCCATTCGTACTCACGGTGCAACTCAATCGGCTGTAACCATCCGATCCCTACGCTGAAGAGTGTCGCCAATCCTCCAAGAGAGCGTCTTTCTTAGTTGACGCCCGATTACTTCGGCTAGAGTCACTGGTACCGCGTTTCCGATCTGTCGCATAGCCTCGGTACGGGAGCCGGCAAAAGCGTAGTCGTCTGGGAACGCTTGGACCCGAGCAGACTCTCGGACCGTAAAGTAGCGCAGCGACCCATCGTCACGTATGAGGATGTGCTCACCGCCTGGGTTGCCATGGTCGCCCGCCTTGATCGTCTTGGCAGGAGCATCTAATGAATTACCAGTATGACCGACGTAGACTCGCGCACCTGGAATGCCGATGTGGAAGTCATAGCCAGGCGTCGCGACACCGTTCACCGGTTCAGGTAGTCCCGCGATCGCATCCCGTAGCGTCAGCCAGCGCTTGCCGTGAGGCGCCACAACCATCGATTTGAGTCGGTGAACCGCCGGTTCTAATCGCGGGTTGGGAGCTAGTGGCGTCAGACCATGATCTTCCCAGTATTCGCCGGTTACGAACTGATCCCAAAGCAGCCGTTCTCGTGTATGAGTCGGCTCGGGGTACGACCAGTCATCAGCCGTATCGTCGCGGACAGCGACCATGATGACGCGGTAGCGCGACTGTGGTACGCCATAGTCCGGCGCGTGAAGAGTCCGCTCATGAACGGTATACGTGGCCGACAAATCGATCAGCCGGACGGAGGCCTGATGTGCCTCGACCCGTGCGTAATGATCTCGCCAATCCTCACCCTCACGCGGCGCGATATGAGGGGTGCGAAGCTGGCTGAGGATGTAGTTGAAGTACGGGCGAAAGCTTTCCCTTTTGAGCCCACGTACGTTTTCCAGCAGTACCATCTTAGGTCGGAGCGCGCGAATGGCGCGGAACACTTCGGGGAACATGTTGCGGCCATCCTGATCGGCTCGATGGCGGCCACCGAGGCTGAACGGCTGGCATGGCGCTCCACCAGCAAGCAAGTCCACGCGGTCAACGAAGGTGTCGTAGTCGAACGCACGGACATCGGTCTCGAACACCGGCCAATCCAGGCTCAGGCGCTCTCCGTTGAGGCGTAGCGTGGCGCAGGCATGGCGGTTGTACTCAACTAGACCAAGGTGATTGAATCCGGATCGGTGCAGACCGAGCGAAAGACCGCCACAGCCGGCGAACAAATCCATTGAAGTCACGGTCTCAGTCATATTCACCGCTGTTCGCCCCCAGTCAGAACACTCGTCCTATACGTACAATCCCGTTGAGGTTAGAGTATCAGCCTTTAGTCCGAGATCAAATCCCGTGAACTACGGAAAACAATGAGCCCGGTGTTTGCAGTCGGTCATCGTCCGAGCTCCCCAATACTGTCGATGACCTGGATCATAGTTGTATTGCTTGTCACGTGACGCCTCGGACGGCGCTGGCCATCCAAGGGATTGTCCTGCGTCGGGCGGGTGATCGCACTCTGCCCTAACTGCCACCGCCGGGTCCACCACGGCGAGGACGGACCGGAATACGACGAGGCGCTCCGCGAGACGCTCGCCGGGATCGCCCGGCGGCGCTGACCCCTGACCTTTCAGGCTACGCCACGATCTCGCAGCGGCGGCCACGGGTATCGAACTCCGGCGGGTCCGGCAGTGAGATCGCCTCACCCGTGGCGAAGCGATGAGCCGACCACGCGACCACGACCGCGTCCAGCAGGTCGTCGGGCGTGGCCGGCCGCGCAGCCGAGCGGGCGGTCGCACGATCCCACAGCGCGATCCCGAGTTCCCGCTCCAGCGCGGCGCGACGCTCGTCGTACCCGGCCGCGGTGCGCTTGGGATGGGCCATCGGCGCGCCAGCCAGCAGCGTAAACGCGACCTCCGGGTGGCACTCGATGACGCGCGACTGCAGCGCTGGGGTGACCAGGCGGTCGACCTCGGCGATCTTCGGATAGATCGCGTGGGCCTGCCGGCTGATGCCCCGCCCGGTCAGCGTCCGGGCCAGTGCGAGCGTTTCGGCGTAGGTGCCCGTGTCAAGCAGCCTCGGGTCGGGAGCGGGGAACACGCTGTTCCGGCGGGGTCCGAGCAGCCGGCGTGCGGCCGCGTCCGCCCTGCGCGGGGCCCCTTCGACCAGCCCGATCGGGATGTCGACGCCGATCGCGATCGCGTCTTCCGTGGCCGCGAGCAGCTCGGCGAACGACCGGTAGACCGCCGTGGTGAGCGTGCCGGCTGCCGCATCCCATGTCACCGCGACCCAGCCGCCCGGACACCCGTCCACCCCAACGACCTGCACTGCCCACCTCCCCGATCCTGCCCACCTCCACGGCGGGCGATCAGCGTGATCGTATCCCGTCGCGGAATGCAGGACCGGAACACGTCCACCGGGAACTATCCGGGGCCGAGTGGCGTTCTCTCTCTGGCGACCGATGTTCGGCGCTGCATCTGGAACAGGACTAAGAGGATCGACGACACCATGGATACGGAGCAGACGATGACCCGGAACCTCGAAACCGTGACCTGCTATCAGCCCCAGCGCTCGCGGATGGCCGCGCGCGTCATCGCCCCGGTTGCCGGGCTGGCGATGCTCGCGTTGGTGGCGGCGCCGGCGACCAACGCCGAAGCGTCCTCTGCCATGAGCTTCTACGCGGCCCCGGCCGCCGGCCTGGACCCGGAACTCGACACCGACAGCGATGGCCTGACCGACGTCCTAGAGCTCGAGATCGGCACGGACATCTACGATCAGGACAGCGACACCGACCTCGTCCTCGACGGGGAAGAGGTCAACGAGTACGGCACCAACCCGCTCGCGGCCGACTCCGATGAGGACGGCTGGGGCGACGGCGACGAGATCAATGGCGGCACCGACCCCAACGATCCGGAGGACAACCCCGGCACTGACATCACCCTCGACGGCGACCAGGACGGACTGATGGACGAGCGGGAGCTCGAGATCGGGACGGACCCGGAGGTCTTTGACACCGACGGTGACGGACTGGGCGACGGGGCGGAGCTTGACGGCTGGCTGACCGACCCGCTCAAGGCCGATACCGATGGTGACGGCTTCGACGACGGCGAGGAACTGCTCGTCTACGGGACCGACCCGCGCGACGCGGATGACTTCCCCAGCGATTCCGCCGAGCCGAGCGCTCAGCCGAGCAGTGAGCCCACCAGCCAGCCCAGCACCAGCGCCAAGCCGAACACCGGCGGGCAGCAGGGTCCTGTGGCCGGCCTGCCGAGCACCGGCACCGGTGACGCGGCGACGACGGGCACGACGGGGCTCATGGCCCTGATCGCCGGCTCCCTGGCCGCCGCCGGGGCTGCCTTCGGCCTGCGCCGCCGGACGGCCTAATCCATCACACGCCCCTGCACTCCCACCCCCGCCGGGATCATCCCGGCGGGGGTGGTCCGTTTTCGCGCCATACCGTGCGACCATGCCGACGTCCTGTCGCCACGACGCTGGAGGGCGCGATGTCCCTACTGATCTGGAACGAATCCACCCGCGACGAGATCCGCGCCGTGATCGCGGATGCCGTCGTCGTGCTGCCAACCGGCGCGACCGAGCAGCACGGTCCCCACCTCGTCACCGGCCATGACACGTTCGCGGTAGGGGAGATCGCCCGCCGGGCCGCCGCCCGCGCCGCGGAACGGACGGACGTCATCCTGGCGCCTGCCCTCCCCTTCGGCTCATCCGATCACCACCTGCCGTTCGGCGGCACGCTATCGCTGGCCACGGAGACGTATGGGCAGGTCATCCGTGACCTGGTCCGCTCGATGATCGCCGGTGGGGCGCGGCGCGTGTTCCTGCTCAACGGCCACGGCGGCAATCGCGAACTCAACCAGCTGGTCGCCCGCGACGTCGCCCGTGAGCAGCCATTGGACAAGCGGGTCGCCATCGCCGCCGCGTCGTACTGGGAAATCGCTGACGCCGCCCTCGCCGCCGCCCCGGAATTCGCCAGCGTCCGCCGTCCGGGCCACGCCGGCCTCTTCGAGACGGCGACGATGCTCGCGATGGATCCTCGACAGGTCCGCGAGCCGCGGCCAGTCCGCCCGACCGACACCTCGGCCGTCCCGGTGATCCCCGGCACGCGGATCGAGATGACCGGGATGTGGCAGCGCCACGATGGCTGGACCGACCACCCCGCGCGCGCGACCGCGACGCAGGGCGAGCGGGCGCTGGCGACGATTGTCGACGCCGTAACAGCGGCGCTCATCGACCTCGCCGCCTACCCGCTGGAAAGCAGGCCCGGTGAGGGTCGTCCGGTCGCATCGCCCGCGTGGGGGTAGGATGCCGACAGCGTGATTCCTGCCCGTCGCTTCCCCTCGCCCGCCATGCGAAAGGCTTTTATCCAGATGTCCACCGATGCCCGCGCCGACGCGATCGCCCGCCTGGAAGCCGCCATCGATGAGCGCCGCGACGAGCTGATCACGCTCGTCGCAGACCTGGTCCGGTTCCGGAGCGAGCTGGGCGAGGAAGCGCCGATCCAGCGCTTCGTCCACGATTACCTCGCGGACAGTGGCCTGCCGGCGGAGGCGTGGGATGTACCCGAGAAGACGACGTCATTGCCCAATGGTGGCGACAGCGGCGTGCCGTTCGCCGGGCGCCCCAATGTCTCCGCGCGGCGGTCGGGCTCCGGCGGCGGGCGCTCGCTGATCCTGAACGGGCACGTCGACGTGGTCAGCCCTGAGCCGGTGGCGGCCTGGAGCCACGACCCGTGGGGCGCCGAGATCGTCGGCGACCTGATGTATGGCCGTGGCGCCTTCGACATGAAGAGCGGCGTGGCGATGAACCTTTTTCTGCCGCGCCTGTTCCGCGATCTCGACATTCCCCTGGCCGGTGACCTGATCATCCATAGCGTGATCGAGGAGGAGTGCACCGGCAACGGCACGCTGGCCGCCTCGCTGCGGGACCAGGCCGACGCCGCGATCGTGACCGAGCCGGAGGGCGGCATGTTCACGCAGGCCCACGTCGGCGTGCTCTGGTTCCGGGTAGCGATCACTGGACGGTCGTGGCACGCGCTGGCCGCCTGGCGCGGGGTGAACGCGATCAGCAAGGCGGTCCCGATCATCCAGGCCCTGGAGCGGCTGGACGCCGAGCGCAACCAGGAGCAGCACCCGCTGTTCGCCGGGATCGAGCACCCGATCAACCTGAACATCGGCGTGATCCGCGGCGGTGACTGGCCGAGCACGGTTCCTGGCGCCTGCGAACTCCACTGCCGGTTGAGCTTCTACCCCGGCCAACCGGTCGAAGAGGTCCGCGCGGCGATCGAGCGGACGGTCGCCGAGGCCGCCGCCGGGGATCCGTGGCTCCGTGATCACCCGCCGTTCGTGAGCTACGACGGCTTCCAGAGCAGCGGCTCGGTGGTCGACATGGAGGCGCCATCGGTCCGGCTGCTGGGCGAGCACCACCGCCGCGTGACCGGACACACGATGCGGCCCAAGGTCGGCACCGGGATCAACGACATGCGGTACTACAACTTCCGCGGTATCCCGGCCGGCTGCTACGGCGCGGCCGGCGGCAACGCCCACGCCGCCGACGAGTTCCTCGACCTGACCTCGATGGCCCCGGCGACCAAGGCGCTGGCCGGCTTCATCGTCGACTGGTGCGGCCTGGCGCCGGATTGACCCCCGGATAGGCGAGACGCTCCTCGCGTCGGAAAGCAGATCGGGCGGCTCTACCCGGCGCGTCGTCGGTATTTCGGCCTGGCACGTCGGCCTCATCCCGCCCTGTTCAGGGCTGCGGCTGCACCCGGGTCAGGGCCGGGACGACGTGCTGGCCGAAGACTTCGATGAACTCGGGCTGGTTCAGTCCGACGTTGTGCAGGTAGAAGTGCTCGACGCCAAGCTCGATATCCTCCCGCATCCACTGGAGATGGCGCGCGGGATCGGACGAGATCCGGACAAACTGGTCCATGTGGTCAGGCCGGACGAACTGCGCGGCTTCCTCGAACAGGATCGGGTGATGCAGCTCCTGCTGGACGGCCGGCGACGCGGTGGTGAATCGCCAGTTGTTGAAGGCGTTGGTCCGGGCCTCATCGTCGGTGTCAGCCCACGAGAGATGGACCTGCAACGCGATCGGCTTGCCCGTGCCGCCGCCCGCCCGGAATGCGTCGAAGATCCCGCGCAGCTTCTCGGGTGGCGCGTTCACGGTGATCAGCCCGTCGGCCCAGCTGCCGACCCAGGCAGCCGTCTCGGGAGTCAGCGCGGTGCCGAAGATCATCGGTGCCCGCTCGGGCCGGGTCCAGAGCTGGGCCTCGTGCACGGTCACGTGCCCGTGGTGGGTAACGGCCTCGCCGGCCCAGAGCCGTCGCATGATCTGCGCGCACTCCAGCAACCGCTCCTGCCGCTCCGCCTTGGGCGGCCATGGTCGCCCGGTGATGTGCTCATTCAGCGCCTGTCCGGTGCCCAGCGCCACCCAGAAACGATCCGGAAACATGCTGGCCAGCGTCGCCGCCGCCTGGGCGATGATCGCCGGGTGGTAGCGGTCGCCCGGCGCGTTGACGACGCCGAATGGCAACGAGGTCGCCTGGAGCGCCGCGCCCAGCCACGACCAGGCAAAACCCGACTCCCCCTGACTCTCGCTCCACGGCGCGAAGTGATCGGAGCACATTGCCGCGGTGAACCCGGCCTGCTCCGCCGCCACGGCGTACCGCAGGAGATCGCCGGGAGTGAACTGCTCGTGAGACGCGTGATAGCCGACGGTTACCATGAAGTCCTCTCTGACCGGTCAGGTGTGATGTTCTGGCCGGAGCGCCGATCCCGAGACGGCTGACCAGGATGGTCGAGTCTCGTCCATGCGTGCGCAGGAACCTCGCCAGCCGGGATTTTTCCGGTTGCGATCCTCGCTGCAACCGAACAAGAGGATGCTGATCAGCCTCGCTCGTGACCGTACCGGCGGGGTTCCAGCGGAATATGGTCCCAACCGACACCGCTGCTCCATGACCACGTCCCTTGCCAGCGTCATCGCCGGCCGGGAGCGATCGACAGGAAGCCAGACGTGCCATCTGACCCGCACCACTTAGCCTCAGCTGACCGCTGTGACGCCCCTGGCGACCCGGCGACGGTCGTCGCGTGGCAGCCCGGTTGGCCGGAGCGCTTCGCCGTCCTCGGGGCGGCGCTGAGAGCCGCGCTTGGTCCGGTCGCCATCCGGATCGACCATATCGGCTCGACGGCGGTGCCGGGACTGGCCGCCAAGCCCATCATCGACGTGCAGGTCAGCGTTGCCGCCCTCGAACCAATGGACCCGTTCCGCATTCCGCTGGAACACCGGGGCTTCCGGTGGCGAGCGGACAACCCCGACTGCACCAGACGGTACTTCCGCGAGAGCCCTGGGATGATTCGCACGCACATCCATGTGCGGCGTACCGGCAGTTTCGGCGAGCAGTTCGCCCTGCTCTTCCGGGACTACCTGCGCGCCCACCCCGACGAAGCCGACAGCTACGCCGCCCTGAAGCGGGAACTCGCTCCCCTGCTCAGAACGGACCGTCCGCTGTACACGGATCGCAAGGATCCCTTTATCTGGGACATGATGCGCCTGGCCAGCGCGTGGTCGCAGCGAACGCGCTGGCGACCGGGTCCATCTGACGCCTGACGATCGATCGTGCCATCCGTAGGTCTCAGGATTTTCGGTATCGACGATCACTGGGCGAAGACGGCCCTCGCCAGGCGTTCTCGCCAATCAGGCATCGGCGCATCGAAGGATGAGGGAATCAGTGGATGTCCTGGAAACCCGCGACGTGACAGCCGATTGGCGCCACCTGCTGCTCTACGGACAGAAGACGGCGACCTACAAGCTCGCCCTTGCGACCGTGCTGCAGGGGCTGGCCGGGGACGGGACGCCCGCCGTCTCGCTCGATGATCTCGCCGCGGACTTCCTGGACGCCTACGTCGATCGCCTGGCGAACGGGCAGCCGCAGATCAGCATCCCGACCCGGTCGACGGCGATGGAACAGATCGTCGACGACCTTGCCCGCGGTGCCATCGACCGGGATGGGGCGATCGCCGCCACCCGCCGGGAGGGTTTCCGGTTCGTGCTCGACGCCTTCCACCGGGTGCGGGGAGCGGATATCGAGCGCCGCTTCTACGAGATCGACGGTGACCGGTTCCGGGTCAGCGATGACGCGATGGCGCTGCTGTCCGGACCGGACGCCGCGGACATCGGACTGGAGATCGACGCCCGCTGGAGCCTGCTCGAAGGCGACTTCGCGATCCGGCGCTGGCTCGACCGCCTCCGGCTGATCTGCGACGACCGCGCCTTCTACCTGGCCGACGCCGACGACCACGCCCCGGCCCCCGTTCGGGCGCTGACGTCCGTTCCGGCGGCGCTCCACGGCTACCAGGTCGGGCTCTGCCTGCACTGCGGCGAGCCCGTCGCGGCCGACGCGACGGTCGTGCCGGTGCTCCCCGCAACGGATCGTGGCGGCTCGTCCTGGAACCTCGTCGTCGCGCACCCCGCCTGCGCAGACGCCGCGCGCGAATCACTGCCATCGCTCGACCTCGTCGCCCGCCTGGCCGACCGCAACGAGCGCCTGATCGCCTCCAGCAATCCCCTCAGCAACACCATCACCGGCCCGCTCGGACGGACCGCCCGTGCTCGCCGCCAGGCACTCGCCGACCAGTACGACGCGGCCATGACCGCGGCCCGGCGCGGCGGGCGCCGTGGCGGCGGTGGCGCGATCTGGTTCGGCGGCTGATCGCCGCGACCGATCTGCCACCCCCGTCCTCGTCACCATGATTGGGTAGGACTACTCACGCTCCTCCCGGCCCCTGTTGCCAGACTGCCGGTATCGGAGGAATTCCGGGCATCGTCAGGCTGACGGTGCCTTCCTGCCCGGCATGGATGACAGAGGGGAACCCGTGGTGAGGATCGGAGCGCACGCGTCGACGGATCAGGCGGCTGATGGGACGACCATGCCCGATCGGCAAGCGCCGGCAGGCATGGACCGACGGCGGTTCGCGCTTGCCGTGCCGGCGGCGGTGGCGGCAATGGGGCTGGGCGCCGGCGGGTATGGCTTGGCGACCGGTGGGCCTGTTCTCGCCCGGCAGGACGACGCCCCCGACGATCCGACCCCCTCCGTGGATGAGGCCCCTCCCGGCGATCCCCTCACCGACGACCAGATCGACGACGCGCTGAAGGGCGTCCTTGCTGACCTCGCGGCGGCGGGCGTGGCGGTTCACGACCAGCCTGGCGACGACGCACCAGTCGTGGAGGTACCGGAGCCAGGTCCCTTCCGGCTGCTCGTTACCAACGCCCGGACGATGGCTATGGAAGCGGTCGGCGGCGGGGGTATCGCTGGGTGGGAGCTCGATGACCTGCTCGGCTTTCAGCGTCCTGCCCGCTCGGATGACCCGGCGCTCATCCCGGATTTCGCGGCACGAGACCTGGCGGTTGCGAACGCCCGTGCCGTGATCGACGTGGCACGGCAGGATGTCGACCTCGCCACCTACCAGGTTCGTCCGTCGGAGCTCCTGATCGCGTGGGCCGTCGTGGGCGAGACGGCGGCAGCCGAGGCTGCCCGTCGCTACCTGCCCGGCCTATCCGACGATGGGGACGCGATGGTCGCTGTGGCACCGGCGACCGTGTTCCCACAGGTCGTGCTGGCCATGTTCGTCGGTGAGCTGGGCCGGTCCGACGCCGAGGTCAAGCCCGTAGCGCGTATGCCATCGACGCTGGCGGGCGCGGTGTCGCCCGGTCTCTTTGGCCAGGCGCAGCGCTGCGGCGTGGGAGGCACGCCGGCCTGGTCCGCCCAGGCACGTTCCGGTCAGGCGGCGACCCTGCGGGACCAGTCATTCCTCGACGCCCCGTGCTCCGCGGTCTCCGACTTCGTCACTAGTACCCTCTCCGCGCTGACGTCCGCGCTCACTCGCGGCATCGACTCGCTGCACCTGCCGGGATTCATCTCCGGGGCGCTCTCCTGGCTGATCGGTAAGGCCATCGGAGCGATCACCGCCGCCATCGACGCCGTGCTCCGGCCGATCCTGACCCAGGTCCGCGCCATCGCCGCGGTCGTCGGCACCGCCGTCACCGTCGTCTCCGCCATCCGGCCGTGGACGCTGCGGATGCGTACCGACCCCGTCGTCAGCCGCTTCGCGATCGGGAGCGAGCCCGACCAGGAGGGCCGGGCAAGCTGCCTCGTCGATCTGGGCGGGCTGGATGAATGGCCACCGTACGTGCTGGATTGCGCTCGGGCCGCGGAGATCGAGCTGCCATCGCTCAAGCCGGAGGGGGCACCGGTCGTCTGGGACTTCCGACCTTCTCGCCCCGGGCTGATGACGCTGATCGAGCGGCCGGACGAGCTGGATGCCGACGGCAGGGCCGAATTGCTGTACGTCACGGGGCGGGAGAGCGAGCGGACGGCGCGCGGGCCGGAGCGAACGGGCACCGTCGAGGTGTTTGCGACCGTGTCCCGCAAGCAGTTCGAGGACCTTCGCGCGACGATCCTCAACCTCGCCTTCGGGGCGCTGCCGTCGATCATCCAGCCGTTCATCCGCAACCTGCTCGGGCCCGTCGCCAATGACCTGCTCCGCAAGATCACCGAACTGACCGATACCCGCAGCAACACCACGCTCTACATCCGCTACCACGATGAGCCGGAGCCCGATCCTACCCCCGATCCGGACACCGGCACCCCCGGCGCAGTCTCGACGACGTTCGAACCTCCGTACGGGCATCTCGGGACGGTCCAGCTTTCCCTCGACGCTGCGACGTGCGATGGGGACACCTGGGACGGAGATCTGCAGCTCGTCATCGCGATATCCATGGACGAGACCGCCAATGCGGTCGACATCGACATCAACCAGACGCTCCCGATCTCGTGGGCGTTTACCGATGGTGATGTGGCGACGACCACGGTCGGTCCCTTCGCTGGTTCGGAGTCCAACGTCGTGCTGGGTCCCGATACGTTCTTCTGGACGTTTGACCTGACCATCACGCGGTCCACGGACGGGGCAGACGGCAGTCAGTCGCTCTCCATCGACGGGACCCAGACCGCCGGGGTACCGGGCTTCATCGAGACCGTCCCGCTCGAGGGTTACTTCGCCAATATCGCCGTCCCCATCCCGGTGACCGCCAACGACGCCTGCTGATCGGGTTGGCGACGGCCCCTTGACCCTGACGCCACGTCAGAGCCCATCCTCCTTCCGGACCCGGTGATAGGCCGGGCCAGGCAGGAGGATGCTTGTGCGTGCCCCTACGATTGCTGCCGAACCACCCGGACCGACGAGGCACCGCCCAATGACTAGTGTCACGACGTGGACCGTCAACGAGCTGGCCACGCTGGCCGGGGTCAGTGTCCGCACGCTCCACCACTACCACCATATCGGGCTGCTGGCGCCGGCCCGGATCGGGGACAACGGCTACCGCTACTACGGCCGGGCGGAACTCATCCGGCTGCAGCAGATCCTGTTCTTCCGGGAGCTGGAGTTCCCCTTGGACCGGATCCGGTCGTTGCTGGACCAGCCCGACCTCGACGCCGCAGCGGCCTACCGCGACCACCGCCGGCTGCTCCTGGTCCGGCGCGACCAGCTCGACGGGCTGATCGCGACGCTGGACCGCGAGCTCGGCCACGACATCACAGAGGAGACGACCATGCCCACCGATACCCCGTACCGCAGCCCGTCCGACCGCTTCTCCGATGACGAGCTGGCCGACCTCCGAGCCGAGGCGAAGGAGCGCTGGGGCGGCACCGACGGCTGGCGCCAGAGCGAGGCGAAAGCCGCCCAGGTTACGCCGGAGCGGGCGGCGGAGATCCAGCGCCAGATGGACGACGCCCTGTTCCGGATCGTCGCCCACATGGATGAGGGCGTCGCCGCGCCAACCGTCCAGGCCGCCGTCGCCGATTACCGTGCCTGGATGGGTAACTACTACGAGCCCACTGACGAGGTATTTGGGCACATCGCCCGGATGTACGTCGACGACGACCGGTTCGCCGAGACGTTCCGCCGCTACCACCCGGATCTGCCGCCGTTCATCCGCGACGCCATCCTCCATTCACTCGGGGAGCGGTAGCTCATCGCAGCCGGGCGGTGATCACGGTCAGTGGCAGCACCGCGACCGTGATCACCCAGCCGGCGACGAACGCCCCCTCCGCGCCGGATCGGTCGAACACCAGCCCACCAACCAGCGCCCCGGCCGCGATCCCACCGGTCACGGCCGAGGGCGGCAGCATCGACGCGAGGTCGCGGCCCGGCCCGGCCAGCCCGACGACGCGGTGCTGGAAAGCCGGGATGAAGGCGAACCCGACCAGGCCCCAGGCGATCAGCAGGGGCAGCGCGATGACGGGGGAGGTCCCGAACAGGACCAGCCCGCCCAGCACCGCGATGAGGACGACGTTGATCACGACCAGGGTCGCCGTCACGTTCCGGTCGGCGGCCCGGCCCCCTAGCCAGTTGCCTACGGCGTTGGCGATCCCGTAGCCGACCAGCACCACCGCCACCCAGCCTGGCGTAACCCCGGACACCTCCTCGAGGAACGGCGTGATGTAGGTCAGGGCAGAGAACTGCCCGCCGAAGATCAGAAAGCCGACCGGTAGGACGACCAGCACCCGCGACGCCAGGGCGTGCGCAGATTGGGACCGGAACCCGCCCCGGTCCTCGCCGGGGATGGCCGGCACCGCCAGCGCCGCCGCCGCGAGGGCGACCAGCGCGAGAGCGAACACCGCCGCGAACGTGGCCGGCCAGCCCAGCCACCGGCCGACCACCGTGCCGAGCGGCACACCTAGCACGGTCGCCAGGGCGATCCCACCGAACACCGCTGCGACCGCCCGGCCCATCCGCTCCGGTGGGACCAGCCCGGCCGCCATCGCTAGCGCGGCGCCCATGAACAGCCCATGGAGCGCACCGGTCAGCCCACGGGCGATCATCAGCACCCCGAACGTCGGCGCGATGACGGCAACCGCGGTCGCCGCCGCGTACAGCGACAGCGCGACCAGGACCAGCGGTCGACGCGCGACCCGCAGTGTCGCGGCCGTCAGCAGCGGACCACCGATCGCGATCCCCAGCGCGTAGGCACTGACCAGCAACCCGGCCGTCCCGATTCCGACGTCCAGGTCGTCGGCGACCAGCGTGACGATCCCGACAGGGACCAGCTCGGCGCTGCCGACGACGAACGCGCCCAGGACCAGCGCCGCCAATGCCCACTGGACGCGCGAAGCCGACGGAGTCCGATCCGTCATCCGGCGCTCACCGGCGCTCACCGAGCAGGGCGACCAGGCCTTCGACCACCGGTCCGCGCCACCACGACGCATGATGTCCACCCATGAATCCCTCGTACCGGACGACCTCGGCACCCTGCGCGGACAGGACGTCGCGGGTGGCGGACACCGGTCCGCAGCGATGGACCGCCTGATTTAGCAACGAAACCTATCTTCGCATCTGGCCGCGATAGCGCCGGGACACCCGGCCGTCCGGAGTGGCGAGGTGGTCGAAAGGCGAGGTGGCGGGTCCGATCCCTGGCCGTCCTCTTCCCGAACCGGATCCGGTGGCAGGTGTCCTCCGCCCATCCGGTCGCGAGAGAAAGGATCGGCGCGGGATTGCCGTGAACCGCCCGTTCTGCTTCGCCAGAGCCTGACGCAGCGTCTTCGGTTCCCAGGGTAGCCGGGACGACCAGACAGGCGTCCGACGGCACGACCCCTGCCTCCTCCGGGTTCAGCCAAGGGCGGGAGTCCGACCCTCCAACAGGATCACCAGGAGTTGACGATGGATCTCGGGATCAAGGACAAGACGGCGCTGATCAGTGGCGGGGACTCAGGGATCGGCTGGCACACCGCCCAGCTGTTGCTCGCGGAGGGCGCGACCGTCGTCATCACCGATATCGAGCAGGACCGGCTCGACGCCGCGGCCGCGAAGCTCGAAGCGCCCGAGGGCAAGCTGCACGCGTTCGCCGCCGACATCACGAAGCTGGACGACCTGAAGACGCTGCGCGAGCAGGTCGAATCGGCGGTCGGTCAGATCGATATCCTCGTCCAGTCCGCCGGGATCACCGGTGCCCAAGGGATGTTCCACGAAATCGACGACGCGGGCTGGACCAACACCATCGAGGTCGACCTGCTCGGTCCGGTCCGGCTGGTCAGCACGTTCCTGCCGCACCTGCGGGCAGGCGGCTGGGGCCGGCTGGTCTTCCTCGCATCCGAGGACGCGGTCCAGCCCTACGCCGACGAGATCCCCTACTGCTCGGCCAAGGCGGGAATCCTGGCGCTGATGAAGGGGTTGTCCAAGTCCTACGCGCCGGAAGGCCTGCTGGTCAATGCCGTCTCACCCGCCTTCATCCATACGCCGATGACCGACGCGATGATGGAGAAGCGCTCCAGGGAGATGGGCACCTCGATCGACGAGGCGATCTCCAGCTTCCTCGACGAGGAGCGCCCGGGGATGGAGCTCAAGCGGCGCGGCCAGCCGGAAGAGGTCGCCAGTGTGGTCGCCTTCCTGTGCAGCGAGCGCGCCTCGTTCGTCAACGGCTCCAACTACCGGGTCGACTCCGGGTCCGTGCTGACGATCAACTAGCAGCCGGACGAGATGACGTTCCATTGACCCGGGAAGGGCCAGGCTGCGCTTTCAGCCTGGCCCTTGGTCATCTCCGCAATGCGACAGACCGGCCATACAATGCCGGGATGACGAATCAGACAGCGACGACGGCGGTCGCCGGATCGACGACGCGGCGCCCCTTCGCCGGGTGGCGGATGCTGGCCATCGCGGCTCTGGCGGTCTTCGCGACCGGCCCGGCCCAGACGTATGGCGTGTCTCCGTTCGTCAATCCGATGACGGCCGACCTCGGTATCTCACGGTCCCTGTTCTCGACGCTCTACTCGATCGGAACGCTGGTCTCAGCCGGCGTCCTGATCGTCGCCGGACGCCAGCTGGACCGCTACGGCAACCGCCTGGTCCTGGCGGTCGCGGCGGTGCTGTTCGGGGCCGGGCTGGCCCTGATGGGCGTCGCGACCGGGCTGCTGTCGTTGCTGCTAGGGTTCATCATCCTGCGCTCGTTCGGCCAGGGCGTGGTCAGCCTGGGTGCCCGGACGCTCGTCCCCCACTGGTTCCACTCCCGGGCGGGCCGCGCGTTCAGCATCCTCGGGATCGGCGGGATGGCCAGCCAGGCGGTCGTCCCGACCTGGAATCAGACGATGATCGACTCGGTCGGCTGGCGCGAGGCATGGCTGATCAATGCCGGCGTGATGTGGGTGGTCCTGCCGCCGCTGGTGTGGCTGATCGTCCGGAACCGTCCCGCTGACCTCGGGCAGGAGCCGTACGGCGCCGAACCCGTGGTCGCCGGAGACACCCGTCCCCGGCATGAGTGGGGCTTCGATGTCCGCCAGGCATCGCGGACCTTCGCCTTCTGGGCGCTGCTGTTCGCCGGGGCTGTCCCGGCGCTGGTCCTGACCGGGCTGTCGCTCAACCAGACCGGCATCCTGACCGACCGCGGGCTGGACGCGACCCTCGCCGCCACGATGTTCGGGGTCGGCGCGGCGGCCGCACTCCCGACGAGCCTCGTCGCCGGCTGGCTGTGCGACCGCTACCCCGCCCACTACGTCCTGGTCGCCGGACAGGCGTTCATGGGCATCGGCATGGTCGTCCTGCTGACCATCGGCTCGATCGAAGGCGCCATCATCTACTCGGCCCTCCGCGGGATGTGCGAGGGCTGCTGGACGGTCTCGATCGACGTGGTCTGGCCCAGCTGGTTCGGCCGGCGCCACCTCGGCCGGATCCGCTCGCTCGGGTTCGCGGTCGGTGTGGTCGGCGCCGCGCTCGGTCCGATCCCGTTCGGGCTCGCCGTCGACCAGCTCGGCAGCTACGACCCGGCCATCCTCGGCCTGCTCATCCTTCCGGTCGCCGCGATCGTCGCCACGCTGCTTGCCCGCCGCCCCAATCCTCCGGTGCCGCAGCCATCGATGGCGACCTGATTCCGCTCCAACGGGTACCAGTCCCGTCTCGATTGGGATGAATACTGGGGCTCGGGCGAATGGCCGACGTGGCAAAGGATGCCGGGATGACGACGAACCCGTTCACGATCGACATACCGCAGGACGAAGTTGACGACCTTCAGCGACGCCTGGCCTCGACCCGCTGGCCGGACGCCTTGGACGGTGCCGGCTGGGACTACGGCACGGATCGGGAGTAGTTGCGCGACCTTGTCGCCTACTGGCAGCACGGCTACGACTGGCGGGCGGAGGAGCGTCGCCTGAACGCCATCCCGCAGATCACGGCGCAAATCGATGGGATCCGGATCCATGCCGTCCATCAACGGGGCACGGGGCCGAACCCGGTCCCGCTGCTGATCCTGCACGGCTGGCCCAGCTCATTCGTCCAGTTCCTCGACCTCATCCCGCTGCTCACCGACCCGGCCAGCCACGGCGGAGATCCGGACGTCAGCTTCGACGTCATCGCGGCGTCGCTGCCCGGCTACGGCTTCTCCGGCACGACGACCGACCGCCCGATGAGCCGACGAAGGATGGGCGACCTGCTTCATCGCCTGATGACGGACGTTCTCGGGTACCCGCAATACGCGATCCGGGCCAGCGACATCGGGGCCGGCGCCCAGCGCCAGATGGCCCTCGCCCACCCGGGGTCGATCATCGGGATCCATCTCACGGGCATCTACGTCTCGCTGGAACCGGACGACGTGACCCCGGAGGAGCGAGCGTATCTCGACGCAGTCGCGCGTTGGAACCAGGATGAGGGCGGTTACAGCCACCAGCAGCGAACCAAACCGCAGACGCTGGCCTATGGCCTCAACGATTCGCCGACCGGATTGGCGGCCTGGATGCTCGAGAAGTTCCACGCCTGGAGCGATGGTGACATCGAATCGCTCTACGGCCGGGACGCGCTGTTGACCAACGTCGCGTTGTACTGGTTCACCCGGACGATCGGTTCGTCCATGCGGGTCTACCGCGATGGGTATGGATCCGACACCCTGACCGGTATCCCCGATGTCCCGACGGCGATCCTGCATGCCAATGAGCAGATCCCGAACGCGCCACTGTCGTGGGCGCGGCGACTGTACCGAACCGATCGGGTCAGCAATGCTTCGCGCGGCGGGCACTTCATCGAGTGGGAGCAGCCGGGCATCGTCGCCGGCGACCTGCGGGCGTTCTTCCGCGACCTCAGGGACTGATCGATCGCGTACCATCGCCGTCCCCCCGACCTGACCGGGTGGCCAACCGTCCGCTCGCCGTTCAATCGAGGGTCCCTGCCCGTGACGACCGCCTCCCCATTGCCCGTCGCGCTCGTCACCGGAGCTGGCAGCGGCCTCGGTGCCGCCACGGCCACCGCGCTGCTCGACGCGGGCTACCGGCTGGCCGCGCTGGACATCGACGCCACGCGCCTCGGCACGCTGTCCGACCGGGAAGACGTCCTGCCACTCCCCTGCGATCTGACCGACGCTGCGGCCATCGACGCGGCGGTCGCGGCGGCGCTCGACCGGTTCGGCCGGATCGACGTGGTCGTGAACTGCGCGGGGATCGATCACACGTACTGGCTGGAACAGCTCACCGTTGAGCAGTACGACCAGATCCTCGCCGTGAACCTGCGGGCGCCGTTCCTCATGGCGAAGGCGGTGTGGACCGTGATGAAGCGGCAGGGCGGCGGGCAGATCGTCAACATCGCGTCCACCGCGGCGACCCGTGTCTGGCCGGGCGCGTCGGCCTACCACGCCTCGAAGTTCGGCCTGCTCGGGCTGAGCCGAGCGATGAACCTGGAGGGGCGGCAGGAGAACATCCGCGTGCTGACGGTGATCCCCGGCGGGATGGACACCCGGTTCCTCGACCGGCTGGAGGAACAGGGCATCGGGCGACCGGACACCGCCCGGCTCCAGCGCCCCGAGAACGTCGCCCGGACGATCGTTCACGCGCTCTCGATGCCGGCGGATTCGGCCATTCAGGAGATCGTGATCACGCACCCAGACGAATCGAGCTGGCCGTAGTCGCTATCCATGATCGGCGCCTCGAGCGCCAGGGGGGAGGTACCGATGCCGTCCATCCTTGATACCTACCCGCACCTGGAGTTCCCGTCCCGGGCAGCATTCCGCGACTGGCTTGCCGCCAACCACGCCACCTCGCCGGGAATCTGGCTGGTCTATCGCAAGACGACGGCGGGGCCAGGCGGGCTGACGTACGTCGAAGCGGTGGAAGAGGCGCTCTGCTTCGGCTGGATCGATGGCCGGGCGGGCAAGGTCGACGACGAGCGGGCGCGCAATGTCTTCTCACCGCGCAAGGCGAACAGCAACTGGTCGGCGGTCAACAAGGCGCGCATCCTCTGCCTCCAGGCCGAGGGACTGATGACGCCGATCGGGCAGGCAAAGATCGACGCGGCGATCGCCGACGGGTCATGGGCGCGATCCGATACCGTCGAGTCGCTGACTGAGCCGGACGACCTCCGCATCGCACTCGATGCCGACCCCATTGCCGGCGCCGGCTGGCAGTTGCTTGCCCCGTCCATCCGCAAGCAACACCTGGCGCTGCTGGTGACGTCGAAGCGCCCCGAAACGCGCGTCACCCGGATCACCCGGATCATCGCGGCGGCCCGGCAGCGGGCGGAACGGTAACGACGAGGACGGCGCGGCGCACCAGGCTGGAGATGTCGGATCGGGCTCATGCCGTTCGTAGATATGGTGAGGGGCATCCAGGAAGGTCGCCCCGGATCTCAGGAGGGATCGGCATGCAGTACCTGGCATCCGTCATCGACAACGACTCCAGCACCGCTACCCCGGACGAGATGGCCGCAATCGACGTGTTCAACGACCGGCTGCGATCGAACGGCCACTGGGTCTTCGCCGGTGGCCTCGGTGGCCCGGTGACAGCCACCGTCATCGACAACCGGGGAGAGGACGTGCTGCTCACCGACGGCCCGTTCCTGGAATCCAAGGAGTACGTTGCCGGCTTCTGGATCATCGAGGCGGCCAACCTTGACGAGGCACTCCGGCTCGCGGCCGAGGGGTCGAAGCACTGCAACCGGAAAGTCGAGGTGCGGCCGTTCCTCTAGACCGGATCGCCATCCAGGCGGCGATTACCCAGGCCCACCACGACGAGTGGGCCCGGGTGGTCGCGGCCCTGGCCCGGCGCTTCGGCGATCTCGACATCGCCGAGGACGCGGCCGCCGAGGCGTTCGCGATCGCCGTAGAGCGGTGGCCGACCGATGGCCTGCCGGCCAACCCCGGTGCCTGGCTGACCATCACGGCCAACCGCAAGGCCATCGACCGGCTCCGGCGTGAAGCGAAGCGTGCTGACAAGCAGCGGGAGGCGCTGATGATGCCGGACGACGACGCGTCTGAATTGCCCGGACCGATCGACGACGACCGGCTCCGGTTGATCTTCACCTGCTGCCACCCGGCACTCGCGATGGAAACCCGCGTTGCCCTGACGCTGCGCATGGTCGGTGGGCTCACCGTGCCCGAGATCGCCCGGACCTTTCTGGTGAGCGAGGCGGCCATGGGGCAGCGGATCACCCGCGCCAAGGCGAAGATCCGGGCGGCACGCATCCCGTACCGGGTGCCATCCGACGAGGACCTGCCGCCTCGCCTTGCCGGTGTCCTCGCCGTGCTCTTCCTCATCTTCAACGAAGGGTACCTGGCCACCGGTCCCGGAACCGATCCGCTCCGTGTCGACCTCACGACCGAGGCGATCCGGCTTGCCCGCGTCACCCGTTCGCTCCTGCCGGAAGACGGGGAAGTCACTGGTCTGCTGGCGCTGATGCTTCTCACCGAGGCCCGCCGCCCGGCCCGTGTCTCCGGGAGCGGCGACCTGATTCCCCTTCCCGAGCAGGACCGACGGACCTGGGATGTGGCGTTGATCGCGGAAGGGCATCAGCTGGTGCGCGAGCGCCTGGCCAGCGGAGTCGCTCCGGGGCGCTACCAGATCCTCGCGGCGATCAACGCCGTGCACACCTCCGCCCGTGACGGCGACGGTACCGACTGGTCGCAGGTCGTCGCCCTCTACGACCAGCTCGTCCACATTGATCCCTCACCGGTCATCGCCCTCAACCGGGCCATCGCGATCGGCGAGCTCCACGGTCCCGCGGTCGCACTGGAGATCGTTGACCGCCTGGGAGCAGCACTGGTCGGCTATCACCTCTACCACGCCACGCGGGCGGACTTGCTGCGCCGCCTCGACCGCGGCCGGGAATCCCGCGCCGCCTACGAGCGGGCAATCAGCCTGGCGAGGAACACCGCCGAGATCGCCTACCTGTCCCGCCGTCTCGACCAGGTACCACTCGATCCCTGAGGGCGAAACGGGGCCCATCACACCCCGCCCGCGTCGAAGGAATGGGACCACTGTTGTTGACATTCCCTCGGCCCGGCTGATAGGTTCAGAGCCGTTGACTCCCGGCCGCCGACGCTCGTCCGCGGTCCCCGCTCCCAGGAGGCCCCTGTCCATGACTGCGACGACGACGCCACGCGCACGGACCACGGACGCCCTCGCGGCCTGACCGCACCCTTCTCCCAGACGTGATCTGACCGGCGCTCCCGCCGTGCGCGTGATCGATGACTGCTCCCCCCGGGCCTGCCCGTGGGGTATTCGTCGTTCCGCTCATATCCGGGAGCCGTATGTCATCGCCTTCCTCTCCGGCGTCCACCCCGCAGGCGCGCCGCCTGAACTGGTCCCTGCTCGTCCGGTATCTGCGCCCCTGGCGCGGACAGGTCCTCGCCCTCGCCGGCGTCCTGGTCGTCACCATCGTTCTCCAGCTCGCCACGCCGCTGGTCGTCGCCCGGTTCGTCGATCGCGCCGCGTCTGGTGGGACGATGGACGTGCTGATCACGCTGGCCCTGGTCGCGACGCTGCTCGCCGTCGCTACGCAGGTCGTTTCCGTCGTCGAGACGTGGGTCGCGGAGCGGATCGCCTGGGCGGCCACCAACAGGCTGCGCGAGGACCTCGCTGCCCACCTGCTCCATCTCGACGCCGCCTTCCATCACACCCACACGCCCGGCGAGCTGATCGAGCGGGTCGATGGGGACGTCGGGACGCTGGCCCGGTTCTTCTCCCGATTCGCCGTCTATGTCCTCGGCAATGTCGTGCTGAAGGCCGGCATCCTCGCCCTGCTGATCGCGGTGGACTGGCGTGTGGGACTCGGCGTCGCGGTCTTCGTCGTCGGTGCGCTGGTGGCGATCCTGAAGCTGCGGGCGATCGGGACGCCCTACTCCGCCACCGAGCGGCAGGCGGGCGCCGCCGTCTACGGGTTCCTCGGCGAGATCCTGGCCGGGCGGGAGGACATCCGCTCGTCGGGCGCCGGTGCCTGGGTGCTGCACCGCTGGGCCGGGCTGATGCGCGACTGGCGCGCCGCCCGGATCGCCGCCGGGATGCGTGGCTACTGGATGTTCGCCGCCGGGTCGGGGCTGTTCGGGCTCGCACTGGCGTTCGCGCTCGGCGCAGCCGCGGTGCTGCACCGGGACGGCGCGATCACCCTCGGCGCGGTCTTCCTTATCTTCCGCTATACCCAGATGCTCCAGCGGCCGACGCAGCAACTGCGTGACGAGGTCGAGGATCTCCAGCGGGCGGCGGCCAGCCTGGGGCGGATCGACGCGCTGTTCGCCCGGCGCTCCGTCCTGGTCGATGGTGCCGGGGCCGCCCCGCCGCCCGGTCCGCTCGATCTCCGGATCGAGAGCGTCCGGTTCGGGTACGACCCCGCGAATCCGGTCCTGCACGACGTGTCGCTCGACCTGCCCGCCGGTCGCGTGCTCGGCATCCTTGGCCGGACCGGCGCCGGCAAGTCGACCCTGGTCCGGCTGGTGCCCCGCTTCCACGACCCGGACGCCGGCACGGTCCGGCTCGGCGGCATCGACCTGCGTGACGTCACGATTGCTGCGGTCCGGGCCCGGGTCGGGCTGGTCCCACAGGAGGCGCATCTGTTCAGCGCCACCCTGCGCGACAACCTGACCCTGTTCGATCCCGATGTGCCTGATCACCGGCTGGTCGCGGTCCTCGACGACATCGGGATGGGTGACTGGTTCCGGGCGCTGCCAGGAGGACTGGACACCCGGCTCGGCTCGGGCGACGGGGCCGCCGGACTGTCGGCCGGGCAGACCCAGGTCATTGCCTGCGCCCGGTTGCTACTCCGCGATCCGGACGTCGTGATCCTCGATGAGCCATCGTCGCGGCTGGATCCGGCGACCGAGCGCCTCGTCCACCGCGCTCTCGCCCGCCTGCTCGCCGGCCGGACCGGCCTCCTCGTCGCGCACCGCCTCTCGACCTTCGCGCTCGCAGACGACCTGCTGGTCATGGAGGGCGGGCGCGTCGTGGAATCCGGCCCCCGCGACCTGCTCGCCGCCGACCCAAGCTCCCGCTACGCCACACTCGTCCGGCACGCCGCCGGGGGGGTCCCCGCATGACGTCCACGCCATCCCCTGGTTCAACGACCGGCATGACCGGTCGCCAGACGCTGGACGAGTACGCCCGGCTCTATCGACATCTCGGCCGCTTCGGCGCCAGCCACGCGGCACTCTGGGCCCTGATGAACCTGTCCGGTCTGATGCCCGGCCTGATCGCGAGTCGCTTCTTCGACGCCCTCGCCGGCGACCGGTCCTTCCCCGGCGGGACGGCTGGCCTGGTCGTCGTGCTCGTCCTGCTCGCCGTCGGGCAGGCGGCCCTGTGGCTGCTGGCCGGCTGGGTCGAGCTGGTGTTCCGCTTTCTCGGCACGGCGCTGCTCCGTCAGAACCTACTCCAGCGCCTGCTCGACCGGCCTGGTGCTCTCGCGCTGCCCTTCGGCACCGGCGCGGCGATCAGCCGGTTCCGCGACGACGCCGACGTGATCGAGGACAACCTCGACTGGACCGATGAGCTGGCCGGCTCCGGGCTCGTCGCGCTCGTCGCCACCGTGATCCTGCTCTCGGTGGACTGGCAACTGACGCTCGCGGTCGTCGTCCCGCTGATGGTCGTCGTTCTCGTCGGGCAGCGCCTCGCGGCCCGGCTCGGTCAGCTGCGCGCCGCATCGGCGCAGGCGACCGGAGACGTCGCCAGCGCGATCGGTGACATGGTGACGGCCGCCGAGACGCTCCGCGCCGCCGGGGCTGAGGATCGCGCCATCGCCCACCTGCGCCGGCTCAACCACGCCCGGGGTCGACTGACCGTCCGTGACCGGGTCGCGACGCAGGCCGTCGATGCCGTCTTCGGCAACCTGACCGGGATCGCGACCGGCCTGCTGATGCTGCTCGCGGCCGGCCGGCTACAGGGCGGCGACCTGACCGTCGGCGAATTCATCCTGTTCATCTCGTTCGTGACGGTCATCACCGACTTCACGGCCGAGGTGGGCCAGTACCTCGCCCAGTTCCGGCAGGCAACGGTCGCGTTCGACCGGATGCGGACGCTGGTGACCACGGCTGACGGTCCGGTCGCACCCCTCGCCTCCCCGGCCGCCCTCCACCTGAGTGGTCCGCTGCCGCCCGCCCATGTCTCCCCGTCGATTTCGGAGCCGCTCGGGTCCGGGCTGGTGATCGACGGGCTGACCTACCGCCACCCCGGCAGCGGTCACGGGATCATGGATATTGACCTGCACCTGCGATCCGGCACGCTGACCGTCGTTACCGGGCGCGTCGGAGCGGGCAAGACGACGCTGGTCCGGGCGCTGCTCGGGCTGCTCCCGGCCCGGTCCGGGACCATCCGGTGGGACGGCACGGGGATCACCGACCCGGCGTCGACCCTGGTGCCGCCGCGAGCTGGCTACACAGGGCAGGCACCGACGCTATTCAGTGCGTCGCTCCGGGACAACGTCCTGCTTGGTCGACCCGCGACGGGCCGCGACCTCGATGCCGCGGCCGATCTCGCCCTGCTGGCCCCGGACATCGCGACGTTCCCCCAGCGCTGGGATACCCCGGTCGGCACCCGCGGCGTGACGCTCTCCGGCGGGCAGGTCCAGCGGGTCGCGGTCGCACGGATGCTCGTCCGGGGCGGCGAGCTGTTGGTGATCGACGACGTCTCCAGCGCCCTCGACGCGACGACCGAGCGCGAGCTCTGGCGCGGGCTTCGTGCCCGGACGGACACGACGATCCTCGCCGTCTCCCATCGCCGCGCCGCCCTGCAGCAGGCCGACCACATCGTCGTGCTGAAGGATGGGAGGGTCGAAGCCGAAGGGTCGCTGGACGAGCTGCTGGCGACGAGCAAGGAGATGCGGGCGCTCTGGGAAGGCGAGGCCGTACCAGCCGGATAGAGCGCCACGCTTTGGGAAGCTGGTTCCGTAGGGGCGTCCCTTGGGACGCCCCTACGGAACGGGGATCGCGCGTTGGTCGATCAGCCCGCGAACATCCCGACCGTCTCCGCCGAGTGCATCCGGTCATAGAGGAAGGTGAAGTAATCCGGCCAGGCATCCTGGCGGTCCTTCACCTGATCCCAGGCGGCACCGACCGCCGGTTCGCCCTGCCAGTACGACCAGATCAGGGCCGCCCGGTCGGGACGGGAGATGAAGCGCATCCGGCCATCGACCCAGCCCTCACCGCCGGTCAGGGCGTCGCGGTGGATCTCGTCGCGGACGGCGGACGGCGCCCAGCCCTCGGCGTGCAGTCGCCAGGCCGCCCGGGTGCCGATCCCGGAGCGGTACCGCGACAGCAGCCCACTGAGGTGGTCGTCCGGCGAGCGGTCCCAGCCGATCACGCGCATCCCGACGTCGGCGATCCCCTCGAAGGGGGTCGACGAGGCGGTGTTGACGACCGAGAGCAGGTTGTCGGCCGGGCCGGTCCCGTTCTCGTAGGCGACACGACGGCGGGTGAACTGGACGTAGTGGCCCGGATAGCCCTCGTGCACGGCGAGGTGTCGTAGCCCCGGCATGGTCAGGACCGGGTCGATGTTCAGGTCGACGGTCCGGTTGGTGAAGTCGCAGCGGGCGTTGAACGGCGCCCCGGAGACGGTCCGCACTTTCATCCCGTCGGACTTGTCGCTTGGGATCTGCATCACCTCAGCCGTCCGGTCCCACGCCTCGGACATCAGCTCGTCGAGCGTCCCCTGGACCTCGTCGGCCGGGACCCGCTGGCGCGCCTCCCAGTCTGCCATCTGGCGCACAAGGTCGCCGCTGTAGCCCATATCGGTCAGAGCCGTGCGCATCTCGCCGCGGATCGCGTCCAGCTCGGCGTCGCTTGCCAGAGCCGACGGGATATGAAGGAACCGGCCGATCTGATCCGGGAACGGCAGCCCGGTCGATCGCCACGTCGCGAACGCCACCGCGCTGCCGGATGCCTGCGCGTAGTACCGCTGCCGGTCCCGCTCCGGGAGCGCAGTAGCGGCGGCGCCCAGTTCGGTGAACCGGGCAATGGCGGCGGCGTAGTCGGCGAACGGCTCCGGCTGATGGGTCGTCGACATGTTCAGGACAACCAGCCGCTCCAGGTCATCGGCCGGCCCGGCGCCCCCCGCCGTTTGCTCGGCGGCGTAGAGGGCGTCCAGCCCGAGCAGCGCCTCGCAGAATCCCTCGCCGTACCGCAGCGTCGCATCGGAGAGCGTCATCGTCCGTGTGTCCTTCATATATGAAGCTCGGTCAGACGGGATGCATCACAGCGGCCGGTCGATCGCGACCTACCGGTTCCGCAGCCGCGGGTCCAGTGCGTCGCGCAGGCCGTCGCCGAGCAGGTTGATCGCCAGCACCGTCACCGCGATCGCCAGGCCGGGGAAGAACGACACCCACCACGCCGTCCGGAGGATCGTCCGGCCATCGGCCAGCATGTTGCCCCACTCCGGCGTCGGCGGCTGGATCCCCAGCCCGAGGAACGACAGTGTCGAGCCGAGCAGGATCGCCCCGGCGATACCCAGCGTCATCAGCACGATTACTGGCGGCAGCACGTTCGGCAGGATGTGGCGCAGCATGATCCGTGGTCCGGTCGCGCCCAGCACCCGCGTCGCCGTGACGTACTCGCTCTCCCGGACGGACAACACCGCGCCACGGACGACCCGGGTGTAGTCCGGGATGGCGGCCAGGCCGACGGCGATCATCAGGTTGAAGATGCCGCCACCGAGGATGGCGACGATCGCCATGACCATGAGGATGCCCGGCAGCGCCAGCAGGATGTCGACGAACCGCATGATGATCGTGTCCACCCAGCGGCCGTAGTAGCCCGCCGCCAGCCCGGCCAGCACGCCGAACAGCGACGCCACCGCGACGGCCACCAGCCCGACCGGCAGCGAATAGCGCCCGCCGTACAGCACCCGGGAGAGCACGTCGCGGCCGAACGTGTCGGTCCCGAACAGGTGGTTCAGGCTCGGGCCGAGCCGGATCGCCTGCGTGTCCTGCCGGGTCGGGTCGTAGGGGGCGACGACGGGCGCCAGCAGGGTCAGCAGGACGATGGCGAGCAGGACGATCAGCCCGATCAGCGCCCCCGGGTTGCGGGCGACCCGGCGCAGGGTGTCGCTCAGCAGGCCGCGGGACTTCGGCTGGCCGGCCATCATCGGGTCACTGATCGCGGCGAGGGTCGGAGCAAGCGCCGGTTGCGCGTTATCCATACCGGATCCTCGGGTCAACGAGCGCGTACGACAGGTCAACGAGCAGATTGACGATGACGTAGGTCAGCCCCGCGACCAGCACGATCCCCTGGATCACCGGGAAGTCGCGATTGTTGATGGCGCTGATCGCGATGCGGCCCAGTCCCGGGCGTGAAAAGATCTGCTCGGTCACGATCGCACCACCCAGCAGCCCGGCGAACTGCAGCCCCATGAACGTGATCGTCGGGATCAGCGCGTTGCGGAGCGCATGACGGACAACGACCAGCCGCTCGCTGAGCCCCTTGGCCCGGGCGGTATTGACGTAGTCCTGGCGCAGCGTCTCCAGCATCGAGGACCGGACCAGCCGGGCAATGTAGGCGGCGGACGAGAAGCCGACGACGAAGCCGGGCAGGATCAGGTTGCGGATGCCTTCCGAGCCGGTCGCCGGAAAGATCTGGATCTGGAATGAGAGGAAGAAGATCAGCAGCAGTCCGAGATAGAACACCGGCACCGACACGCCCAGCAGCGCGATGACCATCGCCAGCGAGTCCAGCCAGGTGTTGTGGAACAGCGCCGCCATAACGCCGAGCAGCAGGCCGAGCACGACCGCGACGATCACCCCGGCCAGCGCCAGCTGCAGCGTCGGCCCGATCGCCTCGCGGATCGAGTCAGCGACCGGACGCCGGGAATGGAACCCTTCGCCGAGGTCGCCCTGCAGCACGCCCGCCATGTACGACGTGTACTGCTCGAACAGCGGCCGGTCCAGCCCGTAGGCGACGCGGATCTCCTGCAACTGGGCGTCCGACAGCGGCCGGTCGCCGGCCAGGGCCAGCGCCGGGTCGCCGGGCACCAGGTGCAGGATCAGGAAGGTAAACACCGACAGGCCGAACAGGACCGGGATGGCCTGGAGCAGCCGGCGCGCGATATACGGTCCCAAGAGGCTCTCCTGCCCCGGAGCCCCCGCTCCATCCGGGGGATGGAGCGGGGGCAGGGGGTGGGGTAACGGCTACTCGATCGAGGCGCTGTTCAGCCAGACGTACGAGGCGGCGTAGTCGATGGCGTCACCCTGCACGTTGGCCTGCTTGGCGTTGTAGACGACCGTGTCGACCAGCGGGATGGTCGCGCCGATGTTGAGGACCTTCTGCTGGACCTGGGCGTACAGTGCCGCCCGCTCGGCCGGTTCCGCTGCCTTGTAGCCCGCAATCAGCCACTCGTCGACCTCGGGGTCGTTGAGCCGCGCGCGGTTGAAGTTCCCGATGTTGCCCGACCAGAAGATCGTCCGGAGCACATCCGGGTCGGCGTAGGAGAACCAGAGCGGCGTGATGTCGTAGTTGATGTCCTCGCGGATGACGGTCCGGAGCACGGCCGCCTCGAGGACGTCGACGTTGACCTCGATGCCGATCTCGGCCCAGGCACCCTGCAGGAACGTGGCGGACGACACGTCTGGCTCGCGCTGCTGGGTCGGCCAGTAGAGGGACAGGCGGACGCCGTCCTTGGCGCGAACGCCGTCGTCGCCCATCACCCAGCCCGCCTCGTCGAGGAGTTGATTGGCCTTGGCGGTGTCGTAGGAGAACATCGTCTCGGTCGTCGGGTCGTAGCCAACGGTCGGCTTCATCAGCGGGCTGGCGGCCGGGATGTTCAGTCCACCGTAGATCGCCGTGTTGAACGCCGTCTTGTCGATGGCGTAGTGCATCGCGAGGCGAACGTTGACGTCGGAGATCGGTCCCTCACGGTCGGTCCGCAGCAGGATGATCCGGCCGGAACCTGGCTGGTCGTAGCGCAGCACCTCGACGTCCGGGTTGGCCTCCAGATCCGGCAGCTGCAGCGGGTCGATGGCGTCGATGTACTGCATCTCCCCCGTGGTGACGGTCCCGGTCCGGACCGAGACGTCGGTCACGATGCGGTACTCGACCTCGTCGAGGTACGGCGCGCCGGTGTTGGCGAAGAAGGACGACCCCCAGTTGTAGTCCGGGTTCTTGACCAGCGTGACGTGGTCGTTCTCGACCCATTCGCCGAACTTGAACGGCCCGGTCCCGACCGGGGCGCGGGCGAACGCCTCGATCCCCATCGTCCGGACAGCGGTCGGCGAAACGATGCCGAGGTAACCGTTGATCCCGGACAGGAACGGCGTGAAGGCCGACTCCAGGTGCACCTTGATGGTGTAGTCGTCGATGATCTCGGAGTGGGTGTACGGGCCGAGGTGGTCGCGGGCCTGGCCGGAGAGGATGACGATCTCGGGCTCGGCGGCCGGCGTGCCGGCGGTCTGCAGGCGGTTGGCGATGACGCGGTCGAAGGTGAACTGCACCGCCTCCGCGTTGAACGGGGTGCCGTCGTGGAAGGTGACGCCCTGCTTCAGATAAAAGGTGTAGGCAGCGCCGTCCTCGGATACTTCCCAGCGCTCGGCCAGCCCCGGCACGAACTGATCGGCCGTCGGCATCCAGACCAGCGGCTCGCAGATGTTCATCGTGACGCGGATCGTCGAATCGAAGTTTGTGACCTGCGGGTCAAGCGTGCCGTCCAGGTCGAAGCCAAGGCCATAGACCAGGCGACCGCCCGCTTGCTGGGCGGCGGCGGGCCGGATCTCGGTGCCAGCAAATCCGTACGCGGCGGCGGCGGCGAGGCCGGCTGCACCAGCGGCGCTACCAAGCAGGGTCCGCCGGCTGATCCGGTGCGTGGTGTCACGGGCGTTCATCTGAGCGACCTCCAGCGATGCGAAACGATACGGATCTGACCGCGGGACTCCCCGCGGTGGCTGGCCGCCGGTGTCCGGCGGCGATCACCCTATGTCTGGTGGACCACCGCGTCGGTGGCCCGCCCGGTTACCCAGTCGTACCGGGGGTCGTCATCGGGCACGCTCGTGCCCTCAAACCGAACCCCGACACCGGTCCCGCCGTCGACATCGACGACGCTCCCGGTGATGAACGACGCGGCATCCGAGCAGAGAAACAGGACTACGGAGGCGACTTCGTCCGGCTCGCCGGCCCGCGCCATGGGCATGGTCGGGATCCGGCGGCCGAGCGCACTGGCCATCCGCAGCGGGAGGGGTTTCGGTTGGGTATCGATCAGCCCGGGGCTGACACAGTTGACGAGGATGCCGAACTGGGTGAGTTCCACCGCGGCGACCCGGGTGAAGCTCTCGACGGCGGCCCGGCTGGAGGCATAGCATGCCGCCCCCGCCGATCCGCGCTTCGAAACGCCCGACGAGAAGTTCACGATCCGCCCACCGGTGCCTGCCGCGACCATCGCCCGGGCTGCCGCCTGCGTCATCAGGAACGTCCCGCGGCAGTTCACGCCGTAGACCGTGTCCCAGACATCGACGCGCTCCTCGAGCAGCGTGGCGTGCGGAGCGACGGCCGCGTTGTTGACGCAGACGTCCAGCCGGCCGAACCGGTCCGTCGCCGCTGACACGATCTCGCTCGCCCCTTCCGGGGTGGAGATGTCGGCGACCACGGACATGACGCGATCGCCAGGCAGGTCCGCGACCGTCTCCGCCAGCCCGTCGCCATCACGGTCCGCCGCGACGACCGACGCACCTGCCTCGACGAGTCGGTGCACGATCTGCTGACCGACGCCCCGTGCGGCTCCGGTCACGATGGCAATGCGGTCGTCGAACCTGAACTGGACGTCCATTGGCACCTCGCGGAACGCTGGGCAGATGGTTACCGACGCGGTCGCTACGACCACTCGCTGCGGTTCCCGCCACAAGCGGCAGTGCAGGTGGCTGGTCGGTTTGACATCGTGTCGTGGGGTGATAGTATGCGGATTGTCGACAATCGTCAATCGGGTCCTGACACGTTGCTTGTCCCGACGGCACAATCCCGCCAGGGCAGGCCGATGCCGCCCGGAACGGGAGGGAGCACCACGCGATGGCGGCTTCGGCCACGAGTGAACACCGCCGGAATTCCGGTCCGGACGCGCCGAACGGGACCAGCCAGAAACCGGGCGACGCGGTGATCCGCCCGCCCAGCCGGCTGCGCCTCGTCGATGACGTCGCGACCGCCCTGGAGGACGCCATCCTGGCAGGGGGACTCCGGCCGGGCGAGCGTCTGGTCGAGACGCGCCTGTGCGACGAGCTCGGGGTCAGCCGGACAACCCTTCGCGAGGCCATGCTGACGCTCCAGCGGCGCGGCCTGGTCCGGAGCGAGCCCCGCCGCGGCACCTTCGTCCATCGCCTCAGCCGCGAGGAATCACTCGATCTCCGCCGGGCGCGGTCCGTCCTGGAGGGGTATGCCGTCTCGGCCGGACGCCACGCCCTGACCGAGGCGGATTTCGCCGAGATGCAGGATCTGCTTGACCAGATGGGACGCTGCACATTCCCACGTGATACGGCCCTGCTCATCCGGCTGGACCTCGCCTTTCACGGCGTGATCATGCGCGCGCTCGATTCCCCGGTGATCCACGAGCTCTGGACCAGCCTCAATGGCCGGATGAGCGCCCTGATCCTGACCAGCATCGAGCGCCGCCACGCCGATTCGCCCGATTTCGCCGACTTCCACCAGGTGTTGCTCGACGCCATACGGAACGCCCGGACCGACGTGGCCGCCGAAGCTGTCGTGGTGCACTACATCGGCTCGTCGCCGGACGACTCCGAGTCGCTGGCTGAACTCGGTCAGGCGATCGGGACCATGGCCAAGGGTCCTCCGGGAAGCTGATCCCTACGGTCCGTCTTCCGGCATCCATTGGTCCGAGCTGTCACCGGAAGTCATCACGCATCAGATCCACTCGAAACCACGATCCGGCACTGGCCGGAGCACGACCCTACAGCCGCCCGCTCCCGGGGCGGGATGGAGAAGCAGAACGATGAGTGCGGCATTCCAGGCAATCAGCGGACGGAACGTGCGCGTCGGGGTGATCGGTGCCGGAGTCTGGGCCAACAACGCCCACCTCCCCGGCTGGCACCGCGACTCCCGCTGCGACATCGTCGCGGTCTGCGATGTCGATCGCGAGCTCGCCGAGAAGGCCAAGGAGCAGTACGGCGCCGAGGTGGCCTACACCGACGCGATGGACCTGATCGCCCGGGACGACATCGATGTCGTCGACGTCTGCACGTCGTCGTCCGAGCACTTCCGCCTGTCGATGGCGGCGCTGAACGCCGGCAAGCACGTCCTCTGCGAGAAGCCGGTTGCCTTCGACTTCCGGCAGACGGAAGAGGCGGCTGACCTGGCGAACAGCAAGGGACTGAAGACCAAGCTGGGCTTCACGTTCCGCTACAGCCCGGGCGTTCGCTATGCCACAAAGCTGATCCAGGACGGGTTTGTCGGCGAGCCGTACATCTTCAACGCCTATGAGCAGAACTCCCAGTGGATCGACCCGCAGACCCCGCTCCGTCAGGTCAAGCTGGACGTCGACCCGGAGATCCTGCAGACACAGTCGCTGGAGGGCTACGGCGCCCCGGTCATCGACATCGGTCACTTCTGGGTTGGCGCCGACTATGAGCGCGTGGTCGGGACGATGAAGAACTTCGTCCCCGAGCGGATGGTCCGCGCGACCGGCAAGATGCAGCGGATCAACATCGACGACGGCACGATCTACATGGCCGAGTACACCAACGGGGTGATCAGCTCGGTCCAGACGAGCTTCGTGACCGTCGGCAACTACCCCGGCATCGAGGTCCGCCTCTACGGCTCCAAGGGAGCGGTGATCTGCCGCCTGATCGAGGAGTTCGGCGTGGCCGAGACGATCCGGGTCGCGACGCCGGACGATGTCGAGTTCCGCGAACTGGAAATCCCGGCCGAGTTCTACCCGGAAGGCGGCACGCCGAACGAGTCGTGGCGGACGCTGTTCTACGCCAACCTGATCAAGGACTTCCTCGACGAACTGACAACCGACGACCCGCGCAACCAAGGCAACTTCCGCGACGGGGCGTGGGTGCAGGAGGCGATCAACGCCGTCGAGCAGTCGTTCCACGAGCGGCGATGGGTGGAGCTGCCCCTGCCGCGGTAAGGCTTGCCGGTACCCGCCCGCTCCACCACCGGCCCCCTGGCGACCGTAGGGGCGATCCCTTGTGGTCGCCCGGGCCCGCCAGCGGGCATCGCCGCCAGGCGATAACCGGTGTCGGCTGACGAGCTGGTCCCGGCGAGTTGAGTTGCCCAGGAGCACACCTCTCCCCCGGCTCCGGGTTGGCACCGTGGTTGACCACCCGGATTCAGCGCCACCCGTCCCGGAGAGGGGTGTGGCTGCGTTCTGAGTGGTTCATCGGAACCGCTCAGGAAGCGCATTGACGCGACATGAAGAAGCCCCACTCCGGGCCGGGTGAGACGCAGTGAGGCTTCAGCCAAACGGAGCGATCCCGGAGCGGAAGAGGGGTTGGGGAGAGGTCTGCCTCCCGGGTACCTCCGGCTTGTAATTCTCAGGTGCCTCCCACTCGTTCCGACTGGAGCTCAGACAAATGACCGTGATTACCCCCGCCACCTCGGCCACCACGTCCCCTGCCCCCGCCTTCGACCGCTGGCTGGATGACGTCCTCGCCTTCCATTACCGCCGGAACCCGGTGACCGCCACCTTCACCGGCATCCATGACCACGACCAGCTCCTCCCGGACTACTCCCCGGCGGCCAATGCCGCTGCGGAGGCCCGGATGAGCGAACTGCTCGCCGACCTCGACGGCTTGCCGGACGAGCCACTGGACGAGGCCCGGCGTCACGACCGCGCGCTGGCCGAGGGCGCCCTGCGGCTCTGGCTGTGGGAGCACGGGTCGCAACACTTCCAGTTGGGCAATCCGTCCTTCTACACCGGCGAGGCGGTCTTCGCGGTGATGTCGCTGTTCCACCGGGACAGCGAGCCCGTCGCCGAACGGGCCGCGGCGGCCGAGGCGCGGATGCGGGCTCTGCCGACGTTCCTGGCGCAGGCGAGGACCAATGTCTCCGCCGCGCCGAAGGCGTGGACGGAGCGGGCCATCCGCGAGGCGCGTTCCGGGGTGGCGTACTTCGGCGAGGGATTCGGCCTGCTGATGGACGAGCGCGGCATCCGCACCGACGCCCTGGAGCAAGCTGCCGGGATCGCCGCCGATGCGCTGCGGGAGCACCTCACCTGGCTGGAGGGGACACTGTCCGGCAACACCAATGACCACTACAGCGCCGGACGGGAAGCGTTCGACCGCTACCTTCACCTCGGCCACCAGTTGCCCCGGGACAAGGATGCCGGCTGGGTGGAGCGCTTCGCTCGCGACCAACTTGCCCTCGCGACGGCCGAACTGGAGCGCCGTGCCGCGGAGACCGACCCGTCGCGTGACTGGCGACAGCAGCTCGCCGCGCTCGCCGACGACCACCCGTCGATCGGCGACTACTACGGGGCCTACACCACGACGTGGGAGGCAGCCAGGCGGGCAGGGATCGACGCCAACCTGGTGACCTGGCCGGACTTCCCGATCGAGTACGGCCCGTTCCCCAAGAGCGACCGCGCCGCCGCCGCGGGCCTGTACTACCTGTTCTATCGCTGTCCCGCGCCGCTGGGCCGCCCGGAAACCCACTATTACCGGGTCACCCCGATCGAGCCGGACATGCCGGAGGACGAGCAGACGGCGAAGCTCCGCGCGACCAACCATGCGGTGATCAAGCTCAACCACGTGATCCACCACGGCGGGCTGGGCCATCACGTCCAGAACTGGAACGGCTTCCGGGCGGACTCGCGGATCGGGCGACTGGCCGCGGTCGACGCGGCGTCACGGCTGGCGTGGTTCTGCGCGGGAACGCTGGTCGAGGGCTGGGCCTGCTACGCGACCGAGCTGATGGGCGAGCAGACCGATTTCCTCACCCTGGCCGAGGCGCTGTCCGAAGCCCAGGGGCGGGTCCGGATGTGCTGCCGCGCCATCGCGGACGTCGGCATCCATACCGGCGCGATGACGCTGGAGGACGCGGCGGCGTTCTACGAGCGGGAAGCCGGGATGACGGCCGCCGCGTCGATGGGCGAGGCCGTCAAGAATTCGATGTTCCCCGGCGCCGCGATGATGTACCTGGTCGGGCTGACCGGGATCTACGACCTGCGCGCCGAGCTCATGGACCGTGAGGGCGACGACTTCTCCCTGCGCCGGTTCCATGATCGCTTTCTGTCCTACGGCGCCATCCCCGTCTCCCTGATCGCCGCGTCGATGACCGCCTGAGCGCGAACCGGCACGAGTGCGAGACCGCCGGTGGTGGACCGGATCGTGAGTCGGAGGCAGGGACGACTACCATCGTTCGCCTATGAGGAGGAACGCACCGATGAGTGACCGCACCGACCAGACCAATCACCAGGAATCGTCGTCCGGCCCCGAGGTTGAAGTGACTCCGGCGACGGCCAATACCGATCCCGCGGTCACTGACGTCAACCCGGAGGGGCATCACAGTGCGACTGACGACCTGTCCGACCCCAACGAGCGCCCCCAGGTCGACGAGGATATCGCCCGGGGACGGGGCCGCGAAGCCGGCTCCTGACCCGATCCGACTCTGATCGCAGCAGACACGTACGACGCCGGGGCTGCCTGTATTGGCAGCCCCGGCGTCGTACGTGTGGTCGGTCGTCGTGGAGACCTAGCCCTGCCGGACGTCCTCGGGGACGAGGTTGGCCTCGGCCTGCGGCTCGGCGCCGCCGAAGAAGAACTGCTCCTGCTGCTGGCGGAGGATCTGGCGGGCCTCCGGGTCAGCCGGGTTCAGGCCATAGTGGTTGATGAGGATCGTCAGCTGCGGCTTCCACTCGGCGTAGGCCTCGGCCGAGATGTTGTCATAGATCTTCTGGCCGAAGGCGCCGGGAAACGGCGGCTTCTCGAGGCCGGGCAACTCGCGTCCGAGCTTGGCGCACTGGACCATGCGTGTCATTGAGGTTCCTTGGCTGAATGGTGATGTCGATGACGCACCGGAAGACCGGCAGGCGATACGGGCAACCGTAGGGGAGCCCACCGGCGATGTCAAACCGCTCGCCTGTCCGGCGGCGGATCACTGGCCGGGTGGCATGGGCGGACGGGAACGGCTAGACTGCGCCGGCCCACCGTGACAAAGCGACACGCAACTGCCGGCCCTGCCGTGCACACCACGCAGGAACCCGCGATTCGTACGCACAAGGTGGCCAGAGAACCGTTTTCCGACGGACGGCGTATCCTAGTCAGGCCGGGCAGTCACACCCGGGCCGTTCGCAACTGTCTGACCGGGTGCCGTGGCTGGAGGCCCTGTCGGATGGATCGGCCGGTACAACCGCGGCGACCACACCGGGGACATCGTCCTCGACCGGGGGATGGCTCTCCCGTGGTCCCGCCCAACGGGTCGCTCCGGCTGGGGAGCGGCACCGTCTCTGCCCCGCACGGCAGTCCCGACCGGAAGAACGGTCCGGGCGGCTCCGGGGCGCCCTGTCTTGCGTCCAGACCACCACCACCAGCCACGCGTGTCCGCCTGTCGCACCGCTCGCTGGTTGGTCCCATGCCCTGGCATGGTCCGTTCCTGCAGCCGGTGCCGGACACCGTGGCGCAGGAGCGGAGTGTCATGACCCATTCGTCCCCGGCTCTTACCCACGACCCGGCGGCCAATCGCCGCCCCGAGCCGATCGCCATCGAGATCGTCGACACCGGCTCGTCCCCCCGCCTGCCCTTCCGTGGCGCCCGCGTCCTCCACGTGTTCTGCGTGCTCGCGCTCGTCCTGTCCAGCGCGGCGTCCGTCCTCATCCCGGCGGGACGCACCATGGCCCAGACCGGTGGATCGACCATCACGACTGCGGCGACCGCTCTGAACCTGCGAACGGGTCCGGGAACGCAGTACCGCGTCCTGCTGGTCATCCCCACCCATGGGTCCGTTTCCGTTCACGGCAGTGGAGAGAACGGCTTCGTGCCGGTCTCGCACTACGGCATCTCCGGGTATGTCTCCGGGGACCTTCTCCGCAGCCGCAGCTACGACGAGCCCGTCGCGCCGGTGACTGAGGAGCCGGTGGCCGAGGAGCCTGTCGTCGAGGAGCCTGTCGTCGAAACGCCACCGGCCACGTCGATCGGCACGGCGACCACCACGGCCTATCTGAACCTACGCTCAGGACCGGGAATGGGCAACGGCGTGATCGCCGTCATCCCCGGTGGCGCGTCGGTCTCGCTTACCGGTCCCAGCCAGGATGGGTTTGCCCCGGTCACCTACGACGGCCAGCCAGGCTGGGTCGCGGAGCAGTACCTGACGACCGGCGATGGCAGCACGGACGAGGTCGTGCCCGACCCGATCGCTCCGCCAGTCAACCCGGACCCGGTGGTTCCCGAGACAGGCACGGCTCCGAGCGGCCAGATCTGGGCGACGAGCGCGGTCAATATCCGCTCCAGTGCAGACACCAGTTCCCCTGTCCTGACGGTCGTCTCGGCCGGCGCCACCCTGCTCGGCACGGGGCAGTCGCAGAACGGCTTCTGGTCGGTGAACTACAACGGCGTCGTCGGCTGGGCCTATGCCGCGCTGCTGACGACCGACGGCAGCAGCTACATCGACCCGCCGGCCACCAACCCGGGCCAGGACGGCGTCTACGGCGAGTCCGAGATCATCAACATCATCTACGCCGCGGCCGACGCCTACGGCCAGCCGCGCGAGGACATGCTCCGCGTCGCGCGCTGCGAGTCCGTCCTCGACCCGAACGCGGTCAATCAGGCGGGCGGCTCCTACGGGCTGTTCCAGTTCCTGCCGGGCACCTGGGCGACGACCCCGTTCGCGCAGTACGACATCTTCGACCCGGTCGCCAACGCCAACGCGGCGGCGTGGATGTGGTCGGTCGGTCGGCGCAACGAGTGGGTCTGCCAGTAGCAGCGCCTCTCACTGACAACCGGTAACACGGCAACGCCCCGGACCGATCTGGTCCGGGGCGTTGCCGTGTGCCTTGCCTGCCCGGAAACGGGTCCGGTCCCGGTTGTCGTACCGGGCGTTCCAACGTCCGGCTACAGCGGCGGAGCGCCCAGCCCGCGCCGGATGTCGGCGATGTGCAACGCCCAGTGCTCGTACGTCTTGCTGGCGATCTCGTCCCCGACACTGCGACCGAGCCGCGAGACGAGGTCGCCACCGGGCTCGAACGCCTCGTCCGGCAGCGACTGGATCATCGCCATCAGTTCCTGCCGCGAGGTGCGCCAGGCCGCCACCACCATCCGCGGCTCGAGGGAGCGCATGCTCAGGACCGCTCCGTTGTTGAACGCGTCCAGCCCTCCCAACCCGTAGGCAGAGAGCGCCGGCCCCTTTCCCTGCGCGGCCCGGAGATCGATCAGCACCAGCTGCTCATGGGCGATGCAGTGAGCCATCACGTCGCGAATGGACCAGTCGCCGACGACGGGGATCGCGGTCAGGTGGGAAACGGTCAGCCCCGTCAGCACCTGGTTGATCGCGACGTCGCCGGCGAGCAACTGGCGCAGCAGGACGGTCCGGGGGTGATCGGTCTCGGCGAAACGATTCGTCATCGTCGGGTCTCCATTCAGAGGCAGGTCTGGCTCAAGCGTGGTCGCTGGTGACTTCCGGAGCCTTGTCAGCAGGCTCATGGCCCGGCGGAGGGAGCGGGCTGACGATCCGCAGCCTTGTCAGCAGGCTCATGGCCCGGCGGAGGGAGCGGGCTGACGATCCGCAACGCGGCGGGGACGACATCGAACGTGACCGGCGTCGTCCCCAGGTCGTGCGAATCGGCCCGGGCGGGCAACCGGGAGTGGCCTTCGACCCGCACCCGGGCCGAGCGGTACGTCTCCGCCTTGGGAGCAAAGGCCCGGCCACCGAAGGCGATGCTGCGGAAGTGCCGGAACAGCTCCCAGCGCGAAAAGCGGCGGAACAGCCGGACGTCGAACATCCCGTCCTCCAGGCTCGCACCCGGCGCGACCGTGAAGCCGATGCCCGTGTATGGCCCGTTGGCGATCGCCACCATCAGCGCGCGGGAGGTGATGGTCCGGTTATCGAGGTGGATGATCATCCGGGCCGGGCGGTAGCGGAAGGCGACCCGGATGGCCGAGAACAACCCGCGCCAGTCGCCATCGCCGAACCGGTTTGCCTCACGGAAGATGACGGCGTTCATCCCGACCGACGCTGCCTCGAAGAACACCACGTCGCCGTCCTGCCCGGTCGCCCGGCCGACATCGATCACCCGGACCGAGTCCGCCGCCCGCGCATCGGCGATCGCCTGGGCGGCGTCGTGCAGGTCGCGCGGCAGATCGAGCATCCGGGCGATGTTCATCACGCTACCCAGCGGCAGGATGGCTAGGGCCGTGTCGGTGCCGAGGAGCTCCCGGGCGATCCCGCCGACGGTCCCGTCCCCGCCGGCCGCCACGACCGTCCCGAAGCCCCGGCGGACGGCGTCACGGGTCGCCGCCACGGCCTCGTCCTCCGACCCGGAGATGACCAGGTCGCGGCCGAGGCCGTGCTCGTCCATCAACTGACGGATGACATCTTCCGCATCATCGAGGTTGGTCGAGATGCCGGCCTTGCTGCCCGCGTGGGGGTTGAGGATCACCCGGACCCGCGGGTCCATCCCCTCACCCTGGCGGCGCGGCGCATCATCCTGGCCCGTCCCGGGCGGTCCGGAGTCGTGAGGGATGGCGCAATCGCCGGAATCCGGTTCGGCCGGCTCGTCGAGGGGCATTAACGAACTCCGGGTCAGGTCCGGGAGGGCGCTAGGCCAGCCCGGCGCGGCGGGCCTTGATGCGCCGGTAGAGGGTGGTCAGCCCGAGCAGGTAGCTCGTTCCCAGCAGGTACGAGGCGAGGACGTCGGTAAACCAGTGATGGCCGAGGTAGATCCGGCTCGGGCCGACCAGCGCGATCAATGCCGTGAACCCGGCGACGATCGCCCGGCGCAGCGCCCTGGGCCGGATCAGCGTCTCGGCGAGGAACGCGAGAAAGCCATAGACCCCGACGTAGCCGAGCACGTGGCCGCTAGGGAAGGACGTGCCGCCCAGGTTGGAGATCGCGACCCGGATCTCCGGCTGGTTGGGGCGCGGACGACGCATGAACTTCTTCACGACGAAGGAGATGCCGGTCGTGCCCCAGCCGGCGAACTGGAACGCGGCTTCCAGCCGCAGGCCGAACACCCACATCACCGCGGCCAGCACCGGTGGGATCAGCCGGCTCTGGGGCGGGAAGCCAGGCCAGGAGACGATCATCATCGTCCGCCGGATCCACGGCTTGCGCTGTCGCTGGACCCGCATCGTGATCGCCACGTCAGCGGCGGCGGTCCGCTGCTTCCGGACCAGCGCGAACAGCACGCCGAACAGCCCGAGCGCGACGACGACGTAGGCGATGCCATGGCGTCCCCGGATCAGCGACTCGGCGACATCGACGGTCGCGTCATCGACCCGCCGGCGCTGCTTCTCGACTGCATCCTGCGCCTGCTTGGCGACGGTGTGGACGATCTCGACCGGCGGCTCGTTGAGGAGCGCGTCGCCAGGGGAAGGGCGGCGTCCGATCGGACGGGTGAGCAGACTGGCCAAGCGACACTTCTCCCGGGGTCATCGTTGCGTCATCGAGGGACCGCCCATGTCGGGCGGCCGGCACCGGGCCACTATACTGTCTGGACCCGTTCCCCCGGCTGCGGTCACGGTGCCGGCTCCCAGACGACCACGTTCCCGGCAGACCCGGCGACCAATCCACTGGCCGGACGACGACCGACCGGCCGCAGTTGGCCGTTGAGAGACCCGATCCCGTGATTGACACGCCAACCACGTCACAGCTCACAGGTGCGGGGCACGGGCCGGTGCAGGGTCACCCGCCCCGGGGCTTCGTTCCCGCGCCATCGGCGGCCAGGCCGCCAATCACCGGACCAGTCGGGCCAATGCCAATCACCGCGCCGCGTCCGGCATTCGCCTGGTTGCCGGGCGGGATCGTGACGGTGGCGTTGCTGGCGATCGCGGCCCTGTTCCTTGCGTTGCCCGGGACGATCGCGACCAAGGCCCACATCGCGCTGCACGGCCTCTGCGCCCAGACACCGGGCCACACGTTCGCCGTTGGCGGACTGCCCCTGCCGCTGGACGCCCGGATGATGGGGATCTACGGAGGGTTCGCCGTCGCGGCGGCATGGCTGGTCGCCCGGAGACGCCTGGCGGCGGCGGCGCTGCCCCGCTGGCCGGTCGGCCTCGTGCTGGTCGGCGGCATCGCCGTGATGGGTGTCGACGGGACCAACTCGCTGCTCCGCGATCTCGGGTTGCCGTACGGGTACGAGCCGCACAACCTGCTCCGCGTGGCGACCGGGGCGCTGGCCGGGGTCTCGCTGGCAGCGGCCCTGTGCTGGCTGGTCGCGAGCACGCTCTGGCGGACCCCACGGCAGCATGAGGCGGCCATCGGCTCGCTCGGGGAGTGGGTCCGGGTCGCCCTGGCCGCCGTCGGCCTGGTCTTCCTGGTCCCGCTGGCGCCGGGCTGGGCGTACGGTGTGGTCGCCGGTGCCCTGGTCATGGCCGGGCTGCTGGTCGTCGCGACCATCGCCCTGGTCGCGCTGCTGATGATCCGGCGACAGGAGGGCCTCTACGGCACCTTCGTCGAAGCCCGGCGTCCGGCCCTCTCGGCGCTCGTCACCGGGGTGCTCGCGATGGCGATGATCAGTGGCGGCCGGCTGGCGCTGGAGTGGTGGTCGGGCCTGCCGCTACCCATCCACTAGCCGCCCCGGTAAGCATCCGGTCGCCGCCGCCGATCAGGCAGCCGGACCGGGTCCGCCGCAGGGGCTCTGCTACACTGCCCCGCGAACAAAAACCGCCGATGTCGCGCCGTCCCCGCCGCCTGCCGGTTGACGCATCGCGACCTTACCCCTCAGGGCCGCCCCCAGATGCGCATCATCCGGAACCTCAACTACGTCAAGACCAAGCGGCGCAATGCGCGGCTGAGTGCGGTCGGTGGCTTCATCCTGCTGATGTCGACGTTCTTCCTCACGCTCAACCCGAACACCTTCATCTTCTCCTACATCCTCCTGATCTTCGGGTTCATCATCTTCTCCCAGGGCATGCGCGACATCACCAAGTGGAGCCGGCCGGTCCGCAACGACCAGGTGCTGGACCGCAAGCTCGGCACGCTCGGCGATCAGTACACGCTGATCCACTACGCGAAGATCGGGCGCCGCGTCATCGAGCACATGCTCGTCTTCCCTGGCGGCGTGCTGGTCCTGACGGCCAAGGAGTATTTCGGCGAGGTCAACGTCAAGGGTCGCCGCTGGCGGCAGGGCGGATTCGGGCTGCGCCGCATCTTCGGGCTGAGCGGCCCGCAGTTGGGCAACCCGTCGATCGAGACCGATATGTCGCTCAGTGCCATTGAGAAGTATCTCGAGGCCGAGCAGTTCGAGACAGATCTCCGGGGCGCGATCGTGTTCGTGGACCCACGCACGACCATCGACGCCACGTTGCCCGACTACCCGATCGTGCTGCCCGACGAGCTGACGAAGTTCGTCCAGGAAGAATCGGCTGATGAGCGCCTGACGCTGGCCGACCGGGCCCGGCTGGCCGAGCTGCTCGGCGGCGGTGGGACGGTGGAGAACGCGCCGACCTCGACTCGGCGTCGCCCGGTCAAGCGGCGGGCCAGCGCCTAGATGGTTGCCCGCCGGTCCCGCAAGACCGCCCCGAAGAACGAGGTCGTCCGTCCGGCGGTGATCCCGATCCCGTCGGCGCCCGGACACGGCTGGCCGGTCTGGGGCCATGACGCGACGGTCGCCGACCTGCGTGGCGTGATCGCGGCCGGGCGCGTCCGCCACGCCTACCTGCTGGCTGGGCCAGCGGGAACGGGCAAGCGGACGCTGGCGACGGCCTTCGCCCAGGCGCTGACCTGCCTGGCCCCGCTCACGCCGGGCGTTCCCTGCGGGGTCTGTCGCTCCTGCGGCAAGATCGCCCGCGGCGTCCACCCCGATGTGCAGCGCGTCTCGCTCGAGTCACAGGCTGCCACCGCCGAGAAGGCCAACCGCCAGAACACCTCGCTGACCATTGAGACGATCCGGGAGGTCACGTCCCTCGCTACTCTCCGGCCGATGGAGTCGGACTGGCGGGTCACGATGATCGACGACGCAGAGTCGATGCAGGGGGTCGCGCAGGAAGCGCTGCTCAAGACGCTGGAGGAGCCGCCCGGGTACCTCGTGCTGATCCTGCTGTCCGACGACGCCGAGGCGCTGCTGCCGACGATCCGCTCCCGCTGCGAGGTCGTGGAGCTGCGGCCGGTGGCGCGGGCGACGACGACGGCACTGCTCGAGGCGACCGGGGTTGCGGCCGACGAGGCAGCGACCCTGGCCGGGCTGGCCGGTGGCCGACCGGGCTGGGCAGTCGCCGCCGCCCGCGATCGCTCCCTGATCGAGCGACAGCAGGCGTCGGTCGATCGCGGATTGGCCTGGATCGGCGCGTCAAGCTACGATCGTCTGGTCACGGCGCTCAGGATCGGCGATGGCTTCACGAAGCAGCGTGAGGAGACCTACGCCGACCTCCTCACCGTCCTGGGCCTCTGGCGGGATGCGTTGCTGCTGCTCGCCGACCGGCCCGACTACGTCACCTATCGCGTCGGTGTCGATACGCTCTCCCGCTGGGTACCCGGCTGGGACCTGAGCGATATCTCCCGCGCGATCCGCTCGGTCCAGACCGGCATTGCCGACCTGGAGAGCAACGTCCGTCCCCGCCTCGCCCTCGAGAACATGGTGCTTCAATGGCCGACTCCCGATTCCCCTCCCACCCGCTAGATCCGCGGGCGACTCCCGGTTCGGGCCATGCCCCCGGCGATGTCGTCGTCTCATCCCCGGCCGATCCCGTGCCAGGCCTGTCCCGGCGGCGTCGGCGCGGGCGGACGGCTGGCGCCCGGCCGGATACGAGGCCAATCGCCGAGCGTTATCCCGCGCCCGCCGAGCCGGAGGCGCCGACGTCACAGCCGATCCCGGTCCGGACTGTCGAGGAAGCCCGCGCGCTGGCGCGGGAGCGCTTCCGCGACCGGGTCGCCGCCGGCGAGCAGGTCGGTGGGTGTGATTGCCACTCCACCGACGCCGGGGAGGCCGCCGCCAAGGTTGTGAGTGGCGGGCCAGCCGCCCGGGTCGCCGGGGTCCGGTTCCGCGATAGCGGCCGGATGTACTACTTCGACGCCGGCGTCATCGAGATGGAGCCCGGCGACTGGGTGGTCGTCGACACCGAGCGCGGCCACGAGGCCGGGCGGGTGATCATCGCGCCGCATCAGCTTTTGCTCAATCAGCTCCAGGGTGAACTGCGTCCGGTCCTGCGCCGGCTGGACGAGGACGACGTCGCGACGATGGACCGGCTGCGGCGGGAGTCGTCGGTCGCGGTCCGGACCTTCAGTGACCGGATCCGGCACCACCGCGCGCCGATCAAGCCGATCAGCGCGACGTACTCGTTCGACGGCTCGCTCCTGACCCTGAGCTACGCCCCGCACCAGGGGGTGGAGCGACCGGACCTGCGGGCGCTTGGCGGCGACCTGGCCCAGTCGTTCGGCTGCCGGATCGACCTCGTCGCGGTTTCCCCGCGCGAGGAAGCCCGGTTGCTCGGCGGCCTGGGCCGCTGTGGGCGGACGCTGTGCTGCTCGTCGTGGCTGCCGGTCTTCCCCGAGATCACCATGGGCATGGCCAAGACGCAGGACCTCGCGCTGAACCCGACCAAGGTCTCGGGAGTCTGCGGGCGGTTGCTGTGCTGCCTGTCGTACGAGAACGAGCAGTACAAGCAGCTCAAGGCTGTCCTTCCGCGGCTGGGCCAGCGGGTCGAAACCAGCCAGGGCTGGGGGCAGGTCATCTCGCTGCAGGTGATCCGCGAGCAGGTCACGGTCCGGCTGGAGCATGGTGGCGAGCAGATCACCGTTCCCGGCAGCGACCTCGTGATGCGGCCAGACAGGCCCGCTCCGCAACCAGCTCCCGCGGCGCCGACCATCCCGCTTGCCGCCGTGCCCGCCGCTCCACGCGCCGAATCTTCCCGCCCGGCCGAACCCTCCCGCCCGGCACCCGCCAGACCCGATCCCACGCAGATCGAACTGGCCCGGGCCGTGACGGCCCCCGTCCAGGATGAGCCGGAGGGGGCGGGCGACGAGGAGTCCCGCCGTCGCCGGCGCCGCCGACGGGCACGTGGCGCGGGCGATGCGTCGGCCTGATCCGACGACCCGCGGACCGGCCATCATTCCGGCCACCCCATCGACCACTTCGACATGATCCCGGCCCGGATGGCTGGAGGAGCAGAGCGAGCATGGCCCGGTACCTGGTTATCCATTCTCCGCGCGAGGACTCCGACGCGACCGAGGTGCAGGCGCCGACCCGGATGGTCGACCTGGCCCGGCAGGCGGGCGCCGAAGACGCCAACCCACGCTGGGTGACGACCTACGACACCGACATGAGCGACGACCGGGTCTTCACGATCTGGGATGCCGATGACCCGGCCGACATCCTGTCCGCGCTGGACAACTACGGCTTCCTTAACCACATGGAGGCCAAGGCCATCCGGGTCGAAGCCTGGGGACCGGCCGACGTCCTGGTCAACGCCGAAGAGGACTAGCCCGGGTCCGAGGACCACGCGGTAGGACGACGAGGGGGACACAACCATGCGGTCCCCCTCATGCGTGTCCGTCCGGACCGCCCCCCTCGACATGCCCTCTATACTCTCCACGTTACGTCACCCTACCCGCCCCTCAGCCGGCGGGCGGCGCCCGGACATCACCGCGCCGCCCGCCCGGGAGTCACTCCGTGGTCCTCACTCCGTCCCGCCCGCCGTCCCCCTCCGAGCCCGCGCCGTGGGATGCCCCGCTCCAGGACGCCGTCCCGGCACTCGCTGACTGCCCGTGGGACGCACCGGTCACGCTTGCCGTCACCCCGACGGATGATCCCGACGTCGCCGCGCTGCTGTCCGAGGAGAAGATCGGGCCTCGCGACGGCGCCGGCCGGACGATGGTCGTCGCGATGAGCGGCGGCGTCGATTCGGCGGTGACCGCGCTGGTCATGCGGGAGCGCGGTTACCGCGTGATCGGGATGAACCTGCGGCTGTTCTCCCCCGAGGACCCGGACCATCGCGCCAATCCCTGCTGCGGCCTGCCCGCGCTGAGCGACGCCCGCCGGACCTCGGCCCGGATCGGGATCCCGTTCTACGCGTTGGACATGGAGCACGAGTTCGCCGAGAGCGTGATTGACCGGTTCGTCGACGAGTACGTGCAGGGCCGGACCCCGAACCCGTGCCTGGAATGCAACCGGCACGTCAAGTTCCGCCACCTCGTCACCAAGGCCCGCCAGCTCGGCGCCGACGGGCTGGCGACGGGCCACTATGCCCGGATCGTGCGAGCCGACCCTGACGCGCCCGCCGGTTCTGACGGGGCGCGTCATCAGCTGCTCCGCGCCGTCGACGACCGCAAGGACCAGAGCTACGTCCTCTACACCCTCGACCAGGACCAGCTCGGCTACATCCACTTCCCCCTCGGCAACCTGACCAAGCCGGAGGTCCGGACGATCGCCCGCGCCTTCGGACTGCCCGTCGCCGACAAGAAGGAGAGCCAGGAGATCTGCTTCGTCGGGGACCGCTCCTATGCGCAGTTCGTCCGCGAGCGCCGGCCCGATGCCGCCCGCCCCGGTGACATCGTCGACGGCGAGGGACAGGTCCTCGGCCAGCACGACGGCCTGCTCAACCACACCGTCGGTCAGCGCCGCGGGCTCGGCATCGCGACCACGCAGCCGCTCTACGTCGTCGGGTTGGACACCGCCGCCAACCGCCTGGTCGTAGGGCCGAAGACGGCGACGGCCGCCCGGGGTCTGACGCTGGACCGTGTCAGCCTGACCGGCGGCATCCCAGCCGGCGGGGAGACGGGCATCGCCGCCGACGTGATGGTCCGGTACCGCGGGCAGGTGGCGGCCGGCAAGGTCACCGTCACGCCCGACCCCGCCGGGGACCGCTACGGGACGGCGACGGTCAGCTTCGACGGAGCAGGACCGGTCGCGTCGCCTGGCCAGGCCGCCGTCTTCTACGCGCCCGGCGGAACCGAGGTTCTTGGCGGCGGGACGATCACCGCCGTCGACCGGTAGCGAAGTAGCCGCCCTGCGTCGCAATGGGGCATCGCAGAGGGGTGACTCGTGCGACGATGCCCCGCATGCCGACCCTGTCTGACCTCCTCCCACCGGACCTGCTGTCTGATCACCTGATCCCGCGAGCCGAGTGGCACCCCTGCCCTACGGCCATCGAGCGGGCGGCGTGGGACAGCCTGCCTGAGGCGATCCGGGCCGATCTGGTCCGGGAGGCGGAGCGGCACGTCGACCTGCCCTGGTCGTCCCTGCCCGCGACGCTGTTCCTCCGGTATCGCCGCGAGGGCGAGCGGGTCGCCTACGAGACGCCGTACTTCCAGCGCCGGGGCCGGCTGATCGACCTCGTCCTTGGCGAGTGCGCCGAGGGACGGGGCCGCTTCCTCGACCCGATCACGGACGGGATCTGGGCGATCTGCGAGGAAAGCTCGTGGGTACTGCCCGCCCACAATGGCCCGACCGGCGCTCCCAACCCCGGCCTGCCGCCGACCGACCAGCCGTACCTCGACCTGTTCGCCGCCGAGACGGCCGGGCTGCTCGCCTGGACGCATCGGCTGCTGGCTGACACCTTCCGCTCGGCCGACCTCGCCGTCCTCCCGGACCGGATCCGCCGGGAGATCGTCGCGCGCGTGCTGCTCCCCTACCGGGAGCGGGACGACTGGTGGTGGCTGGGGCTGGTAACGCCGGACGACCCGACGCAGGTGATCAACAACTGGAACCCGTGGATCCACAGCAACGTGCTGGCCGCGTCGCTCCTGCTCGACGCCGACGCGGATCGGGTGACGACGGTCGGCCGGGTCGTCGCCGGGCTGGACGCGTTCCTCGCGACCTATCACGCCGACGGTGGCTGCGACGAGGGGATCTCCTACTGGCGCCACGCCGGCGGCAGCCTGTTCGAGTGCCTGGAGCTGGTGTCCGGCGCCCTCCGGCGGAACCCGGGACTGTTCGAGGTGCCGCTGGTCCGAGAGATCGGGCGCTTCGTCCACCGCAGCCATATCGGAGGACCGTGGTGGGTGAACTTCGCCGACGGCTCCGCCCAGCCCCGCCTCGACGGTCGGATCGTCGCCCGGTATGGCGTACGGATCGGCGACGACGTGCTCGTCGCGATGGGCCAGGCGATGGGACCGGTGAGCGGCGAGAGCCACGGCCCGAGCCAGCCACTCGGCGCCCGGCTCATGGACCTGCTCCAGCCAGGCCCGCTCGCCACGGCGGCCGAACCGCCCCTGGTCCGGGATAGCTGGCTACCGGGGACCGAGGTGCTGGTCGCCCGGGAGCGGGCCAGGTCGACGGACGGGCTGACGCTGGCGGCCAAGGGCGGCCACAACAACGAGAGCCACAACCATAACGATGTCGGGACCTTCATCGTCGCGCTGGACGGCGTGCCGGCGGTGATCGACCTCGGCGTCGGCACCTACACGCGGCAGACGTTCGGCCCGGACCGCTACGCGATCTGGACGATGCGCAGTCCCTGGCACAACCTCCCGACGGTCGACGGCCACGAGCAGGCTCCCGGCGCTGGACATCATGCCCGTGACGTCGCCGCGACGGTCAGTGATGGCGCTACCGGCCTGACACTCGACCTCGCACTGGCCTGGCCGGGCAGCGCCGGCATCCGGACCTGGCGGCGAACGATCCGGCTGGAACGCGGCGACACTCCGCAGGTCGTGCTCGATGATGCGTGGGACCTCGCAGCGGAGCCGGAGGAGCTGACCCTGTCATTGATCCTCAATGGCTTGGTCACGATGAGTGCCGGGGAGATCGCCGTTCACTCACCGGGGATCGGTCGTCCACTGCTGATCACATGGGACGCCGCCGTGCTGGCTGCGGAGGTCGAGCCGGTGGCGATTGACGACGCCCGCCTGGCGCCGGTCTGGGGTGACGGCATCGCCCGGGTGATGCTGCGGGCCAAGCACCCCGCCGCGAGCGGAAGCTGGACGGTCACGATGCGCGCCGGGTAGCGCCCGGCATCGTATGCTTGCGGCCCCGCTCCATCGCGGCGACCCGCTCCCGTCGCCGGCCACCATCCTGTCCCGCTCGCCTGCCTCAGCCCGGAGACAGCACATGCCGACCTACGCCTTCCGCTGCCCCGACTGCGCGACGACCTTCGAGGAGCGCCGCGGCTTCGCCCACGCCGACGACCCCGCGACCTGCCCGTCCTGCGGCGGGATCGGCGCGACCAAGCAGATGGGGACGCCGATGGTGTTCCGCAAGGGGGTGGCGGCCCGGGCCCTGCTGGAGTCGCCTGGCGCCCCGCCGCTGCCCCGCGCATCGACCGACCGTGGCTCGGGTTGTCCCTGCTGCTCCGGGCGCCGACCGGCCATCGCGGCCCCGGCGGAGGCCATGTCCGAGCCGTCCTGAGGCCGCCGGAGGGGTCGGACGCCAACCCGCGGCCCGCACCCTGCGAAGACGTAACGCAGTGACGCGAATCGTGGCGATGCGCGTATAGTGCGTGCGAGACGAACGCATGAGATCAAGCGCGCAGCGTGCGCGCTTTCTGGCGGCAGGAGGGGACACGGGTGAAGAGAAACGCGATCATCGGCGGCGTAGGAGCACTGGTGATCTTCGTCCTGATCATCGTTGGTCTGTTCCTGCTTGGCGGCGATCACCAGTCTGCGCTCGAGAAGCTGCGCGACATCGCGATCATCTTCATCGTGCTGTCGTCACTGATCACGGTCATCCTGCTTGCGGCGGTGACAGGTGCGCTCTGGTTCCTCGTGATCCAGATCAAGGACAAGGTGGTCCCGATGCTCGAGGAGCTGACCGGGACGGCAAAACAGGTCCGCAACACGGCCTCGTTCGTCAGCGACGAGACCGTCCGCCCGATCATCAACGCGGCCGGCTTCATTGCCAAGTCGCGGAAGATGTCCCGGGTGGTCACGGGCAAGGACAAGAAGATCCCCAACCCCGAGAAGCTGTAGCGAGACTCACCAGCGGCATCACGGGCCAGGAGCCCCACCCGGTACCGGGTGGGGCTTCGCCGTTCCCCCCGTCGCCTAGCCCCGATCCCGGTCGTCCGTCCGCAATCCGCTCAACGACCGATGGCCGAGACAGCGCTTGCCCGGTGCGTGCGCCTTGTTCAACGATTGACTATCATTCGGGAAGCATCTTTCCCCGTGGCGTACCCACTCGCAATCCAACCAGGAGATCCCCAATGGAAACGTTCATCGACGAGATCGACCGCTGGCGCGACGAAGGCAAGCAGGTGGCCGTGGCGACCGTAGTGTCGGTCGAGGGTTCGGCGCCACGACCGGTCGGCTCCCGGCTGGTCGTCTCCGACAAGGGGGACCTGGCCGGGTCGGTCAGTGGTGGCTGCGTCGAGACCGCCGTCTTCGGTGAGGCCCAGGGGGTAATGGCGTCCGGGCAGCCCGCGCTGGTCCGCTACGGGATCACGGACGAGCTGGCCTGGGAGGTCGGGCTGGCTTGTGGCGGCACGATCGAGGTCTTCATCGAGCCCGTTCGCTGACCACGTCCATCCCCGGCACCAGAGCGCCCGGCCCGGATCAGTCCGGGCCGGGCGCTCTCATGTTCACCCGATCTCGAGAAACTCCAGGTGCTACTTCTTCTCGGCCTTCGCCGTCAGCCACGACGACAGGGCCAGCGCACCGATCACGACGGCGATCGCCGCCCCGAAATGGAGGATCTCCCGCGTCCCGTCCCAGTCCACCACGGCGACGAGGAAGTTCACGCCGAGCAGAACGATGATCACGCCGATGAGCTTACTCTTGAGATCATCGAGGCTATCGACGTGCAGCCAGCGTGGCAGTGGGATCTCCGGGTCGATGAACAGCTCGTACAGCCCCAGCCCAACGATGTAGAGGACCGTCCCGACGAGGAACAGGTCGGTCAGCTCGACGAACTGGACTGACATCGCCTTGGCGCCGTCGTGGTCCAGTCCGTAGTTGGCGATCACGTCCCAGATCGTCCGGAAGACGAGCAGCGTGCCGTAGATCAGGACCGCGACCGAGGAGACGATCAGCCCGAGGACGGCGACCGCGATGAACAGTCGTGTCGAGCCGAGCAGGCGGGCGATCGTCCCATGACTGTCGCCGCGGATAAAGGTCGGCGCCCCATCAGCGGTCACCATGTCGGACGATCCCATGCGACCCGGCCCGGCCGGTCGTCTGTCGTCCGGCTGCCCATGTGTCTCCGTCCCTGCCATCAATGCCCCATCCGCTGTCGCATGCCGGACGCCCACTGGCCCCGCTCGCGGTGCAGCATACCGCTCCGCTCTCCCGGCGCGACGTGGCAGCCCATGCGGGCGGACGTGGCAGCCCATGCGGGCGGACGTGGCAGCCCATGCGGCGGATCACCAGGGGCGGGACACAATCGTGATACCTGCCTCCTAGACTTTCCGCCAGCGAGCACCCGCGCCAGCCGACGTCGCGGGACACCAGGAGAAGTAACAGCGTGATCGGACTCCAGGCAAACAGGCCCCATCCCGACGACGTGGTCGAAGCGTCGTCCTCTACGCGCGCCATGCCGGACGAGCAACTCGACCGGCGCGTGATCATCCTCTGGCAGCTGGAACAGTTGATCTGGCTGGCCGGATCGCTGGCCGTCCTCGCGGCCGGGTTTGGCGCGGTGATGTGGCGCTTCTTCGACTGGTCGATGCCGGTCGCCGCCCTGCCGCTGATCGTCGTGCTGCTCATCACGGTGCCGTACAGCCTGCTGGAACCGACCTGGCGTTACCGCAGCTGGCGGTTCGCGGTCAGCGACGACGAAGTCGATACCGTCAGCGGGGTGATCACCCGCACCCGTCGTCTGATCCCGATGGCTCGCATCCAGCACGTCGACACTACCCGCGGCCCGTTCGAACGCGGCCGTGGCCTCGCGACGGTCGTCATTCACACCGCGGCCGGCTCGTCGTCGATCCCGGGCCTGCCCGCCGAGCGGGCGACCAGCATCCGCGACCGCATTGCCAGCCTTGCCAATACCTACGAGGACCTCTAGATGTTCAGTCGACGGTCCGACCAGCCCGACCAGCCCGACCAGCCCGGCAACCCGGACCAGGGGCAGCACCCCCGGACTCCACCCGTGGCCGAGCCCGCCTGGTACGAGCGGGACGACACACCACGCCAGCCCTCCACACCGGGCGGTGAGCCGTTGCCCGGTGGCCCCTGGCCGGCGCAGGGACAATGGCACGCTGCCGCCCAGCCGGACCCCGCCTGGTACGACAGAGGCGATCCGGCCCCGGAGGACGACGACGAGGCGGACCGTGAGCGGTTCCACCCGGCCTTCATGCTGATGACGATGGTCCGCTCGATCCGCGGGTTCATCTTTCCGATCGCGATCGCGTTGTTCTCCGGCAGCCGTGGTGAATTCATCTGGTTGGGCATCGCCGGCGCGTTCGCCGCGCTGACCGTGCTCAACGCGGTCGCGACCTGGTGGATGAGTTCCTACCAGGTCACCGGTACGTCCCTCCGGCTGCGCACGGGCTGGTTGAACCGGCAGGAGCGGTCGGTCTCGTTCGAACGCATCCAGACCATCGACCTGCAGGAACCGCCCCTGGCCCGGGCACTCGGCGTCGCCCAGCTTCGCGTGGAAACCGCGGCCGGCGGCGGGAACAAGGCCGACATCGTGATCGAGGCGATCGCGGCCCGAGACGCGACGGCCCTTCGCAATGAGCTCCTGGCGGAGCGCGCCCGGCACACCAGCCGCAGAGGCGACGCCAACCCGACCGCCGGTCCAATCACCGCAGCCGGGCAGGCGCTTGCGGATCCCATCACTGGCTCGGCTGATCCGGCGACCGCATCGCTGGAGCCTGGACAGGTCATCGGGCGGCTATCCCGGCGCGACCTGCTGATCGCCGGCATGACGTCAGGGCGGATCGGACCGGCCGCCGCGATCCTCGCGGCCGTCAGCCAGTTCGGCGGCGACCTGCTCCAGAACGTCGGCCGGGGCATCCTCGGCTCCCGCTTCGACGAGATCCTCGACTGGGGAACCAGCGCGCCCGTTCAGGGAATCCTGCTCGTGGTCTTCGTCCTGGGCCTGGGCGCCTGGGCACTCTCGATCCTCGGGACCGTCCTGTCGTTCAGCGGATTCACGCTCCGCCGGGACGACGATCAGCTCCTGGTGTCGACCGGGTTGCTGGATCGGCGCCGGACGACGATCCCGCTCCATCGGATCCAGTCGATCACGGTCAAGGAGGGCCTGCTCCGGCAGCCCTTCGGGCTGGTCAGTGTCCACTTCGTCAGTGCCGGGTACGGTGGCGGCCAGCAGAACCCCGACTCCGGCATCCTGTTCCCGTTGATCCGGCGGAGCGATGTCGCGGCCCTGCTGGCTGAGGCGGTGCCCGCGTTCTCCGCCGATATCGAGGCGGTCCGGACGGCGGGCCGGCGCCTTCCCCAGCGGGCTCTGCCCCGCTACGTCGTGCCAGCGATCGCCTGGGACCTCGTGGGACTCGCGATCGCGCTGCTCGTGGCGTGGCGCCTGCCCTTCACCGAATGGTGGTGGGGGTTCGCGGCGATCCTGATCTTCAGTACGCCATGGTCGTGGCTCAGCTACCGCGATACCCGGTGGGAGTGGGACCCGGAAGACCGGCTGATCGTCCAGGGTCGATCCGTCGCGCGATCGGTGACGATTATCCCGCGGCGCCGGGTCCAGAACCGGGAGATCCGGCAGAACTGGTTCCAGCGCCGGGCCGACCTGGCGACGCTGGCCGTGCGGGTCGCGGGGTCCACCTTCGGCAATAGCGTGACGATCGCTCACATGGACGCGGGGGACGCCACCGACCTTGCGGGCAACCTGGCCCTGCATGACGTCCCGCGGCGGCAGCCCGGCGGCCGGCGCAGCTCACCGGTATCGGATTCAACCACGACGCCCGCTGCAGTCCCGGACGCACTCATCCCCTGACTCCGAGCACCGAGCACCGAGCACCGAGCGCGGGTCAGGTCCAACCCGATCGCACCCATCTGACCGTGGCTGCGGATCGGGTCAGGTCGGGCAGCGAACCGCTCACGACCCGCTGGCACCAGCCGTGCCTTTTCACTGGCGTACCTGCCCCGGTGCGTACCCAGCGAGAGGAGACGGCATGGCGAAGGACGACAAGGCGACGAACGACGACCAGCAGGTGATCGACGAGTTCCACGAGCTCGTCAACATGACGCCCAAGGCACTCGAGAACTGGCTGGAGACCGACGAGAGCAAGGAAGTTGGCCAGAAGAAGGACGGCGACACGGAGTCGACCGGCCACCACATGGGTCGGGAGATCGTCGGGATCCTCCACAAGAAGAAGAGCGACTACGACGACGATGACGTCGCCCACATGCGCAAGGTGACCGGCTACATCAAGCGGCACCTCGCCCAGAAGCCCGATGGCGACGTCGAGCACACCCCATGGCGTCGAAGCCTCATGAACTGGGGTCACGATCCGCTCAAGAGGTAGTCTTCGGTCGAGCCACAACCCACACCCAGCCCTTCCACAATCAAGGCACGACGAGCAAGCAACGTGACGATTCACGTTGCCTTCGTCGTGCTATCCCTGACAAACTTGTGCTCAAGGATCTCAGGCTGCAATAACACTTACGTGAGAAGTGGATTGTTCATGTCAGCTCGTCCGTGCTCCGTCCGCATCCGAATTGATGGAAGCGAGGCCACTTCGTGAGACAACGGATCCAACAACGGGTGCCCGGGTCGCGCCCCTGCTCAGCGATGGCCGGCTGGGTACCCCGGAGGAGATCCGCTGGCTCAGCGACGTGTTCGGGGGCGAAGCCGCCGACATCCTTGCAGAGGGAAGACGGATCCTGAGGCTCTGTGACCGGATAGGGGCGACTACGCCTCGCGTGCAGGAATGCGTACTACAGAGTGAGTGGCGGTTGCGCAGTTCCCGCACGCTTGAGGAAGTCGACGAATGGGTTGCCCAGCACCCGGACCCACGCAATGACCGCTACTGGACCTGTCGACAGATGTTCATCGATGGCTCAATCGGTCTCGGCTGAGGATGCTCTCTGGGCGCCTTCACCTACGTCACCGCCGTCGTTGTTTGCGCTGAAGAACATCCGACCCAAATTGGCCTTCTAAGCATCCCGATCCCGTCCCCGCGTGGCCAGCATCCTGCTGGCGCGCTGCTGTCCCACCTCAGCGTCCCAGCGGGTCGAAAACGCGACGAGGCCGGACCGGTTGCCCGAAACAGGAGCGGGGACAGGTCCGGCCTCGTCGCGTTCTCGCTGGGATCAGTGATCAGATCCAGCGTTGCTCTCGTTGGTGCTCCTGCCAGGGAAGCGTCCATGACACAGCAACGCAGCGAAGCTCGGCTCAGTAGTCCCTGACGAGCATCGCCAACCGCTGGCGCAACAGGTCCTCGGCCTCGCGGACGATCTCCTCGACGATCTGCCCTGCCGGTCGCACCGAGGTGACCAGCCCGGCTGATACCCCTGCGCTCACCCCCGCCACCGTCAGGTCAGCCCGCTCGTGCCCCGCTGCGACCTCGCGCTTCAGCACGTCCCGCTGGCCTGGCACCTCGGCCTCCCGCCCGGCCCAGCGGTCGATGAAGGCGTTGCGGATCATGCGGTCCGGGTTCTCCGCCGGGAACGGGCGTTCCCCGATCACGTCGTAGATTCGCGTCTGGACGGTGTCGTCGGAGGTCGCCGCCACGACCGCATCCTGCTCCCATCTTGGTCCGCCCCACTCCTGGCTCGCCACGAAGCGGGTTCCCATCCACACCCCCTGCGCTCCCAGCAGGAGGGCCGCGGCCAGCCCGCGGCCATCGGCGATACCCCCCGCCGCGATGACCGGGATCGGACTGACCGCGTCGACGATGGCCGGGAGCAATGCGAAGGTCCCGGTGGCGCCGGCGTGGCCGCCGGCCTCCCCACCCTGGGCGATGATCACGTCTGCGCCCGCATCGGCAGCCCTGACGGCCTGGCGGAGCGACTGGACCTGGACCATCAGCAGGGCCCCGGCAGCGTGGGTCGATGCGACGAACGGGGCCGGGTCGGCGAACGAGTGGTTGATCGCCGCCACGCCCTCGTCGAGCGCCACCGCTGCCAGTTCGGCGGTATCGGGGAACGCGGAGATGAACCCCACGCCGAACGGACGACTGGTCAGGGTGCGGGCAATCCGGACTTGCTCCCGCAGCCACGGCGCACCGTCGGAGTTGGTTCCGCCGATCATCCCGAAGCCACCCGCCTCGGAGACCGCCGCCGCCAGCGCACCGGTCGCGGTCCCCGCCATCGACGCGTTGAGGATCGGTCGCTGGACGCCCAGCAGGTCGCAGAGCGGAGTCGTGATCATGGGAAACCTCGCGAGGGACGTGCTGCCTGCAGATTGATCGGCCCGACGCGCGCACCGGCACCGGTGGCGACGATGCACACCGAGTCAGGATACTGCCCCTATCATCACTCCACGAGGGCATGGGATCCGCGGAACAGGTCAGCCGCCTTCGCTCGCTGACGTTGGTCACGGCGACGCGGCATCGACATCGGCAACCGTAATGGCAACGGCCCCGGCGTTGATGCCAGGGCCGTCCGCATCGTCACGCCGCCGGCTACCCGCGCCGCTCCACCGGCCGGCGGAGCGTCCACGCCCCTAGCCCGACCGCCGCCAGCGCCAGCAGCGCCGCCAGCAGCCAGCTCGTCGTCACCGGGCCGCTGCTGCCCGCGCTGGTGTCGGGCAACCCGACCGCGCCACTTGCGCTCGCCACCGCGGATACGCCCGGTGAACAGATGATGGATGCGCCAGCTGCTCCAGTCTCGGCCACGACGCTGCGGTCGATCCGGGCTCGGGCCAAACGGGTCGATGTCGCCGCGCGGGTGTTCTGACGCGCACACGCACGGCCCACGCGATCGGCTCCACCACATCGCGTGTGAAGGCCCTCATCCGGGCGGCTGGTCGCATCCGCTATCGCTCGTGGTGCCGGGCATTCGACACCGGCCACGATCCGGCTGCGGAGAGCTGAGAAACGACGAGACGACCCCGGCAATGTTGCTAGGGCCGTTGTTCGTTCCTACAGCTGGGCCTGTTCACTACCCGCGCGGCGGCCGGGTCGGCCCGACAGGCGGCTGCGTCGGGGCCGGCGTCGGCGTCGCGACCGGCGTCCGGACCGGGCGCGTCGGCACCGCCGTCGGCGGCTGAGTCGGTGCCGGCGTCACCACCGGCGTCGTCGGGCGCGGCGTGATCGGCGTGGCCGTCGGCTGCGTCGTCTCCGTCACCCTATAGGTCCACGTCTCGACCGTGACGTTTCCGGCCGCGTCCCGCACTCGGGCGATCATGATGTGGCGGCCTGGCTGATTGCTGTACCCCTAGGACGAGCCCGCCGACACCCTGGACCCTCGACGATCACAACGGCAGACCCGTCACTTCCCATTCAGGTCAAGATGCAAGGAGGGATTGACAGACCCGGTCCGCGTCGGGATACTGACTTCGTTTGCTGAACGAAGTATGTCCAGCCGTTCGAGACAGGGTCGCGGTGCCGCGATTCGAGGGCCGACGCATGGCGCTCCCCAATGGGGTGGCAAACCGCCACCTGATCCGCCGTATCAACCAGGCGGTCATCCTGCGCCTGGTCCGGGAACTCGCCCCCGTCTCTCGCACCGACCTCGTTGATGCCGCCTCGCTCAGCCCCGCCACCGTTTCGGATATCACTGCCGAACTGCTCCGTGACGGCATGATTCGCGAGCGCGAGACTGGTCGCAGCACTGGTGGCCGCCGACCGATCCTGCTCACCATCGACCCGGACGCCGGCCTCGCCATTGGCGCCAAGTTGACCGAGCACCGCCTCGTCACCGTCGTCACCGACTTTGAGGGCACCGTCGTCGAACAGGACGACCTCCCCCTCGGCGGCCGGACCCCGGATGCCGTCGTCGCCGCCATCGGCAACTATGCCGACGCGGTCGCGGCACGCCACCCTAGCCGCCACCTCTTCGGGCTTGGCCTCGGCCTCGCCGGCGCGATCGATCGCGAAGACGGCCTCTGCCGCTTCTCCCCATTCCTGCGCTGGCGCGATGTACCCCTTCGCGATCTGCTCGAAACCCGCATCAGGCGCCCCGTCGTGATCGAGAATGATGTCGGTACCCTCACGATCGCCGAGCGCTGGTTCGGCGCTGGCGTCGGCGAGCGCGACTTTCTCGTCGTCACCCTCGGCCGTGGCGTCGGCCTCGGCATGATCCTCCATGGCCGCCCCTATCGCGGCGCCGGCGGCCAGGGCGGCGAGTTCGGCCACATCACGGTTGCCCGCGACGGCCCCCCCTGCGAGTGCGGCAAGCGCGGTTGCCTGGAAGCGATCGCCGGCGACGGCGCCATCGTCCGGGCGGCCTCGGCCGCGCTCGGCCGGGACGTCACCCTGGCCGCCGCGGCCGACGCCGCCCGAGGTGGGCACCCCGGCGTCCGCGCCGTCTTCGACGAGGCGGGCGATGCCCTCGGCACTGCACTGGCCACCTTGGTCAATCTGCTCAACCCGACCCTGCTCATCGTCTCCGGTGAGGGCGCTGAGGTCCTCGACCTCCTCGACGCGCCGATGCGCGCGGCGCTTGCCCGGGACGGCTTCGACCGCCTCACCACCGACCTGCGCCTGACCGTCGACCCGTGGGGCGACGAGGCCTGGGCGCGTGGCGCCGCCGGGCTGCTGCTGGAGGACCTGCTTACGCCGCGGGCCGCCAGCCGGTCCCCGGGGCTACGCGGGCGCCTGGAACGCGATCTCGTCGCCGGCGGGTCGACCGGCTCCGATACGAGCGTCTGGTAGGACGTCATCGCTCTGGTTGCCCCGCGCCGGCTCGAGCGGGCAGACCGGTAGGAAGGAGGGTCATCATGGTTGGAGACACCGGCTGGCGCCGCGCAGCGTGGGTATCCCTGTTCGTGTTGCCGGGACTGATCGGCCTCTCGCTCTTCACCATCGGGCCGATCCTCGCCTCCTTGGTCCTGACGCTGTTCGATTGGGACCTGCTGACGGACCCCTCGTTCATCGGCTTCGCCAACTTCGAGCGGCTCTGGCACGACGACGACTTCTGGGCGGCCCTGCGCCACACGCTGATCTTCATCGTCGGCTACGTACCGCTGGTGATGATCCTGTCCCTGGGGCTCGCGCTGGCGCTCAACACCAGGATGCGCGGACTGGCCGCGCTGCGGACGGCATTCTTCCTGCCCGTCGTCTCCTCGTGGGTGGCGGTGGCGCTACTCTGGACCTGGCTGTTCAATCCCCGCTACGGGCTGATCAACTACGGGCTCGATCTGGTCGGTATCGACGGCCCGCGCTGGCTATATGACCCGCTCTGGGCGATGCCCGCCATCATCCTCACCAGCGTCTGGAAGGACCTTGGCTTCGTCATGGTCCTGTTCCTGGCCGGGCTCCAGGCCATCCCCCGGGACTACCACGAGGCGGCCGAGCTGGACGGCGCCTCCGCCGCCCGCCGCCTCTGGACCATTACCATCCCGCTCCTCGCCCCGACCACCTTCTTCGTTACCGTCATCTCGCTGATCAACTCCTTCCAGGTCTTCACGCAGGTCTGGGTGATGACCGAGGGTGGCCCGGCCGGGTCGACCACGGTCCTCGTCGAGCGCGTGGTTCGGCACGCCTTCTCCTACGGTGAGATGGGTTACGCCGCCACGATCTCCTGGGTCCTCTGCCTGATCGTCTTCGCCATCACCATCGTCCAGCTGCGACTGCAGCGCCGGGGAGCCTTCGATGCGTGACGCGATTGCCCCGACCCCGGCGACGCCCCTCTCCATTCAGCACCCGCGCGGCGGTACCCTGGCCCGCGCCATCGTCGTCGCCGGCCGGCTCGGGCGGGTCGCCGGGCTCCTCCTCGCCGCCGCGATGATGATTGTGCCGTTCCTCTGGATGCTCACCACCTCGCTCAAGGCCCCGGGCACCGTCCTGGAAATCCCGCCGCGCATCATCCCGAGCCACCCAACGCTGGAGAGCTACCGCGAAGTCTTCGACCTCGTCCCGCTAGGCCGTATGTTCGCCAACAGCCTGTTCGTCACCGCCACCACGGTCGTGCTCCAGCTGCTCACCTGCGCCCTGTCGGGCTACGCCTTCGCCCGAATGCGGTGGCGCGGCCGCGACATGCTGTTCATCGTCTACCTCGCGACCCTGATGGTCCCCTCGCAGGTCACCATCACCCCTCTCTTCATCCTCATGCGACAACTGGACTGGATCAACACCTACCAGGCGCTGATCCTCCCCGGCATCGTCAGCGCGTTCGGCACCTTTCTCATTCGCCAGGCCATGCTCGGCATCCCTCGGGAATACGAGGAGGCCGCCTTCCTCGATGGTGCCAACCACTGGCAGGTCTTTCGTTCGGTCGTGTTACCCATGGTTCGTCCCGCCCTCGCGACCCTGGCCGTCTTCGCCGCCATGGGTTCCTGGAATGACTACCTCTGGCCCCTGTTCGTGATCAACGATCAAGAGCTGATGACCCTGCCGGTTGGGCTCTCGCTCCTCCAAGGGCGCTACGACACCGACTGGAATCTCCTCATGGCCGGATCGGTGATCTCGGTCGTACCGATCATCCTCGTCTTCCTCGCCGCCCAGCGCGCCTTCGTTAACGGCGTCGTGACGAGTGGACTGAAATGAGACGCCACCCCTCCGGGCAGTACCCGGCCACCGCGCGGCCACCACCCCGCCCCGGGTCGCCACCAGGACCTCGTCCCGGCGCCTCCTCTCCAGCAGGACGCGCCGCCGCGCACCACCCCGCGACACCGGCGGTCCACCTGCGGACCGCGCCCGTCCCGCCCCACCGGCGGTCACACTCCCAGGGAGATGGACGACGATGACTATGCGCCCGACGACTGCCACCCACCACCGCACCGACCGCCGCATGCTCCTCGGCACCACGCTCGGCGTGGCCGGCGCCTCTGCCCTGGCTGGCGGCCTCCCCCTGTCCCGTCGCGCCGCCCGCGCCCAGGACGCTACCGAGATCACCTACTTCACCTTCTCCGCCGCGCCGGACCACCTGGAGGACCTTGACGCGATGATCGTCGCCTTCCAGGAGGCCAATCCCGGCGTTACGGTCAAGGTCGAGACCGCGCCCTACGCCGACTACTTCACCGAACTCCAGACCCGGATCGCCGGCGGCGACGCCCCTGACGTCTTCGAGCTCAACTACGAGAACTTCGTCACCTACGCGAGCCGCGACGTGCTGCTGGATGTCACCGACCGCGCCGCTTCAGACCCAGAGTTCGCCGCCCGCTACTACCCGAAGGCCTACGAGGCGTTCGCCCTCGACGGCAAGCAGTACGGCCTGCCCGCGAGCTTCTCTAACGTGGTGCTCTTCTATAACAAGGATGTCTTCGACGCCGCCGGGGTCGCCTACCCTACCGCCGACTGGAATTGGGAAGACGAGCGCGCCGCCGCCACGCAGCTCAACGACCCCGACAATGGCGTCTGGGGACAGTTCAGCCCGGTTACCTATAACGAGTTCTACAAGACCGCCGCCCAGAACGGCGGCACGGTCCTTAGTGAGGACGGTTCGGTCACCATCGACTCCCCCGCGTGCGCCGAGGCGCTGGACTACATGGTCAGTGCGGTTACCGACGGCGTCCAGCCGTCCGAGGCCGACATGGCCGGCGTCTCCGACGGCGACATGTTCGCCAGCGGCGAGCTGGCGATGATCACGACCGGCATCTGGATGTTCTCCGCTTTCGCCGAGGCCCCGTTCGCCTGGGACATCGCGCTGGAGCCGGGCAACACCCAGAAGGCGCACCACTTCTTCGCCAACGCGACGGTGATCGCGGCCGACACCGATCAGGCCGACGCGGCCTGGGCGTGGGCGCAATTCCTCACCAGCAGCGCCGATGTCGCCGCGATCCGGGTCGCGTCGTCCTGGGAGCTGCCCGCGCTGAGCGACGACTCGCTGGTCGCCGGCTACCTCGAGCAGACCCCGCCAGATTCCCGCGAGGTCGTTTTCGAGGCGCTGGAGTCCCTCGTCACACCGCCGGTCGTCACGGAGCAGGCCCAGATGCAGGACGCCGTCGACCAGCTCATCCAGCAGGTCCTGGCCGGCGATCTGACCAGCGAAGAGGCCCTTGCCAAGGCGAAGACCGAGGTCGAAGGCTTCCTGTAGGTCGACACTCGCGGGCGTCGGGGCGGGCCGCCTGGTCTGCCCTGGCGCCCTTCCACAAACCGATCAACCGCGGAGTACTCACCGGACGACTGCCGACAAGATGGAGCCTGCTGCCCGACCGGTCCGTTCATGGGCCGGTCCGAATGAGCACGCCCCGTTGCATTCGGCGTCGCTCCCGTGTCCTGGGTCCTTCCGCCGCCCAATCGGCCCCTGCCCTTCCGTGCCGGCCCGGCCCGGCCCGGCCCGGCCCGGCCCGGCCCGGACGACGACTCCCCGATCTCGCCGCCCCTCTCAAGCACAAGGAGCATCCGTGACCTCCGGACAGCCTTCCCGGCCGCTGACGATCGTCCATGCGCCGACCGGGATCGACCACCCGTACGAGACCCGCTATGAGGAGCGTCGCCCTCGCGACCCTATCGGCGGGGACATGGTCTCGGTCGGCTTCCTGACAACACCCGGCGGCGCCGCGGCTGGCGTCCGGGTTGATTGGGAGCGAGCCGGTCAGCCCCAGGCACCAATCCATGCCCGCGCCACGGCCAACGCCACCGACGAGGATCGCTGGCTGGCCGAATTGGGCGTCATCGAGGCCGGGGAATCCGTCACGTACCGGATCTCGGCCACCGGCCACGACGGTGCGACGGTCCGGACGGCGGACTATGGCTTCGTCACTGCTACCTGGCACCGGCTGGCCGGTGCGGAGATCCTGGCGTCCACCCCTGACAGGTTCCATGTCCGGGCTCGTGATGCGTCGGGTGCCCCGGGTCCGGCGATCCTGGTCACCTCCGGAGCCGAGCCGGGCACCCTCCAGCTGACCGTCCAGCCTGGCAGCGAGGACCAGCGCGGTGCGGGTACCCCGTCAGGCCCGCTCGCTTCGGCGGGTCCTGTCTCGGTCACCAGCGGTGCCGCCGCCCTGGGACTCGACCCGGCGACGGGCCGGATCACGATGACGGCGGGGGGTCGAGAGACCGGCGTCGCTCGCTTGCGCTGGCTGTCCGGTCAGGACGACGCCCTCCTCCGTGTCGAGCTCACCGGCTCCCTCGCGGAGGACGAGCGCCTCGTCGGTTTCGGCGAGCGTTTCGACGCCCTGGATCAGCGCGGGCGCACGCCCGGCGTCGCCGTCTATGAGCAGTACAAGAACCAGGGCGACCGCACCTACTTCCCCGTGCCGTTCTTCCTCAGCAGCACCGGATACGGGGTCCTCGTCGCCGGCACCGCCCCGGTCGCGTTCGACCTCGGCCGGACCATCGACGATCGCTGGCGTTGCTTGGCCGACGTGCCAGCCACTGCCGGGACGCTCGGCGTGACCCTGTTCGCCGGCCCTCCGCGTGAGATGGTCGCCGCCATGACGGCCCTGACCGGGCGCCCGGCGCCGCCTCCGGCCTGGGTGTTCGGCCCCTGGATGAGCTCCAACGAGTGGAACACGCAGGCCCGCGTCGAGCGCGAGGTCGCCGCCACGCAGGAGCTTGGCATCCCCGCCACGGTGATGGTCATCGAGGCGTGGAGCGACGAGACCACCTTCTACGTCTGGAACGGAGCCGAGTACACCGCGACTGGCGGCGACGGCGCTCTGTCACTAGCGGATTTCCACTTCCCGTCCGACGGCCCATGGCCTGACCCCCAGGGCATGACTGACGAGCTCCATGCCTCTGGTATCCGCCTGGTCCTCTGGCAGATCCCCGTCCTCAAGGCGATCGAGATTCCCCACCCCCAGCACGATGCTGACATCGCCCACGCTGTTGACCGGGGTTACGTCTTCCGGGACAGCACCGGCGCGCCCTACCGCAACCCGGCGTTCTGGTTCCGCGACGCGCTGGTGCCGGACCTTGCCGACGATGAGGTGGCCGACTGGTGGATGAGCAGGCGCAGATATTTGCTCGATGAGATGGGCATCGACGGTTTCAAGACCGACGGCGGCGAGCACCTTTCCGGTCGCGGCGTCACTGGTCGGGACGGACGCCGCGGCGACGAGGCGATCAACGGCTTTCCGGCCGCCTACATCGGCGCCTATCACCGCTACGCCCAGGCGCACCGTGCTGGCGACGCGGTGACGTTCAGCCGGGCCGGCCACACCGGCGCCGGCGCCTTCCCGGCCCATTGGGCGGGCGACGAGAACTCGACCTGGGAAGCGTATCGCCGCTCGATCGTCGCCGGGCTGACCGCCGGGCTGAGCGGCGTACCGTTCTGGAGCTGGGACATCGCCGGCTTCAGCGACGACCTGCCGGGCGCCGAGTTGTACCTGCGGGCGACGGCAATGGCCACCTTCTGCCCGATCATGCAGTATCACAGCGAGTACAACCCCGCCGGGCCATCCCGGGACCGCACACCCTGGAACATTGCCACCACCAGCGGCGACGACCGTGTCCTCCCCCTAGCGCGCCACTTCCACCGCCTGCGGATGAGCCTCATTCCCTACCTCATCGAGGAGGCCGCCCACGCCGCCCGGACCGGCGAACCCATGATGCGCCCCCTCCTCCTTGATTACCCGGACGACCCGGTCTCGTGGGCGATCCAGGATCAGTACTGCCTGGGCCGTGACCTCCTCGTGGCCCCGGTCGTCACCGAGGGCGCCACCGAACGCCGGCTCTACCTGCCGGCCGGTGACTGGTACGGCTTGTGGGACGGCACCTGCCACGAGGGCGGTCAATGGTTGGTCGTCCCGGCACCGATCGATTCCATCCCCGTCTTCGTTCGGGCCGGTGCGGCGATCCCCCTGCACCTGCCGCCGGGCGGCCACCTCGGCGACGACGTCGGCAACGGCCTCACCCCGGAGCACGGAGTCTCGTGGCGCCTGTTCCCCTGCGCTTCTGGCCTGGACGTCTCGTTCGCCGCTGCCTTCGATACGTCGGCCCGTGTCCGGGCGGCTCTGGACGTCGGCAACCTAACGGTCGCCATCACCGGATCGCCTGTGCCGACCGAGATCGTCCTGCCCGACGGCCGCCGACAATCACCGGGTTCGGACGGTACGACGATCTTCCGGCCCGCGTGACCGCCGCCCTCCCGTCCTGGCACGCCGCTCCTGTCATCCGCACGGCCAGCCTGCGCGCTGGTCGTCAACTGCGCAACGCTCCCTCATGACGGACATCGACCTCGACCCCGTCGCGGCGAAGCGATCGCTCGATCGCGCGCACGAAAGCGATGGGCAGGACGAGCTGGTCATCGGTTAGTGGACGGACGCCGGTCTCAGCCATGTCGACCGCGCGGCCTAGCGCCGCCGCGTAAGCCTCGTCCCCCCCGAGGACTTCCCGGGCTGCCATCCCGCCCTCGCCGAACAGAGACACGTGGAAGTGGTATGCGGCGCCGGTCAGATAGGCAAACGTCACCAGGCGGGCACCACCCCAGGTCGCCCGGACCGACACCACGCCGCCGACGCGGTGAGCCGACACGGACTGGAGGTCCTCTCCCAGCAGGCGCAGGGCGATTTCCACCAGGTGGGTGGCGTAAAAGTACGGTCCCCCGTACTCACTGGCGAAATCGCATGGCCCCGTGAGGTTTGCCGCCCGGACCGTGCCGAGCCGCCCGAGGTCGGCCGCCAGCGCGTCGGTCGCGGGGGCGTACTGCAGCGCTGAGAATGAGGCCAGCGGCGCCCCGGACGCCTGGGCGGCCACCAGCATGCGATCACAGTCCGCCGGATCAATGGCGAAAGGTTTGTCGACGAACGTCGGTACCCCGGCAGTGAGGAACGGCAACGCGTGGCCGGCGTGCAGGTCCCCGTGGCGATCGACCACCATCGCCAGGTCCACCTGGCCGACCATGTCCTCCGGCCGCGCGACGACCTCAGGGATGGCCCCCTCCCGGGCGACCTGCTCTGTCCGTCCCGGCTCGGCGCCCCAGAGGCCGACCACTCGGCACCGTTCACCGAGGGCTCGATCGCAGTTGACCAGCCGCGCGAAGGCCAGGGCGTGCGAGTTGTCGGACCCGACAATGCCGATCCGGATCATTGGGTAATCACCTTCCCCGCAAGCGGGACCGTGGCGCTGACGGCCTCCCATCGCTGCCACTCCCCACCATTCGCCGTGACCTGGGCAATTAGCGCCACCCGGGTCGCCGTCAGGGCCTCCTCGGCCCGGACGCCTGGCTCTCGGCCGGCGATCACGGCGTCGAGGAAGTCGGCTGCGATCGAGCCCGCCGGTGGCAGTGGCACCGACTCAGGGGCCCGCTGGTGGCTGGCGACGATCAGCTCGTCGTGGGCCCAGCGCAGCTCGGCCGTCCCCTCGGTCCCAGTCAGGACCATCCGGTAATCGCCGTGGTAAGGCGCGGCTTCAGGGCTGAACCAGTGGGCTTCGACCGTCGCCAGCAGCCCGTCGTCGGTGCGGAGCAGCACCTGGCCGTGGTCCTGAAACTCGGTCAGATCGCGGTGGGCCCGGTTGCCGGCGAGCCCCTGTACCGTCCCCGCGCGGGCACCGGTGAGCAGGAGGATCAGGTCAATGTCATGGATGCAGAGGTCGTTCAGGATCCCGCCGTAGTCCGTCCGACGGAACATCCAGGCCGGCCGGGTCTCCCGGCGCAGCCGGTGCGGCCCCGAGGCCCACGCCATGGCTAAGTCGCCCAGTTCCCCGCTCGCGAGGATCTCCCGCACGGCTAGCGTGGGAGCGTAGTGGCGCTTGTCCAGGAGCAGGGACAGGTGGCGCCCACTCGCTCGCCATGCCACCTCGACCGCGTCCAGGTCTTCAAGCGTAGTGCACAGCGGCTTGTCGGCGACGACGTGGACTCCGGCGGCCAGACAATCGGCCACGACCCGACCACGGGCACCGTTGATCGCGACGACGCCGACCGCATCGAGGCGCTCCCGGGCCAGCATCTCCCGGTAGTCGGCATAGGCGGTTGCTCCCAACCGCCGCGCGAACTGCTCGCGCAGCTCCGGGTCTTCCTCGGCGATCGCGACCATCCGGACATCGCCGGGCCGCGATTCGACCTCTCGGAGCAGGATCTCCAGGTGGGGGTGCCGGAGGCCGGCCATTCCAAACCGCAGCGTCACGAGTGTGTCTCCGTCCTCAGTTCCGGGATGTCCGGGCGCACGGTTCGCCCGGTCCTGCTGGCTTTCTCGACGGCGAGGATCGTCGCGAGCGTCGCCAGGCCGGCTTCGCCGGTCACGAGCGGGTCACCCCCCTCCTGGAACGCCACGATGATGTCCTCCCACTGGCGCCGGTGCCCGAGGCTGCCTATCGCCGCCGGGTCGGCTCCGCCCCCGCCCGGCTGTTCGGCTGTGGGCGGGGGCGGCAGGCCGGCGCCCTCCCAACGCACGACCCTCGCGTCATGGAGGGAGACCACGCCCCGCTCAGCAAAGACGTTGAGCTCGGCCGGGGACCCTGGCGTGACGGCGGTCGTGGCGGCGATCACGCCAATCGCCCCCCCGACGAAGCGTAGCGTCGCCGCGGCCGTGTCCTCGGCCTCGATGCGCCGGACCAGCGTCGCGGTCGCGCCAGACACCTCGGCGACGGGACCCAGCAACCAGACGATCAGATCGATCGCGTGGATGGCCTGGTTGAGCAGGACGCCACCATCCATGCTCCGCGTGCCTCGCCATGGCGCGGCGTCGTAGTAGCGCTGGTCGCGTGACCAGCGGACCAGCGCCTCAGCGAGGACGGGCCGACCGAGATGGCCCCCGACCAGCGCGTCGCGCAGCGCTCGGCAGGCCGGCTCGGTCCGTCGCTGGGAGACCACCGAGAGGAACAGGTTCCGCTCACGCGCCGCCCGGACCACGGCGGCCCCGTCCTGGACCGAGAGGGCGAGGGGTTTCTCGACCACCACTCCCTTGCCGGCCTCCAGCGCTGCCAGCGCTTGGGCCGCGTGGTCGCCGCTGGGGGTACAGACGGCGACGAGGTCGATGTCGGGGCGCTGGAGAAGTTCGCGGTAGTCCGCGTGCCAGCTGACGCCCGGCTCCGGGGGCGGCTCCCGGCGCGACGAGACGGCGATGAGGCGGGCGCCTCGGCAAGCGGCCAGGGCGTCGCGGTGCGTCCGCCCGATCTGCCCGTAGCCGATGATCCCGACCCGGATAAGGTGTCCGTCCTCCGGTCGACGAGTGGGAAGGACCATCTAGCTGCTCCTATCTATGCCACGAGCCGTGCGGAGAGGACTACTTGGCCCGACTTGACGACCTGCTCGAGGTCGAGGCGACCACCCCGTTCGCGGAAGAGGACGAGGTCCGCCGGCGCGCCCGCCGTCAGCCCGGCGCGGGACGGCAGGCCGGCCACCGTCGCCGGGCCGGTGGACGCCATCGCCCACGCCCTTCCCAGTGGTGCCAACCCGGCCCTGACGAGATGAGTGACGCCGTCGAGCAGCGGACGGACCGACCCGGCGAGCAGGCGCGGGTCGGAAGCGAGGTGCAGGCGCCCCTCGCCGGTCAGTACGACCTGCCCACCGATCGTGCGGGGGTACATGCCCGGCGCCATCCCCGCCAGGTCAACCGTATCGCTGACGAGGATCGCGCGGTCGCCTTTGACTCGCAGCACGACCTTGAGCACGGATTCGGGGAGATGGGCTCCGTCGGCGATCATCGATGCCCATAGCTCGTCGGCGGCCAGTTGCTCCCACAGATAATTGGGGTGGCGGGCAAGCACCGGGTGTGCCCCATTGCCGAAGTGGGTGGTGAGCTTCGCTCCCGCGGCCACGGCCTCGCGAATCTGCTCGGGAGTCGCCGCGGTATGCCCGATCGCGGGGATCACTCCCGTGGCTCGGCAACGGGCGATGAACGTTGCGGCCTCCGGCCACTCGGGCGACAGCGTCACGATGCGGATCAGTCCTCCCGCCGCGAGCTGCCAGCGCTGGAACAGGCCCCAGTCCGGCGGGCGGACCTGGCCGGCGGGGTGGGCGCCCCGTGGCCCGTCCTCCGGCGAGATGAACGGCCCCTCCAAGTGGATGCCAGCGACGGCCCCCGCGACGTGGGGACTTTCCGTGACGGCGGCGGCGATGGCCCGCAGCCGGTCCTCAATCGCCCCGGGATCCGCCGTCGTCACGGTGGGCAGGAACGTCGTCGTGCCGACGGCCATCACCGCCCTGACCAGGTCGCCCAGCCGGTCGACCGACAGGGCGTCGCCGTTGAAATCGATGCCGGCGAAGCCGTTGACCTGCAAGTCGACCAGCCCGGGCGCCAGCCACGGCAGCGCGTCCGCGTCACCATCTAGTACGTCTACCGGCGAGACGGACGCGATGCGGGCGCCGTCGAGCCGGACCTCGACCGGGTGCCCACCGTCGACTCTCCGCCCAATCATGCTGGTGACGTGGGAATCAACCGCCATGGCTGGCGCGGTCCAGGTAGAGCGTGGCGGCAGGGTGTGTCCGGAGGGCCGAGGCCGGGCAGTCGGTGACGATTGGACCGTCCAGGGTCTGTCGCACGGCCTCCCGCTTGCCCACACCCGGCACCACGCAGACCAGGTGGCGGCCGCCCAGCAGGGTTGGGATGGTCAGGGTCATGGCATGCGTCGGCACGTCGGCCGGCGACGGGAAGCAGCCGTCGTTGACCTGCTGCTGGCGGCACGGCTCGTCCAGCTCGACGACCTTGACGGCGGCCGGGTCCTGGAAGTCGGCGACCGGCGGGTCGTTGAAGGCGAGGTGCCCATTCTCGCCGATCCCGAGGCAGACGACGTCGAGCGGCCCTTCGGCGAGCAGCGCCGCGTAGCGCCGGCACTCGGCCTCTGCCGCGGCGACATCGCCGGCCGGGGCCAGGCGGTGGATCCGGCCGAACGGCACGCGACCGAACAGCCGGTCGTCCAGGAAGCGGGAGAAGCGCTGGGGGGAGTCGGCGGGCAGCTCGACGTAGTCGTCGAGTTGGAAGGCCGTGATCCGGTTCCAGTCCAGCCCCTCGCTCGCGACAAGCGCCGCCAGGAACTCGTTTTGGGACGGCGCGGCGGCGAACGCGACACGAACCGCCCCCCGCTCGTCGATCACCGTCCGGATCGTCCGAGCAGCGTCGGCTGCTGCCGCGGCGCCCATCGCCCGGCGGTCATCGAACACCCGCACCGCCAGCCGATCGACGGTCCGGATCTCGATCGACTCCTCGGCCCCCGGCGATCCGCCCGCCCCCGTCTCTCCGGTCATGCGCTCCCTCCCATCCCTACCCTGCTCCTACCTGACCCTGCCGACGCATCGTCCCTGGTGACATCAGCGACCTCGGCGACCAGCGCGATCGCCGCCTCGACGATGGCTTCCCCCGCTTCCGGCGCCAGGCATGTGGGGTCACCGTAGTAGCGAAAGGCCTCATCGACTTCGTAGCCACCCGCCGGGTAGGCCGACCGGTGGGGCACGTAGCCGGGGCGCCCATTGGCATAAGCGATCGGGATGACGCGACGGCCGGGGTGAGCTTCGCGCACCGCCAGACCGAACTCCGCGAATGCCTCACCGGGCAGCAGCACGAGGATGACGTCGCCGACGGCGACTACCATCACCTCGGCCTCGTCCTCCACCGGGGCCGGCCCCCGTCGAACCTTGTCGGCCCAGGCGAGAAAGACCTCGAGGCGCTCTCGGTGTCCGGGCGGGGTCTGTTGGTCACCCAGAGCGGCCAGCTCGCCACGCCACCCAATTTCGAGCCGGGCCAATTCGTCCTCATCCGGCAGCGGCAGAAACGGCAGTCGGACCGTTCGGCTCGCAACCCTGACCGTCGCCGGCGCTACCACCTCCCAGGTGCCGGCCAAGGAGACAGCGTCTCGCGCCGCCCCCTCAATCGCCTGGAGTGCCGCACCGGCGACCACGCGACCGATGCGCTCCGCCTCAGCGTAGGTGCGGTACGCCGAAGCTCGACCAGTCACGCCGTCTCGGGCGGTGTGCCCAGTGTTCACCTGCCCGCAGGGACAGGTGACGAACTGGACCGCAGCGCCCGGGTAGACTGAGGACAGGACACGCCGGACCACGCCCGGGTAGTCGGCCGTCGCGAGGAGATTGTCGGGACCGAGCGTCACCGGGTGGCATCCGTAGCCGACCAGCAGCGCCGCCACCGTGCCGTCAGCCCGCTGGGCCCGCAGCGTCGGCACCGCTGGGTCGGTCACACCGCCCGGGACCCGCCGGTTGCGCCCGACGGTATCCTCGTGGCCCTCGGCCCAGCCGAGCACGACCAGCTCGGCACGACGCGCCGCGGCGGCTACGGTCTCGGCGGCGACTCGGCAGAGGCGGTCCAGGTAAGCCGGGTCACACCGGCCAAGCCGCCCATCCGGCATGGTCGCCGGGCCGCCATGCGTGTGGGTGCACGAGATCCCGACGCGCTCGCCGGGGATACCGGTCATCGTCGTCACCCCGGCACGGATCCCAGCGACCTGGGGAGCTTGGAGGTCGATCACGTCCAGCGTCAGCAGCGCAGCCGCGCCTTCGAGCTCACCATCCCCGGCGAACACCATCGCCCGGGCCTCCAGTGGGTCGTGGACGCCGGTCATCGGCGCGGTCCTGGCGATGAAGCCGGACAGGTCGGTGCCGGGTGGAGGGGTGATGTCTCCGACCGCCGTCCCGAGCCAGACCCTCCGAAGGTCGTCCGTCGGATCCGTCACCGACACGGTGGTGGTCATGCCCAAGCCGCCTGGACTTTCCGGATAGCCGCCACAATGTCATCCAGGGCGGGCTCGTCGCCCAGAAGCGCCATCTGGGTCAGCCAGAACACCCTTTCCGACACCTCCTCCGCGACTGGGCACGGCGCGATCCTGACCGGGCCGTCCTGCCCGAACAGGTCGTGCAGCCCACGGCGGATGGCCGGAGAGGTGGTCAGCGGGACGTAACCGGCACTGACGCAGGAGATACCCTCGGCCTGCATCGCCGCCAGGAACTCGTCGCGGCCATGGCCGCCGAAGGCCGCCGGGTCGTAATGGACCGGGTAGAGGTGACGACCGTGGCGGGTGACGCGCGGGTCGGTCGCCGCGGGCCGGATGCCCTCAATGCCTACCAGCGCACCGTCGAGGTAGCGCGCGGCGGCCTCCCGGACAGGTTCCTGCTCAGGAAGCCGGTCCAGCTGGGCCAGCAGGACCGCCCCCTGCCACTCTGTCATTCGGAAATTCCAACCCAGGATCTCGTGCTGGTACCAGGCTCCGCCCCGGACTCGGCCGACGTTGTGGAGCGACCAGCACAGGTCTGCAAGCACGTCGTCGTTGGTGACGACGATACCGCCCTCGCCGGCGTTGATGTTCTTCCCGGCCTGGAAGCTGAAGCAGCCGAGATCGCCGAGCGCCCCGACCCGTTGGCCGCGCCACTCCGCCCCCCAAGCCTGGCAGGCGTCCTCGAGCACCCGGAGGCCGTGCTCGCGCGCCACGCCGAGCACCCCGTCCATGTCCGCCGGCTGCCCGCCGATGTGGACCGGCACGATCGCCTTGGTCCGGGGGGTAATGGCGGCGGCGATCCCGGCCGGGTCGATGTTGCAGGTGTCCCGGTCGATGTCGACGAACACCGGCCGGGCACCGAGCAGGAGTGCAGCGGAGGCAGTGGCGATGAAGGTGTACGGCGTCGTGATGACCTCGTCGCCGGGCCCGACGCCAAGCGCCTTGAGCCCTAGCTGGATCGCCATGGTGCCATTGGGCACGCAGACGCCGTGGGCGGCGCCCTGGTAGGCGGCGAAGCGGGCGGCGAACGTGGTGACCTTGTCGCCGGCCATCTCGCCCCAGCGCCCGGACCGGAGGACCTCGAGCAACAGGCGCTCCTCCCGTTCGTCGTGAACCGGCCAGTCCGGGAACGGCTCGCTCCGGACCGGGTCGCCGCCCTCGATAGCCAGCCGCCCGGCCACCGCCGTCTGTCGAATCACCATGCCGCATCCTCCAGGATTCAGGCCGGGGAATCCCGGCCGGTTCGGAATCGGGCCGGGACGCCCCGGCGGAGTCGGACCGGACTTAGCGACCGGCCAGCCGCGGGTCGAGGGCCTCACGCAGGCCCTCCCCGACGAAGTTGACGGCCAGCACCGTCAGAACGATCAGGACACCGGGGAAGACCCCCTGCATCGGCTCGACGAAGATGTAGTTCTGGGCACCGCTCAGCATCGACCCCCAGCTGGCCTGCGGCGGCTGGATGCCCAGGCCGAGGTAGCTCAGCGCCGACTCGGTCAGGATCCCGGTCGCGACCGCCAGCGTCGCGACGACGATCACCGTCGAGATCACGTTGAGCAGGATGTGACGCATGATGCCCAGGTCGGTCTGCCCGGACACACGGGCCGCGAGGATGAACTCCTTCTCGCGCACAGCCAGGCACTCGCCGCGGATCAGCCGGGCGGTCACCATCCACTGCGTGAGTCCGATGATCAGGATAGTGTTGAGCAGGCTGGGCCCGAGGAATGCGGCGGCGGCCAGCACGATGAAGAAGGTCGGCATCGCCAGCATCGTGTCGGTGAACCGCATCAGCGTCGAATCGACCAGGCCGCCGAGGTAGCCGGACGCCAGGCCGACCACCAACCCCAGCACCGTCGTCGTGACGGCGACCAGTAGGCCGACGGCCAGCGAGACCCGGCCACCAACCAGCAGCCGGGCGAGGATGTCGCGCCCAAGAGGGTCGCATCCCAGCGGGTGGGCGGCACTTGGCCCCTCCAGGCTCACGCAGTCCAGCGTGTTGGGCTGAAGGCCGAACAGGCGGTCGGCGATCACCGGCCCAGCCAGCGCCCCGACCACAAGGACCACGAGCATCACCAGTCCGAGCAGGCTGAGGCGGTTGGCCATGAAGCGCCGCCAACGCAGGCCGTCTCGGCGCGCGGACCGCCCTCCGTCTTCGGCCAGCCGGCTCACCCCCCCGATCGTCGCCGCCTCCGCCATCGCCCGTCCCTCCCCGGCACCACGGTGCCCTGGTCGCCTAGTGGTCCAGCTTGATCCGCGGGTCGATCGCCGCGTAGGTGATGTCAGCCAGCAGGTTGCCGAGGATGGTCAGCACGCCGGTAAACACGACCAGCCCCATCACGACCGGGTAGTCGCGTTGGAGCACCGACTCCCAGCCCAGGCGGCCGATCCCCGGCCAGGCGAACACTGTTTCGATGATCACCGCGCCGCCGATGAGTGTCGGCAACCGCAACCCGACCAGCGTCACCATGGGGAGCAGGGCGTTCTTGAGCGCGTGGCGGTACAGCACGGCGCGCTCGGCCAGCCCCTTGGACCGCGCCGTCCGGACGTAGTCCTCGACCAGCACGTCGGTCATGCTCGACCGGACCAACCGGGTCAGGGCAGCCGTCCCCTCCAGACCGAGCACCGTCGCCGGCAGAACGAGGTGATGGGCGACATCGAGGAATTGCGACCCGACGGGTCGACCGACGCTCTCCATGCCCTGGATCGGGAACCAGTCCAGTTGGACCCCGAAGACGATGATCACCACGATCGCCGCCCAGAAGGCGGGGATGGAGACGCCAAGGAAGGCGAACACGGTCAGGCCGTAGTCGGCCGACGAGTTCCGGTACAGGCTGGACACCACGCCCAGCGGGATCGCGAGCACCAGCGACATGACGAGCGCTGTGCCGGTCAGGAGCATGGTGGCGGGCAGCCGGTCGAAGATCTTCTCCCGGACCGGCTGCCCGTCCATGAAGGAATCGCCGAAGTCCAGCCGCGCCGCGTCCCACAGCCAGTCGGCGAACTGAACGGGCAGCGGCCGATCCAGCCCAAGCCGCTCCCGCATCTGTTCCAGGTTCTCGCCACTTACGGCGTTGAGATCGACCGCACCGGTGGCACCCGGGGTCAGATGGACGAGGCCGAAGGAGAGGACGAGCAGGATCAGCAACTGTGGGCCAAGCAGCACGCCCCGCCGGAGCAGGTACCGGTTCATCCCTCTCGTCCTCCCCTCTCATCTCAGGGCCGCTAGCCAGCGCTATCGAACCGGACGCGCCCTAGGACTCGGTCACCTGCCAGCGGTTCATGAAGAAGCCCGGCCCGACGCTCGACAGCGCACCGGCCCCGGTCTCGTCCAGCGTGATGCCGGGTCGGGACACGAGCTGGTAAGCCGGGTGGGCGAAGGGAATCAGCGGGAGGTCCGCGTAGACCTGCGCCTGGATCTGGCGGGCGAGGTCGGCACGGGTCGTGACGTCGGTCGTGGCATATGCCTGGTCGAGCAGACCGTCGACCGCCTCACTCTTGTAGCCGAACACGTTGCGGGTGCCACCCTCGGCCAGCGTCAGTTCGGTGCTGCGGAACAGCTGGGTCAACCCGACGATCACGTCCGACGTCAGCGGCCAGCCGACCGTAGCGAGTTGAAACTGCCCGGACATGGTGTCGGTCAGGTTGGCCAGTTCGACGGTGACGATTTCCAGGTCAATACCGACCTCGCGCCAGCTGGCCTGGGCGATGGCGGCGATGTCCTGCCAGTTCTGAGCCGCCCAAGCCTGGTACTGCAGCCGCAGCGGCTGCCCGTCCTTGACCCGGATATCGTCGCCGCCTGCCACCCAGCCGGCGGCGTCGAGGGCCGCCCGCGCGCCGTCGAGATCCCGGCTGACTGCCGGCAAAGAGTCATCGTGGTAATCGCCGTAGGCCGGTGAGACGACGGTGTTGGCCATCACGCCGTTGGCGTACAGGATCGACTGGATGCGTTCGCGGTCCAGCGCCAGCTGGAGCGCCTTCCGCACGTTCGCGTCCTGAAGCAGCGGCGTCTCGAGGTCGACGTTGATGCCATGGACGCTGCCGGCCAAGCCCCGGGCGACGACGTACCCCTGGGCTTCCAGACTGGCCATGGTCGTCGGGTTGAACTGGATCACATCCAGTTCACCTCCCAGAAGGCCGGCCTGCTGGGCCGCCGCCTCCGGCGAGTCGCGCAGGATGATGGTGCCGACCCGAGCCGGTTCGCCCCAATAGCTCGGGTTGGCCTCCAGGGTGACGAAGCTGGCCTGCCGGTCCACGACCCGATACGGTCCCGTGCCGACCGGTCGCTCGGCGAAAGCGGGGCTATAGGGGTCGGCCGAGAGCAGGTGCGACGGTAGAATGGTCAGCTGCTCGGCCAGCACGGTTAGCAGCGGGCTGTAGGGCTGCGTCAATCGCAGGATGACCGTGGCGTCGTCCGGCGTCTCGACGGCGCTGATGTAGGTACGGACGGTGTTCTGCGCCGCCGCTTGGCTGTCCTCAGCGGCGGCCGTCTCGATCGTGAAGCGCACGTCGGCGGCGGTGAAGGGCGTCCCGTCGTGCCAGGTGACTCCGGGCCGGAGCGTGAAGGTAAAAGTGAGTTGGTCTTCACTGATAGTCCACTCCGTCGCGAGCCCAGGGACCAGCTCGAACGTAGGGGCGAACTTCACCAGCCCCTCGTTGATGTGGTACGCGACGGCGAGGGCGCTGGTAAAGCGGGCCAGGAAGGGATGGAGCGTGGTCAGCTCGCTCATCCGGGTGGCGTAGATGATCTGTCCGGATGGGACCGCGGCATCCTGTCGTACGGCCCCCCGCGCGACCGATGGGCCAGCGAGGGCGACCAGACCGGCCGCACCCGCCGCCCCGGCCAGGAGCTCACGACGGGTAACCTGTGTCGCCGCCATGCCTTGTGCCGCCGATTTGGTGACGGCTCGTAGGTGGTCACTCGCGGCAGCCTCGCCGCTCGGCCGGTGGGAACGTGTCGTCGTCGTCATGTCCATCCCTCTGCCTGTCTGCTTTAGCGTTCCCTGACCACCCGTGCGGCCAGGTTCCGGCACGTCGCCGCCGATCAGGTGACCAAGCTGGCGGCCGTGCCGTCGGGCCGTGTTCCCGCGAGGATGGTGGGGGCCTGCTGGAGTACCAGTGCGGCAGCGCCCAGCGCCGCCGCGAGGTCCCGTGCGTGGCCGATGACGATGCGGGCTGCTCGCCGCGGCAGCGGCAGTGCCCGCCGCGCGACCTCGCGCTCGACCGACGCGATCAGGGACTGGCCCCACTCCGCGGTCGGCCCGCCGAGCACGATCAGCGCCGGGTCGAGCGCGTTGATGATGTTGGCGATCGCGATACCGAGCCAGCGGCCGGTCTCCGCGACGACGCCGGCGGCGGCAGGGTCTCCCTCGGTCGCCGCCTCGCCGACCGCGCGCACCACCCGGAGATCGTCAGAGCAGTCCCGGACCACGTCGGCGAGCGCACTGGCGGCCGGAGACGTCCCGTCGACCGAAGTGACCGCCCGGCGAGCGCGGGCGGCGATAGCTTGGGCCGAGACCAGTGCCTCCAGGCAGCCGTCGTTGCCGCAGGCGCACGGTGGTCCGTCCGGCAGGATGGTCATGTGTCCGACCTCGCCGGCCGTGCTGACACTGCCCCAGTGGAGTGTGCCTTGGAGTACCACCGCCCCGGCGACACCCGCGCCGAGGTACAGGTAGACGAGGTCGGTCGAGCGGTCCCGGCCGAGCACCCACAGCTCGCCGAGACCAGCCGCCTTGCCGCGGTCGGTGACCATCACCGGCACCCCGAGCCGCTCGCGCAATAGAGTATGCAGCGACACCATGTCCCACCCCAGCCGCGGGGCGCTCGCGACGGTCTGGTGTTGCTGATCAACGAGGCCGGGGACAGCGACGCCGACGCCCAGCAGGGCTCCGCGATCACGCTCGGCGAACAGCCCGTCGATCCCGTCGGAGATCGCTTCAACGACGGTGGTGGGTTCCGTGGAACCAAGGGGCACGTCGCTCAGGGCCAGTCGCTCGCCATGGAGGGTCACGAGCAGCAGGCGACAATTGGTCGCGTCGAGTTCCACACCGACGGTGAGACGACTATCGCCTGGGACGGTCAACAGGATCGGGCGGCGGCCACCGGTGGAGACGCCCGCCCCGACCTCGCGAACCAGTCCCTCTTGGATCAGACCGGCGACGAGGCCGGAGACGGTCGGCTTGGTGAGGTGCGCCAGGCGGGCGAGGTCAGCGCGCGACAGGTCGTCGCGACTGAGCAGTAGGTCGAGGATGTGGCGTCGAGAGCTGGCCGTCGCCTTGGTCGTCGATACCAAGTCACCCTCCGCTACGCTCGCTACCCGAAGCGCCTGACCAGCACCACAGAGTGAATGGCCTATAGCGCTGGGCTTCCGCCCCTGATCGCCCGCTTCCTCTACTACACGCCCTTATATCGACCAGGAGCGCCGGTTGCCGTGTTGACTGGCATGGCTTAGTTCATTCTTATAACGAAGTCGCTGGTCCCCGTCAACGGGTCTGAAGCGCGAAATCTGGGCAGATCCACCAAAGTGCCCGACGAATCCCTTGGGACTGCAATCGACCGCTTAGAGAACGGACCGGACGCGGAGGACCGGTCGAAGTGCCGGGCGCTGCTTCCCGGATGGAGATGGACGAGACTTTGAACTAGATGGGCGCCACGAGGAAGCGCGGAATTGCCCCCTCTGACGAGCCCCCGTGTCTCGTCGATCCTCGGGAAATTCAGGGTGATCGCCGACGCACCCCGTCGCCGGGATCATTCCCTGCGGGCGGCTCCAGACTGGTTGTTGCGCACCTCTTCGCGGCGATCCGACCGTGGTCACTCCGTCATCCCCCACACCGGCACATCCTCTGCACCACCGCCGCGAACCACACAAGAAGGTCAACTTCGTCGTCGACACATCAAACTAGCCACCCATAGAGGTTGGACGCACCGCGTCCTTCCTTAGGGGGACAGCACGTGCGTCCAACCTCAGCCCTTGACCACTTGCCATTTCCAGCCGGGCAACGAGAAGAGAAACGGCATGGCTCGATCTTCATGGCGTTGTCGCAATCCGGAGTGCGTCGTGCTCTTGAGAGCCGTCCTCGGAACGACAACCGACCGCGGGTTTCTCGAGTTGGTGGCGGACGTAACGAGGTTCTCCATTGACCTCAACGTGTGGCATGCAAGCGTTCGGTGCGCGCTTGTGGGGTTTCTCGCAACCTTCGGGGCTCTACCGTCTTCTCGGCTGGATTTCACGGCCGTTAACAGGAGAGCCGTACACTGGTCACCACACATCCGAGTGGTGGACATGAGGGCCGCCGGACACGAACCATGCAGGTTCGTCCGGCGGCCCTCGCCTGAACCTTCTGCCGGCGCATGGTCGATTGGCCGACGACCGGGGTCCATCTTCAACGGTCCAGTTCACGGTGAACAGCCTGCCCCTAAGGGAGTAGCCAAGGACCACTCGTTCGTCAACCAGATGGACAGGACCGGCGTGACGAGTCCGGGACGTCACACAGAGGACGGGGCTTCCTGATCATCCGCCAAGACTCCGTCTTCCCCCAGGGATCACTACATCCCCTTCTCGGCAATCGTCGGCCACACCGATGACCGCATCGACCTCAACGTGCCGGCCGATAAGGCTAGGAACGAGCGATGGATCGAGACGACCACAACGAGCACTGCCGGCTCCACGTTGGGCTACGACACGGCTCCGGCGACGTCCACCCAGCAGACCACGATCGACCAAGTTGTCGCCCACGAGCACGACGTAGATCGCCTCTCGGTCCCGGTGGTCGAGGAGGAACTGACCGCCCGGACCCGCAGCGTCGAGCGTGGTCAGGTTCACGTCGAGACGCGCGTCTCCAAGCGTGAGCGGCCCCTTGAGGTCCCGGTGACCGAAGAGCGCGTGCGCGTGCGCGTCAACCGTGTCGCCGTGAACCGCGAGGCGACGGCGGTCGACCTGTCAGCGGACGGGGCGACGATCGACCTGCCGATTTATGGTGAAGAGGTCGAAATCGACAAGCGGGCACGCGTCGTCGAGGAAGTCCAGATCTCCAAGGACGCCGTTCAGGAGACCCGGACGGTCAGCGATACGGTGCGTCGTGAGGACGTGGACGTGATCGAAGGCGTCATCGACCTGTCAAATGAGATGGCCGCGAAGATCTAGATCACGTTCTACAGCGATGCCCGAGACGCCCTCGCCGACAAAGTCCAAACGACCAGCACATTTCCAGATAGTCGTCTAATTGTTTAGAACAAGCAGTAGCGGTGAAAACTGAGCCTCGGTCACCGCCGGCGACGTTAGCGGAAAGCCTATGCCGAAGCAGGCAGACCCAGTCCTCGTCGGCGAGCAGGGAGTCGCTCTGGTGTATCGCTCGCTCGCCTCCATCATCACTATCAGGATGGCTAAGCTCGCGGCGCAACCGTAGGTCGATCACACGGATTGTCATAACCTTCATGTCTGGCGTCAGGTTTGCCTCCCGGTCCCGTGAAGCGCTTTCGTAGCGCGGCAGACTCGACAATGCGCGACACGGCAGGGAGCGACTATGGCCAGCAGCAAGGACCACAAGGACGACGACAAGGCGACCATCGACGAGTTCGGCGACCTGGTCAACATGACCCCCAAGGCGCTCGAGAACTGGCTGGAGACCGACGAGAGCAAGGAAGTCGGCCAGAAGAAGGATGGCGACACGGAGTCGACCGGCCACCACATGGGTCGGGAGATCGTCGGGATCCTCCACAAGAAGAAGAGCGACTACGACGACGATGACGTCGCCCACATGCGCAAGGTGACCGGCTACATCAAGCGGCACCTCGCCCAGAAGCCCGATGGCGACGTCGAGCACACCCCATGGCGTCGAAGCCTCATGAACTGGGGTCACGATCCGCTCAAGAAGTAGCCCGGACCGACAACGACCTACAATGGTTAATCCGTACCTTGGACCGTCGTCACCCTCTGCCGAGGCAGGTTGTTGAGTCGCCAACGTGACATTTCGCTTCCCCTTCGTCATCCCGTCCCACTGAGCCAAAGTCAGCAATCGGGGAACGGGATTACGTGAGAAGCGAGTTGTATCCGTCGCAGAGAGACCGAACCGGCGCTCGTACCCGAGCGCCTTGGCTGGGGTAACGTCATGCAAGGCCACCTACTCCGACGAGTCGCCCGAGTGGCACCGCTGATCAGCGATGACCTGCGCCTTGGCACCGCGGATGAGATCCGGTCGATCAGCGGGGCGTTCGGGGTTTCGCCCGCTGCCGTGCCCGAGAAAGGGCGACTGCATCCGCAACTCCCACTCAGGGCCACTTTTTCGCCGCGCAATCAGCTAGGTCCCGGGACCCTGCCTCTTGCCCGTTCGGCCTGAGCCAGGACCCGCTGTGGCGAGCCGGTCGTCGAGGTGCTCGAACTGATCGCAGTAGTTCATCAACCGATTGAGGACCTCTTTGTCATCCTTTGCGAGGCTGAAGCCATGGGCCTTGGGGATGAAGGGTAACAACCGGTTGATCTGGGCAATGCAGATACTGAACCGGTGATACGTTACCTCCTGCTGACATCTCACGAAATGAGAAGCCAGTACCCGGCTGGTGACGACCAAGTCTACGTACTCCCCGGGGTCAGCCGGAGCGACAACGCCGGGATTGAGCAGATCATGAATCTGATGATCTAGCGCGAGGCGTGGATCATTGACCCGCCTCAGGGCGTCCAGATTGCGGAACTGCCCGCTCCGCACTGCAGGAAAGCAGACGGGCGAGGATGATTCCCTCGGGGACATAGGTGGAGACCTGTTGGTGTTGCCGACCGTAGTTCGGCAGATGGGAAGGTCCAGCACGGCGTGGACGCAGGTCAGCCAAGTTGGGGATGCTTTACCAGGGTCCCAGCAGTGTCTGGTGCCGGGAATTGGTGGCGTCGGTGAGGGTTAGCCAGTCACGGAGCAATTCATCTAACGTTGGGGGCGTCGACGAGAGCTATGCGGCGTGGGTCATCAAGTTGTCTCAAGTCCGCTGGCTAGGATTGGGAACGCCCGGAGCAAGGCCGACAAGGTGTAGCTCAGTCTGTTTTCTTACAACGGTCGTTGCGTGGGCATCCAATCTGGCCAGCTAAGCAGCCGGCCAATGGGCAGTATGAGCCGGAAGGGAAACCAATCATCCGCCTCCCACGTTGAGAAGGCAGAGGTCACTGCAAGCCTCGGTACTATTGGGGCATTGCTTACAAGGAGCGTCGCTGCACGATAGCAGAGGGATTGGGCTCCAACCAGTTACGTCCGCCATTCTCTATCCGGTTCTGGAAGGACGGCGAGAAATGCCTCTAGCTCCCTACACTCCAATACCGCCGGTTCTGACCTCCATCATCGGCCGTGACCGGGAGCTCAAGCTAGTCGATTCCTTCCTTCAGTCCCCAGCCGAGCGCCTCATAACCTTGTCTGGACCAGGCGGCGTGGGCAAGACCCGCATAGCAATCGAGGCCGCCCGTGCGAGCACTATTGATCAAGCCGAGGGCGTCAGCTTCGTTCCACTGGCGCCGCTCACCAGCACCGCACAAGTCGTACCTGCAATAGCCGAGAGTCTTGGAATCAGACGAGCCGGTGAAGTCTCGCAAATGTCGGACCTGATTGATCATCTGCAATCTCGGCAAACGCTGCTTGTCCTTGACAACTTTGAGCACTTACTCGACGCAAGTACTGAGGTCCTTCGGCTCCTCATCGAATGTCCTCATCTTCAGTGTCTCGTCACGAGTCGTACCGCTCTGCGCGTCCCAGGCGAGCGGGAAGTACTCGTTGCACCTCTCACACTCCCAGAAGTTGGAAGTCATCACGAATTCAGTACGTTAGCGAACATCCCCGCCGTAGCCCTCTTTCTGGAGCGGGCCCAAGGCGTCTTTCCGGGGTTCAGCTTAACCCCTGAGAACGCTTGCAGTGTCGTCGAGGTGTGTCATCGCTTGGATGGGCTTCCTCTCGCCATTGAACTGGCAGCTCCATGGGTTCGCGTGCTCTCAGTGCGTGCGCTCCGAGATCACCTCCTTGACCGCGTGCAACTCTTGAGAGTCGGCCAGCGCGACGCGCCCGAACGGCATCGCACACTGTGGGAGACGCTGGAATGGAGCTACCGATTACTGTCCGACCGCAACAAGTCCGTCTTCAGGCGCTGCGCGCTGTTTGCGGCCTCATGGAGCATTCCGGCTGCAGAAGCCGTCTCTACTCGGTGGGACGGTGATACCTCTGAGGAGGCCGCCACACTTCAGATTATGGGGGCTCTCAGCGATCAGAGCTTGATCTACCCGGTGGAGGGAGCCAGTGGCGAACCTCGGTTCGCCATGCTTGAGACAGTGCGGGCATTCGCTCGGGATTGCCTTGACGGCGCCAACGAAACCGATGAGGTGCTTACTCGGCTGATCGCTTGGGGCATTACCTACGCTGGAGATGCTCGTCGAGCATCATTCGGCGCCGACCAAGGTCAATGGTTCGCTCGGCTGGACGATGAGCGAGTCATCCTACGATCTGCCGCGAACAGTGCTATCGATCGAGGTGATGCCGTTGCAGCCCTTCGACTGGCAGGAGCTCTCACCAGATTCTGGTGGGTTCGAGGACATCATCCGGAGGACCGAGAATGGCTGGAACGCGCGCTATCCTACGACCAGGCAGCACCAAGGGAAGCAGCTGCCCCACCTGATGTCCGAGCGTTGGCACTCTTGGCCCTGGGAAATTTTTCGTTCGAGCGTGGCGACCTCTCAGAGGCAGCGGCAGCCTATGAGAACAGCATTGCCATTGCCCGTGCCGCGAAAGCACATGACGATCTCGGCTTCGGTCTATTGAATCTGGGCATGATCGCTGCCCAACGAGGGGACCTCAACCGCAGCTGGGCGACGTTTCAAGAGGCCATTGATGTCCTTGAGGAGCGTGGCAATCACCAGCGTCACGCAATGGTTCTGACGATTTTTGGCGGGATCCTTGCCCTCAGTGGTGAACCCGATAGAGCAGCAACCATGCTCGACCAAGCCCTAGGGATCCATCTCTCACTCAATGACACCCGGATGGTGATATTCACCCTCAATTCACTCGGAGATGTCGCACGACTCCGGGGACATATGAGCGAGGCCAAGCGGCTGTACTCCCAAGGACACTCGCTCGGGAAGGACCTCGGCGAGCGACGTGGAGTCGCCACGTCACTGGCTGGGCTAGGGTGGTTGGCCATCGACATGGCAGCGCCTGCGGACGCCAGTACGAATATGGCGCGCTCGCTAGCCTTACGCGTGGAGATTGGAGATCGACTCGGCCAAGCCGATTGCGCTACGGGCCTTGCTGCAGCAATTGTGCATACCGCCCCTGATCAGTCAGCTCGCCTTCTTGGAGCAGCAACAACCCTCCGGACTGCCATTGGCGCCATTCCCTTGCCGGTGATCGGTGATGCTGTCAACCATATTACCGAGGCGGGGCGGCACCTCCTTGGCGACGAAGCGTTCCGCCAACAAGTCGCGCTTGGAGCGACTCATTCCGCTGTCGACGTCCTCTTTGATGCGTATCAAACATTGTCGTCCTCTGCTGATTCCAACACGGCTTCCCTTCTCACTCCCGCATCACTACCCGAACCAGCGGTGACGGCTGGGAACCGACGAGTCGCGGAACCTGTTGGCGCGTGCGGAGGCGAGACGATTGCGTCCGGCTCGACGGCGCCTCGAAAAACCCTTCCGGCCCTTTCGCGACGTGAGCGGGAGGTCCTGGCACTGATCGTCGCTGGGCACCAGGACCGTGAGATCGCCGAAGCATTGTTCCTCAGTCCGAGAACCGTCTCATGGCATGTCACCAATATCTTCAACAAGCTCGATGTCAACTCCCGCGTGGCCGCCGCGGTCCTCGCTATCCGTGATGGGTTGGTCGACAATCCGAGAGTGACTGCTCAGACCCACCACTCGGCGCCGCCGAACAAAGTGACCTGGGAGTGGCCTAGTGCCTCTTGATGCATCGGGGTTGCCACAGTCAAGCACAGGATTGATACACGTCCGATGGGATAGGACACCTAATCTGGTGGGGGGAGTCCTTCATGCAACGACGGTGCCAGTTAGCGGTATCTGCCTGTGCCAGGACATGACGCCGGAGTGTATCGTCCAGTGATCCCTCAACCCTCATGGTCAAGCCCAACATTCCTGACGCCAATCATCGGACGAGATGATGAAATCCGTCTGGTACTTGACACCATCTCGCTAGGGACCGTGCGGCTTGTCACAATTACAGGGCTTGGAGGAGTGGGCAAGACTCGACTCGCGGTCGCCGTGGCTGAGGCGACACGCGAGCGGTTTTCGGATGGGGTCTTGTTCGTGGAACTCGCCGCAATCACTGACCATCGCCTCGTTCTCACGAGAATTGCCTGGGCAGTCGGAATTCTCGATCGCGGTGCTGACTCTGTTTTGGAACGCCTTATCTCAGCGCTGCGTCAACGACAGATGCTGCTCGTGCTTGACAACTTTGAACACGTCATGTTGGCTAGTCAGGAAATTCTGGAACTCCTGGTCGCCTGCCCCGGAATCAAGCTCCTCACCACAAGCCGTGTTGCGCTCAGAGTGCAGGGCGAAAGGGAGATTCCCCTCAATCCTCTGAGGGTCCCGGATCAGCAAGATGCCATGGATGAAGACGTCCGTGCCAGCCCGGCCATCGCACTGTTTGCCGAGCGAGCGGAACACGTCGGGACAGGCTTCGTACTCAACCAGGAAAACCAACAAACTGTGGCAGCGATTTGCCGTCAGTTGGACGGCATTCCCTTGGCTATCGAATTAGCCGCCCCCTGGCTGCGCACGCTTTCTCCAAGCTCCCTCCTCGTCAAACTCGAGTCCCGCTTAGGCCTCCTGGCAAGAGGTCAACGCCTCGCACCCGACCGACAACAGACGCTGAGGGCCACCCTGGATTGGAGCTATCAGCTCCTAACCCCATTTGAACAAGCTGTTTTTCGGCGCTGTGCATTGTTCGTCGGCTCTTGGTCCCTATCCACCGCAGAGGCCATTTGCTTTGCCCAACAAGACAATACCGCTTCCACCAATCTTCTTTCGGCCCTCAGTATGCTGGTAGACCATAGCCTGATCACAGCCATCCGCTCGGAAACCGATGTGGCCCGATTCTTTCTGCTCGAAACCGTTCGAGAGTTCGCACTGGACCGCCTGGAAGCGGCTGGTGAGCTGGCCGAAGTTCAGGCTCGACTTGCGCAATGGAGTTTGGTCTACTCGGAGGACGCACATCCTGGCCTCTTTGGTCCGGAACAGGCTGTCTGGTTGGACCGACTCGAGGTCGAACGGACAACAGTTCGACTCGGGGCTGTCGCAGCACTCGACCTTGGCGATCCAGCCACCTCCCTGCGAATCGCGTTCGCACTTGGACGCTTCTGGCTTGTCCGTGGCCATAGCCTGTCTGATCATGAGTGGCTTGAGCGCGCCATTGAGATGGCTGAGAGGCATCCCGACCTGGGTGTCCGCCAGCGTCGGGCCTTCGCCCTCCTCCTCCTAGGAAACTCGTGGTTCGAGAGAGGCGAGCTACGGCGGGCCATCGAGACCTACAGATCGAGCGCCAACGCCGCCCGGAAGGAGGGATCTCCCTCCCACGAGGCCAATGCCCTCCTGAACCTCGCCATTGTTTCGGCTCAGATTGGTCGAGTCGAAGCGGCTCGTGGGCCAGCCGAAGAGGCGCTATTGATCGACCGCGAGCTGGATAACCGCCCCAGTATGGGTAAAGATTTGATCATTCTTGGGGGCGTGCTCAACCAGCTGGGTGATCCGGATGGGGCACAGGTGCTGCTAGAAGAAGCGCTCTCGATCAATCTTGAGCTGGGCGACGTACGGGTCGTAGCCCTCAATTTCACCACGTTGGGCGAGGTTGCTCGCACGCGCCTGGACGTCGCCGACGCCGCCCGATTGTTCACTCAGGGTCGCACACTCTCCGACGCCATCGGAGAGAAAAGAGGATCGGCGATGGCCCTGACCAACTTGGGCTGGCTCGCTTTGGATAATGACCAACTACTCACTGCACAAGCGAACTTCATGGCTGCCATGCAGCTCCGGAAGGACATCGGGGACCGCTGGAACCTGGCGGTTTGCGCTGAAGGCTTCGCAGCAGCGATCGTCGATGACCATCCTGCTGCTGCTCTCACCTTGATCGCCTCAGCCAACAACCTGCGTACCATAATCAGCGGATCTCCGGACCCTGCCTCCTTAATGATGGGCGCGCGAGCCCAAGCTCGATTGGATGCAGCCATCGCTGATGCTATCTGGTCCACCGCTGACCCCCTAGCCACAGACGATATCCTGGCCATAGCCGCGTCCGTTATGGCGGCTGAGTCCAACGATTTGCCCGATCGAACTGAACCTGGTCAGAGTCCGGCGCCAACCACTTTGACTGTCTCTGAGGTACCTCGAGTCTCTCCTCCCGCCATTCAAGCTGGCGCCGACCACTCGCCTCTCTCGCGACGTGAGCAGGACGTTCTAGCGATGATCGTCGCGGGGCACCAGGACCGTGAGATCGCCGAGGGACTGTTCATCAGTGTCCGAACCGTTTCCTGGCATGTCACCAATATCCTCAACAAGCTCGGTGTGCACTCCCGCGTGGCTGCCGCAGTCCTCGCTATCCGCGATGGCCTCATTGATTTGTCTGAGTCACCGTCAGAGTAGGCAGGATCACGGCTACCCGATGATTCGTGACGCCAAATAGAAGCCGCAATTCAAGGCGGAATGAGCAGGGGCCCGGGGTGAATGCCCCGGGCCCCTGCTGTTGACGACGGAGGAGATCGCCTGTCAGCATCGTCATGAATGGGGAGCGAGCCTACCGGCGCAGGCGTCCCCATACGAGCGAGCAGGCTACCAGTGAGGTCAGCGCCACCACTCCAAGTAGTGCCAGACTGATAACAATGCTCTCCGTTCCGCTGTCTGCAGCAGCTGGACCAGACCCTGTGTTCGGGAACGTCGTCACGATGGGGTCATCACCTGGATCACCATGGTATCCACCGGGCTCGTCGCTCGGCAGGTCCCCGGGCTCGTTACCAGGCAGGTCACCAGCCGAGGTGTTGAACCACTCGCAGACCACCGTTTCACCAGCCCCAAGCGGTCGGTTGATCGAACCAATCGCGACTTCCTCTCGGCTGTACTGCCCGATGTGATTCACCTCACAGTACACGACCGGCTCACCGTATCCTGCCGGGATAGTCTCCGTCACCGTGATCTGTCCCGCGGGGATGTCGTACCAGTACACCTCCCCGCCCTCGTTAGTGAACTGGACGGGCGCCGGGGCCGCGGCCGGTCCTACGGTGAACCGGACTCCCTGCATCAGGGAATTACCGCAGTCCGCCTGAAGCTCTGCCAGTGTCGCCTGGTCAGCATCGTAATCGGTCGGGCAGGCGTACTTTGTGACGAACAGTTGACCGGTCTCCGGATTCTCCTCGCCGCTGGTTTGAGCGATATTGAACCACTTGCAGACTAGGATCGTGTGCGCCATTAGCTCATGCGAGATCGCGCCATCAGTCACCTGATAGTTCACGAACGTTCCGTCTCCGGCCTCGCAGAGCACCACTGGCTGTCCGTAACCTTGAGGGATCGTCTCAGTGACCGTCACCGGACCGGCTGCCACTGGCCCCCAGATCGCCTGTCCATTGGCGTCCGTCAATCGCGGGTTCGGTGCGACGTCAGGATCCAAGGTGAACTCCACGCCGACCATCGCTGAAACACAGCTTGCCTGCAGTACTGCCAGCTCAGCTGTGACAGCATCCTCGTACGAGATAGTCCCACCGCAATCGAACTTGTCGATCTGGACGCGGCCCGTCTCGGGCTCCGGCACGTTGGCCGCGTCTTGGATGTTGGCATAGATGCAGAATACTCCCGGTGTCGTGACCGGGACCTGCACCGAGGCGCTCTGTCCAACCTCCATCAGCGTGAAGTCACCGTGGATGTGCGGGTCGCCCGCCGAGCAGAACACGACGGGGTCCAGGTAGCCCTGCGGAACGTTCTCTGAGATCAGTACATCCTGGGAGGTCCAGATTCCCGACCAGATAGCATATCCGTCCACGCCGGTCTCTACAGCGCCAGGTCCATCGGGCTGCACAAGAGGATCAATCGCGAACTGGACTCCTCCAACCGGGTCGACACAGTTGGTCGTGAGATCCTGGACGGTCCCCAGGTCCGCAGCCGTAATCCCTGCCGGGCAATCCTGCTTGAGGACGACCACGCTGGTTAGAATCGGATCGTAGACATTGAACCACTCGCACGTCAGAGTGCCGACGGGCGGAACGACTTGGGTTACGCTGAGCTCGCTGACCTCCACAAAACCGATTGGTCCGGCGGTGCTGTCGCAGAAGACGATCGGAGTGCCGTACCCGTCCAGGACCTGCTCGGTCAGGGTCACTTCACCAGCGGGGACATTGTCGTCCCAGAGGATTTCTCCGTTGAGATCCGTCACGCCTGGATTCGGCGTAACGAGTTGCGGCGGCTGCCCGGGATTTGCGGGCTCGATTGTAAACTCGATTCCGCCCTGGCTAGTGCATACGTCAAGAAGTTCAGCGCGATTCGGTTCTCCGAAAGCCACCTCAGGTGGACACAGCCGCTTGGTAAGGTGGACCGTTCCCTCACGCACATCGTCCCGAGGGATATTCCACCAGGAGCACCCGATTCCTACCTCCGCGTCCAGGTCGACCGTTACCGTGCCCAGAGTGACGGTCTGCGGGGCAAAGTTGCACCAGACAATCGGCGTGCCGAACCCCTCAGGAACGTTCATCTCGGAAATATCGACTTGGCCCGACTCAATCCCTTCCCATGAGACGATTCCGTTTGCACCAGTCACCTGACTCTGCGACCCGTTGATCGTGAACTCGATGCCGGGCATGCGCACACAGCTAGCGCCAAGGAGCTCGTTCAACGGAAGGTCGTAGGCAAAATCTGCGTCCAGCACGCCGGAACAATCAAACTTCTCAACCTGGACATCGCCAGCCAGTCGCGCGTTGAACCAGTCGCACTCGACGAAACCGCCCGGATCCAGCGGGACCGAGATATAGGGCAGTCCGCCCTCGCTGTGGACGACTTCTTGAGGCGAGTAAATCACGCCGAGGCCTGTGGCTTGCCGGCAGAAGGCGACTGGGGTACCGAATCCGCTCGGAAGCGTCTCTTGCATTGTCACGTTCTGAGCCGGGAATTCGGTCCACTCGACGGTACCTTGAGCATCCGTAGGCTTGATTGGGATGCAGGGATTTTCGCAGAAGTTCCCGAGAGCGAAGTCCACCCCAGGCATGACAGGGCAATTCGCGAGTAGCGCGTCGACATCCTGCTGGCCGAGTTCAGCAGCGCTGAACACGCCCGAGCAGTCGTATTTATGGATCACCACGTGGCCAGTCTCCTCAACTGGCGGCTCTTCAACATCTGCCGGCATCAGGATAAAGACACAACCGTCCAACTCCTCCTTCATCGTGGAGAGGTTGATCTGGTAGTCGGCACCACCCAGATCGATAACCGCGAGCGGTCCGAGCTCCATCAACCCGGATCCGTTCTCGTTGCAGGCAACTCTCGGCCTCGCGTAGTAGGAAGGAGCGTGGATGGTCACACTCTGGTTGCCCTCAACAGCAATATCCGTCCACTCGATGGACCCCTCGTTATTGGTCACTTGATCCGGAGCGGGGAGGGCGTCTACCGACAGGGAGAAGGGCATCAACGGACGGTGTGGACAGAGGTTCTGGAGGACGTCAAAGCTCGTCGCTCCGAACACACTCTCATCTGCAATAACCCCCGAGCAGTCCTTTGCGACGACAATGATGCGAGGATCGCCGAGCGCATCCTGGGGCTCAGGCTCGTCAGTGACGTCACCAGGTCGTTCACCGTCGGAATCCCCTGAGTCCTCCGTCGGGGGGACGGTCGGCTCCTCCGTCGGGGGAACGGTCGGCTCCTCCATCGGGGGAACGGTCGGCTCCTCCGTCGGGGGGACGGTCGGCTCCTCCGTCGGGGGGACGGTCGGCTCCTCCGTCGGGGGGACGGTCGGCCCTAGCGACGGTTCCTGGGAAGCCAGTGCCGAACTCGACAGCGAGCCAAGCATCGAAGCTACCAGCAGCGTGACCGCAAACACCCGCCACCAAGTTCCCAGCTTACCTTGGCGGTGCCGGTTCACCCGCGGCGCCCGACCCATCGCTTCTTTCCGTATTCTCATCGATCCTCTCCCGCTATTCTCAAGACCGTTAACCCTTGTCTAGGGCGGCCTACCCGTCTCAGAGGCGAGCCTCCTCGCCATTCAAGACGATAGAACGCTAAGCAGGACACGAACACTGAAAATACTGCGGGGATTGACACTGGAATCCCCACAACCTTACGGGGTTACGGGGTTACGGGGTTACGGGGTTACGGGGTTACGGATGATGGCGCGAGGAAGCGTCCTCACCCAAGAGCGTGAGCAAGGGGTAAGCAAGGCCAGGTCATCATTGGAATCACTGTGGGGACGCGACGAAAGGGTGACCCTGTTCCTCCCGTACGCCGACCACGCGCATGACATCCTTCAAAGAACTTTCACTCGGCTATTGATCCACCATTGGGCCATATTCTGTGCAAGGCTCCATCAGGCAAACCGAAACCAACGTCATGGGGAAGCACGAGATTCGGCAAGAGCTTAGCTCCTTACTACACTCATTGGAGAAGACGCTGGCCCAATGGATTGATCTCGCACAAAGGATCACTCCGCCACCACACATCGGAGCTCTATTCCCCACGAATTGGAACATCCCGGCGGTCAGTGGCACCGCTTCATCCACTCACCGAATTACACGATTACGCTGGCAAGAACGGGCGTGAATCCAGACCAAGAACTGACGAGCATCAGGCAGACATCAGAGGTCGCCGGTGAATCCAGCGACCTCTCCTTCACAACTTCGGAAGATGCGTGTTCCTAAAATCCAGTCGTCCCCGCCAAGGTCCTAAGCACGTTACCAGGCTTACTCGTCAGATCCTGGGACAGGAGTTGCGCGGAGGTGATTCGCCTGCAGCACTCCTGGTCAGCGCCACGTGAGGCGACCGTCGCCTGGAGGTCAATATAGTTGCGACCAGAGGGGACATCACAGCCAAGCAGCATCCTACGAGCCACGTCAGTGACCATTGCCCCGCCCAGCGCGACTGCTGAAGCCAGCTGCGGCCAAGCAGGTATCGTACGACCTACCTCCGACATTGAAGCGCGCAGCCCCCGAGAGACTGTTTCAGTCCCCACGATTCGTAGAACGTGCGGTACCTTCTCCTCAGTCGACAGGTTACGCACCTGAGCGGCATCCATTTCTTCGATCAGACCGTGCAATAGGGGACGATCTGGCTCATTGTCGAACCGCTCAACATCCAGCATTCCCCTGTCGCTGGTCGCCATGAGTACCGGGATCCCGAGATCACGAGCCCGCAACCGGGCCAGCAGTTTGATTTCCAGACTGTCCGCTTCGTCTACCAGAACATCGAGCGCTCCCCGCCCGAGCAAGAACAAGTCAAGGTTACTTTCGGTTACACCCAGAGGGAAACACTTGACCGTTATGAAAGGATCTATCTCGGCAATCACTCTAGCGGCGATGATCGCCTTGGGCAGGCCGACCTCGACCAGGCTCGCTCGAACCCGGTTTAGGTTGGAAAGAGAAAGATGATCGAAATCAGCAATCCGGATTTCTCCACAGACCCTCTCCATTGCCATCGTGACGGCGACGACTTGGCCAACAGACATTCCGATAATGCCAATCTTTTTAGTAGACAACTCGTTCTGATCGTCCTGCGAGATTAGGTTCTTGTTTCTGCTGGTTCTGACCTTTACGAAGTCGTCCTCTTCGAGCAAACGAACCAGCACACATCGCCAAGGGTAGTACACCCACACCCCATATTCACCAGGTGGCCTCGTCCTTAACCGCTTTCTGGCCGCCCTGGTTCTTGCTGCTAAGCCCATACGCCTAGCGGGATCTTCAATCTCGACCAAGTCCTCAATCTGCCCCAAGATGGTGTCAATAACCGTAACGCTCTCCGTCTTGCTCAGCTCCTCCCACCGAGCACGGTTCACAGGATTACCTATCCGCAGGATCTCTGGACGGTAGGTCAAATCCTTCCAGTCATTCGTTCTCATTTGTTACTCCATGAACTTACGTGGCTTGGTGCCACTTTCGAAAGAGGACATTCTGTACGTGCCAGGAGTCGACATTACTGATCCCTCCATTCGAGGGCCCGTCCACGGATACAGCAGATCTACCCTGCCCGCGTGCAGTCGGTGATTGGTTCCAGTCGAACCGGTTGTACTGGTCCTGTCGTTCCCTGGCACGATTGCCAACAGGCGAGCGAAAGGGCCGCTTCAGAACTTAGCTCGGTTTCTCGTGTGAGCCTGCTGGCGCCATCTGGAGCCTGGGATTGAAGCAGCTTGCTGAACCAGGAGTGCCAGAGCGCGGGAATACTCGCTCGCCTTGGCACTCCCTGGAACTCCCTGGTACTCCCTGGAACTCCGACCCCCTAGTTACCTATTGGAGGCGTCGCTGTAGACTCAAGCCACAACCAGCGCACACCGCCATCGCGGCAACGAGTACGACCAGGAGCACCCCACCGAAACCCTCCGTGCTGGCATCAGGGCCAGCGCCGGTTTGTGGGAGGTCCGTCGTTAGTTCCGGCGTCGACACCATCGCCGGGCTCGGCTCATCGCCGGGCCGGTCGCTCGGCTCATCGCCGGGCCGGTCGCTCGGCTCATCGCCGGGCCGGTCGCTCGGCTCATCGCCGGGCCGGTCGCTCGGCTCATCGCCGGGCCGGTCGCTCGGCTCATCGCCGGGCCGGTCGCTCGGCTCATCGCTCGGATCGGCACACGGTCCGCCAGTAATCGGATTTATGCAGGTGCTAGGGCTCGACTCCGGGCTGCGGCTCGGCGCAACACTAGGGAGGCCAATCACGGGGCTGGGAAGCTCGACGCCCGGACTACGACTGGGTGCAACACTGGGAATGCCGATCCCAAACGCCTCATTCGTTATGATCGTCGTGTTGCACAGGAAGCAAGGCTCAACAATCGTTACCTGGCTGGGCACTGCTACCTTGTACCCAAAGGGAGTCGCCGTCTGGAGAATGTTGTAGGTGACCCCGACGGAGAGAGCCGGGACAAGCGTGATGCCGTCACTTAGGCCGTCATCAACATCACACGCGGCGATGGGCAGAACACCTTCGGCGGTTACTGAGTAGCACGCTCCCGCAAGGAGATTCTCATCCGTGTCTCGAGTGAAGATCCCGAGATCCGCTGCGATGTTCTCAAGCGGGAAATGCACGATGACACGAGGCAGCTCATTCCCGTTCATATCGGTGGGAGGAGCCATCTGGTACCCGGCCGGGGCCTGAGTCTCCACCAGATGGTCGTAATGAACCCCCTGACTGACCACCAGATACACCGTGCCGTCAAGGTCGTCGTCGCACCCTGATACATAGTTGATGGTACCCGGCACTGGGTTCTCCTGGAAAGCCTCCCAGCAGGCTCCTCCAATCGGCTCGTCTGCAGCGTTGACCGCGACGACGGGCTTCACAACCTCCTGGTACTGCTGCACATCCTCGATCTGGTTCTCGAAAACTACAAAGGTATCCGGCTCAATCATCACCTGCTGGGCAGCTGCGAGCAGAAACGGAAACTCGACGAATGTCTGCTCAACCGTGTACTGGCCGCCACCGATCAGCTCCGAGAACTGGACAACCCCATCCAAGGGGTCCTGCTCGCTACCATCGCAGAGCTCCTCCTGGTAAAGGGTGTCTACGTTGGTGATAAGGACACAAACCCCGAGTACCGGAGTAAGGTCTGGCGCCTTACTCTCCACCGTAAGAAATGAATCCCCTCCAATCTCGGCTCTCACCGACGAAGCACTGAGCAACATGGCGAACAGCAAGGTCGCCAACATCACATACCGCCATCCAGTTCTACCCATTAATCGCATTTTCCCGTCTCCTCTGCCGAATGACCCCGGCCCATTCATGTCGTGGCACCCTCGGTCGGGCGCGCTGTGCCAAACATTCTTGCCTGCGGATCCCCTCAGACGGGACTGTAGGAAGTACGGGGTTTGTTACCGGCTTGTCTGAAGGCGAGCAACACGACGACACCCGACCGCATCCTCGTGTTCTCCAACCCAAGCCAGGGTAAAACAGTGGTGCAGCACACTTACTCTCTATGCTTCCTTGGTCCCGCTTGTGTCGTTTGCGATCGGGCTCGACCCGCCGAGAGGCGTAGCCGGCGTAGCCGAGCGACTGCGCTTATGTGTACAACGCTCCCCGATGAGCCTCGGGCTGCGGCGGTACGTATGGGATGAACCTGCTCCCTTGTATGGTTATTCCTGTGCCATGGGACTTCGTCGGCGAACCCCTGACCATCCGGCTTATCCACAGAACTAACAAGACTTACGGCATGCGTCACGCCGGCCTACCGAAGACCAGTAACACCACACGGAGCTAGAAGGTCTGGGAAACAAAATCTCTTCCAGCTTCCCTGCCCTGATAGGAATTGCGGCTTACCATGAACAAGAGCAGGACCCCCAAGTATTTGGGGGTCCTGCTCTTGTTTCCGAATGGCCGGATCGCCCAAAGAGGCCCGAATCCGACTCAACACCAACCGCGCGGGTTATCGCCTGTAATCCCGCTCGGCTCTCACAATAGTTCTGGCCAGGTAGTGGCCAGTGTCATAGTCGAACTCGCCCCCGCACGTCAATAGCGTGATGCATTCCCTATCAGTCCTACCAAGCAGCTCTTGCATCCGCTCCGCTGATACCGACTCAACCTCCACTGTCTCGAGCCAAGAGACGAGATAAGAATATGTCGCCCCATCCTCACCCGTGACCAGAATCTCGTCCCCCTCGACGAGGTTTCGGAGATTGTAGAACAATGCCGCACCGGTCGTATGCCAGTCTACATGTGCAGCGAATAACGCATTTCCAACCTCCCCTAGCTCAGCAGATTCCTCGTACCACGACACATACCCGGGTCCCGATGGGTTCTCCATCACTCCGTCCACTATATGAACAACCTCAATCTCAGCATCGAACTCTGCCGCATCGGAGGCAATCGAAACAGGGCGCACTCCGCTCCTAGCAATCGAAACAGGCTCGAACCCTCTGGGAACCAGACCTTTGATGTCAGGGCGCGTCGCAGCGTCAGATCCTTTCCCGTGGACACCCAGTGTAGCCAACAGCAGGGAGGTAGTAAGCAAAGAAACCCGTCCGCGCACAGAAAACTGCCGCAGGTGGCGAACTGAACAGTCACTTGGCAGTGACTTCCTATCAGATGTCATTCCATGTCCCTCCACAGGTTGATCTTCATCAGTTACTAACGCTTTGTGCAGAGCTGCCAGGAGTTCCTACCTGCAGTGAGCTTGTCGCTCAGCCACCCCCTTCTGAAGTTGCCACCCCAACCCCCAATGAGGCGGATTACCGGTGAGGCGGTCTCTCCACTATCGGGACTTGAGGTAGGGGAAGGGAAGTTACGTACAGGGGGGCGACTGAAGCGACCGCTCGTTAGGAGCTTGACAGAGCCCCCTGCCAGTAACACCCGGAAAACTACCGGTTCTTGCCGAACGGTCGGTGCTGACAAGAGAGCGATCAGCCTCTGTCGGATCTTTATGGTCATTCGTGGCGCCGTGGCCACCAGTCGTCCTCGGCAGAGCCATGATGCCACGCCCTTCTGGTCGGGCTCGTAGCATGGATGAGCCCTATCCCGGGGTTCTTCATTTCATCGAACCCGTATATTCGACAGTGGTCCTCCATGCCATCTAGTGGGATTTTAGGGAGACAAGGCTTGGCAGCCTGATGAGATACGGATCGCGCCAAATAAAACCGTAGCGCCGTGGTTAATCTCGAATTGACCCGTGGTTGCACGCCATGAATCGGCGAGATCAGTGCTTATCAATTGTTCCAAGAATGGAGGGACTCGAATGATTTCGTGGACTTGCAGGGGACACCATGCTGTGTCACATCGCGGAGACTGCGACGGGAAAGAACAATACGATAAACGAATAATCTCATACGATATGTGCAAAGATCACCTCGACGTGAATTCCACCAGGTGGAAAGAAACATGTCACATATATCCCACCTTTTCTGGGGTCCTATGCCGATTGTTTCAAGGATCTGGAGGTCACAATCTGTTTCACTTTCGGGACCGGGGCGCAGCAGGCAGACCGAGACTCGAATAGTCAACGAAAGACGAAAGCTGCCGCCTGGAACGCCGCCCCCGACGACTACGAGGGCCTCGAGGTCCGGCCGATGGCCATCGACCCCGAGTTGGCCCCGGCCGACCTGCTCCAGGCGGCCCGCGACAGCTGGGACCGGGCGCTGGCCGGCGGCGAGCTCCACGGC